>Ga0224557_1001250_pt1 | contig 25110 bp, 23 predicted proteins | sample 714S31014metaG_FD_180677 | JGI IMG/M metagenome (GOLD analysis project Ga0224557, IMG submission 180677) | Peat soil microbial communities from Stordalen Mire, Sweden - 717 S3 10-14 | ecosystem: Environmental > Terrestrial > Soil > Wetlands > Peat | place: Sweden: Norrbotten County, Stordalen... | reverse complement strand
GCATGTAGCGCTTGGACTTTTCCGGCCCGAGCGAGTCGATCTGCTGAGCCATCTTGACCATGTCCAGCGTGGTCACACCCAGGATCTGGGTTTCGCCGCGCTCGAACAGCGCGCTGCCGTGTGCCCGGGGCACAATGGCGACCTCGGCCGACAACGCGCGGATGTCGGTGATGCCACGGCCGTCGATGCGGAAGTGGTCGGTGAGGATGCGCTGCCGGACCAGCTTCTTGGTCAGCGAACGGAAGGCTGCGCCGACCTCTTTCTCGCGGCCCTCGTAGGTCTCGGCGAGCCGCTGCAGCACCTCGCCCTTGAGCTCGTCGGTGCGCTGGTCCCGCTCGGCCTTTCCGCCGATGGTCAGCGCGGCCGCCAGCTGCTCGGTGGCCACCGAGGACACCGAGTAGTAGACGTCGTCCTGGTAATCGGGGAACACCGGGTACTCGACGGTTTCCTTGCCGGCAGCATCAGCCAGCTCCTGCTGCGCGGTGCACAACGCGGCGATGAACGGCTTGGCGGCCTCAAGACCCTCCGCCACAACGCTTTCGGTGGGCGCACCGGCGCCACCGTCGATCAGATCGATGACATTGTCGGTGGCTTCGGCCTCGACCATCATGATCGCTACGTCTTTATTCTCGGCGTCGCCGACTACGCGGCCGGCCACGACCATGTCGAACACCGCGCCTTCGAGCTGCTCGACGGTGGGGAACGCAACCCACTGGCCGCCCTTGTTTTCAGGAGTGGAGATCAGCGCGACACGCACGCCGCCGACCGGACCAGAGAACGGCAGCCCGGAAATCTGGGTCGACGCCGATGCGGCGTTGATGGCCAGCACGTCGTACAGATCCTTGGGATCCAGGCTCAGGATCGTGACCACGACCTGGATCTCGTTACGCAGGCCCGAGACGAATGTCGGGCGCAGTGGCCGGTCGATGAGCCGGCAGGTCAGGATTGCGTCGGTGGACGGCCTGCCCTCGCGCCGGAAGAACGATCCGGGGATACGACCAGCGGCATACATCCGCTCCTCGACGTCGATCGTCAAGGGGAAGAAGTCGAAATGGTCTTTCGGGGTCTTGCTTGCGGTGGTCGCGCTCAGCAGCATGGTCTCGTCGTCGAGATATGCGACGACGGCGCCGGCGGCCTGCTGGGCCAGCCGGCCGGTCTCGAAACGGATGGTGCGGGTGCCGAAGCTCCCGTTGTCGATAGTGGCGGTTGCTTCGAACACGCCCTCTTCAATTTCAGCTACAGACATAACGTCGTCCGTACGGCCTCTCTGGAGATATTCAGCTTTTTCGCGTGATCACACGCAACGCGGGGAGCTTCCCCGAGAGCTCGCAAGAGCTACTCGTAAGAGCTAAATGCCTGAATGCGGCTACGGCCGTCGATCGAAGCGGCCGACCTGCCCAAGATCCGGAAAGCTCGGCAGCCACTACCGAAGACCGCCCGATACAGACAGGGGTACTCCCTTGGGCGTCCATAGTGACACGCTGGAACGGTACGCACGGATCTGCGCGAACCGCACCGTTTGCTCGGGCCGAAGAGGCCCAGAACGTCCTCACTCTACACGGGCTAATTAGGGCAGCTCCCCGGAATCGATCCGGCGGGCTTCCCCGTGCTATCTGCTGCCCTATTCAAGCCCTATTCAAGCCCTATTCAGCGGCGCAGACCCAACCGCTCGATCAGCGAGCGATAGCGCTCGACATCGATCTGGGACACATACTTGATCAACCGACGGCGACGGCCCACCAGCAGCAATAGCCCCCGCCGCGAGTGGTGGTCATGCTTGTGCAGCTTGAGGTGCTCGGTCAGGTCAGAAATCCGCTTGGTCAGCAGCGCGATCTGCGCCTCCGGGGACCCGGTATCGGTCTCATGCAGGCCGTAAGAGCCCAGGATTTCTTTTTTTTGCTCGGCTGTCAGCGCCACGAAAATATCTCCATCAATTGGTCCGCGATCATGGATTTCAGAGCGCGGCCACCGCGAACCGCAGCACGCGCCGATGTCGCCGGGAAGTCTATCAGCCGGTCACAGTCCAACCCCAATCCTGCAACTGCGGGTCAATCCATGAGCAAGGCGCGCGCCCGATCGGTGTCCTTGCCCATCGCGTCGATGAGCTCGCGCACCGAGTCGAACTTGAGCTGCCCGCGGATGCGTGCGACGAAGTCCAATGCCACGTGCTGGCCGTACAGGTCGGCGGTGGTGTCGAGGACGAACGCCTCGACGGTGCGGGTGCGTCCGGAGAAGGTCGGGTTGGTGCCCACCGATACCGCGGCCTGGTAGCGCTCGCCGGGAATGACAGTGCCGGTCACCGGTCCGTGCCCAAGCACGGTGAACCAGGCGGCATACACACCGTCGGCCGGGATCGCCGAGTACATCGGGGGCGCCACGTTAGCGGTGGGAAAGCCCAGTTCGACGCCGCGCCCGTGGCCTCGAACCACGACGCCCTCAACCCGGTGTGGACGGCCCAGCGCCTCGGTGGCCGCCATCACGTCACCGGCGTCTACGCAGGACCGGATATAGGTGGAGGAGAAGGTCACCGTCTCGTTGCTGTGGTGGTCGGACAAAAGTGACATCGACTCCACCGCAAACCCGAACCGCTCGCCGGCGCGGCGCAGGGTGGCGACGTTGCCGGCCGCCTTCTTGCCAAAGGTGAAGTTCTCGCCCACCACCACCTCAATAACGTGCAGGTTTTCCACCAGCAATTCGTGGACGTAGCGCTCCGGCGTGAGCTTCATGAAATCGGTCGTGAACGGCATCACCAGGAACACGTCGACGCCCAACTCCTCGACCAGCTCCGCACGGCGCGTCAGCGTGGTGAGCTGCGCCGGATGACTGCCGGGGTAGACCACTTCCGTCGGGTGCGGATCGAACGTCATCAGCACGGTCGGCACGTTGCGTGCCCGGCCGGATTTCACCGCGTGCGCGATCAGTTCGGCGTGCCCGCGATGAACGCCATCGAACACCCCGATGGTCAGCACGCATCTGCCCCAGTCCGTGGGGATCTCGTCCTGTCCCCGCCACCGCTGCACGGTCCCAAGCCTACGGCGCGAAGCGGCTCTCCGGGAGCGCAGGAACGGGATTGCCCGCATGCCCGGACCGGCCGGGTCGCCGCGGAGCACGCCACATTGGGTGTAGGTGCCTAAACTTTCCGGTTGTGAGGGCGGACGAAGGGCGTGGCGGACTTACCCCGGTTGCCCAGGACTATCTGAAGGTCATTTGGAACGCCCAGGAGTGGTCGCTGGAAAAGGTCAGCACCAAGATGCTGGCCGACCGAATTGGGGTGTCCGCCAGCACGGCCTCAGAGTCCATCCGCAAACTCGCCGAGCAGGGCCTGGTCGACCACGAGAAGTACGGCGCAGTGACCCTGACCGAGGCGGGGCGGCGAGCGGCGCTGGCGATGGTGCGCCGGCACCGGTTGCTGGAGACCTTCCTGGTCAACGAACTCGGCTATAGCTGGGACGAGGTCCATGACGAGGCCGAGGTACTCGAACACGCGGTTTCGGATCGTCTGGTGGCCCGCATCGACGCCAAGCTGGGGTTCCCGCGGCGCGATCCGCACGGTGACCCGATCCCAGCGTCCGACGGGCACGTTCAGCCACCGCAGGCACGTCAGCTGTGGGCATGCGGCGACGGCGACACCGGGACGGTGGCCCGTATCTCTGATTCCGACCCGGAGATGCTGCGCTATTTCGACAGCGTCGGGATCAATCTGGACTCGCGGCTGCGCGTCGTGACCCGCCGCGAATTCGCCGGGATGGTCTCGGTGGCAATCGAATCCGGCGACGGCGTCGAGTCCACCGTCGAGCTGGGCAGCCCGGCCGCCCGGGCGATCTGGGTGGTGGCCTGACCTTGCGCCGAGCGGTGCGTGCTCAGTCGGCCAAGAGCCCCTTGGCGATGTGGGTCACCTGGACCTCGTTGCTGCCCGCGTAAATCATCAGCGACTTCGCGTCCCGGGCTAGCTGCTCGACCCGGTACTCGGCCATGTAGCCGTTGCCGCCGAACAGCTGCACGGCCTCCATCGCGACCTCGGTGGCGGCTTCCGAGGTGTACAGCTTGATCGCCGATGCCTCGGCAAGCGTCAGTGGCTTGCCCGACTTCTGCCGCTCGATGATCTGAAACACCATGTTCTGGACGTTCATCCGAGCGACTTCCATCTTGGCAAGCTTGAGCTGAATCAGCTGAAACTGGCCGATGTTCTTGCCCCACAGCGTGCGCGTCTTCGCGTAATCCACGCATAGGCTGTGGCATTCGTTGATGATGCCCAGGGCCATCATCGCGATCCCGACCCGTTCGGCGGAGAAGTTGGCGCGGGCGCTTTCGCGACCGTCCCCGTCGTTGTGCTGCTCATTCTCGCCGAGCAAGCGGTCCGGGGTCAGCCGCACGTTGTCGAAGAACAACTCGCCGGTTGGCGAGGACATCATGCCCATCTTCTTGAACGGCTTGCCCTGCGTCAGGCCCGGCATCCCCGCATCCAGCACGAACACCAGCACCGGTCGGTTGCGCTTGTCCGCCTTCTTGTCCGGGGAGGCTCCCCCTGCGTCCACGCCCTCGTCCAGCTTGGCGTAGACCACAAGTACGTCGGCGAACGGCCCGTTGGTGATGAAGGTCTTCTGTCCGTTGAGGATGTAATCCTGACCATCCCGCTTGACGTAGGTCTTCATGCCGCCGAACGCATCCGATCCGGAGTCCGGTTCGGTGATCGCCCACGCCGCGATCTTCCCCAGCGTCATCAGCTCGGGCAACCAGCGTTCTTTCTGGGCCAGCGTGCCGCGGCTCATGATGGTCGTCGCGCCCAGGCCGAGGCTGACGCCCACCGTGCTCAGCAGCCCGATGCTGACCCTGGCGACCTCGGAAATCAGCACCGCGACCATCGAACCCTGAGCGCCCATCCCACCCGAATCGTCTGAGCTGTCTTGCTTTTCCTGGTTCTCAGGGTTTTCGGGGGCCCGCTCGCCGCTCTGCTTCGCCCGCTCGCGGTCGAGCATCTTCTTTACCGATTCGGCGGCCATCGCGTCGAGACCGAACTGGCTGAACAGCTTGCGCGCGATCGGATAGGGCGACAGCTGGCCGCTTTCCAGTTCGTCCAGATTCGGACGGATCTCTTTGTCGACGAACTGACGAACCGCATCCCGGACCATCAGGTCGGTGTCGGACCACTCAAACATTGTCTTTTTCCTGGCCGGCTCAGCGCTCGGCGCGCTGGTATGCCGTGACCACGGCCGCGCCGCCCAGCCCGATGTTGTGCTGCAGTGCGGCGGTTACGTTGTCGACCTGGCGCTTGTCGGCGGTGCCACGCAGCTGCCAGTTCAGTTCGGCGCACTGCGCCAGCCCCGTCGCGCCCAGCGGATGGCCCTTGGAGATCAGGCCACCGGACGGATTGACCACCCAGCGTCCGCCATAGGTGGTGTCGCCGTTGTCTATCAGTTTGCCCGCCTCGCCCGGGCCGCACAGGCCCAGAGCCTCGTAGAGCAGCAGCTCGTTGGCCGAGAAGCAGTCGTGCAGCTCGATCACCTGGAAGTCGTCAGGGCCGAGCCCGGACTGGTCGTAGACACGTTGCGCCGCTTGCACATTCATGTCGTGCCCGATCAGTCCTTTGGCGGTTCCGTCGAAGGTCGACTTGAAGTCCGTCGTCATCGCCTGACCGACGATCTCGACCGCTTGGCCAGATAATCCATGGCTTTCGACGAAGCCCTCCGAGGCCAGGATCGCCGCGCCCGAACCGTCCGACGTCGGTGAGCACTGCAGCTTGGTGAGCGGGTCGTAGATCATCTTCGCCGCCAGAATGTCGTCGAGGCTGTATTCCTCTTGGAATTGCGCATACGGGTTGTTCACCGAGTGCTTGTGGTTTTTGTGGCCGATCTTGGCGAAGTGCTCTGCGGTGGTGCCGTACTGCAACATGTGTTCGCGCCCGGCGGCCCCGAACATCCAGGGCGCGGCCGGAAAGGCGAACTCGCTGATCTCGGCCATCGCCGTGACGTGCTTGTCCATCGGGTTGGTGCGGTCTTCGTAGGTTGTCGCGAGCGATCCGGGTTTCATCTTCTCGAACCCCAGAGCGATGGTGCAGTCGGCCAATCCGCCACGAATCACCTGCGCAGCCATGAAGAGGGCGGTGGATCCGGTCGAGCAATTGTTGTTGACGTTGATGACGGGAATGCCGGTCAAGCCCAGTTCGTAGAGCGCCCGCTGCCCCGCCGTCGATTCGCCGTAGACGTATCCGACATAACCCTGTTCGATCTCGCTGTAGTCGACGCCGGCGTCCTGGAGCGCTTTAGTCCCCGACTCCCTTGCCATGTCCGGGTAGTCCCAGCCCTCGCGGCGGCCCGGCTTCTCGAACTTCGTCATGCCAACGCCGACGACGTAGACCTTGTTGGACCCTTTGCTGGACATGCTGCGCCCCTTCCGAACGGCTTGCGAAAGCTGAACCCTCAGCCAGTGTGCAACCTGGCCGAGCCAGGCTGTTCGCCGGGGTTCTCTATAAGGTCGACGGGCTTGACCCGATTGCCCGGCTCTCCCCCGCAAGCGGGAGGTGCCCCCACCTCAAGACGTTCCGTCTTGCATCGTCGCCGGGCGGATCACCACCACCGACTTGGTCCGCGAGCCCTCGTCGCGCAACAGCGCTATCACCCTGCCTTCGGCGTCGCTGGCGGCATAAACGCCATCGATCCCGGCCGCGGCAAGAGGGCGGCCATTACCGGTCGCTTCGACCTCCTCGGCGGTCAGGTCGCGGCGCGGGAACATCAGCAGGCACGCCTCGTCGAGACTCAGGCTCAGCCTGGAAGAGGCATCGCGCTCCGCCAAATCATCGAGTGTGCGCGCCTGGTCCAGCCCGAAGCGTCCGACGCGGGTGCGCCGCAACGACGTCAGGTGCCCACCCACCCCGAGTGCGGCGCCGACGTCGCGGGCCAGCGCGCGGATATAGGTTCCCGAAGAGCAGTCGACCTCCACGTCGAGATCGACGAAGCCGTCGGGTGCATGCCGAACCGCCAGCGTCTCGAACCGGTCGATGCGTACCGGCCGGGCTTCTAGCGCGACCTCGTGCCCCTCGCGGACCAGCTGATATGCCCGACGGCCGCCAACCTTGATGGCGCTGACCGCAGACGGCACCTGGCTGATCTCGCCGCGCAACCCCGCGATCGCAGCTTCGATCGCCTCGAGTGTCAGATGCTCAGCCGAAACGCTTTGCAGCAGTTCGCCTTCGGCGTCCTCGGTGGAGGTCGTCTGGCCCAGTCGGATGGTGGCGGAATACGACTTCGAGGTGGCCGTGAGCAGGCCCAGGATCTTGGTGGCACGATCGATCCCGATCACGAGCACACCAGTGGCCATGGGGTCCAAGGTCCCCGCGTGTCCCACCTTGCGGGTGGAAAAGATCCGGCGACACCGTCCCACCACGTCGTGGCTGGTCATGCCGGCCGGTTTGTCGACGACGACGATTCCGGGCCCAGTCAGGCTCATAGCACGATCGCGGTGAGCACCAGTCCGCGCTCGACCGACCACCGCCCTCGTAGCGCGGTCAGCGGTGGACCCGCCAATGCGGCCGGGTCGATCAGGATGCGCGAGACGAACCCGCCCGCAGATCCGTGGCCGTCGACGGCGAAAGTGATGTGGGCGTCCTCGAAACCGAGCCATCTCTTGGTGAGCGGAAACCACGCCTTGTACGTTGCCTCTTTTGCGCAGAACAGAATTCGGTCCCAATGCAGACCCACCGGCATCTCGCGGGGTATCTCGCTGCGCTCCTCAGGCAGGCTGATCGCGTCCAGCACCCCGTTCGGCAACACGTCGTGGGGTTCGGCGTCGATGCCCACCGAACGCACCACGGTGCTGCGCCCGACCACCGCGCCACGGTAGCCGGTGCAGTGAGTGAGGCTGCCTACCACGCCGTCGGGCCAACACGGTTCTCCCTTGTCGCCCTTGAGGATCGGGACCGGCGGTACGCCGAGCTGACCCAGCGCGATGCGGGCGCAGTGCCGGACGGTGATGAACTCGTTGCGCCGCTTGGCAACCGATTTGGCGATCAACGGTTCCTCTTCGGGCAAGGGGGCAAGGTCGGGCGGGTCGGAGTACAGCTCCGAGTACGCCAAATCCTGTGCCGCGGTGTCCGGCAGCACCGACGGCACCAGCATGTGCCCGGTCATCATGCCTGCCGTTGGCGCAATCGCTCCCGGAACTTCGCAGACTGTTCCCGCATCTCGTCGGTGATCGCGAAGTGACCGCCGAAATCGTTGAGATAGCCCGGCGGGTATTCCGGATCGGGTAACACCTGCCGCAGCCAGCTGGGCGGCTTGCGGCGCCTCCACTCGCGCGGGTAACCGACCGACACTTCCTCGAAACGCACGCCGTCGTACCAGGTGGTTCGCGGGATGTGCAGGTGGCCGTAGACCGAACAGGCGGCGTTGTAGCGGGTGTGCCAATCCGCGGTCTTGGTGGTTCCGCACCACAGCGCGAATTCCGGGTAGAACAACGCGTCGCAGGGGTCTCGCACCAACGGAAAGTGGTTCACCAGCACACTCGGCGTCATCCAGTCGAGCTGTTCGAGACGAGCGCGGGTGCTGGCGACTCGTTCCTGGCACCAGGCCTCGCGAGTGGCATACGGCTCCGATGAAAGCAGGAATTCGTCGGTGGCAACCACATTGCGCTCGCGCGCGATGGCCATGCCCTCGGCTTTACTCGTCGCCCCTTGGGGCAAGAAGGAGTAGTCGTAGAGCAAGAACATCGGCACGATCGTGGCGGGGCCACCGCGTTCGGTCCACACCGGGAACGGATGCTCGGGGGTGACAACGCCCATCTGGTCGCACATGTTGACCAGGTAGTCGTAACGCGCACGGCCGAAGATCTGCATCGGATCGCGGGTGGTGGTCCACAGCTCGTGGTTGCCGGGCACCCAGATCACTTTGGCGAACCGCCGCCGCAGCAGGTCCAGCGCCCAGCGAATCTCATCGGTGCGTTCGGCGACGTCACCGGCGACGATCAACCAATCGTCCGGCGACGACGGGTACAGCGATTCGGTGACCGGCTTATTGCCGAGGTGACCGGTGTGTAGATCGGAAACCGCCCACAGCGTCGGCTGTCCCCCGCCAGTCGGTTTTTGCCCAGAAGTCACGACTAACCACCCTAGCGACCCGGCGGAATGGCACGGCTTCGCGACCCTTGTGGGTATTGAGGGCGCGAACACGACTTGTACACTCCGGGCAAAGGGACCGCCGGACGGCAGGGGGTGCGATGTTCGCCAAGGTGCGCCTGATCGGGGTGCTCGGTGCGCTGATCACGGCGGTCGCAGCAGGGGCAGTGGGCGCCCACGGCGTCCCGGGCGGACCAACGGCGGGCAAGACCGTCGAGCTGCGGTCGACTGCGGCGCCGATGGAACCGGCGGAAACGACGATGAAGAGCCCAATCGTGGCGACCACCGATCCGCGCCCATTCGACCCGTGCGAGGACATTCCGTTCGACGTCGTGCAGCGGCTCGGATTAGCGTTCACACCGCCCGACCATGAAGACGGGCTGCGGTGCCGCTACGACGCGGGTAACTACCAGATGGCTGTCGAGGCGATCATCTGGCGCACCTACGCCCAGTCCCTGCCCCCCGACGCCGTCGAGACCACGATCCAGGGTCACCGTGCGGCGCAGTACTGGGTTCTGAAGCCGACTTATCACAACAGCTACTGGTATTTCTCCTGCATGGTCACGTTCAAGACCAGCTATGGGGTGATCCAGCAGGCGCTGTTCTTCTCGACCGTCTATTCCAATCCCGACGTCGACTGCATGTCCACCAACCTGCAGCGGGCCAACGACCTCGCGCCGTACTACAGGTTCTAGGGGGGTCATGAGCACGACATCTGCCCGCCCGGCGCCACCCCGGCTGCGCACGCTGACCAGACAAATCGGCGACGAAGCTCTGGGCCGGGTGTTGAGGCTGCGACGAGCGACTGGCGATTACACCGTGAATCGCGTCGAAGTCCCGATGCGCGACGGAATCCGCCTGGTGGCCGACCACTACGAGCCGACCTCTCCCAGTCCTGCCGGCACCTTGCTGGTCCGGGGACCGTACGGGCGCAAGTTCCCGTTCTCGCTGGCATTCGCCCAGTTGTATGCGGCACGCGGCTATCACGTGGTGTTGCAGAGCGTGCGCGGAACGTTCGGGTCGGGCGGGGTCTTCGAGCCGATGGTTAACGAAGCCGACGACGGCGCCGACACGGTGGTGTGGTTGCGCGAGCAACCCTGGTTCACCGGTCGGTTCGCCACCATCGGATTGTCGTACCTGGGATTCACCCAGTGGGCACTGCTGCAGGATCCGCCGCCGGAACTGGCCGCGGCCGTCATCACCGTGGGTCCGCACGATTTCAACGCCTCGGTGTGGGGCACCGGCTCGTTCGCGGTCAACGACTTTCTGGGCTGGAGCGATCTGGTTTCCCGCCAGGAGGACCCGGGGCGCCTCAAAGCCGGAATTCGCCAGGTGCGGGCCCCGCGGCGAGTCGCGCAGGCCCTTGGTGAAGTGCCGGTGGGAGTCGCGGCCCGGAAACTGCTCGGCACTGGTGCACCCTGGTTCGAATCGTGGGCCGAGCACCCCGAGCAGGACGATCCGTTCTGGAACCGGCTACGGTTCCCCGACGCGCTGGACAAGGTGCGGGTGCCGGTGTTGCTCCTGGGGGGCTGGCAAGACATCTTCCTGCGGCAGACGCTGCAGCAATACCAGCACCTGCGCGGCCGCGATGTCGACGTTGCGCTGACGGTCGGGCCCTGGACGCACGCTCAGATGCTCACCAAAGGCCTGGCCATTACCACCCGGGAATCGCTGGATTGGCTGGACACCCACCTGAGCGGCGCGCGAACGTTACGCCGCCCCAGCAGGGTTCGTGTCTTCGTCACCGGCCAGGGCTGGCGCAATCTGCCTGACTGGCCGCCCGCCACCTCCGACCGCGAGCTGCATCTGCGGCCCGGCCGCTATCTGGGCGAGACCGCGCCGGCCGATCTGACCGGGATCGCGCCGGCTACGTTTCGCTATGACCCGGCCGACCCGACTCCCACCATCGGCGGTCCGTTGCTCTCTCCGACCGGGGGCTATTGCGACGACACCCGGCTCGCGCTGCGCGACGACACGCTCGCCTTCACCAGCTCCACCCTGACGCGAGACCTATGCGTTTACGGAAACCCCATCGTCGAGCTGGTGCACTCCTCCGACAATCCGTGCGCCGATCTGTTTGTCCGGGTCAGCGAAGTGGACGCCAAAGGTCGCTCCCAAAACGTCAGCGAGGGCTACCGACGGCTAGCCCAAGCGCCAAAAACGAAGCGGGCCAAGCGGACCGTAAAGATCGAACTCGATGCGATTGCCCACCGCTTCCGGGCCGGCTCACGCATCCGCCTCGTGATCGCCGGCGGCTGGTTTCCTCGCTACGCGCGCAACCTCGGCACCGACGAACCAGTGCTCACGGGCCGTGAGCTGAAGCCGACCACTCATACCGTGCACTACGGCAAATCTCGCCTACGGCTACCGGTTGGCCCGTCGGATCTGTCAGCCGACCGCGTCGCGGACCCGGACAGCGACCTGGGTTAGCGCCGCCTGGTCGTGTACCGGCGTCCCTAACGCCGGCCGCACGGGCAGCTGCACCCAGCTAGTACAGCCCGCGTACCCGGGTGTGCGGTTGAGCCACACCGGTTCCAGCAACGGAACCGCGGACACCACCAGTACCGCGAGTTTGTGCTTGGGCCGGAAGTCGAGCCGGTCGGCGCGCACCGACTCGGCCGTCCAGATATGCAGATCCTCGAGCGCCTCTAGACCATCGGGACGGTTAACCGGGAGTGCGGCGACAACTTTCGCAGCAGCCCGCAACAGCAGGTGTTCGTCGGTGCTGTCGGGCGCCGCGGCTTCCAGCAAGTCGCGGTGCTCGGGCCGGACCCGTTCTGCATGGCTGTGGGCGACCGTCGGGAAAAGCAGGAACTCCAGCTCCGCCACCTCGAACCGCTTTTCGCCGATGCCGCCCTTGCGTAGCAGCACCTGCTGACGGCCGCCGAGCAACGCATGCACCACCGCGCTCCACTCCTTGAGCCCGGGGGTCAGCGCGGAGGTCAACGTCATGTCGCACTGGCCAGCCGGGCGACCACCTCGGGCCGGCGCAACGGCGGGACGGTCTTCGGCGGTTCACGCCGGGGTGGCAGGGCTCCGAGCAACCGCGTCGTCGTCGCCGTCACCTCGGCGACCGCCTCCTCGAACGCTTCGGCATTGGCCGCCGATGGACGGGTGACGCCACTAACCTTGCGTACGTACTGCCGTGCCGCCGCCGCGATCTCCTCGGGGGTGGCCGCAGGCTGCAATCCGCGCAGTTTGGTGATGTTTCGGCACATGCGCTCAACGATAGGCGGCGGTTGCCGGGAGCACTGGCACCCGAACACAGTTAATTGCGCAATCCGTCGCGGTGGCAGCATCTTTGCGGCTATTCTCTGCGTCAATCGCCTAAGCGCAGGGGGTGGTTATGGATCCTCTAAGTGGCTGGGCGCCAAAAGTATCAGCGCTGGCCGACCGAATCCTGTACGCGATCGCAAGGCCGGAGATCGAGCAAGCGCCAACCCGGCGACAGATTCTCGCGTTCATGTGTGCGATCCTCGTGCTGGCAGTGATCCCGACCGCGTCCACCAACAACGCGGGCACCTACTGAACCCGGGACCGTGCCGTCACCCAGGTGAGCCACGCTGACTACGGTTGCCGTATGCCCAGCGACGACATCCTGCTGATCCAAACTGACGAGCGCGTGCGCACCCTAACGCTCAACCGACCGCAGTCCCGCAATGCACTGTCGGCAGCGCTGCGGGATCAGTTTTTCGGGGCCCTGACCGATGCCGAGGGCGACGACGGCGTCGACGTTGTCATCCTCACCGGCGCAGATCCGGTGTTCTGCGCGGGACTGGATCTCAAGGAGCTGGGCGGCCAGGCGGCGTTGCCGGACATCTCACCGCGATGGCCCGCGATGGCCAAGCCGGTAATCGGCGCGATCAACGGCGCCGCCGTCACGGGCGGCCTCGAGCTGGTCTTGTACTGCGACATCGTGATCGCGTCCGAGCACGCGCGCTTCGCCGACACACACGCGCGAGTCGGCCTGCTGCCCACCTGGGGGCTGAGCGTACGGCTTCCGCAGAAGGTAGGCATCGGCATGGCCCGTCGGATGAGCCTCACCGGGGACTACCTGTCCGCCGGCGACGCGCTACGGGCCGGTCTGGTCACTGAAGTGGTGCCGCACGAGGAGCTGCTGACCACCGCCCGCCAGGTGGCGGCCTCTATCGTCGGCAACAACCAGAACGCGGTTCGCGCATTACTGGCGTCCTACCACCGGATCGACGATTCGCTGACCGGCGAAGGACTGTGGCTGGAAGCCATGGCCGCCAGGCAGTTTCGGACCACCGGCGACGACATCGCCGCCAACCGCGATGCCGTGCTGCAGCGAGGGCGCTCCCAGGTGCGCTAGCCGCGACGGCAAGCACCTGCAGACGATGACAGGCTGACGTTAACGGGGTCGTCGTCATCCTCTGTGGCGTCGTGCTGGCTTTTCTGCTGACGACAACCGGCATGGTCATCTCCGGCTTGCGCCGAACCCTAATGTGGATGTGGCCGGCACTGGGCCTGGCGATGGTCGTCGTTTTCTCTTTGATCGCCGGCTACTTGTGGATAATTGCTGTTGGTGGCTCTTGAATCCTCCCCCTCATGAATGAGGGGGATTCCCGGCTCACACTGCCTGTGCACCGTCGTGGTGACCTGGTGCCCGGATTTCTACAACTCCCGCCGTCGGCACAGCTCCGCTGGACTGCAGTCACCCGACCACTACAAGAAGACCGCCGAACAACCGGCCGTGGCCTGACGGCGCTAGGACGCCGCTAAGCGTTCCGCGAGAAGCGACCGGAGAAGGGTCACGGTTTCCGGTTTCGATTTGGCGACTGACCCGCTGTCGAAAGGTGGTTGCGGGTCGTATTCGATCATCAGTTGGATCGCTTCGGCGACCTGGTCGCCGGCGATGCGGGCGGCGAGGGTGAGGGCCATGTCGATGCCGGCGGACACCCCGGCTGCGGTCACGATTTTGCCTTCGGTGACGACCCGCTGGGCGGTGTAGTGGGCGCCGAACGCTTCGAGTTCGTCGACGGCTGCCCAGTGAGTGGTGGCCTCGAGTCCCTGCAGCAGTCCGGCGGCGCCGAGTATGAGTGAGCCGGTGCAGACTGAGGTGGTCCACTGGGTCGTCATGTGGATGTGGCGAACCCAGCCGATGAGTGTCTCGTCGGTAGTGATCCTGCGGCTGCCCGGTCCGCCGGGGACGACGAGCACGTCGCAGCTGTCGATCTCCTGCAGCGACGCGTCGGCCACGATGGCGAGCGTGCCGGTGTCGCTACGGACCGGGCCACGCTCGGCGGCGGCGAAGACGACCTCGGCGCCAGGGATCTTGGATAGCACCTCGTAGGGTCCGACCGCGTCGAGGGCAGTGAACTGGTCGAATAATGGGATGACGATGCGCATGGAGGTCCTCTTTTTCAGGCGGGTGTTCGTGTACTGAAATGTTGGCGGTATTGGCCAGGGGTGACTCGGACGGTGCGTTGGAAGCTGCGATGCATCGTCTCGACAGTGCCGAAGCCACAGTCCCGGGCGATGTCGGCCAGTCCACGTCGGGTTGTTTCAAGCAACCGCCGTCCCGCTTCCACGCGGACGGCCTCGACGTAGGCAGCGGGGGTGGTGCCGAACTCCTGGGCGAAGCGGCGCGAGAAGTTCCGCACGCTCATGGACGTGCGAGCGGCCAGGACGGGGACCGAGAGGTCATCTCCGAGATGGTCGGCGATCCAGGATGCAAGGTCCGCGAGGATGTCCCGTTGAGGTCGTTGAGCTGCGAGCTGAGCACTGAACTGTGACTGCCCCCCGGAACGCTGGACGAATAGCACGAGCTGGCGGGCGATCTCACGCGCACGTTCGGGGCCGAGATCGTCTTCGACCAAGGCCAGGGCGAGGTCCATGCCGGCGGTGATTCCGGCCGAGGTCCACACGTTGTCATCCCGGATGAAAATTGGGTCCGGATCGACACTCACTTGCGGGAACAGCTGAGCAAGACGGGCGCAGTCCGACCAGTGGGTCGTCGCCCTGCGGCCGTCAAGCAGCCCGGCCCGGGCAAGTAAGAAAGCCCCGGAACAAACCGAGGTCACCCGCCGGGCGCGTTGCGCGGCCGATTCGATCCAGGCAACGAGCCGATCGTCAATGATCGCCTGGGCGACGCCTTGTCCGCCGACGACGACAAGAGTGTCGATCGATCCCCCGCAGGTACCGATCGCGCGATGCGCCACGATCTCCAGTCCGCTCGACGCACGTATCACACCGCCGTCAGGACTCACGACCTCGGTCACATATTCGTTCGCTCCCCTGTCACCGAACCGATCAGCCATCGAGAACACCTCAAGCGGCCCGGCGAGATCAAGCAACTGGAGATCCGGGAAGGCAACAAAGACGATGCGGCGGGCCATAACACCAAGAGTCGACCATCAGGGCAGTGGCTGCAATGACAAAGATATGACGATTTCAGCCACATGTCCCAGCAAATTAACGTGCACCAATGCGAACTTGCTGTAGCGCAGGTCGAACCCCCGTGAATCGCTACAGCAAGTCAGGTAAGTCGCGCAGAGCGATGGCACGTTCGGCGAGAACCCACGTTGCAGTCGCAAGCTCGTCACGCGAGGATGACATCAGGCCAACCGGCCAGCACAGAGAAACCCTCCACGGTTCGAGGGGAAGCTCAAGTCAGCCCAGGGCAGCGCGCAGCGACGCCACAGCATCCTCGATCGTGCCCGACGTCGAGTAGCCGGCGGCCAACTTGTGGCCGCCGCCGCCGAACCCGGACGCGACCGCCGCAAGATCCACAGCGGTCTTGGCTCGCATCGAGACCGACCACTGGTCCGGGTCGACCTCCTTGAACACCGCCGCCACCTCAGCCTGCTGCGTCGTCCGCACGATGTCGACGATGCTCTCCACCTCTTCTGGGCGTGAGCTGGCCACATCCCGATTGCCGACGACCGCGTAGACCAGCCCCCGGCCGCCGACCGCGTCGGACAGCAATTTCGCCGATCCCAGCACCCGCGACAGCATCGGCAACCAAACGAACGGATGGCTGTCGATCAGTGTCCGACTGATCGCGGCGTTGTCCACGCCGATTTCGACCAGCCGCGCCGCCAGCCGAAGGGCGCGCGCGCTGGCCCATCTAAAAGACCCGGTGTCGGTGGTGAGCCCCGCGTAGATGCAGTGCGCGACGTCGGGGTCGATCGGTTTCCCCCACGCGTCGAGAATGTCGGCAACCAACAGCGTGGTGGAATCCGCTTCCACATCAACGAAGTTCGCGGTGCCGAACATGTTGTTGGAGGCGTGATGGTCGATGACCAACAGCGGCTGGTCAGGACCGGCCAAGTCACGCAGACCGCCGAGCCGCTTTACGCTCGGAGCATCAACGGTCACAACCAGATCCACGTCGCGGTGCAGCACGTCGGGGCTGACCAGCAAGTGGCAGCCGGGCAACGAGCGCAGCGAGTCCGGCAACGTCTCCGGTGCGGCGAAACTGACCTCGACCTGCTTGCCGCACCTGTCGAGCACCGTGGCCAGCGCCAGCCCGGCGCCGACCGTGTCGGCGTCGGGATTGACGTGGCAGATCACCGCGATCGTTTCCGCGGCCGACAGGACCCCGGCTGCGCCGACCGCGTCGACGCGCGTGCCCACAAGCGGGGCCAGCTCGGCCTCAGGCTCGATCGCCGTCACGGGTGTCCTCTGCACCGAGCCCGTCCAGTGCCCCCACTGGTTCCTCTTCCGACCCCTTGTCGCGGTACGGATCGGCCTCCCCCGCCGGCTTGGCCCCCTCGCGAACTCGCGCCAGGTCGGCGTCCGCCGCGCGAGCACGGGCCAGCAACTCCTCCATCCGCTGCACGTTGTCGGACGTGGTGTCCCGGCTGAAGGCCAGAGTGGGAGTGAAGCGCACACCGGTGCCTGCCCCGACTTTGGTGCGCAACGCACCCCTGGCCCGTTCCAGCGCTGCGGCGGCAGCCTCCAAATCCGGCTCGTCGTCCAGCGTGGGTCCCATCACCGTGTAGAACACCGTCGCATCGTGCAGGTCGGCAGTCACCTTCGTGTCGACGATGGTGACGCCGACCAGCCCCGGGTCTTTGATCTCGCGCTCGATCGCCAAGGCGACGATCGCGTTGATCCGCTTCTCCAGCCGGCGCGCCCGTCCCTGATCGACCATCTAGGTGCGCTCCTTCTCCACCAGTTCGTAGGACTCGATGACATCGCCTTCCTTGATGTCGGAGTAACCCAGAGTCATACCGCACTCGAAGCCCTCGCGCACCTCGGTCACGTCGTCCTTTTCGCGCCGCAGCGAGGTCACACTGAGGTTCTCGGTGACCACGATGTTGTCCCGCAACAGCCGGGCCTTCGCATTGCGCCGCACCACACCGGAGGTGATCATGCAGCCGGCGATGACACCGATCTTGGAAGAACGGAAGAGCGCCCGGATCTCGGCGCGACCCAGCTGCTTCTCCTCGTAGATCGGCTTGAGCATGCCCTTTAGCGCACTCTGGATCTCGTCGATGGCCTGATAGATCACCGAGTAGTAGCGGATATCCACGCCCTCGCGGTTGGCCAGCTCCGTCGCTTTACCTTCGGCCCGCACGTTGAAACCGATGATGATGGCATCCGATGCCGACGCCAGGTTGACGTTGGTCTCGGTGACACCGCCGACGCCGCGGTCGATGACGCGCAGTTCGACCTCGTCGTCGATCTCGATGCCCAGCAGGGCCTCCTCCAGCGCCTCGACGGTGCCGGAGTTGTCGCCTTTCAGGATCAAGTTGAGCTGCGACGTCTCCTTCAACGCGGCATCCAGATCATCCAGGCTGATGCGCTTGCGAGAGCGTGCGGCCAGCGCGTTGCGCTTGCGTGCACTGCGGCGATCGGCGATCTGGCGAGCAATCCGGTCCTCGTCGACCACCAGCAGGTTGTCGCCCGCACCCGGCACCGACGTGAAGCCGATGACCTGGACCGGCCGCGACGGCAGCGCCTCGTGTACGTCCTCGCCGTGTTCGTCGACCATCCGGCGGACGCGGCCGTAGGCGTCACCGGCGACCACCGAGTCGCCGACGCGCAGCGTGCCGCGCTGGATCAGCACGGTCGCAACCGGTCCGCGACCGCGGTCCAGGTGTGCCTCGATCGCCACACCCTGGGCTTCCATGTCGGGGTTCGCCCGGAGGTCCAGGGCCGCGTCGGCGGTTAGCAGCACCGCTTCAAGCAGCTGATCGATGTTGGTGCCCTGCTTGGCCGAGATGTCGACGAACATTGCGTCGCCGCCGAATTCCTCTGCCACCAAACCGTATTCGGTGAGCTGCGACCGGATCTTGGTCGGGTCGGCGCCCTCCTTGTCGATCTTGTTGACCGCCACCACGATCGGCACATCAGCTGCCTGCGCGTGGTTGATGGCCTCCACCGTCTGCGGCATGACACCGTCATCGGCGGCGACCACCAGAATCGCGATATCGGTGGCCTTGGCACCACGGGCACGCATGGCGGTGAACGCCTCGTGACCGGGGGTGTCGATGAACGTGACCGGGCGCTCGTTGCCGTCCAGCTCAGTGAGGACCTGGTAGGCACCGATGTGCTGAGTGATGCCACCTGCCTCGCCCTCGCGGACATTGGCCTTACGGATCGTGTCCAGCAGTCGGGTCTTGCCGTGATCGACGTGACCCATCACGGTCACCACCGGCGGGCGGAACTCCAGATCGTCCTCGCCGCCCTCGTCCTCGCCATAGGTGAGGTCGAAGGACTGCAGCAGCTCGCGGTCTTCGTCCTCGGGGCTGACGACATGGACGACGTAGTTCATCTCGCCGCCAAGCAGCTCGAGCGTTTCGTCGCCCACCGACTGGGTGGCCGTCACCATCTCGCCGAGATTGAACAGTGCCTGCACCAGCGCGGCCGGGTTGGCGTCGATTTTCTCGGCGAAGTCCGAAAGGGATGCTCCGCGAGCCAGCCGGATCGTCTCGCCGTTGCCGTGCGGCAATCGCACGCCGCCGACGACGGGCGCCTGCATCGAGTCGTATTCCTGGCGCTTCTGCCGCTTGGACTTGCGACCGCGTCGGGGCGCACCGCCGGGACGGCCGAACGCGCCGGCCGCACCGCCACGCTGGCCGGGACGGCCACCGCCAGGGCCGCCGCCAGGGCCGCCGCCAGGACCGCCGGGGCCGCCACCGCCGCCGGGACGCCCGCGGAAACCTCCGGGACCGCCTCCGGGCGCGGCACCCACGCCGCCGCCACCACCGCGATAATTACCGCCACCAGTATCCGAGCGTGCGCCGCCGGGCCCACCGGGCCGGGGGCCTCCGGGTCGTGGCGCGCCGGGACGTGCCGGGCGGCTTGCCCCAGCCGCGCCGCCGGGGCGGGGCGGCATGCTGCCGGGCGAAGCGCCGCCCGGACGGGGTGCGCCTGGCCTGGCCGGCGCGCCCGGCCGGGGCGCCTGGGGACGCGGCGCGGGCCGGTCGACAGGTTGCGACGAGAACGGGTTGTTGCCGACGCGCGGGCGACCCGCGGGCTTGGGCATCGGAGGACCCGGGCGCGGGCCGGGCTGGGGTGCCGGCTCGCCGGGCGTCTGGGCCGGTGCTGATGGCGCCCCGGGGGGAGGCGCCGACGCCTGAACGGGAGGCTCCGCAGGCGGGGCGGGCGCTTCAGCGACCGCAGCAGCCGGGGCCGGTGCGGAAGGCGCCGGCACTGCGCGGGGCGCGCCGGGCTTGGCCGGCGCGCTGGCCGCCTCACCGTTGCCGACTGCCTTGTCGAGGGCTTTGTCGAGGGATGCGTCCAGAGCGTTGGCGGGCGACTTCGCCGGGCCCCTGGCGGGGCCTTTAGCGGGTGCCGGCTTGCTGCCACCAAACGACTCACGCAGTCGGCGGGCCACCGGGGCCTCTACCGTCGACGATGCGGATTTAACGAATTCGCCCTGATCATTCAGCCGGGCGAGAACATCTTTACTGCTGACACCGAGTTCCTTAGCCAACTCGTGTACGCGGGCCTTACCTGCCACTACATCTCCTGTCTAGGAGGCGACGGCAGCGGGCCGCGCCTCGGGTTTAGCTATGACGCATGGTCATCGGGACTTCACGGTGTGCTCATGTTCTTTGCTACCTATCCTGTTGCCGGGTGGATCGGGCGCATCTAGAACCTCGATGTGCTCGACCACCGCGGATGTGTCCGGTGAACCGGTGATCCGCAACGCTTTGGTGAAAGCCCGCCGCCGAATCGCCTGTTGCACGCACTGCGTTACGGGGTGCAGCCACGCACCCCGCCCCGGCAGGCTAGCGCCGGTGCCAACGATCACGGCGTATTCACCGTTCCCGATCGGCACCGCCACCACTCGAAGCAGTTCGACGGCCAACTCTCGCTTTCGGCACCCGACACACGTCCGCACTGGTCCAACAGTGCTTCTGTGCGCCCTTCTGGTTGCCCATCTGGTTTGGGAGGCCGAAGGATCGCGCTGGATCACGGCTAAGTCTAGCGTCACTCAACCGATGGTCAGAACCGCCCGGTGCGGGCGGCCCGACGTGCTCAGTGGTCGTGTGCCATCCCGTGGCTGGGATTCTGTTCGGGCTGGTCGGTCGACTGCCCCGGCGAATCACCCCGGATATCGATGCGCCATCCGGTAAGCCGTGCGGCCAGCCGCGCGTTCTGGCCCTCCTTGCCGATGGCCAGCGACAACTGGAAGTCGGGCACCACCACGCGGGCAGCCCGGCCGGCCTCGTCGATCACCGACACCGACACCACCTTCGCGGGTGACAACGCGTTGGCGACGAAGCGGGACGGGTCGTCGTCGAAGTCGATGATGTCGATCTTCTCCCCCGAAAGTTCGCTCATCACATTGCGAACCCGCTGTCCCATCGGACCGATACAGGCGCCTTTGGCGTTCAGACCCGGCACGCGAGACGCCACCGCGATCTTGGAGCGATGGCCGGCCTCCCGGGCCACCGCCACGATCTCCACAGAGCCGTCGGCGATCTCCGGGACCTCCAGCGAGAACAGCTTGCGGACCAGGTTGGGGTGGGTCCTGGACAAGGTGATCAACGGCTCGCGAGACCCGCGCGTCACACCGACCACATAGCACCTCACCCGATTGCCGTGCTCATAGCTTTCGCCGGGAACCTGCTCAGCGGCCGGGATCACGCCCTCGGAGGCCTTGGTCTCGCTGCCTATCCGCACGATGACCAGACCACGGGCGTTGGCCCGGCTATCGCGCTGGATCACGCCCGCGACAATCTCGCCCTCCCGGGTCGAGAACTCCCCGTAGGTGCGCTCGTTCTCGGCGTCGCGAAATCGCTGCAACATGACCTGCCGCGCGGTGGTGGCGGCGATACGGCCAAACCCCTCGGGAGTGTCATCCCATTCACTGATGACATTTCCGTCTTCATCCACCTCGCTGGCCATCACCTGCACGACGCCGGTTTTGCGGTCGATCTCGATGCGCGCCTCGGTTTGGTGCCCCTGGGTGTGCCGGTAGGCGGTAAGCAGCGCGGACTTGATCGTCTCGAGCAACTCATTGACCGAGATGCCCCGGTCCACCTCGATCGCGTGCAGCGCGGCCATATCGATATTCATGCCCCGGCCTCCGTCCTGTGGGCCTGGCCCTCGATCGCCCCAGTCGCCAGCTCCAACTCTGGCGCGGCCGGTGGCGAAAATTCAACCTGGACAACCGCTTTGACAATTTCGGCGAGCGAGATGTCGCGCAGTTCCCATTTCTGGTCCCATTTTTGGCCCGACCCCCGGCCCGCGCGGACCACCAGAGCTACCGTGTCGCCGCGCGTCTCGCCGACACGGCCGGTAAGAGGCGATCCATCCGTCAGCTGCAGTTCGACTTTGCGGCCACGCGCACGGCGGAAGTGCTTCGCGCTGGTCAGTGGGCGGTCCACACCGGGCGAACTGACCTCGAGTACATAGTCGTCCTGCACATCATCCAGGGCGTCCAGCAGAGCCGAGGCCGATCGCGACAGCGCGGCGACGGTGTCCAGGTCGAGGGCGGTGTCACCGTCAGCGATCACCATGATCCGCGGCGGACGAGCCCGAGAGTCGATGACCACTTCTTCGATCTCGAAGCCGGCGCGCGCGAACTCATCACCGAGTAGCTCGGTCACCTGCGTTTGCGAAGGTAGCCCGGTGGTCACGGCGAGCTCCTCATCTTGAGTTGTCCGGTCATCTGGCGGATGTCTCCGCCCACTGCGTAACCGGCGGCTTCCGGTGTCCCGGCGGGACGCTAAGTTTTTTGGAAGCGTTAGCGTTCCGCGAGAACCAGTTATCCACGATACGCCAGGAATGGCGGATGACGACGCGATCTGCGGGGCGCACGGTCTGCAGGGTTCTTCATAAGTCCAACTAACGTGCCTACCTCGGTCGCCGAACGCGCTGATGGCAGGATGTTGCTGTGCTTAGCGCAGTGCCCGCAACCAGCAGGCGGGATGTGCTTGCCGGTGGTGTCGCTCTCGCCGCGCTCGGCGTGGTGCTGTCCGCCTGTGGTGAGTCGCCTAAGACTCCCGCGGTCGAAGACCTATTAGGGCCGTTAGACCAGGCCAAACGCGACAGTGCGCTCGCGGGTGCCGCCGCCGCGGCCGCCGGCAATCCACCGCAGGTCGCCGCCGCGCTGACCGTGGTCGCCACCCAGCGCGCCGCACACGCCCGGGCGTTGGCCACCGAGATCGCGCGGGCCGGGGGCAAGGTCGAGTCCTCGTCGAGCGAAACCACCAATGCGGGCCCCACCGACGCGGCAGCGCAACCATCAGCACCACCACAGGCACCACCGCCACCGTTGTCCGACGTGATCAATTCATTACGCGCATCGGCCGAGAACGCCAGTCGACTCGTAGCGACGTCGTCGGGCTACCAGGCGGGGCTGCTCGGCTCTATCGCCGCCTCCTGCACGGTGTCCTACTCGATCGCTCTGGTACCCGCGGGGCCGACACCGTGAGCTCGGACGACGCGTCGCTGAGCGACGCACTCGCCGTCGAACACTCGACCATTTACGGCTACGGCATCGTGTCCGCGCTTTGTCCGCCCAGTGTCAACAACTTGGTGGTGGAAGCGCTGGACCAGCACCGCCAGCGTCGCGATGACGTCATCGCGATGTTGGCCGCCCGCAAGGTGACCGCCCCGGTGGCCGCAAGCGGGTATCAGCTGCCGATGCCGGTGGTCCGCGCGGGCGATGCCGCGCGACTGGCCGTGCGGATGGAGAGCGACGGCGCGACGGCTTGGCGCGCCGTCATCGAGCACGCCGAGACGGCTGATGACCGGGCGTTCGCCTCGACAGCTCTAACCCAGAGCGCGGTTATGGCTGCCAGATGGAACCGGGTGCTAGGTGTCACGCCCGTCAACGCGAGTTTCCCGGGCGGCAACGAATCCGGCTAACCGGTGACGGCCGCGGCGACATCACTGGCCAGCGACGTACCGGCAGCCAGCTCGCGCGTCTGACCGGTGAACCGGTTCCGCAGCTCGACCACGCCGTCGGCCCAGCCGCGCCCCACCACGATGATCCAGGGCACACCGAGCAGCTCGGCGTCCTTGAATTTGACGCCCGGCGATGCCTGCCGGTCGTCGAGCAACACTTCGAGACCGAGGCCATCTAGGTCGGCGGCCAAACCGGCGGCCCCGCTGCGGGCCTCAGGGTCCTTGTTGGCCATCACCAGGTGGACATCGAACGGCGCGATCGCCGACGGCCAACGCAGCCCCAACTCGTCACAGTGCTGCTCGGCAACGACGGCGACCAGCCGCGACACCCCGAGGCCGTAGGAGCCCATGATCAGCCGGACCGGTTTGCCGTCCTCACCGAGCACGTCGACGGTGAAGGCATCGGTGTATTTGCGACCGAGCTGGAAGATGTGCCCCACCTCGATGCCGCGCGCCATGACCAGCGGGCCCGCACCGTCGGGAGATGGATCGCCCTCGCGCACCTCGGCGGCCTCGATGGTGCCCTCGGCGGTGAAGTCGCGGCCAGCCACCAATCCGACGACATGCCGGCCGCGCTCGTCAGCCCCGGTGATCCAACTCGTGCCATCGACCACGCGCGGGTCTACGAGATAACGAACTTTGTTGTCCCGCAGTGCCTTCGGTCCAATATAACCCTTCACCAAAAATGGATGCCTAGCGAAATCTTGGTCATCGAGCAATGCGTATTCTGCTGGTTCGAGCGCGGCGCTCAGCCTCTTGTCGTCGATTTCCCGGTCACCCGGCAATCCGATGGCCAGTAACTCCCAGTCCTCACCGGGCCGACGGATTTTGACCAGGACGTTTTTCAGGGTGTCAGCGGCGGTGACCGTGCGACCCAGGTCAGCCTCGTTTGCCCACGCCACCAGGCGGGCAATAGTCGGGGTGTTGCCGGTGTCGTGAACCACCGGCTCGGGCAGCCCGGCCACCATTTCCGCGGGCAACGCCTCCGGGCGGGCGGTGACGACCGCCTCGACATTGGCCGCGTAACCGGACTGAAGACACCGCACAAACGTGTCCTCGCCGCTCGGGCTCTCGGCCAAGAACTCTTCTGACGCGCTGCCGCCCATCGCGCCCGACACCGCGGACACAATCACATACCGGACCTGCAGCCGGTCGAAGATGCGCTGGTAGGCCTCGCGGTGAGCGTGGTAGGCGGCCTTGAGGCCCGTGCCGTCGATGTCGAAGGAGTAGGAGTCCTTCATGACGAACTCCCTACCGCGCAGGATGCCGGCCCGCGGGCGCGCCTCGTCACGGTATTTGGTCTGGATTTGGTACAGCGTGAGCGGGAAATCCTTATACGAGCTGTACTCACCCTTGACGAGCAGAGCGAAGAACTCCTCGTGCGTTGGACCTAGCAAGTAGTCGTTGCCGCGGCGGTCCTGCAGCCGAAACACCCCGTCGCCGTATTCGGTCCACCGGTTCGTCGTCTCATACGGCGCGCGCGGCAGCAGCGCTGGGAACAGAATCTCCTGCCCGCCAATCGCGTTCATCTCTTCGCGGACGACACGTTCAATTTTGCGCAGCACCCGCAGGCCGAGCGGCAGCCAGCTGTACAGCCCGGGCGCCACGGGCCGGACGTATCCGGCCCGGATCAGCAGTTTGTGGCTGGCAACTTCTGCGTCGGCGGG
>Ga0224557_1001249_pt1 | contig 25123 bp, 20 predicted proteins | sample 714S31014metaG_FD_180677 | JGI IMG/M metagenome (GOLD analysis project Ga0224557, IMG submission 180677) | Peat soil microbial communities from Stordalen Mire, Sweden - 717 S3 10-14 | ecosystem: Environmental > Terrestrial > Soil > Wetlands > Peat | place: Sweden: Norrbotten County, Stordalen... | reverse complement strand
ATTCTCTGGAGCACTCAGAACCATGTCCACGACGTCGCTTACCGATGACTTGGACCGTGTCGGGGACATGTTCTCTGGAGTCCGTCCGCGACATCCACCACGTAGCTCCTTGGGTGGACTAAACAGTTGCTTCCTATTGGCCCGCGCTTCGTCGGTCGTGCGACGGAGGTCCAGGTGCGAGTGCAACGAGTGGTGATGCCCGTGACGGGTGCGCAGTCGTGGACGGTCGTCGATGACGAGTTGGTCACCGTGGCGCCAGCCGAGGCCTACCTCGCTCACCTCGCCGCGATTGAGCGCTCGCCGAACACCGTGAAGGCCTACGCGCACGGGCTGCGACTGTGGTTCGAGTTCCTCCACACGAAGTCGCTCGTCTGGGACCACATTGGGGTCGAGGAGGTCTCGCGTTTCGTCGCGTGGTTACGGGCCCCCGGCGAGAACGTGATCGTGTTCGATGATCGCTCGTCACGGCGCAGCGAGTCCACCGTGAATCGTCATCTCGCCGCGGTGTTTGGTCTCTACGACTTTCACCACCGCTCGGGGGTCGCGGTCGCGAGCGACCTCGTCGCGTGGCGGCGAGTGTCGCGCGGTGCCTACAAGCCGTTCCTCCATCACGTCAGCGCCGGTCGGCCGATTGCGACGCGCCCGGTGAGGCTGCGGACCCCGCGCCGGCTGCCGAGGACGATCGAACCGGCCGAGGTTACGGTGATCCTTGACGCCTGTGACCGGTTACGGGACCGCTTCTTGTTCGCGTTGCTCGCCGAGACCGGGATGCGGGTTGGCCAGGCACTCGGGTTGCGACACGAGGACTTCGTGAGCCGGGATCGCCGGGTGGTCATCGTCCCGCGCGACGACAACGTGAATGGCGCACGCGCCAAATGCCGGGCGCCCGTCGAGCTTCCGATCTCGGCGCAGCTCGTGCGTCTCTACAGCGAGTACATGCACGTCGAATACGGAGCCCTCGACTCGGACTACGTGTTCGTGAACCTCTGGTCGGCGCCGCGTGGTCGGCCCCTGCGTTACGACGCCGTGGCGAAGTTGGTGACGCGCCTTCGCGCTCGCACGGGCATTCAGTTCAGCCCCCATACCCTTCGCCACACTCGCGCCACCGAGCTCATCCGATCCGGCACGCCGATCGAGGTGGTCTCCAAGCTCCTCACGCACCGCTCGCTCACCACCACGAGCTCGACCTACGTGCACCTTGACACCGAGGACCTGCGCGTCGCTCTGGAGAGAGCTGGCGCGTGGCCAGGTCCGTCGTGAGCGCCACGGCGCGTCCGCTACCCGAAAGCGGCCACCTCGCGACGCTCTTTGGCGTTGTGCGCCCGGAGTTCCGCGGCGAGGTTCTGCGAGCGCACCCCGATGACCCGGTCTTCGGCCGCGGCCGGTGCGGGGTGACGAGCTGTGAGCGCACCGCGTGGACACGCAAACTGTGCAGCGGCCACTACCAGCGTTGGTTCCAGCACGGGCGCGAAGAGCTCGAGACGTTTCGCGCGACGACGGGTCCGATCAGGGAGCGAAAGGGCGGCGAGCTGCTCGGTGCGTTCGATCTGCGCGCCCTATCCGCCCAGGGCCGTCTCGAAGTTGGCTACGTCCTCCAGCGCCGTCACGACGACCGTGGAGTGCGGGTCGTTCCCCTGGTCGTGCGCCACCTCGTGCAGATGCTCGTCGACTCGGCGGTCAACTCGCTGCTCGAGTTCCCTCTCGAGCACTGGCTGGATGAAGCCGCCGGGCGGGGCTGGCACGATCCCACCACCTCGATGATCCGCTACGCGCATCGTGAGCTGACCGACCTGGGCGGAATCGACCTCGAAGCCGAGTACGCCTCGGACGTCTGGGTCGCGAAGCGGCTCGGCATCACGAGGGCCCGCGCGCCCTACCAGATCCGATTCGACCAGATCACCCAGTCCTGGCTGCGAGTAGCGGTGAAGCGATGGGTGTGTCACCGACTCGGTTCCGGCAAGAGCTTCGGGACCGCCGGCATCGATGTCCGCTCAATGGTGTTGTTCAGCGAGTTCCTCGCCACGCGCCACCCGAACGCGAAGGACGAGACGTCACTTCGCCGCCGCGACCTCGAGGCCTACCTCGGGCATCTCATCGCCTCACGTCTCACTGGCCACACGATCAGCACGTACATCAGCTGTGTGCGCACCTTTCTCGAGGCCTGCCAACGCCACGGCTGGCTCCCGGGGCTGGCCGCCGAGGTCGCGATCTACAGCGACGACCTCCCGCGCCGCCCCCGAGCGCTGCCGCGCTACATCCCCGAGTTCGTGATGCACCAGATAGAAGCACCTGACAACCTTGATCGGCTTCCCGATCACGGCACCCGTGCGCTCGTGGTACTGCTCATCGAGACCGGACTGCGAGCCAACGACGCCTGCGCGCTTTCCTTCGACGCCCTGGTCAGTGACAGTGGTGGTGGACCGTGCCTGCGGTTTTTCAATGCGAAGATGCGCGCCGACCAACTCATCCCACTCAGCGCCGCCGGCGCCAAAGCGATCCGAGACCAGCAGGCACATCTTCGACTCCGCTGGCCAGACGGTCCACGGGTGCTCTTCCCAGCACCGACCGCGAACCCCGATGGAGACCAGCCCTTCAACTACGCGACCCTTCGCGAACGCCTCGTCGTGTGGCAGGAGAGGATCGATCTGCGCGACGAAACCGGCCGCCCGGTTCGTGTCAGTGCCCATAGGTTCCGCCATACTCTGGGCACCCGACTCATCAACCAGGGAGTCCCCCAACACGTCGTGCAACGCCTGCTCGGTCACGCCAGTCCCCAGATGACCGCTCGCTACGCGACGCTGCACGACTCGACGATCCGCGAGGCCTTTGACGCGTACTGGGCTCAGCGAGTCAACGTCCTCGGTGAGCAAATTGGCTTCGACCCGCACGCGTCGACGGCTGATGCGGAATGGACCAAGCACAACCTCGCGCGCATTCAGGCGAGCCTGCCGAACGGCTACTGCGGTCGGCCACCTCAACAGGACTGCCCGCATCCCAACGCCTGTCTCACCTGTCCGGACTTCCAGACGACGCCGGAGTTCCTCGAGATTCATCGGCGCCAGCACGCCGAGACGCGCCAGCTCGTCGCCTCTGCTGACGCCGACGGGCGCTTCCGCCTTGCCGCCAACCACCGTCGAGTGCTCGAAAACCTCGAGCACGTCATCACCGCTCTCGAAGCGACCAGAGGAGCTTCCAAATGAGTACACCCACGACATCCGCGCTTTCCAGCGTCACCGAGGCACGCGTGACAAACACGAGGCGCAGGGCCGAAGCGGCAATCCGCGAACTCGACAAGCAGGGATGGCCGGTCACCTTCGCGAGCGTCGCCGCGGCCGCTTCGGTGTCACGGTCCTGGCTCTATCGCGAACCCGACATCCGAGCTGAGATCGACCGGTTGCGGACTCGCCGCGGCGACGGCACTACACCCTCGGTCCAACGGGCCTCGGCCGATTCCATCAAGCGGCAACGCGAGGCCCTGATCGACGAGTTGACCATCCTCAAAGAAGAGAACCGTCGATTGCGCGAAGAGGTTGCCCGCGCCTACGGACAGCAGCGAGCGTCAGCCTGGTGACACCGTCAAGGACATGTCCACCACGTAGACGTCTTGATAACGCCGGTTGCCAGCAGGAGCGCTCCAGATAACGGCCAACAACTTGATCAAGCGGGTCAAGCGGACCGCCTTCGGCTTTCGAAGGTTTCGCAACTACCGAATCCGTGCCTTGCTCTACGCCGGCAAGCCCAACTGGGATCTACTCGCCACCGTCACACCCCGCTGATGTCCGATGAGCCTGTTATCCGAAGACCCATCAGAGCCTTGCTCTACGCCGGCAAGCCGAACTGGGAATTACTCGCCACGGTCATACCCCGCTGAAGTCCGAAGTGCCACAAAAGTGGCTCACGGATGAGTCACAAGAGCCAAAAATACCCAAACGCAATTACGACGGTGTCCTGTTCAAGAACTCACCGATCTTTGTCCAGATCTGTTGCGTATCGAGATATTGCTGGTAGTGCCTCTCCACATTCTTGTGGTATCTTTCCAACTCTCTCGAAATTTTCATGAATTCGTTGTTTCCAAAATAGGCACTTATTTTTGGAAGCGTGGCCGACAATTGCTCCCGCATTTTTCCTATTTCACTGTCGTAATTCTCTCTCTGGGTGATATAGATCAAGAGTGGTTTATATCGAATCCAGCCGATGCAAGCTTTGTAGAAACGATCAACAACAGCATCAGAGTCCGCCGTTATATATTTTAGTTTGATTGGCAGTACGCCGTCCATTAGATGATGATATGTAGAGAATCCATCATGAAAGGCATAGCAGGGTACGCGCAACACTTTGGCCTCACCTAGGCAGGTACTCAAGAAGGCGTCTTCACCCCGAGCCCCCGGCGGATTGTAAAACGGGTGCACCCTCTCAGGTCTTGTAAGATTAATGCATAAGTTCGCGCCGGTGATAAACTTGGTGTTCTTCCTTTCCGGCACCTCTTCGACAACTTTATTCAATAAGATATCTATATCAGCGTAGGTTATTCCACCGTTGTTCATCACCGAACGGACGGAGTCCCAGGTGATCACGTCATTGCTGATTGCTTCAATGAACATTCGAAAATCGGTTTCGGACATGATCTCATTGAACTCCATGTAAGGAACAGGAGAGACATATCCACAGTGGTGCCCGTTTGTAATATCCGCATCCATGATGGAGTTCAAATGGGTTGACAATACCTGCTGACCATGCCATATTGCATTAGAGTTCGCCTTGGTTACCGCCATTGGATATTCGTCGTCATCCAAAAAGAGGAGATAATCAATCTTGTTTTTCATCGCCATATACAGCACAACGTTGCGTTGGGCGGCGTAGCCTGTACCGAAGAATAGCTGCGCTTCTCTCTCATCAATGACATTTTCACTCAGCAAATAACTGATTTCACGTTGAATATCAGGGATACCAATAAAGTACACATCACTTAGCAGCTCGAGTACATCTTTTTTAATGTTCGTATAATGAGCAGGCCTCGTGTTTGAGTATTGTAGATCGTAGGCAACCAAAAGGCTGAGGCTGACATTCTCCCCTTCTGTCAGTTCAGATTCTCTCCAGTTATAGACGTAGGTATTCAAAACCTGTCGAAAATGTCTGCGACCCGTCGCGAAACCAATCCCTACTCTGATGTCCGGGCTACTTTCCACTATGTTGGTCACCGTTCATTGTGGTCGAGCTCGTTTGTTCGCTCTATTGGGAATCGTACCAATTAGCCCTCAGTCTCCACGCCGGTGCGGTGATTGGTCAACGAGAGGTTGAATCCGTACGGATCATGGTAAGGCTAGATACCACCTATGGACACTCGCCACTGTCCCAACGGTTGACCCACCTGGGGTGAGCACCAACAGCTCCTTCAGCGCCCCGAACCTGACCCTGGAGCCGTGGACCCGCGAGCGTGCAACGCCGCCGGGACCGGTCCGGCGGGCGCGTCCGCGAAGAAGCCGGCCAAGAAGTAGCAGTTCCGTGCCCTCGACGTGATTGGTGGTCTTGCGCACTACACCGTTCAGGTTATGCGAAGCTGAATCCCCAGGTCGTTGATCAGCCTTCCAGTCCTCCAACGCTGTGACTACGTTATCGAGCACCTGACCTTGTGCCGCCAAATGCCATGGGAGCAAGACGACTTCGTGTCGCGCGGCGTTCGCGCCATTTGGATCTATCGTCGCGGGCCAGTCCGTCGCCAGCCGCTGCGGAGCAAGCGGGCTAGCGAGCCTCGGTGATTCGAGTCACCATTCGTGATGGGATCTCGGCATCTTCATCAAGGTGATAGCTGGCACAGACACGGTGATAGCCGTCGGCCACCCAGAGAGGTGTGCCTCGCACTAACAGTATGGGAGAGAGCTTTTCGCCGGACTTCACTTTATGCAGATCCTTGGCCACTTCGTGGTCATCGGCCGGCAATAGAGGCAAACCACTGGCTCGCAGAATGTCTTGGGCCATGAAGTGCTCAAGTTTGGAACTCTGCTTCAGGGCCCTCGTCAGCTTCTTCGCCCGCTGGGGTTCTACGAGGAGCGACAAGTACCTCTGAGCAGAAGGAAAGTCCTGCTCCTCGGGTTCATCCTTCCAATGTTCGCTTGCCATGGTCGTTTCTCCGTTCTTCCAGCGAAAGGCTGCCCAAACGCCGCCTTTCGCCGATCCTACGCCGATACGTCAGATCAGCATGCGGTCGGTTTCAGTTCGCTGACGTTCGTCGGCGACCGTATTTGGTTGCAATATTGGGGTTTCAGTTTGCCGGTGTTCGGGCGCGACCGCACGTAATTGTCGGCTTTGCTAAAGGCGTTGCTTTATGAGCTAAGCGTCCAAAGGGCTCGACTATGTCTTCATGACTCCACCGACGAACTTCGCAGCCAACTTCTACAGGGGCACCGCGTGACTTGCAGGGTGCAATTTGTCGCGGAGAAAAGCCGCAGTGAGTCTAAGAGCAGCTTCTTGTGGAGATTTGGATGAAAGTCGGCAGGTGATGCGCGCCGGATACTTCGTTGGTGTGCTGATGACCTTCTGTTCAGGTCTGTGAGCGCTGCGACCGTTGTGAAGCTGGAAAGGGAATGTCCAGTCTCGTTTCGTGGGCCGCCCGGGTCTGATTCCCGATACCTTGGGATCAAAAGAAAAACCGCGACGGTCACCTCTCAAGTGTGACGTGTTGCATACAATCTTCAGGTTAGAGTTCTGTTGTGCGCGCTGCGATGTCGCAATTTCTCCTTGAATACAAGGAGGAGGAGCCGACTTGGGGTCCGGTTTGATGCTGCAGTCTATGATTATGTATGCGATACTCGGACGGCAGAGAGAAGGCAGGCCAGAATGAACGTCGACGCTGAAGCGAGTTCGAAGATCCTCTCGAAACTCCTAAAGGTGCCAGCGCAGCGCAATGCGACACGCGGTAGCAGCCCCGACGTGCGCAACACCGTCGAACAGGTCATCGGCGACATTCGCATGCGCGGTGACGCCGCAGTTCGTGAATACTCGAAGAAGTTCGACAACTATGCCCCGGAGTCGTTCCTCCTCAGCGAAGAGCAGTTGGACGAGATCATTGATCGAGTGCCGGGCCAAGTGCTCGATGACATCGCGTTCGTTCAAGAGCAGGTCCGCACCATGGCCCAGAGGCAGTTGGAATCGTTGTCCGATTTTGAGATTGAAACGCTCCCGGGCGTCTTCCTGGGTCAAAGGCACGTCCCAATCCAGGCGGCCGGTGTCTATATCCCGGGCGGCAAGTACCCATTGCTTGCGAGCGCCCACATGACCATCGTGACGGCAAAGGTCGCCGGGGTCGAAAGAGTGGCGGCGTGCACTCCAGTCATTCAGGGTGAAGTCCCGGACGCTACTGTCGCCGCTATGCGTATGGCCGGCGCGGACGAAATCTACTTATTGGGTGGCATTCAGGCGGTCGCGGCTATGGCGATCGGCACCGAGACGATCAAGGCCGTCAATATGCTGGCGGGCCCGGGGAACGCCTTCGTCGCCGAAGCCAAGCGACAACTCTTCGGCGAGGTGGGCATCGACCTCTTTGCGGGTCCCACTGAAGTTCTCATTGTCGCTGACGAGCACGCGGACCCGTTCATCGTGGCCGTGGACCTGCTCTCGCAGGCCGAGCATGGCCCGGATTCGCCCGCCGTGCTCATCACCACGAGCGAGAAGCTGGCGCAGAGAGTCATTGACTACGTCGATGAACTCCTGATGGATATGCCGACACGGGACTTCGCCGCGCCCGCGTGGCGAGACTGGGGTGCGGTGCACGTCGTCGAGTCGCTCAACGACGCCTATGCGTTGGCCGACGAGTACGCCTTCGAGCACGTGCAGATCCTCACTGAGACTCCGCGCGACGCACTGGAGAAGATGCACGATTACGGCGCACTGTTCCTCGGTGAAGGGACGTGCGTCTCCTACGGCGACAAGGTCATCGGCACGAACCACGTGCTACCGACTCGCGGCGCGGCGAGGTACACGGGAGGGCTCTGGGTTGGCAAGTACCTGCGTACCGTCACGTACCAGGAAGTGAAGAATACCGAGTCCAGTGCGCTCCTCGGCGAGTTGTGCGGCCGGGCTTCTCGCGTAGAGCGATTCGAAGGGCACGCACGCTCGGGCGACGTTCGTGTTGCCAAGTATCGAGGCTCGAACCTTCCGTGGTTTGAGCACTTGTCGGAAATGTAGTTGCAGGCCAGTGGTTGATTTCCGTCTCGACGGGCACCAGGCTCTCGTGACCGGTGCGGGACGTGGTCTCGGCGCGGCCATCGCGGACGGTCTGGCGGGGCTGGGCGCCACGGTCTACGGAACGAGTAGAGATCCGGAGACTGCGCGTCAGATCGCGGAGCGCCTCGGCACCCCACCACAACTGCTTGACGTGTCAGACGTCGACGCGGTCGGAGCTTTCGTGGACCGATTCCAGAAGATGAGCGGCGGCGTCGATATGCTCGTCAACAACGCGGGGGTCAACATCACGAGACCGGCGATCGAGGTGACCGAGGAGGACTGGAACACCGTCTTCGACACGAATCTCAAAGGGAGTTTCTTCCTCTCGACCGCGTTGGCCCGCACGTGGCTCGATCGCGGTTCGTCCGGTTCCATCGTCAACGTCGCCTCGCAGGCGGGCATGGTGGCCATTGAGGAGCGCGCTTCGTATGGGAGCAGCAAGGCGGGGCTGATCCATCTCACGAGGATCCTGGCCCTGGAATGGGCTCGCCATGGAATCAGGGTCAATGCGGTGGCGCCGACCTTCGTGCGCACCGAATTGACCGCCGCGACGCTCAGTCGTCCTGACTGGGCGGCCGAACTACTGAGCCGTATCCCGGTCGCCCGCTTTGGCGAACCCGAGGATGTCGTTGGCGCCGTCGCGTTCCTGCTCGGCGACGCCGCGTCACTCATCACCGGCCACACCATTGCGGTTGATGGCGGCTACACCATTCGCTAAGAAGAGCGCACTGCGGCGTGCATCGTCAAAGGGGAGGTCTGAAGGATGAGCAACGAGGCAGATATCTCGACCGTTACGGTAGTGGGATCGGGCTATATGGGCGGTGGCATCGCAATGGTGTTCGCGCTGGGCGGTTACGACGTGACACTCGCCGACGTTGACCCACCCACTGCGCAGCGAGCGCACGAGCGCGTGGTGAGTGAGGCGCATGACTTCGAGTCGCGAAGACTCTTGCCTTCTGGATCGGCGGAGAGGCTTCGCGACAAACTCTCGTACGCCGATTCGATTGAGCTCGCCGTGGCGCACGCGGACTACATCACCGAGGCCGTTCCCGAAGAGTTGGCGATCAAGCTCGATACTCTGGGCCAGATCTCCGCGTGGGCTCGCGCAGACGCGATCATCGCCACCAACACGTCGGCGATCGCGATCGGTGCACTCGCTCAAGTCGTCGCCAACCCCGATCGTTTCCTCGGTGTGCACTGGATGAATCCAGCCCCGTTCATTCCGGGCGTCGAATTGATCGCCGGCGACGCCACGGCACCCGGTACCGTCCAGCGCGCGGAATGGCTCATTCGTGACGTCGGTAAGGTCCCCGCGCGCGTCGCTGACACTCCGGGGTTTGTGGCCAACCGACTGCAGTTCGCTCTTTACAAAGAGGCGGTGCGAATGGTGGAGGAGGGCGTGGCTACCCCGGCACAGATCGACACCGTGGTCAGCAACACGTTCGGTTTTCGACTCGCGCTCTTCGGACCATTTGCAATCGGCGATATGGCGGGGCTCGACGTCTACGAGTCGTCGTTTCGGACCCTGGAGCAGGCCTTCGGCGAGCGCTTCTCCGTGCCGACTGGTTTGGCCGCAACCGTGTCGGCGGGGAACCTAGGGCTTAAGTCCGGCCGAGGATTCTTGGACATTGACCCTGAGGACAAAGATGCTCTACTGGCGTACCGGGCAACCGCCTACGCGAGGCTCTCGCAGTTGCGTGACGAACTGGGCGACGCTCCAGGTCTGTGAGACTCGGCGCTCGTCGTTGCTCGACGAGCATGACCAACTGCGGCATCGTCAACGACAAATCCGCGCGGCTTCATTGCTCACAGATGACCGCTGCATTCACATTGACTGACGTGCTCTCGTTTCCCGCGAGGGCACGTAATGAATGAAGTGAGGGGCCACTGGGGTACTGACGTGAAAGGGCGCCGAGTTACTGACAGCAACCGCTGCGCCGATGCCCTGCGCTAGGGCGTCGCGGGTGAATCGGATCCTTGGCTTGATTCGAGGAATCGCCGTTGCATCGCTATCCAACCCAGTCGCATATGGGCGCGCATCACTGACTCGGCCCATACCGAGTCACCAGAACGAAGCGACTCGAGGAGTTCGCGGTGGTGGGCGGCACTGCGGCGCAAATCCTTGGATGTGTACTGGGCAAACGTTCGTCGAACGGTAGGGACTTGGACGATGGAGCTGACGAGCATCCGAAGACGTTGGTTTCCCGACCCCTCCATGATCGTGTTGTGGAATTGGTTGTTGATCTCGGTGATGTGCTTGATGTCGAGACGTGGCTGAATGATTGCCTCGTCCATCTCGTCGGCCAGGCGGGCGAGTCTGGCGATGTCGAGCAGCCCACTCGTTGCCGCGAGCGCGGTGGCGTAGGGCTCGAGCAACGAGCGCAGCCCGTGCACTTCCTCGAGATCCTTGAGGGTCCAACTCTCGACTCGTACGCCCCGATTGCGCTCGTAGACAAGGAGTCCCTCGGCGGCGAGGCTCCGTAGTGCTTCGCGCACTGGCGTGCGACTCACGCCGATCATGGTGGCGAGTTCGTCCTCGCGAAGGTGTTGCCCACCGGTGAGCTCCCCGGCCAGGATCTGTTCGCGAATCGTCGAATAAGCCAGTGACGTCGCGTACCCACTGTCGGGTCCTACGTCACTCGTCGAAGTTGGTTCGGCCATCGTCTGCAAACCCTACCATTTGGTATACAAAAGTTAATTGTATGTAAAATCATCTAAATTCGGGCAAGTGCACTTGCGGCTTGCTTCAATACTTGCTACTGTACCCGGAAACCGGTGGAGCCTTAATGTGGTTAAGCCCAAGTTTGTATACGAAAGCGAGTTCGCGTGGGGGAAGTTCAAGCGCTACCACTCGATGACCTCAGGGTTATCGAACTGGGTTCACTCTTGGCCGGGCCGTTCTGCGGTCAGCTACTCGGCGATTTCGGCGCTGAGGTGATAAAGGTTGAAGACCCGGGTGCGGGTGACCCAATGCGCCAGTGGGGCCGAGAGAAGTCCCACGGGCTCTCACTGTGGTGGCCCGTCGTCGCACGCAACAAGAAATCGATCACCGCGAACCTGCGCACGCCTGAAGGCCAGCGCATCGTCCGTGAGCTCGTGGCGAAGGCGGACGTGCTCCTCGAGAACTTTCGGCCGGGTACGCTCGAACGCTGGGGCCTTTCGCCAGAGGAGCTCTGGAAGATCAATCCCAAGCTCGTGGTCACCCGGGTGACGGGCTTCGGCCAGACCGGACCCTACGCGGAGCGCGCGGGCTTCGGATCGATCGGCGAGGCCATGGGTGGCATCCGTTACGTCACGGGTGATCCCGATTCGCCACCCGCTCGAGCCGGCGTATCGCTGGGCGACTCGCTCGCCGCCACCTTCGCCGCGTTCGGCACCCTCGTTGCCCTGCACCAGGTGGGTCGCACCGGCAAGGGGCAGGTCGTTGACTCAGCGATCTACGAAGCCGTGCTGGCCCTAATGGAGTCGATGCTGCCCGAATGGCAGGTTGCCAGTTACCAGCGCGAGCGTAGCGGCACGACCCTACCCAACGTCTCACCGAGCAACGTCTATCCGACCGCCGACGGCGAGATGATCTTGATCGCCGCGAACCAGGACACGGTGTACGGGCGCCTGACCGAGGTCATGGGTCGGCCCGAGCTGCTGACGGACCCGCGCTTCAAGGGACACGCCGAGCGCGGTCACCACATGGAGGAGCTCGACACCATCATCGCGCAGTGGACTTCGACGTGCGAGGCCGACGCGCTGCTCGAGAGTCTGCACGAAAAGGGCGTGCCCGCTGGTCGGATCTTTCGCGCGAAGGACATGTTCACCGATCCGCACTTCGCCGCGCGCGAGGCGATCGTACGCCTGACGCACCCACAGATTGGTGAGTTCGCCATGCACAATGTGTTCCCGCGGCTGTCCGAGACGCCCGGAAAGGTTCGCCACGTGGGGCCGACGCTGGGCGAGAACAACGAAGAAATCTACAAGGGCTTGTTGGGCATGGACGACGCGAAGATCGAGTCGCTCCACTCAGCGGGCGTCATCTAGGGGAGGAAGAGTTATGACGTATCGACTTGGAGTTGATGTGGGCGGCACGTTCACTGACATTCTCTTGGTGAACGAGGAGACCGGCGAGACGTTCCGAGCCAAGACCTCTTCGACGCCCGCGGATCAGTCCATCGGTGTGTTGCGCGGGATTAACCAGGCGTGCGCACTGGCGGGCATCGGGCTTGATCAGGTGACCAACGTGCTCCACGGCACAACCGTCGCGACCAACGCCATCCTCGAGGGCAAGGGCGCGCGGGTTGGCCTGGTGACGACCGAGGGCTTCCGACAGGTGTTGCAGATCGCGCGTTCCTTCGTCCCGGGCGGCTTGGCTGGGTGGATCATCTGGCCCAAGCCCGAGCCGCTGGCCGCCCTCGAGAACACCGTCGAGGTGCGTGGTCGGCTGGGTTCGAAGGGCGAGGTGGTCACCCCACTCGACGAGGACGACGTGCGCCATCAGTTGCGCAAATTGAAGGCGCATGGGATCGAGGCGCTCAGCGTGAGCCTCATCAACTCCTACGCCAACGCGGCCCACGAGGAGCGAGTTCTCGAGATCGCCGCCGAGGAGCTGCCCGGTGTGCAGGTCTCGTTGTCGTCGAAGGTGCTGCCCGAGATGCGCGAGTACGAGCGGGCGATCACGACGGTGGCGAATGCGTACGTGCAGCCGCAGGTGTCGCTCTACATGGAGAACATCGAGCGCCAGTTGCAGCAGAACGGTGCTGCGAACGGCAAACTCTTCATCTTGAAGAGCGACGGCGGCCTGATCTCGACGCGCACCGCCTCGGAGAATCCGGTGTCGGTGATGATGTCGGGTCCCGCCGGTGGCGTGGTCGGCGCGGTCTGGGTCGCCGAGCAGGCCGGTTTTAAGGACTTCTTGACCTTCGACATGGGCGGTACGTCGACCGACGTGGCGCTCGTTCAGGGGTTCGAGCCCCGCATCGGTCGCGAGACGACGGTCGGCGACTTGAAGGTCCGTGCGACCTCGGTGGATGTGCGCACGGTGGGTGCCGGGGGCGGTTCGATCGCCCACGTGCCCATGTTGACGCAGGCGCTGCGCGTCGGACCCCAGAGCGCCGGTGCGGCGCCCGGACCTGCTGCCTACGGCGCCGGGGGCACGGAACCCACGGTGACCGACGCCAACGTCGTGCTCGGCTACCTGCCGACCGACCTCGCCGGTGGTGAGATAATCCTCGACCGTGACGCTGCTCGCGCGGCGGTGCAGTCGATCACCGACGCCACGACGCTCCACACCGTCGAGGACGCCGCGTCGGGGATCATCGACATCGTCAACGAGAACATGTTCGGCGCGCTGCGTCTGGTCTCGGTGCAGCAGGGCTTCGATCCTCGCGACTTCGCGCTCGTCGCCTTCGGTGGCGCGGGGCCACTGCACGCAAACGCCATCGGTCGCCTGACCGGTGCGTGGCCGGTCATCGTCCCGCCGTCACCGGGCGTGCTCTGCGCCTACGGGGATGCGACGACGGGTCTGCGCGACGAGTCGGTGCGAACCCTGGTTCGCAAGTTCGGTGAATTCACCGACGACAGCCTGCGCGAGGTATTGGAGGAGCGCGCGACGAACGCGCGGGCGTCGCTGCTGGCCGAAGACGTGGCGCCTTCGGACATGACGACCACGTACTCGGCAGACGTGCGCTACCACGGTCAGGGCTTCGAGATCCCCGTTCAGATCGACATCGACGCCTTCGACGGCGCCGGTGGCGGTCTCGACGCGTTGCGTCGGGCCTTCGACGCGGAGCACGAGCGGCTCTTCTCGTTCCTCTTGGAGAAGAATGAGCACGAACTGGTGACCGTGCGCGCGACCGCCAGTGGCCCGCGCCCCAATGTCTCATCGGCCACGATTCCCGAGGGTGGTGAGGACCCCAAAGCCGCCCTCACGTCCACCACGGAGATCTACGTCGACGGCCAGTGGGTCGCGGCCAGCGTCTACGACCGCCAGCAGTTGCTCGCAGGCAACATCATCGCGGGTCCGGCAATCGTCACGGAGATGGACTCGACCACGTTGGTCTTGCCCGGCCACGCGGCCACGGTGCACGCCAGCGGCAGTCTCCTCATCCGTCCTACCAGCAGCAACTAGTCACAGGGGGTCTAGAAAGAAATGGCACGTCTCATTGAAACCGCAACCCAGCCGCTGAAGGCGGTTGACGTTGATGTCATCACACTTGACCTGGTGGAGAACGCGTTGCGTCACGCCCGCTACGAGATGGACGAGGTACTGTTCCGCACCGCCCTCTCACCGGGCATTCGCGAGCAACACGATGAGTTCCCGCTCATCGGTGACCCCGAGGGAAAGATGGTCGTGGGTCAATTCGGACTGTCGATTCCGGACTTCCTGGAGAACTTCGACGGAGATATCCAAGAGGGCGACGTGCTGTTGACATCGGACCCATACTCCTGCGGCGCGGCCATCAGCCACGCCAACGACTGGCTCATCGTGATGCCCATCTTCTTCGAGGGGCGCATCGTGGGCTGGGCCTCGATGTTCGGTCACATGAGCGACGTCGGCGGTAAGACGCCCGCCTCCATGCCGACCAACGCGCGCACGATCTTCGAGGAGGGCATCGTCATCCCCCCCTTCAAGCTCTACAGCAAGGGCGTGCTCGCCGAGGATTCGCTGAAGATCATCATGAACCAGGTGCGCACGCCCGACTGGAACCGGGCCGACTTGAACGGTCTCGTCGCGGCGTGCCGCACGGCTGGGCGCCGGGTCCAAGAACTCTGCCAGCGCTTCAGTGCCGACACGTACGTGTCGGCACTGAGCGCCCTCATGGACCGCAACTACCGGGCGATGAAGTCGTTGCTCGCGATGGTGTTCAAAGAGGGCGAGACCCTGTCGTTCACCGACTACATCTGCGACGACGGCGTCGGCTACGGGCCCTACGAACTGAAGCTCAGTCTGAAGCGCACGGGCGACAAGGTACTGCTCGACTTCACCGGGAGCAGTCCCCAGGCGCAGGGGCCGATCAACTACTACATCAACGAGAACCTGGTGAGGATGTTCTTCGGCATTTACATGATCACGGTGGCCGACCCCCAGATCCTCTGGAACGATGGCTTCTACCCATTGGTCGACGTCATCATCCCCGACGACTCGTTCTGGAAGCCGAAGTACCCCGCCGCACTCAACGCCCGCAATCACGGCATCGGACGCGTCTTCGATCTGTTCGGCGGCCTGCTCGGCCAGACCAACCCGAGCCTCTTGAACGCGGCGGGCTTCTCGTCGTCGCCGCACTTCATGTACTCGGGCAATTACAGCGAGGGCGAGCGGAAGGGCGAATGGTTCCAGCTCTATTCGATCGGCTTCGGGGGCATCCCCGGTCGCCCGATCGGCGACGGTCCCGACGGTCACTCCCTGTGGCCGTCCTTCGTGAACATCCCGTGCGAGTACCTCGAGTCCTACTACCCGCTGCGGATCGAACGCTGGGAGACCCTGAGCGATACCGGCGGCGCGGGCCTGCACCGCGGCGGCAACGGCGTCGATGTGGCCTACCGGTTCCTCGAGCCCGGTACGATTGCCATCCACGACGATCGTTGGCTCACCTACCCGTGGGGAGTGAACGGTGGCGAGCCGGGGGCTCGTGGCCGCAAGTGGATTGACCGCGTCGACGGGACCCGCGAAGTCATCCCCAGCAAGGTCATCGACGTACCCGTGTATCCCGGCGACGTACTTCACTTCGTGACCTGGGGTGGCGGCGGATGGGGCGACCCGCTCGCCCGCGACGCCGGGTTGGTCGGCCTCGAGGTCCGTCGCGGTCTGGTCACCGCAGACGGTGCGCGCGCCTACGGTGTCGTGTGTGACGAGGGCGGCGACGTCGATCACGTCAAGACCCAGGAGTTGCGCGCGGATCTCGCGTCGAAGCGGCCCACGCCGTTGCCCACGTTCAACATGGGCCCGCCGTTGGCCACGATTCTCGAGCGGTGCTTCGAAGAGACGGGCCTACCTGCCCCTAAGCCGCCGGTGCGGCTGTAGGAGTGGCGATGGAGGCAATCGCGACCGGCTTCGGTGGCTCCCTGGGGTACGGCCAACGCGCCGCCCTGATTCTGATTGACCTGATGCACGGCTACTTCGACGAGGGGAGTACCTTCCAGCTCCCCTCGTCGGACTGCCTGTCGTCAGCCAGTCGGGTGCTCGAGGCCGCGCGCGAGAGTCGCACCATGGTCGTGCACACCAAGGTGGTGCTCGGACCCGACGCCGTCGACGCGGGCGTCTTCGTGAGGAAGATCCCGGCGCTCCGGGCCTACATCGGCGAGAACCAGACCAATGAGCTCATGGCCGAGGTGGCGCCGCTGCCCAGCGAGCTGGTGATCGTCAAGCAGTACGCGAGTGCCTTCCTCGGCACATCGCTCGCCGCGACGCTGCAGGCCAGTGGCGTGGACACCCTGATCATCACCGGGGTCTCCACCAGCGGGTGCGTGCGCGCCACCGGCGTCGACGCGGTCCAGCACGGGTTCATCCCCAAGGTCGTGCGTGATGCGGTGGGCGACCGCGACTCCGGGCCTCACGAGGCGAATCTCTATGACTTGCAGGCGAAGTACGCCGACGTGGTATCCGAGCGCGAGATCGTCGACTATTTCGCTTCACTGAACTAAGGGAGTGGGAATCATGACATTCGGGGGGCCCAACACCCAAGAGTCGCTGGCGCCGTTGGACGAGTCCTCGAGCGCCGGGCGCTCGCGCGGATCGATCAGGGACTACCTGCAGCGCTACGGCGTGATTATCGCGTGGATCGCGATCGCCGTGTTCTTCTCGGCCATGCGCTCCCAGACGTTCCCGAGGCTCTCGACGCTGCAGCTAATCTTCGGCACGCAATCAGTCATCCTGATCACCGCGATGGGCCTCGTCTTCTCGCTCGTGGTCGGGGAGTACGACCTCTCGACCGGCTCGCTGGTCGGCCTCGGGTCGACGCTGCTCGCGGTCTTCAGTGGGCGCCACCACTGGCCCGTGGTGCTGGCGATTCTGGTGACCCTGGGCATCTGCTTCCTGGTCGGCACCGTCAACGCTCTGCTGTCGGTCTATCTCGGCGTGCAGTCGATCATCATCACGCTCGGTACCGGCACGTTGATCGCCGGCCTCACCCTCGCAGTGAGCGGCTCGGTCGTCGTCACTGGCGTCCCGATGGGCTTCACGAACTTGCTCACCACCCAGTTCATCGGTCTCGCCCTGCCCTTTTGGATCGGGCTCATCTTGACCGCGGTCACGTGGTTCATTCTCCAGCACATGCCGCTCGGACGCCGGATGATCTTCGTCCAGGAGAACCGTGAGGTGGCGCGTCTGGCCGGGCTTCGCGTGAACCGGATCCGCGCCGGCGGCCTCATCGCGACGTCGACCATCGCGGGGCTCGCCGGCATCATGCTGGCCGGGCTCAGCCAGGCGGCCGACCCCCAGAGCGGCGCGTCGTTCCTGCTGCCGGCCTTCGCCGCGGCGTTCCTCGGCTCGACCGCGATCGTCCCGGGTCGCTTCAACGCGGTGGGCACCTTCGCCGCCGTCTACTTCTTGGTCACCGGCATCACGGGATTGGACTATCTCGGATACGCCGGATGGCCGGGGCAGGTCTTCTACGGAGGATCGCTCGTCGTCGCTGTATCACTGAGTCACCTCGCCGGACGACGTCTGGCGTGAGCGGAGTGGTGCATCGAAGGGGGGTGCGTGTAGCAGTCTGTTCGCTCTCAACACCAGCAGTGCCAAGTGCAGTTCCAAACTACAAAAGGGGAAGATATGAAGTTGTCGATTAACAAGCCGGGACGCGCGAGCGTTGCCCGGCGACTAATGACGGCCGGAGCGGCTGCGACGATGGTGCTGGGCGTTGCCCTGGCCAGCGTGGGTCCCGCGTCGGCGGTCACGACCAAGAGTGGCTTGGCGACCGCCACAGCTCGGCTCAACGCTTACACGGCGCCGCCGAAGTGGCGGGGACCATATACCCCGCTGCACACGGCGGGCCTGAGCGGCGACAATGTGGTGTACATCAGTGCCAATGAGAGCATCCCGGTGCTGCACTACTGGTCGACCACGGTCAAGGGCTTGCTCTCGACGACGGCCGGCATTAACATGCAGATCGTTGATGCCAACAGCAACATCGCGACCGCCCAGGCTGGATTCCAGCAGGCGATCGCGACCGGTGCCAAGGTGGTCTGCATCATTGCGTTGCCGCTGAGTCTGTTCGCCACCCAGATCGCCGCCGCGCACGCGGCCGGCATCAAGGTGATCGCGGTCAACGCGGGCGTTCCCGGTGACCTCACCGGTGGTGCGGACGCGTCGGCCACCTTCGACTACGTGAAGGTCGGTCAGCTCATCGCTGACTGGTTCATCTCGAACTCGAAGGGACTCGGAAAGGGGACTCTGATCACGTCCAGTGACGTGCCCGCGTCGCCGGCCCAAGCGGGCGGAACGACTCGTGAGGTGAAGGCCCTGTGCCCGAAGTGCAGCCTCAAGGTCGCCGACGTCCAGATCGCCCAGTGGGCGACGGGCATCCCGACGTTGTTCCAGTCGATCATCAACACCGACCCGACGCGCAAGTACATCATGCCGCTCTACGACGGCCAGGCGCTGCCCGGTCTGACCTCGATTCGCACCCTCGGTAAGGGCAACAAGGTCGACGTCGGCGCGTTCAACGCGACTGACGGCATTGTGCAGCTGCTGAAGGACCCCAAGAGCGGTCTGAAGTTCGACATTGGTGGCGACAACACGTGGGACTCGTACGCCATTGCGGACCAGATCATGCGCGTGCTTGACGGCATGACGCCGGTGAAGAACTACAACATCGGCCTGCGCGTGTTCATGTCTTCGAACGCGAAGAAACTGATCGTCGGCACCAACCAGAACAGGTGGTACGGCTACACCGGCTACCAGCAAAAGTTTGCCGCACTCTGGCAAAAGTAGAGCAACAACGAAGTAGTCGAAGTCGGGAGACGGGGACGCGGACGCCATAGGGCGTCCGCGTCCCCTGACCCACCTAACCCACCCAGCAGTACGACGACGAGGAGACGAGATGACCCCGCAATCTGAAGCCACCGCCGCGGTTCGCATCCACAACGTCTCCAAGTCATTCAACGCGATCACCGTCCTACGTGACGTGTCGTTCGAAGTCGCGCGCGGCGAGATCGTCGCCCTGATCGGCCAGAACGGCAGCGGCAAGTCGACGCTGATCAAGGTGCTCTCTGGTTTTCACGCCCCCGACGAGGGCGCTCAGATCTTCGTCGGCGACCGCGACATCACCCATTCGCTGCATGAGGGCCCTTCGTCGACGGGCCTCGCGTTCATCCACCAGGACCTGGCGCTCATCACCTCGCTGACCGTCCTCGAGAACCTGCGAATCAAGAACTTCGCCACCGGCGTGGCGCACCGGATCCGCTGGAAGACCGAGGAGTACGAGGTGCGACGGATCCTCTCGATCGTCGGCCTCGACGTCTCACCGCGCACCAAGGTCGCCGACTTGACCGTCACCGAGCGCGCCCTGGTCGTCATCGCTCGCGGTCTGGCCGACCTCGAGCAGGGCGAAGGCCTCGAGTCTCGCCTGCTTGTGCTCGACGAGCCGACCGCCTACCTGCCCAAGAGCGGTGTGGAGCGATTGTTCCAGGTGCTGCGCCGACTCTCGGCGGAAGGGACCAGCGTCCTGTTCGTCTCGCACCGCCTGGACGAGGTCCTCGAGTTCTGTTCGCGCGCCGTCATCTTGCGATCGGGCCGCGTGGTGGCGGACATCCCGACCGAGAACCAGACCGAGCGCGACCTGATCAAGCTCATGCTGGGACGACCGCCCGAAGACATGTACCCGGCCTACTCGGAGCCCGTCGGCACGCCGGTCCTGAGCGTGGCGGGACTGACCGGGCAGGAGGTGACCGAGGCGACCTTCATTGGCAACGCCGGCGAGATCATCGGCTTCGTGGGCCTGCCGGGCAGCGGCTACGACAAAGTCCCCTATCTCATCGCCGGAGCCTTGCGCGCCAGCGCGGGCACCATTGAACTGAAGGGCGAGACGCTCGACGCCACCGGTGTCACCAGCCGCAAGGCGATCGACAAGGGGATCGCGTTGCTGCCCGCGGACCGCAAGGGCACGAGTGGGGCGACCAACCTGAAGGTACTCGAGAACATGACGATCGCCAAGATCCATACATTCGCCGGAGCCACCAGGCGCATCCAGCACAAGCGCGAGCGCACGACGGTGAACGCCCAGATCGAGCACTTCGACGTCAACCCCAAGCGCAGCGACGTGCTGCTCTCGACGCTGTCGGGTGGCAACCAGCAGAAGGTGCTGATCGGCAAGTGGGTCATCGGACTGCCCTCGGTGCTTGCCCTGCACGAACCCACCCAGGGCGTGGACGTCGGCGCCAAGCGCGACGTGTTCCACCACCTGACCGCGCTCGCATGTGATGGCGCGCTGATTCTGATCAGTTCGGTCGAGTACGACGACCTGGCCAATCTGTGCACCCGGGTGCACGTGATGTCCGGTGGCAAGATCGTGCGCACAATCGAGCGCGGTCAGTTGGACGCGCACGAGCTCGCCGCCGCCGTGTACGCGCGATGAGCGGCGCCGCCGGCGCCGGCAGCGCCCTCACCATGGTCGAGAAGATATGGGAGCGCCAGTCCATTCAGCGCGGACCCGACGAGCCGGATTTGCTCTACATCGACATGCACTTCGTGCACGAGGTGTCCAGCCCCCAGGCCTTTGACGGCCTGCGCGCGAACGGGCGCACGCTGCGCCGACCGGACCTCACGATCGCCACCGAGGACCACAACGTGCCCACCGACACGCTCGAGATACGCGACCCGGTCAGCCGGCTCCAGATCGAGACACTGCAGCGCAACTGCGCGGAGTTCGGCATTCGCCTCCTCTCGATGGGTGACGCCGGCCAGGGCATCGTCCACGTCATCGGACCCGAGACGGGACTGACCCAGCCGGGGATGGTCATCGTCTGTGGCGACAGCCACACGAGCACCCACGGCGCGCTCGGCGCGCTGGCCTTCGGGATCGGCACCAGCGAGGTCGAGCACGTCCTCGCGACCCAGACGCTGCCCCAGGCGCGACCCCAGACCATGGCCGTGACGATCACCGGTCGACTGCTGCCCGGGGTGACGGCGAAGGATCTCGCCCTGGCGCTCATCGCCACCGTGGGCATCGGCGCCGGCCAGGGCTACGTGACGGAGTATCGCGGACCGGCGGTCGAGGCCCTCACCATCGAAGAGCGCATGACGCTGTGCAACATGTCGATCGAGTGGGGTGCGCGCGCGGGGCTCGTGGCGCCCGACGACGCGACCATTGCGTACCTGCGCGGTCGCCCGTACGCGCCGGTGGGCGAGGCGTGGGACGAGGCGGTCGAGTACTGGCGTTCGTTGCGCACGGACGACGGGGCCGCGTTCGACAAGGAGATCGTGTTCGACGCCGCGCGCGTCGTGCCCTTCGTCACGTGGGGGACCAACCCGGGCCAGGGCGTGGCGCTCGACGGCGTGGTGCCGTCCCCCGAGGACTTCGCCGATCCGGTGGAACGGGCCGCCGCGGCACGGGCGCTGGCGTACATCGACCTGACGCCGGGCACGCCCATGCGCGACGTCGCCATCGATGTCGCGTTCATCGGCTCGTGCACCAACAGCCGCATCGAAGACCTGCGCGCTGCCGCCGAGGTGCTGCGCGGCCGACGGGTCTCGAAGCGAGTTCGCCTCCTGGTCGTGCCGGGGTCGATGGCGGTGAAGCGCCAGGCGGAGACCGAGCACCTCGACGAGGTCTTCCTCGCCGCGGGGGCCGAGTGGCGCGGTGCGGGCTGTTCGATGTGCCTCGGGATGAATCCCGACACCGTGGCACCCGGCGAGCGCACGGCGTCCACGTCCAATCGGAACTTCGAGGGACGCCAGGGCCCGCAGGTTCGCACGCACCTGGTGTCACCGGCCGTCGCCGCCGCGTCGGCCGTCGCCGGGCACCTGGCGGCGCCCAGCGACCTCGACGCCGTCACGACCATCCAGTGAGCGGGAGGGACCGTCGATGAAGATCCATGGGGCAGTGCTGGAAGTACTGGGAGCGCCCCGGCCGTACGCTGACTCCACACCGGTGGTCGTGCGCGAGCTCGACCTCGACGAGCCGGGTGAGCACGAACTCCTGGTGCGGATCGAGGCCGCCGGCGTGTGCCACTCCGACCTCTCGGTCGTGACCGGCGCGCGTCCACGACCCTTGCCGATGCTGCTCGGCCACGAAGCGGCGGGCATCGTCGAGAAGGTGGGTGCCCTCGTCAGCGATGTTGAGGTCGGTCAGCGGGTAATCATGTCGTTCCTGCCCCGCTGCGAGGAGTGCGCCTCGTGCGCCAGCGACGGGCGGACCCCGTGCGAGCCGGGGTCTATCGCCAACGCCGAGGGACGCCTGTTCGACGGGGCGCGACGGATCCACGACGGTGACCGGGTCGTCAACCACCACCTGGGCGTGTCGGGCTTCGCCGATCACGCCGTCGTGGACCGGCGCTCGGTCGTAGCGGTGGCCAGCGACGTGCCGGCCCAGGTCGCGGCGCTGATGGGCTGCGCAGTCCTCACGGGCGGCGGCGCGGTCATCAATGCCGGTCGCGTGCAGGCCGGTGAGACCTTGGCGGTGGTCGGTCTGGGTGGGGTGGGAATGGCCGCGCTGCTCGTGGGCCTCGCGCACGATGGCGTACGCGTCATCGGCATCGACGCCAACGTCGACAAGCTCGCCCTGGCCAGCAGTCTCGGCGCGCACGAGACCTACGTCCCCGCCGATGCGGTGGTGGCGGGCGTGAAGGGCAACCTCGTCGTCGAGGCGGTCGGACGTGCCGTAGCCTTCGAAAGCGCGATCGCCCTGACGGCGCCGGGCGGACGCACGGTGACGGTGGGCCTGCCCGCGCCCGACGACCTGGCGAGCGTCTCGCCGCTGCGACTCGTGGCCGAGGGCCGCACGATCATCGGCAGTTACCTCGGCAACTGCGTCCCGTCGCGCGACATACCCATCTTCGTCGACCTCTGGCGCGCGGGTCGCCTGCCGATCGAACGTCTGGTGAGCTCGGTGATCACGCTGGATGACCTGAATACCGCGTTCGACGCCCTCGAGAGTGGGGAGGCGCTTCGCCAGGTGATCACCTTTGACTAGCGCCCGACGAACCCGAACCCGACCGAAATGAAGCAACTCCCAGCAGATAGAGGAATTTGAAATGAACCACGCAACCACCCTTCGCCAACTCCTGCACCGCGAGGACCAGGCGCTCATTGTGCCCGGGGCCGGCACGCCCATCGAGGCGCTCGCCATCGAGCGCGCGGGCTTCGAGGCGGTCTATCTCAGCGGGTACGCGATCGCCGCCTGGCGTCACGGTCTGCCCGACATCGGCTTGCTCGGGGCCGGCGAGCTGATGGACGCGCTCAGCGCGGTGCGCCGCGTGTCGAACCTGCCGATCATCGTCGACGCCGATACCTGTTACGGCGACGTCACGTCGGTCTACGCGAACGTCCGACTCCTCGAGTCGGCGGGCGCCGCGGCCATCCAGGTCGAGGACCAGGTCTGGCCCAAGAAGTGCGGCCACATGGTGGGCAAGGAGGTCATCGACGCCGACGAGGCCGTGCGCAAGGTCGCCACCGCCCTCGACGCCCGACGCGACTCGAGCACCGTGATCATCGCGCGCACCGACGCGCTCGGCCCGCGGGGGATCGACGAGGCCATCGGGCGCGCCCTGCGCTTCGCCGACGCCGGGGCGGACGTGGTCTTCCTTGACGCGCCGGGCTCGCGGGAGGACCTCGCTCGCATCGGCCAGACCGTCCCGGGTCTCCTGATGGCCAACGTCAGCGAGGGCGGCCGCACGCCGACACTGCCCGCGAGCGACTTCCACGACCTGGGCTTCCACCTGGTCATCTACCCGACGACGCCGCTGCGTTCGGCGGCCAAGACCATCCAGGACTTCGTCACGGACCTGCGCCGCGAGGGCGATTCGCTGGCCTGGCGCGAGCGCATGTACGGTCTCGACGAGCTGAACGAACTCGTCAGGCTCGAGGACTACCTGGTGGTCGGTGACCGCGAGAACAACCGCCGTGTGTAGGCGCGCGCCCACCGATTGGTGTACTCCGGGCTCGGACGGGCCCGAGAAGGAGGCGTGATGGAACCGTTCATCGTTCACGTCGGGGTCGGCGCACCGCTGCGCCGCAGCAGCGTCGACACCGACCAGATCATCCCCTCGCGGTACTTGAAGAGCGTCGGGCGATCAGGTTTTGCCGAGGGCCTCTTCGCGGCGTGGCGAGAGTCCCCGGACTTCGTCTTGAATCAGCCCCCCTACGCGAACGCCACCGTGCTCGTCGCTGGATCGGACTTCGGCATCGGGTCCTCGCGCGAGGCGGCAGTGTGGGCGCTGCAGGGCAATGGGTTCCGCGTCGTCATCGCTCCACGTTTTGGTGACATCTTTCGAACCAATGCCGCCAAGTCGGGTCTCCTCGCAGTCGAACTAGCCGAGCCGGTGATCGAGCGACTGTGGGACTACCTCGACGCCCACCCCGGTGCGCTCGTGACGGTGGACCTCGATCGCTGCGTCGTGCTCGCGGGCGAGGACTTCCAGGAGCACTTCACCGTGGACGGCTACGTGCGTTGGCAGTTGCTCAATGGGCTGGACGAGATCTCGACGACGCTGGCGTCACTTGACGAGATCGAAGCGTTCGAGTCGCGCCGTCCCCGGATCAAGCCGCGAGTGCTCTCGGACTAGGAGACTGTTGAATAATTCGGCTCACAAAGCCGAATTCTGGCGTGCCGGTCGCCGAGAATTGATGTATGAAAGGACTCAGCGAACTCAATCGTGAACGGCTCGACGCGTCGGCGTTGTGCCGACAGCTCGTGCCCCAAGGGAGCGTCGAGGCGTTCTTGGCCGACCATCGCCACGAGCTGTTCCCCGACGAGATGTT
>Ga0224557_1001248_pt1 | contig 25137 bp, 20 predicted proteins | sample 714S31014metaG_FD_180677 | JGI IMG/M metagenome (GOLD analysis project Ga0224557, IMG submission 180677) | Peat soil microbial communities from Stordalen Mire, Sweden - 717 S3 10-14 | ecosystem: Environmental > Terrestrial > Soil > Wetlands > Peat | place: Sweden: Norrbotten County, Stordalen... | reverse complement strand
GCTCTCGACCGTCGAGCTGGGCACGCCTCTGGATGTCCACGGAGGGGGTGACGACCTCATCTTCCCCCACCACGAGTCCGAGATCGCCCAGGCGGCTGGGGTGGGCATCTCCCCCTACGCGCGCCTCTGGGTCCACGTGGCGATGGTCGGGTATCAGGGCGAGAAGATGAGCAAGTCGATCGGCAACCTCGTCTTTGTGCGCCAGCTGCTGGAGAGGGTCCCGGCGGCGACGGTCCGGCTGCTCCTGGCCGGCCACCACCATCGCGTCGCCTGGGAGTACACCGAGGCGGATCTGGACGGGGCGGAAGCCCGGCGGCGGCGCTACGCCACCGCTGCTCGCGCAGGTGCCGGCATGGACGGCGCCGAGGCGGCCGAGTGGCGGGCCCGCTTCCTGGAGCGCATCGACGACGACCTGGATGCCCCCGGGGCGCTGCAGGTTACCGACCTGTTGGCCGATCGGCTCGTCACCACCGGGACGGCGGGACCCGCGGACGGCGCGGCGCTGCTCGCCCGGCTGCTGGATCTGGTCGGCGCGGCATCGGCGGTCCAGCCAGCCCCCTGACGGTGGCGTCCGGGCTGGACCCCGCCGGGCCGCCGTCAGCGCTGCTGAAGGGTCTGGTCGACGGCCCGGTTGGCTCGGACGGCGGCCACGATGTGCTTCTGGAGAAAGGCGTAGAAGAGGGCGCGCTGACCCCGGTCGGTCTCCTCCGTCACCTCGATCCCGCGGCGGTGGCGTTCGATCCATGGCGGCACGCCCTCGGCCACCACTCCCGAGCCGACCCGCACCCGGATGGTGGTCTCATCGCCCTCGACGACGAATACCGCGACCACGAGGCGCAGCCCGGTGTGGTCGACGAGCTTCCAGCAGCGCTCGTAACGCCGGCCCCCAGAGCGGTCCGCGTGGGTGGAGACCACCGGCTCCCGGACGAAGGTCTCCCCCTGCGTGGCGCTCTGCACCAGCGTCGCGGCCACGAAGGCGTCGAGATCGCGTCCCACCCAGTTGACCAGCGAGGGGGCGCGATTGTCGACATCGGGCATCCCCGAGGGGTGGTCGAAATAGCCGATGGCGGCGATCGTCCCGGCGTGCCGGCGGCAGTAGACGATCCCGCCCACGGTGGCCCAGTGATTGGGGCACCAGGCGGTGTCGCAGCGCCGGCCCCTCCGGTCGACGTAGTGGCAGAGCACCCCGTTGTGATTGGCGCAGCCCTGTGCGCGGCAGGGGAGGTCTCCCTCGGTGGCCGGGAAACGGGCGATCGCCGGCGAGAGGGATGGCGTCATCGGGGGCGTCTCCATCCCGGCCGCAGCCGGCACCTGGCCCGGTGGCGGGCCGCTGGACGGCGGTGGCCCCGTCTCCGAGGAAGCCGCCCGGGCGGTCGGGCCGGTCCCGTGGCCACCGCGACGGAACAGCGGCATCACCGCGTTCCGTGGCGCGATCGCATGCTGCCTATCCTACGCCGGCTCCGCCATCCTGTTGAGAGCGGCGCCGAGGTGGCGCACATCCTCCATCAGGGAGGAGAACTGGGCCAGGGTGAGGGACTGGGGTCCGTCCGAGAGGGCGTCGTCCGGATTGGGGTGGACCTCCACCAGCAGGCCGTCGGCGCCGGCGGCAAGGGCGGCGAGCGCCATGGGCCGGACCAGGTCCCGATGCCCGGTGGCATGGGAGGGGTCGACCACGATGGGGAGGTGGGAGAGGGAGCGGATCAGAGGTACCGCGCTCAGGTCGAGGGTGTTCCTCGTCGCCGTCTCGAAGGTCCGGATGCCCCGCTCGCACAGCACCACGTCGGGGTTGCCATGGCTCACCACGTGCTCGGCGCTCAGCAGCCATTCCTCGATCGTGTTGGAGAGCCCGCGTTTCAGGAGGATCGGCTTGCCGGCGCTGCCGACCGCCTCCAGGAGGGCAAAGTTCTGGGCGTTGCGCGTGCCCACCTGGAGCATGTCGGCGACGGCCGCCACCCGCTCCACGTCTCCGGGGCTCATCACCTCGGTGACGACCGGGAGGCCGGTCTCCGCCCTCGCCTCGGCGAGGTACTCCAGGCCCGCCGCCCCGAGGCCACTGAAGGAATACGGCGAGGTGCGCGGCTTGTAGGCGCCGCCTCGGAGCAATGAGGCTCCCGCCGCTTTGACGGCGCGGGCCGTCTCCAGCAGCTGGTCCCGGGACTCCACCGCACACGGGCCGGCGGCCACAGCAAACGGCGCGCCCTCACCGATGCGCACTCCGCCCACGTCCACCACCGTCGGCTCAGGGTGCCATTCCCGCCCGACCTGCTTGTACGGCTTGCTCACCGGGACAGCGGCCAGGACCCCCGGAAGGGCCACCACCGCGTCCCGGATCTGTCCGGGGTTGCTCCCCAGGACGCCGATCGCCAGCCGATCCGTGCCGGGCAGCTCGATGGGGCGGTAACCTCGCTCCCGAACGTGGCGGATGACGTTCTCCACCTCGTCGCGGGTAGCTTGGTGGCTCATCAGGATCAGCATGCGGGGATTCTGGCCCATGAGGCTCACAATTCGGGGCAGGAAGCAGATCCCCGCCCCACCGCCGGCCGGCCCCTACCGGCTCGGGACCGACCTGCGCATCCCGCTCGCGACCCTGCTCGACCAGGAGCCGGTGGCGAATGTCTTCCTGAGGAGCGAGCTGAGGCTGGGAGCGTCCCTCGACGGCTGGTGGGGGCTCGGCGAGAGGGGCCAGCTCCGGGCCGTGATGATGACCGGCTCCCTGGTGGTCCCCTGGATTCCCGATCCCGGCGACATCCCGGCGTTCGCCGGAGTGCTCCGTCAGCACCTCCCCCGCCTCATCATCGGCCCGGCCCCGGCCGTCCGGGCCCTGACCGCGTCGATCGCTCCCCGGCTGCGCCCCGTCGAGGTCCGGGATCCCCAGCCCGTCATGGTCCTCGACGGCTCGATACCGCGCCGGAGCGTGCCCATCCGCCGCGGCCGCCGGGACGATCTCGATCAGCTCACCGTGGCGGCCGCCGCGATGCATCGGGAGGAGATGGGGGTCGACCCGCTGGCGCTCGACCCGGTCGGATGGCGGTACCGGATGGCCAGCCTGATCGATCGAGGCTGGTCCTTCCTGCTCATCGAGGGTGGCGAGATCGCCTTCAAGGTCGAGCTCTCCGCCTGGACCCCGGAGGTGATCCAGCTCCAGGGTGTCTGGACCAGGCCTGAGCTCCGCCACCGCGGGATCGCCACCGCCGCTCTGACGGCGGTCTGTGCCGAGCTGCTCGCCGAGGTGCCGGTCTGCTCGCTCTACCTGAACTCTTACAACGAGCCGGCCATGAGGCTCTACCGGCGCATCGGCTTCCGCCAGGTCGGGGAGTTCGCGACCGTCATCTTCTGACCGGGTGCTCTCGAACCCCCGACGGCCCTGAACCGTCAGCACCTCGTCATACGGCTGTCTGACACCCCCAGGTAGGATGGCGTCGCCGCCGGGGCGGGAGGCCCCGAACCCCGGCCGCGGGGATGATTCCGGATTCAGGACTGGTAGTCCATGCCACGGCCCGCGGGGGGAGAAGGACGCTACATGGCGGGCCTCGACGGCCTGCGTGCCGTCGCCGTGCTCGCCGTCGTGCTCTATCACCTGAACGTCGGCTGGGCGTCGGGCGGGCTGCTGGGTGTGGGCGTCTTCTTCGTGCTCTCCGGGTACCTCATCACCGACCTGCTGCTGGCCGAGCGCGAGCGGGAGGGTGCGATCGCCCTGGGTCGCTTCTGGCTGCGCCGGGCGCGACGCCTGCTCCCGGCACTCTGGGTGATGCTGGTGGTGGTCACCCTCTGGATCGCCTTCCTCGTCCCCTCGCAGGTGGCGGGCGTCCGCGGCGACCTGGTCGCGGCCCTCCTCTACTTCAGCAATTGGTGGTACGCGTTCCAGCACGTCTCGTATTTCGCGAGCTTCGGGGCGCCCTCGCCACTCGGCCATCTCTGGTCGCTGGCGGTCGAGGAGCAGTTCTACCTGGTCTGGCCGCTGCTCCTGATCCTGGCCACCAGATGCGTGCAGCGGCGCTGGCTGCTGGTCGGCGCCGTGGTCGCGGGCGTGGTCGTCTCCGCCTGGGCGATGGCCACCCTCCTCCAGCCGGGCAGCGATCCCACCCGCGTCTACGAGGGCACGGACACCCGCGCGTTTCAGCTTCTCATCGGCGCCGCTCTGGCCTTCGTCTGGCCGAGCCGCCGGCTCACCGGGCCCATCTCGGCACTCCGGCGCCGCGGACTCGATGCCCTGGGCGCGGTCGGGATGGCCGTCATCGTCGTCATGGTGATGGACACCAACGAATACCAGACCTTCCTCTACCGCGGAGGCATGGTCATCCTCTCCCTCGCCACGGTGGCGGTGGTCGCCGTGCTCGCCCATCCGTCGACGCTCCTCGGCAGGATTCTCGGTGCACCGCCGCTGCGCTGGATCGGGGTGCGGTCGTACGGCATCTACCTCTGGCACTACCCGATCATCGTGCTCACCTCTCCCGTCGTCGGCACCGCCGGCCCGCTCCTGACCCTGGCCCAGGTGGGTGCGACCCTGGCGGTGGCGGCGCTCTCGTGGCGCTTTGTCGAGGAACCGATCCGCCGGCACGGGTTCCGCGGTGTCTTCGCCGGGCTCACGGCGCCGCGCTGGTCGGTGAGGGGCGTCCCCACCGGCCTCTGGGCCGGCGCGGCGGCCGCCCTGCTCGTGCTGGCCGCTTCCGGGGTGGGACTCTCCGGGATCATGCCGACGACACCGACGGCGAGCCTGATCGTGCTGCCCCCGAGCCTGGTGGAATCGCCGAGCTCGGCTCCCGCCCCGGCTCCGGGCGGCCAGGCCCTGCGGTACGACGCGTGCGGGACCGCGGCCGCGGTCGCGCCGGTCACGCCCGTCGCCACCCCGACCGCATCGCCTCCGTCGCTCAGCTCGGTGGCGGTCACCGTCGTCGGGGATTCGATCATGATCGACGTCGCTCCCAAGCTGCATGCCCTGCTGCCCAACGCCTACATCACCGGGCAGGTCTCGCGGCCGATGTCGGCGCTCCCGGGGGTGCTCGCGCAGCTCAACGCCTCCGGTCAGCTGTACTCCCGCCTCGTCGTCGAGCTGGGCACCAACGGGCCGAGCTGGGACCCCGGCCAGATCGCCGCGGTGCTCAACTCGCTGCACCTGCAGCAGGTGGTGCTGGTGAACGCCGGCGACGATCCCGCGCACCCGGATTGGCCGGCGATCATCAATCAGCAGCTTCTCCAGGTCGCCGCCGCCGTCCCCGGCGCCACGATCGTGGACTGGTACACGGCGAGCGCGGGGCACCCTCAGGACTTCATGTGGGGCGACCTCTCGGGTGACGGGGTCCACCCCGGGCCCATCGGCTCCGAGGCCATGGCCCTCCTGATCACCCAGGCGGTGGAATCCTGGCCCCCGCCATCGGCGTCGCCCGCTGCGGCGGCCGGCCCACCCCTCTCCCACGGACAGCGCTGCCCCGCCTGAGGCCCGGACGCCCCGGGGTCAGATGAGGTGCGCCTTCCAGGCGATCAGCACGGCGGCGGCGCGGTCGCCGCAGCCCAGCTTGGCGAAGATGTTGCTCACGTGGGTCTTCACCGTGTTCTCGCTGACGAAGAGGCGCTTTCCGATCTGGGCGTTGTTGCAGTGCTCCGCCATCAGCCGCAGCACGTCCAGCTCGCGCGTGGTCAGGCTGTACGCAGGTGGGCTGTGGGACATCAGCGTCGGGTCGAGCAGCGATTCCCCGGCGGCGACGGCGCGGATGGCGTTGGCCAGCTCCTCCAGGCTCGCGTCCTTGAGCAGGTAACCGCGCGCCCCGGCCTGCAGCGAGGGGAAGATGTAGTCCTCGTTGCGGTAGGTGGTGAGCACGATCACCTTGGCATCCGGATCCTCGGCTCGGATCCGCCGGATGGCCTCGATGCCGTCGACGTTGGGCATCTGGACGTCCATCAGGATGATGTCGGGGTGGGTCTCGCGGGCTCGCTCGATCGCCTCCGCGCCGTCCGTCGCCCGCGCCACCACCCGGATGTCGTCCTCGACCTCCAGCATGGTGCAGAGACCGTGAAGGACCACGGGATGGTCGTCGGCGACGAGGACCCTGATCACACCGGCACCGCCGTCTTGGACGTCGCGCCACCCTTCCCCGCGTCCGCGGCCACCGGAAGATCCACCGTGATGGTGGTGCCCCGACCGGTGACGCTCTCCACCCGGAAGGTCCCTCCCGCGATCCGGACCCTCTCCGCCATCCCGACGATCCCGAAGGAGCCGAGCGGCAGCGCCGAGGTGTCGAAGCCGTGGCCGTTGTCCTTCACCGTCAGCTCGACGTGGTCGCCGAGGTTGCGCAGCCGCACGGTGACACGGGAGGCTCCGCTGTGAGCGGCAATGTTGGCGAGTGCTTGCTGGGTGATGCGGAGGAGTGTGACCTCCGACTGCGGTCGGAGCGCGGGCGGGGGCGCCATGTGCTCGGCCCGTAGCCTCGCCGCGATCCCCGTGCGATGCCGGAACCGCTCCACCTCGTTCTCGGCGGCGGCCACCAGCCCGGTCGAGCTGAGCGGGGCCGGGCGGAGGTCCCAGACCGATCGCCGCGCCTCCGCGAGGGCCGAGCGGGCCAGCTCCTGGGCCGACGCCAGGGCCGGGAGGGACCGGTCGGGATCCCTGCTCACCAGGGCCTGGGCTGCCTCGAGCTGGATCACGATGCCGGTGAGCTGTTGGGCGAGCGTGTCGTGGATCTCGCGGGCGAGCCGGGCCCGCTCCTCCAGGACCGCCATCTCCCGCCCCTCGTCGGAGAGGCGGGCGGTGCTGAGGGCCAGCCCGACCTGGTTGCCGATGGCCATCAGCAGCGCCGTCATCTCGGGCCCCGGCGCGCTGCTGGTGCGCAGGCCGAGTGCTCCCAGCGGACCTGCCCCCGTCGCCATGGGAAGCCCGATCAGGACCCCGTCCCCCTCCGGGCGGGTGACCAGCTGGTTGCCGGTGATCGCCGCCACGGCGACCGCCTCGAGCTGGGGACCTCCGTCCTCCCCCTCGGCCCGGCTCGCCGTCAGCCCCTCCCGACCGATTCGGAAGCCGCGGCCCGCCGTGGTCGGCAGAACCGCGCGGACGGCTTCGAGCGCGCCGGCCAGGATCGCCTCGGGGTCCAGGGATCGGGTGAGCGACCCGGCCAGCTCGTTGAGGGCGAGCAGCTCCTCGTTGCGGACGCTCAGCTCCGCGGTCCGTCTTGCCACCTTCTGCTCCAGCTCCCGGCTGGCGGCGAGGATCACCTCTCGGGAGGCGTTGATCTCCCGGCGCATCCGCTCCAGGGAATCGGCGAGATCGCCGACCTCGTCCCTGCCCTGGGGCGGCACGGCCTCGTCCGTGTGGCCCTTGGCCAGCCGCTCCGCCGAGGCCGTCAGCGCCCGCACCGGCGCGACCACGAAGCGGGAGAGCACCGTGGCCAGGACGAATGCCACCAGCAGCAGGAGCACGACGATCCAGACGGCGCCCTGCACGATGCTGTTGAGCTTCTGGCTGATCCCCTCCTGGAGGGCATTCTTGTTGGGCTCGAAGTACGATTTGGGTGCCGAGTCGACGAGGACCCAGCCCGGGTAGGTGACGGGGGCGACGAAGAAGAGGCGGTCGACTCCGCCCACAGTCGCGTCGATCGGGGCATTGACGGTCTCGCCGTTCTCGGCCGCCTTGAGGGCGGCGAGAAGGCCTGGGCCCTCCTTGCCGGCCGGCTGGGGGAGCTGGCCTCCGACCCGGAGGCTCCCCGTGAAGTCCTTGCCGGTAGCCGACGCCGCGATCACCTGGTTGCTGCTGCTGAGGAGGAGCGGGTAGGAGCCGGTCGGGGCCGGCGCCTCGCCGATCAGCGGCGCGAATTGCGCGAGGGGCATGTCGGCTCCCACGATCAGGTGCTCGCCGTCCAGGGCGTAGACGGTCACCTCCCATTCGTTGCGGAGCTGGTTCTGGTAGGGAAGCGTCCAGCTCGCCTGGATTGAGGGGGCCGGGGTCTGGGGAACGGAGGAGGAGTCGGAGAACGCGGTGAGGAGGCTCAGGGGGATGCCCTGGGGGTTGGCCGCCAGCCCCGCCGTCTGGGGTACGTTGATGCCGCCCGGGCTCACCCAGACCGCGTTGTCGGTGGGGTCCATGATCCATACCGCATCGACCGAGGGCCCCACCTCCAACTTGAACTTGGCGAGTTGCTGGGTCGCGAAGTCGTTCAGGTCCTCGAGGGGCGCAGCTCGAGCGGCGACCCCCTGGTTGGTGCCGGTCGAGCCCACCAGCAGCTCGGCGCTCGCCGACGAGGCCGACGGGATCTCATAGACCCCGTCGCCGATCTCCTGGCCCGGGTCGTGGTTGGTGGGGGCACCCGTGCCGGCGGGCGCCGAGCCCGCCGTGGGGGCCGGGCTTGCCGTGGCCGCCGGGCTGCCGGAGCCGGCGGCTCCCGGGGACGGAGTCGCCGCCGCCCTGGTGGTGGTGGCGGCCAGTGCGCCGGCGAGGGTGACCACCTTGGCCTGGAGCGCCTGCAGGCTGCCGTTGATGTCGGTGGTGGCGGTCACGCCGAGGTCGGTCTGGAACGCACTCTCCTGATGGCTCACGAGGCCGTTGACGGCCCCGTTGACGGTGCTCTGGGTGATCCCCTGCAGATCGACCGCGGCGAGCACGAAGAAGGCGCCGGCCGGCACCAGGGCCACCGCCAGCATGGCGGCCAGGAGCCGGTCACGCAGCCGCCGTCGGGGATTGAACAGGGACAGCGTCAGCCGGGGACGCTTCATTCCCACCTCACCGGACCGAGTCGAGGAACAGCCCGAGTATACGGCCGCCCCTCGAACCACGAGAACGCGCCAATCGGCACACCGTCCTGAGTCCCCGGCGCCCGAGCCCCTAGAGTCACCGATGCGTGAGCAGATTCCCCGGCCGCAGCCGTGCGCCGTCAGCAATGAAGCGGCGATGAGAGAGATCGCCGACCTGGCCATCGACGTCGCCGTGTCCAGCGGCGCGACCTACGCGGATTGCCGCGTCGTCCAGCGCGGCATCCAGGCGATGACGGTCAAGGGCGGGCGGTTCGCGGAGGTCTCCTCGTTGGAGGACGAGGGGATGGGCATCCGGGCGATCGTCGACGGGGCATGGGGCTTCGCCGGTGTCGACCGCCTGGACCCCGACAGTCTCCGCCAGGCGGCCCGCCTCGCCTGCCGGGTCGCGCGCGCCTCGGCGCGGCTCCGCCGCCAGCCTGTGCGTCTCGCGCCTGCGCCGGTCGTCACCGGCGAGTACGTGACCCCCATGGAGCGTGATCCCTTCGAGGTCAGCCTCGAGGAGAAGATGGATCTGCTGATCCGGACCGACGAGGCGATGGCCGCGGTGGCCGGGGTGACCACCCACGAGGCGACCCTCGAGTTCGTGCGCGAGCATCGCCTCTTCGCGAACAGCGAGGGATCGCTGGTCGACCAGATCATCGTCGAGTCCGGGGGCGGTATGGACGCGACCGCCACCAGCGACGACGACGTCCAGACGCGCAGCTTTCCCAACAGCTTTGGGCGCCACCAGCTCTGCGCCGGCTACGAGGCGATCGCCGCCATGGACCTCGCCGGCAACGCCTCTCGAATCGCCACCGAGGCGGTCGCACTGCTGAGCGCCCCGCCCTGTCCGACCGGCAGGATGACCCTGATCCTCGATGGCACGCAGGCCGCTCTCCAGGTCCACGAGTCCTGCGGGCACCCCACCGAGCTGGATCGCGTCCGCGGGGACGAGGCGGCCTATGCCGGGACCTCCTTCCTCACCCCCGACCTGCTCGGACGCTTCCGCTACGGGAGCGAGCAGGTGACCGTCACCGCCGACGCCACCACGCCCGGAGGTCTCGGCACCTACGGCTGGGATGACGAGGGGGTGGCGGCTCAGCGGACTGTCCTGATCGACCGCGGCCTTTTCCGGGGCTACATGTCGTCGCGCGAGACCGCGGCCGACTACGGCTGGACGAGCACCGGGGCGATGCGGGCCGAGTCCTGGAACCGCATCCCCCTGATCCGGATGACCAACGTCAACCTCGAACCGGGGGACTCCAGCCTGGAGGAGATGATCGCCGGCACCGAGCACGGCGTCTACCTGGAGACGAACCGCTCCTGGAGCATCGACGACCGCCGCCTCAACTTCCAGTTCGGGACCCAGAACGGGTGGGAGATCCGGGACGGCAAGCGCCTCCGCCTGGTCAAGAACGCGCTCTATGCGGGGCGGACCCCTGAGTTCTGGCGGTCCTGCGACGCCGTCGCCGGCCCCTCCGAATGGAGGCCGTGGGGCGTCGTCAACTGCGGCAAGGGGCAGCCGGGCCAGGTCATCCACGTCGGCCATGGCGCCGCGCCCTGCCGCTTCCGCAATGTGTCGGTGACGGCGGCCTCGTGATCAGTCCCGCGTCTCGCGACGACCTCCTGGCGCTCGCCGACTCGATCCTCGAGCGGGTGGGGCGGGACGGCGCCGAGGTGACCGTGGTCCACCACGAGGAAGCGCTGACCCGGTTTGCCCGCAACCAGATCCACCAGAACGTGGCCGAGAGCTCGCGCCGGGTCCGGCTGCGCCTCATGGGCGACGAGCAGGTCGGGGTCGCGGAGATTCGCGGCGAGGTCGACGATCTGCAGGGGCGGTTGATCGCGGCGGCCGAGGCGGCCCGCGAGCTGGCCCCCGGCGGCGACGTCACGCCACTGCCCCGCCCCGACGCCGGGTCCGACGGCCCGGTCGCCCACTCCCCGGCCACCGCCGCGTGCACCCCGGAATGGCGGGCGGGGCAGGTCGGGACGGTCGCCGCCGTCAGCGCCGTGGCCGGCTTCGAGGCCTTCGGGGCGCTCCAGACGTCGCTGACCCAGACGGCCATCGCCAACAGCCAGGGCGTGCGGCGCCACGCCACGACCACGGCGGCCAGCCTGATCTGCGTGGCCCGTGGAGAGAACGGGTGGGGGTACGCCGACCGCAACCACCATGACATCCGCCGCCTCGATCCGGAACAGGTGGCCCAGGAGGCCGTCGAGACCTGCGGCCGCAACCAGCAGGCCACCGCCCTGGACCCGGGCGTCTACCCGGTCGTGCTCTCCCCCTATGCGGTCGCCGATCTCGTGGGGCACCTGGCCGACCTCGGCTTCAGCGCCCTGGCCCACCAGGAGCACCGGAGCTTCATGCGCCCCGGAGAGCGGTTGATGAGCGGGCTGGTGAGCATCGCCGACGACGCCAGCCATCCGGATGCCATGCCCTTCCCCTTCGATGACGAGGGGGTGTCGACACGCGGCGTCAGCTGCATCGAGGAGGGCGTCTGCCGGAGCTTCGTGCACGACAGCGCCACCGCGCTCCGGGAGGACATCCCCTCCACCGGCCATGCCCTCCCCATGCCCAACACCTTCGGCCCCTGGGCCCGTCACCTGGTGGTCGCAGGCGGGGAGAGCAGCCTCGACGACCTCATCGCGGCCTGCGATCACGGCCTCTACGTCACCCGCCTCTGGTACGTGCGCGACGTCAATCCGCTCCGGACGGTGATCACGGGGATGACCCGAGACGGCACCTTCCTGATCGAGAACGGGCGTCTGGGGCGCCCGGTCCGCGACCTGCGGTTCACCCAGAGCATCGTGGATGCCCTCTCCGACGTGAGGGGCGTCGGCCGGGAGAGATCGATCGAATTCGACGAGGGTGAACGCGCCCTGCTCGTCCCGGCCCTCGGCCTGGGCCGATTCGCCTTCACCTCCTGAGGCGGGGGTTCCAGGCGTCGGGGTCGTCGGTGAGCCGGTTCACCGAGTCCGGGAGCCTGCCCAGGACCACGTCCTCCAGCGTCACCAGCTCGAGCACTCGCCGGAGGCTCCCTCGCACCGCCACCCACACGGTCTGGAGGTGCTCGGCCGCCCCCTTGTACGCCGTCATCTCCGGACGCAGGCCCCGAACCTCGGCGAGCGGGCCTTCGAGCACCCGGATGACGTCGGCCACGGTGATCTCCGATGCCGGCCGGGCGAGGTAGTAGCCGCCCTGCGTCCCCCGCCGGCTGCCCACCAGTCCTCCCCGGTGGAGCTCGGTGAGGATCGTCCCCAGGAACTTGGTGGGAATGCCCTGGGCATCGGCGAGTGCCTGACCCGTGGTGGGCGTGTCCGCAGTGGCCAGGGTGAGCAGCGCGCGCATGCCGTAGTCGACCTTGGCCGGGATGTGCATGTGCGGATTGTGGCGCCCTGCGGGGTGGAGGGGTCTGACGGACCGCGGAGGTGAGGTCAGCCCACCTGACCGGTGACGTAGGCGCGGGTCCGCGGGTCGCGCGGGCTGTCGAAGATCTCGGCGGTGGGCCCGACCTCGACGAGCTCGCCCACCCGGTCGTCGCCGAGCAGGAAGACGGCGGTGCGTGTGGCCACCCGCCGCGCCTCGAACATGTTGTGGGTGACCAGCACGATGGTCACATCCGAGGCCAGGTGAATGATCAGGTCCTCGATCTTGGCGGTGGCGATGGGGTCGAGCGCCGAGCACGGCTCGTCCATCAGCAGGATCTCCGGCTCCACCGCCAGGGCCCGGGCGATGCAGAGGCGCTGCTGCTGGCCGCCCGAGAGCTTCACCGCCGGCTGGTGGAGCCGATCCTTGACCACGTCCCACAGGGCGGCGTGATGCAGTGCCGTCTCGGCGGCGTCGCGGAGCAGGGCCTTGCCGTGCACCCCGTTGAAGCGCAGACCGGAGACGACGTTCTCGAAGATGCTCATGGCCGGGAACGGGTTGGGCCGCTGGAAGACCATGCCGATCCGGGTGCGCACCAGCTCAGGCCGGGTGCTCGCCGCATAGAGGTCGAGGTCGCCGAGCTTGATGGAGCCCTCCACCCGTCCGCCCGTGTGGTCGTGGAGGCGGTTGATGGCCCGGAGCAGGGTGGTCTTGCCGCATCCGGAGGGGCCGATCAGCGCGGTCACCTCGCGGCTCGGCATGGACAGGGTGACGTCGCGCACCGCGACGTGGTCGCCGAACGACACCCGGACGCCCTCCAGGGTCAGGGTCGGCGTCGTCGCCTCGGGAGCACCGTCGCGCGGCGACGGCACGGGGCCGGCGAGGGGCGGCGGGTCGCCGGCGCGACTCGTCACAGCGGTGGTGCCTCCGTTGTGGTTGCCTCCGTGGGTCGGCCCGACGCTCACGGCGGTGAGCGCCGCGGGCAGGCGGGGTTGCTCTGCAGACATGTCAGTGTGCCCTCCTCGAGATGCGCCACGCGGCGACTCGCGCCGCGACGCTCAGCAGCAGGACGAAGGCGAGCAGCACCAGAGCCGTCGCCCACGCCGTCTTCTGGGCCGCTCCGAACGCCTGGGTCCCGTCGGTGTAGATCAGCAGGGTCATCGCCGCGAACGGCGTGGCCAGGGTGAACAGCAGGGGGGCGGTCTCGCCCACCGCCCGGGCGATGGCCAGCAGGTTGCCGGTCACCAGGTCGGGGAGTGCGCCGCGGAGGACGACGGATCGTGCCACGCGCCCGCGCCGCGCCCCCAGGGCGATGCCCGCCTCCCAGAGGTCGAGCGCGATCGTCCGCATCGCCTCCTCGTCGGCCCGGATCATGATCGGCAGCATCAGCACGGCGAGCGCGAATGCGGCCGCCAGAGTGCCGAACTGGTGCAGGGGGAGGACCAGCACCGCGTAGGCGAAGATCCCGATGATGATCGAGGGCACCCCGGTCAGGACGTCGGCGCTGAACCGGAGCGCCCCGGCCAGCTTCCCGCTGCGCTCGAAGAGGAAGAGGGCGGCGAGCAGGGAGGTCGGGATCGCCAGGACGATGGCCAGACCGACGATCTCCGCGGTGCCGGTGATGGCGGTCGAGATCCCTCCGCCGGGGATGAACGGCGGGGTGGGGGCGTGGGTCAGGAAGCTCAACGACAGCATCCCCACCCCCCGGCTGACGGTGTAGTAGATGAGGGCTGCCAGCGGGGCCACCGCTGCGATGGCGGCGACCACGCAGAGCCCCTGGAAGACGCGGCCGATCAGGTGACGCCGCCCCAGCGACCGGCGCGCGGCGGTGCGGACCAGCTCGCGCCGGCTCGCGGCGAGAAGGAGGCTCATCGCAGGGCTCCCGCGGTACCGGGGTGAGCACCGGAACCGCGGCGCAGCAGGGCCTGACCGCCGGCGTTGACCGCGACCGTGAGCAAGAGCAGCACGGCGCCGAGGGCGATGATCGAGCTGGTCCCGATCCCGGGAGAGGCCTCCGCGAACTGGTTGACGATGGCCGAGCCGAGGGTCGCACCGGGCGTGGTCAGCGACTCGGGGATGGCCGGCCGGTTGCCGATCACCATGGCCACCGCGATGCTCTCGCCGAGGGCCCGGCCCACGGACAGGGTGACGGCCGCGCTGACGCCGGCACGGGCCGCGGGGAAGACCGCACGGCGGACCACCTGCCACCTCGTGGCGCCGAGTGCCATGGCCGCCTCACGGTCGGCGACGGGCACAGCGGCGAAGGCGGTCCGGCTCAGGGCCACCATGGTCGGCAGGGTCATCACTGCGAGGACCGCCGAGGCGAGGAGGATGCTGGGGCCGTACGCCTCGCCGCGGAAGAGCCACCCGAAGAAGGGCACCGAGGCGAGGAAGGGTTCCACCTGGTTGGCGAAGATGGGGGTGAGGACCAGGAGACCCCACAGCCCCACCACGATGCTGGGAACGGCGGCGAGCAGCCCGATCAGGGTCGCGAGCGGTCCGGCGATCCAGCGCGGGGCCAGCTCCGACAGGAAGATCGCGGTACCCAGCCCAATCGGCACCATCAGCACCATGGCGACCCCCGTGGTGATGAGCGTGCCCACCACCAGGATTCCGGCGCCGTACTGGTCAGCCGCGGGGTTCCACGTGCCCGACCAGACGAACCCGAGGCCACTGTGCTGAAACGCCAGCGAGGAATCGCTGGCGATGGCGATCAGCAGGCCGAGGACCACGGCGCCGAACAGCCCGGCACCGGTCCAGCGCAGTGCGCCGTAGGCGCCGTCTCCGAAGCGCGATCGCCTGCGAAGGAGTGCCGCCCGCACCCCGGCGGAACGCCCCGCTCCGACGAACCCCGACACCGCGTCGGGGCCCGCCGGGGAGGGCTCGTAGATCAACTTCCCACCCTCATCGAAGTCGCGTCGCTCAGCTGGCGAAGAGCGGCGTGCCGGCCGAGCTCTCGAGCTCGAGGATGGTGGTGTGCGCCAGGGTGGCCACGTTGGCGGGGAGGGGCGCATAGCCGAGCGCGGCGGCGTCCCCCTGGCCCGTCGTCACCACCCAGTCGAAGAGCTTGCCGAGGGCGATCCCGGTCGCCGTGTCGGACTGCTTCTGGTAGACCAGGGTCCAGCTGAAGTTGGCGATGGGGTAGCTGCTGGCTCCCGTCTCGTTGACCACGTTGAAGTCGGTCGGGCTGAGGCTGGTCGCCTGGGCTCCGGCCGCGGCGATCGACGCCTCGGAGGGGGCCACGTACGATCCCGCCGAGTTCTTGACGGCGGCGTTGACGAAGCCGTTCTGCAGCGCATACCCGTACTCGACGAATCCGATGGCTCCGGCGGAGCTGGACTGGCTGATGTAGCTGGCCACGCCGGTGTTGAGCTGCTCGCCGATCCCGACGTTGGCCTCCGGCCACGTCCGGGAGGGAGTCGAGGTGCCGATTGCCGTCACCCACGCGGGTGCGGTGTCGATCAGGTACTGGTCGAGGTCATAGCCCGGGCCCGAGGCGTCGGCCCGATGGACCGCCTTGATGGCCAGGTTGGGCAGGGTCACGCCGGAGTTGAGCGCGGCGATGGCCGGGGCGTCCCAGTTGGTGATGCTCCCGTCGAAGATCCCCGCCAGGGTGGGCCCGTCGAAATCGAGCGACTTGGTCACCCCGGGGACGTTGTAGCTGATCGCGACACCGCCGAGGTCCACGGGGATCTGCAGGATTGCGCCCCCGGTCGCGGCGGTGAGCTGTGACGCCGTCATCGGGATCTCCGAGTCCCCGAACTGGACGGTCCCCTGCTGGATGTCGGTGACACCCACACTGGAGCCGGCCGGCGAGTAGTTGACCGTGGTGTTGGAGTTCTTCTGGTTGTACTGATAGAACACGGATTCGAAGAACGGCTCGATGGAGTTGGCGCCGGCGCCGGTCAGGGTCACCGACGACGGGGTCGTCGTGTCGTACTTGGCCCCCAGCAGGTTCGCCGACGCCGGGGTCGCCGTCGCGGCGGCTCCGCTTCCCGATGTCGTGGGACTGGCGCTCGTGGACCCGCATGCGGCGGCGGCGACGGAGATCGCGAGGACGGCGACGGGACCGGCGACGCGGCGTGACAACGCCTTCGTGACCGGTCCTGCGGTGCTGTGTTTGAAACCGTGGGCTCTCACCGTAATCCCCTCTGAGGTGTGGCTGACCCCAAAACCATAGCTTCGATAGATATTCTGGCCAATCCCCAAGATTCGGTGGTCGCCCAATCTGTTCGGAGGGGCGACCCTGGTGGCGGAACCCCACGGGGTCCCGGGAGCCAGCGTCGGCCTCGAGCCGGCGTTGCCGTCAGGGTTTGGCGGGCCGCTGGATCGGTCGCGGCCGGGTCCCGGGCGTTATGCTGCGCTCCGCCGTGGCCCCACGAGACTCCCCCGCCGCGCCGACCCGGAAGGTGCTGATCATCGAGGACTACTACGCCCTCGCCGACATCGAGTCACTGCTCTGCACCATGGAGGGCCATGAGGTCAGGGTCGCCAAGACCGGCGACGAGGGCCTGGCCGCTGTCGCGGAGTTTCAGCCGGACCTCGTCCTCCTCGATCTCATGCTCCCCGGGGAGCTGACCGGGACCCAGGTCCTGGAGCGGATCCGGTCGGATCACGGTCCGATCCCCAAGGTCCTGGTGGTCAGCGCCCTGGTCAACCCCGCGACCGCGGTCCAGCTGGAGGCCTTCGGCAACGTCCAGACCCTCGCCAAGCCCTTCAAGATCAAGGACCTCAGCAGCCGCATCCAGGCGATGCTGGCGCCGTAGCGCATACGCGTCCGACCTGTACCGGCCGGAGGGTGAGGTCGAGGACCAGGTGGTCGGCGCCCTCTACTAACCGGGGGCCATCGTCGCCGCGGCGACCGCGCGGACCCCTGGGCAGTGCTCCCATGGACCAAGTGGCCGGGGTGTAACCTGCTGCGGTCGTCAGCCTTCAGGGCCACGATCACGGCAGCGGAGCACGCGCCGAAACGGACAGCGGTCAAGGAAGGGGCCACCATGATCAGACGAATGGCAGCCGGCGGGATCGCCGGCCTGGCGCTGATCCTGGCATCCTGCGGTTCGGCCACCCAGGCGGGCACCCCCAGCCCGACGGCCCTGGCGACGAGCACTCCACCTCACACGGCCACGCCCACCCCGACCCCGACCCCCACTCCGCTCGCCGTCTGCGCCACCGCCCCGGCAGGAGGGACCCCGGCGGCCTGGGGCTTCGCCGTCACCCAGGGCTCGGAGATCGACCTGCTCAGCACCACCGGCTCGGTGCTCAACCAGACGCCCAATGGCGGCTACGGCTCCACCGCCCCGGCGGAGGTCGGGGTGGGCCAGGCCGGGGTCTACCTCTATGACGAGAGCACAGGAGAGCTGAGCGTCCTCGGCAAGACCGGCGCCGCCCAGGACCTCGGATCCCTGATACCCACCGGCGGGTGGAGCGCCAACGACAACATCAGCCTGGCCGAGTCGCCCAGCGGTACCTGCTGGATCTTCTCGGTCGTCTCCTACAGCGCCGCTGACGCCCTCAGCGGCAGCGCCAACTCGACCACCGAGCTGTGGGTCGGGGGTCCCGGGATCAGCCCGCCGTCTCTCGTCGCCACCCTCCAGCGGGCCAACACCACCTCGACGGGAGGCTCCGCCGGCGGTTACCAGGCACTCCGCTGGGACCCGTCGGGCATCCTGCTGGGTTCGTTTCCCACGGAGGTCGGCGGTGCCGGCCCGTTCATCGGCGAGAGCTACTCGTTCTCGGTCGTGGTGAGCATGGACCCCGCGACCGGCACGGTGTCCGCGCCGCTCTGCAGCAGCGGCCAGTTCGCGGATGAGGCGGCGGACGGCAGCGTCGCGTGTATCAGCGGGCTCGGCTCGGACGCCAAGATCGTGGTGACCAAGGCGGGCGGCGCGACCACCACCGTCGACACCGGTGCGGCCTCGGCCGGAGAGGTGGCCTTCGTGGGTGGGACGTCGGCCGAGCTCACGTACTGCACCGCCGCCACCGCCAACAGCCCCAACTACTACTGGACCGAGAACCTCCTGTCCGTCCAGCTGGGGAGCTCACCCACGACCCTCATCCAAGCGGACACCACGGGGGGGCTCGAGGGTCCCTATGCCTGGTTCAAGCTGCTGGGCGCGAGCTCGATCGTCGAGATCCAGGGCTCCAGCGCATCCGCCGCCCTCACACAGGTCAATCTCAGCACCGGTGTGCAGACCCGCATCGCCGCCGCCGATGCCATCCTCGGGGTGCTCTGAGCACCCTCTACGCCTCGTCCTCCGGCACACCGCGCCCGGCACCCTCGTCGAAGCGGCTGCCGTAGACAGCGAAGTACCGCGCCTCCGGGTGGTGGAGGACGATCGCGGCGGTTGACTGCTCCGGCACCAGCTGGTAGCCCTCGGTGAGTGTGACCCCGATCCGCTCCGCCGGCACGATCCGGAAGAAGACCTGGTGGTCCTGGAGGTCGGGGCAGGCGGGGTAGCCCCAGGAGTAGCGGCGGCCCTGCTCGGGCCCGAGTCCGAGCTCGCGGCGGATGTGGGCGTGGATGTACTCCGCGGTGGCCTCGGCCATCTGGGTGGCGAAGCCGTGGATGCGGAGCATGTCGTCGTAGTCGCCGCTGACCTGGAGCTGGTTGGAGACCTCGCTCGCCCGGGGCCCGGTGGTCACCACCTGGAGCGCGATGACGTCGCGCTCGCCGCCGACCGCCAGCTCCCGCGGCCTCACGTAGTCGGCCAGGCAGAGGCGGTGCTGCTCGCCCTGCCGCGGGAATGCGAATCTCGCGATCTCGCGCTCGTGGTCCTCGGGGTCGAAGACGACGACCGAGTCGCCCTCGGCCAGTGCCGGCCAGTAGCCGTAGACGGCCTGGAGGTCGAGCCAGCCTTCCCGCTGCGCCTCGCGCATCGATCTCTCCAGGCGGGGCTCCAGCTCGGTGCGCACCAGCTCGTCCCACCGTTCCGGATCGTGGACCCCGCGGAACTGCCAGCTCATCTTGAAGAGCGAGTTGCGGTCGATGTGGGGATACACCGCCTGGGTGCTGATGCCGGTCACCACCTGAGGGCCCCAGAAGGGTGGTGTCGGGATGGGTGCGTCCGTCCGCGTGTCGCTCCGCGCGCTGACCACGACCTTGGGCAGCTCCGCCTTGGCGGCCGCCTTGGCCCGCTCCTGGTCGCGGAAGGTCTGCGCCTCGGCGCGCACACGGTCCACGAGCGGCGCGCGCCGTTCCGGGTCGACCAGCTGGTCGCAGGTCTCCAGTCCCTCGAAGGCGTCCTTGCAGTAGAACACGCCCGGCTCATAGACGCGCTCCGGATCGAGGTAGAGGATGCGCCGGCCGAATCCCCGGTTGATGGCGGCCCCGCCGATGATCACCGGGTAGCCGAGACCGCGGTGGTCCAGCTCCTCGACCATCATCGGCATCTGCTTGCTGGTGCTGACCAGCAGCGCGCTCAATCCGATCACGTCCGCATCGACCTCGATGGCCTTCTCGACGATGGTCGTCAGAGGGACCTGCTTGCCCAGGTCGTGGACGGTGTACCCGTTATTGCTGAGGATGGTCTTGACCAGGTTCTTGCCGATGTCGTGGACGTCCCCGAACACCGTGGCCAGCACCACCTGCCCCTTGGTGTACCCCTCGGTCCGGTCCAGGTACTGCTCCAGGTGGGCGACGGCGCGCTTCATCACCTCGGCGCTCTGCAGGACGAAGGGAAGGATCAGCTCCCCCGCTCCGAAGCGGTCACCGACGTCCTTCATGGCCGGGAGCAGGATCTCGTTGAGCACGCTGATCGCGCTTCGATCACGGAGTGTCTCGTCGATCAGCGCCTCGATCCCCTCCTTGCGGCGGTGGAGGATCTGGGCGTGGATGCGCTCGGGTGCGGCGAGCCCGGCGAAGGGGTCGACCTTCTCCGCGCCGACCCGCTCCGTCACCCCCGAGAAGTGGTCGATGTAGCGGGCGAGCGCGTCCGCCCGGCGGTTGAAGATGAGGTCCTCGGCGAGCCGGCGCCTCTCCGCGCTGATCTCGGCGTAGGGGACGGTCTGGGCCGGGTTGATGATGGCCGCGTCCAGGCCCGCCTCGACGCAGTGGTAGAGGAAGACGCTGTTGAGCACGGCGCGGGCGGGCGGGGTCAGACCGAAGGAGACGTTGCTCACCCCCAGCGAGGTGAGCACCCCGGGAAGCTCCCGCTTGATCAGGCGAATGCCCTCGATCGTCTCCACCGCGGAGTCGATCCACTCGGCGTCCCCCGTCGCCAGGGTGAAGGTGAGGTCGTCGAAGAGCAGCTGGTGTGGTGCCAGCCCGTACTCCTCGCAGGCGATGTCGCGGATGCGGCGGGCCACCTCGACCTTTCTTTCGCGGCTCCGGGCCATCCCCTGCTCGTCGATCGTCAGAGCGATGACGCACTGCCCGTGGTCGCGGACCAGGGGGAGCACGGCGTCGCACCTGGCGCGCCCATTCTCGAGGTTGACCGAGTTGACGATGCCGCGACCCGGGTAGGCCTCCAGGGCGCGCCGGATCACCAGCGCATCGGTGGAGTCGAAGACGAGCGGCGCCTCGACCGCCTGCTGAAGAGCCTTGACGGCGGTCGCCATCTGATCGCCTTCGTCACTGCGCTCGGTGAGGGCGACGCAGACGTCCAGCGCGTGGGCGCCGCCCTCGACCTGCCCCTGGCCCACCCGGACGATGCCGTCGTAGTCGTCGGCGAGCAGCAGCTCCTTGATCTTCCGCGATCCCTGGGAGTTGACCCGCTCACCGATGAGCAGCGGTTTCGGCTCCTGGTCCAGGTCGGTGGCGCGGATGCTGGAGGCGAGGCGCGGGCGCTCCTGGACCACACGCGGGACCGGCGTGGCACCACCCACGCGCGCGACCAGCGCGGCGATGTGCGCCGGGGTACTGCCGCAGCAGCCACCGACCACATTGATCCCCAGGTCACGGACAAACTCCGCCAGCTGGTCGGCCATCGGGTCCGGCTGCATCGGGTAGTGGGCGCGGCCGCCGACGTTGATGGGCAGCCCGGCATTGGGGATGCAGGAGACAGGCAGCCGGGTGTTCTCCGCCAGGTAGCGGATCGGCTCTCGCATGTGCTCAGGACCGGTCGAGCAGTTGAGCCCGACCACGTCGACCCGCAGCGACTCCAGGATGGTGAGGACGGCGGCTATGTCGGTGCCGAGCAGCATCCGGCCGGAGACGTCGAGGGTCGCCTGGGCCTGGATGGGGACCTGGCGGCCCGTGCTCTCGAAGGCCTCGCGGGCCGCGAAGATCGCCGCCTTGACCTCCAGGATGTCCTGGCTGGTCTCGATGATGAGCAGGTCCGAGCCACCGTCGAGCAGCCCCTCCGCCTGCTCGCGAAAGGCCGCGACCAGCTCACCGAATGTGATCCGTCCCAGGCTGGGGTCACTGCTTGCGGGCAGGAAGCCGGACGGCCCCATGCTGCCGGCGACGAAGCGGGGCTGCTCGGCGGTGGAGTGCTCGTCAGCGAGCCGCCGGGCCAGTCGCGCCGCCTTCTCGTTGAGCTCGCGCGCTCGCTCCCCGGCACCCCATTCGGCCAGCCGGAGGGGGGTGGCCTGGAACGTGCACGTCTCGATGACGTCGGCACCGACCTCGAGGAAGGAGCGGTGGAGCCGCTCGACCAGGTCGGGGCTGTGAAGCACCAGGCCGTCCACCCAGCCCTCCAGGGCCGCCCCGCCGAACTGCGCGGGTGTGGGGTCCATGGCCTGGAGATTGGTTCCCACCGCGCCGTCGAAGATCAGGACGCGACGGCTCAGCGTCTCCAGATAGGGGCTAACGGTCATGGTGTTGCACTTTAGGTGTGGAGCTTCCTGGCGGGGCGGCGAGCCCCTGTGAGAAGGACAGGGGTCCCCGGCGGGCCTGCCCGGTGGGGAAGTGCCGTGCTACGCTCGACAATCGGGCCGGTCCTGCCGATCGGTTCCGCTCACTATACGAGGAGACACTTTGGCGCGACGTCCATCTCGACCAGGCGCCACCCGCCGGCGCAGCCCGGTGCGGCGGCGTGAACCCACTGACACCACCAACTCCCCCGAAGTCAAGGAGGAGACGATTGAGATGGATGCCACGGTGGTCGAGCCCCTGCCCAACGCCATGTTCAAGGTGCGCCTCAAGACCGGGCAGGACGTCCTCGCCTACACCTCCGGCAAGATGCGCAAGTTCTACATCCGCATCCTGATCGGCGATCAGGTGAGGGTGGAGCTGAGCCCCTACGACCTCAGCCGGGGACGGATCACCTTCCGCTACAAGTAGCCGGGCCCGCGGTCGCGGAAGTAGGTGACCGTCGTCTCGAGGCCTGCGTCCAGCGAGAAGAGCGCGCGCCAGCCGAGGCGGGATGCGGCCAGTGACGCGTCCAGGCAGGAGCGCTGTTGCTCGCCGGGCTTGCCCGGTCCGTGGTCCGCTGGGGTTGACACTCCGATGATGCGAGCCAGCCGCCGGTGGAGCTCGTTGACATCGCATTCGGTGCCCGTGCCCACGTTGTAGGCGCCGGGCGGCCCCGCGATCGCCGCCAGGTTGGCCGCGACAACGTCGGCGACGAAGACGTAGTCCCGGGTCTGGGTGCCGTCCCCGTTGATGGTCGGGACCTCACCCCGCAGCATCCGCTCGGCGAAGATGGCGATCACGCCCGCCTCCCCGTGGGGGTCCTGACGCGGTCCGTAGACATTGGCGTAGCGGAGCGCGACGAACTCGACGCCGTAGACGTGGCTGCAGACGCCGCCATACAGCTCCGCCGCGGCCTTGGCGGCGCCGTAGTTCGAGGCCGGTCGCTGAGGATGGCTCTCCGGGGTCGGGATCGCGTCGGTGTCGCCGTAGATCGCGCCTCCGCTGCTGGCGAAGACGACGCGGCGCACCCCTGCGGCAGCGCAGGCCTGGAGGAGGTTGACAGTTCCCAGCACATTGATCCTGGTGTCGAGCAGCGGCTCCGCCAGGGAGCGCCGGACATCGATCTGGGCCGCTTCGTGGAACACGATCTCGGGTCGGACCTCGCCGAGGACGCCGCCCAGCTCCTCGGTGACGTCGGCCTGGAGAAAGCGTGCGGCTGACGGCACCTGGGAGCGCCGTCCCCGTGAGAGGTCGTCGAGGACGCTGACGTCGTGACCGGCCGCAAGCAGGGCTTCGGAGAGGTGCGAGCCGATGAATCCCGCCCCCCCGGTGACGAGCGCTCTCACAGCACGGAGTGGGTCACGGGGCGGGCATCGTCCCGCACCCCCAGCCCGCCCGGCTGCGCGGCCGCCTTGGCGGCGGCGTCTCGAGAGATCCAGACGTGGACCAGGGCGAAGACGATGAACCCGATGATCAGCAGGCTGCCCCAGCTGATGCTGCCGTCCAGCAGGGCGATCGAGATCGCCAGGGTCTTGCTGAGACCGGCCACGATGACGAGGGCGGTCGCCACGCCGGCCTGGACCAGGCCCACCCCGCCGGGGGTGAAGGGGACCGTGGTCAGCAGAGCCGCCACCAGGGCCACGAGGACGAACTGCGACGGTCCCACCTGGCTGCTCAATCCGAGGGCGGCGATGACCAGCCCGAGGCGACCCGACTCGCAGGCCCAGACGGCCAGGGTCAATCCGATCAGGGTTGGCCACCGGCGCAGCGAGGTCACCGCGCCGCTGCGGAACGATTCGTAGCGGCGGAAGATCGGGTCCGGGAAGAGGCGAAGGACGCGGGTGCCTCGCCCGGCTCGCATCACCGCGATGACCCCGATGCCGAAGGCGCAGAGGAGTCCGCCGATGACGAGGTACGGGACCAGGGTCCCCGAGTCCTTCTTGTGAAAGACGTAGGCCCCCGACACGAGGAGCAGTGCCACCACCACGCAGAGGTCGAGGAGGCGCTCGCTGACCACGGTCCCGAACGCCTTGCTGCCGGGGATGCGCTCCCGGACGCGGCCGAGGTAGGCGCGATAGACGTCCCCCATCTTGGCCGGGACGATGCAGTTGACGAAGAACGACGCAAGGACCAGCGGGGTCAGTCGGCGGGCCTTGCGCACCTCCCCGGAGTTGGCGAGGAGCACCTGCCAGCGCACGCCGCGAGCGACGAAGGAGAGGTAATAGACGACGATGGCGAGCAGGTAGAGGGAGAGGTTGGCGGACCGTATCTTGTCCCAGGCCTCCCCCCAGGGGATGTCCGCGCGCCACACCACCACCCCCACGATGAGGATCGCAGCAGCGATCGAGATCAGGGTTCGCTTGGTCAGGAAGCGGCCGGTAAGGGCCGGGGCCGTCTCCGTCCCTGGCTCGTCGACCGCAGGCGTGGCTCCGCTCACGGTGGGACGCACCCTATCACGCCGTCCCTGACAGGCTGATTACGCCGCTGCGGCGGGTCCGTGCCGGAAGCGGGTCAGGGGTGGACGCGGCTGATCAGCGGGCGCTCCCGGGCGGGGGGAGCCGCCGTCCCGCCCCCATCTCGCTCGGCCAGGATGCGCGCCACCTGGTTGACGTGGGCGTCCACGCCGGAACGGGCCCCGACGGGCCGGCTGTCCCACTGGCGCAGCTTGAACACGCCCTTCAAGGAGGAGTACGGGATGCCCAGGGTCCGCATCTCCGGTGATCCCGGCTCCACCGACCTCCACAGGCCGCCGAACCGGCCAAGAAGTGAGTCGGGGGCGACCGAGGCGCGCAACACCTGGCCGTCGACGAAGTGGAAGGCGGCCCGGTCCCAGCCCGCGAGGTCCTCGGGTGCCGGCACGGGCTGGCCGACCACCAGCTGCCGGATGGCGGTGAGGGGGAAGAGCGCTCGCTCGTTGTTGGCGTCGGCGCCGCGGACCTCGGCCTCGAGCAGCGGGCGCTCAAAGCTCAGGTCGTCGACGTCGGCGTGGACGATCTCACCATCCACGAAGCTGATCAGGACGAGCGGCACGGATCGAGCGTACCAGGAGCGGCCAGGCACGAGAAAGGCCCCCGCGAGCCGTGCTCCCGGGGGCCTTGAATGCTGGGATCAGATCCCTCAGGGTGCCGGCGGTGCCGCCGGTGCCGCGGGGGCCACCACCGGGGCGACGCGCTTGACCGCACGCTTGACGGTGCGCTTGGCGACGGTGCGCTTGGCAGCCGGTGCCCGCTTGGCGACGGTGCGCTTGGCGGCCGGTGCC
>Ga0224557_1001247_pt1 | contig 25151 bp, 26 predicted proteins | sample 714S31014metaG_FD_180677 | JGI IMG/M metagenome (GOLD analysis project Ga0224557, IMG submission 180677) | Peat soil microbial communities from Stordalen Mire, Sweden - 717 S3 10-14 | ecosystem: Environmental > Terrestrial > Soil > Wetlands > Peat | place: Sweden: Norrbotten County, Stordalen... | reverse complement strand
TTGCGGCCATTGGCGACCGCGATCACGAGGAGCCCAGAGATGGCTGCCGCCGTCGAGGAACCGGTCCCCCCGATCGTCTCGCCGGTGCTCCTCGTCCTGGCCGGGCTCTGCTTCCTGCTCCCCTTCGCCGGCGTTTCCTGCAACACCTCCGCCGTCAAGGAGGAGATCGGGTCCATCTCCTCCTTCTCGCAGGCGTTCGGCGGGGAGGGGAGCGTCTCGATGCCCGCGGGACTCACCGGCTGCCTCAACAGCCTTGACAACTTCAACTTGGCCGCCTACACGGGACTCGACCTGGCCGCGGGATCCGCCCCGAGCGCGGCCGGTGCAGAGCCGAGCGGCTGCTCGGCACTGACCAAGGAGGAGGGGACCTCGACCTCGATTCCCACCAGCGCCGACGCGAATCAGATCGGGCTTGGCGCCCAGCCGCTGCTGCTGGTGGCCCTCGTGGCCATGCTCCTCGGCCTCCTCCTCAGTCTCACCCGCCTCGCCCTCCGCGGGCTGCTGGTGGCCGTTGCCGCGGCGGTGGCGATCATCCTCCTCGCCGTCGAGCACGGGCAGGTGAGCACTCAGGTCCTCGACAAGATCTCCCACAGCGCCCTCAACTCCATCTCGGGCACCCTCGCGGCCCACGGCACCCTGGGCATCTCCAACCTTCTGAGGGTGGAGATCACCAACTCCTTCACCGTCACGGTTGGCATCGGCTTCATCCTGGCCCTCGTCGCCCTCGCCCTCGTCGTCCTCTACAACCTCGCGGCGCAGCTGGTGCCCCTCATGTCGGGAGGCGCCCGAGCTGGCGGCGCAGTCCCCTACGAAACCTCCGTCGTGTCTGCCGGCGATCTCCCGGCTCCGCTCCCGGAGGCGCCGCCGCCGGACGGCTGAAGCCCGGCCAGCTCCCGCAGCAGGCTCACCTGCCCGATGTCCGGCCCCTTGCGCTCGGGTCCGGGCACCTCGAGGACCCAGGGGACGCGCCGCATGCGGGGGTCGCGAAGCAGGATCCGGAAGCCGGCCGCGCCGATCTCCCCCTCCCCGATGTTGGCGTGACGGTCGGCATTGCTGCCCAGCGCCCGCGCCGAGTCGTTGGCATGGACCAGGCCCAGCCGCTCGAACCCGATCAGGCGGCCGAAGTCATCCAGGGTCCGCGCCACCCCGCTCGGGTCGCGGACGTCGTAGCCGCTCGCGAAGGCGTGCTGGGTGTCGAGGCAGACTCCGACCCGGTCCGAGGTGGCGGCCTCGACGATGCGTGCGACCTCCTCGAAGCTGCGACCCACGCAGCCCCCCGAGCCGGCGCTGTTCTCCACCAGCAGGCGGGCCCGTCCGGGCGGGCTGCGGTCGATCACCTCACGGATCGCCGTGGCCACCTGGGCGAGCACGGTGTCGAACCCCGCTCCCAGGTGGGACCCGGGGTGAAACACGACCCCGTCGGCGTCGAGGGAGGCCGCCACCTCCATGTAGTGGACCAATGAGGCCACTGAGGAGCGGACCAGCGCCTCCTTGGTTGAGGCCAGGTTGATCAGGTAGACGGCGTGGAGGTAGTGGCCGCGCAGCCCCGAGGCCGCGTACTTGGCGAGGTACAGCTCCCGGTCGGCCTGCTCGAGGCGGAGCGGCCGCCACATCTGGGCCGGGGTCGGGTGGGTCTGCATGACCTCCGCACCGATCGCCAGCGCGTTGTCCACGGCGGTGTGGATCCCACCCCGCGCCGCCACGTGGGCCCCGATCAGCATGGGGGCGATTCTCGCGGCGCCGTGACCGGGCTCAGGGCGCGACCAGCAGCTTGACGGCCAGCCCGATCCCCACCATCGCCACCCCGTAGCGGAGGGCGAGCGGCGGGATGCGACGTCCGAGCACGGCGCCGAGCGCGCCGCCCACCACGCTGCCGGCGGCGAGGACGAGGGCGTCCAGCCAGTGGACGGGTCCGAAGATGGCGAAGCCGATGGCCGCGATGGCGTTGACGGTGGTGGTGCAGACGACCTTGGCCGCATTGAGCCGCTGCAGGGTGTCCTGGATGAAGAGGCCGAGGAGGGCGAGGAGCATCACTCCCAGCGCGGCGCCGAAGTAGGCGCCGTACACCCCGCCGAGCACTAGCCCGCCGCGGAAGACCGGTGAGGCGTCGTCCGCATGGGCTCCGACCAGGCGGGCCAGCAGCGGTTGGAAGAGGAGTGCGAGACAGCCGAGGATGATCAGCCAGGGGATGACCCGGGTGAAGACGCCCGGCGAGGTCCGGAGCAGGAGCACGGTGCCCGCCAGCCCTCCGATCGACATCGGCACCAGCAGGCGGGCCACGCGGCGCCCCTGGCCCACCAGCTCGGCGCGGTACCCGTGACTCCCGGTCAGCAGGCCGGGGACCAGCCCGACCGTGTTGGTGACGTTGGCCGCGAGCGGGTTGAGGCCGGCCCCGAGCAGCGCCGGGTAGCTGAGCAGCGAGCCGCCCCCGCCTATGGTGTTGGCGATGCCGGCGAGCACGCCGGCACCGGCGATGAGCCCGGCCTCGAGTCCGGTCACCCTGGTCAGCCGTCCTTACGAGGGGCCATCGGCGAATCTTCGCAACTGCGGGGGCTCGGCGCGCCGCACCCCCCTCAGATGGGAATCTGCCCGCCTGACCCGGACCTACGCGGCCGACTCCGCGGGGACCCGCACCGCCGGCTCCTCCGGGAGCTGCACGGCCGCCTCGGTGGCGTACACGGAGGCGACCGGCGGGGACGCGGCGTCGAGGCTGAGGCCGCTCTTCTCGGGGAGCACCAGGGTGAGGAGCGCTCCGCCGACCCCCACGCCCGAGCAGAGGATCAGCACCCCGCCCAGGCCCAGCGCCGAGCTGAGCACGGGGAAGAGAAAGACGCCGAGGAAGGCGCCGAGCTTGCCCACCCCCGCCGCGATGCCGTGGCCGGTCGTCCGCTCCCCGACCCCGAACACCTCGGTCGGGATCAGGAAGGTGGTCACGTTGGGCCCGAACTCGGTGAAGAAGTAGCTGATGCCGTAGATGAGGAGGAAGGGGACGATGACGTGGGTCAGCCCGGGGATGAAGCCGATCAGCGCGAAGCAGACGGCCATGGCCAGGAAACCGATCCACTGCAGCCGGCGATGGCCGACTCGGTCGACGTTGAGGACGGCGCAGGCATATCCCGGGACCGCGAAGAGGGCAAAGAGCATCAGGGTCCACGCCGTCGACTGGAGAAGGCTGGCCCCGGGCGCCACCCCCCGCAGGATGACCGGGGCGGAGATGGTGTTCCCGTAGTAGACGTAGTCGAGGAGGAACCAGGAGCCGGCCGTGCCCAGGATGAGGAGCAGCGATTTCCGGTCGGTGAGGAAGGTGCGCAGGCTGGTGCGCCCCGACCCGCCGGCCCCCGCGACCGCCCTCACCACCCCTTTGGTGTACTTCTCCATGGAGGCCCGGGCCTCGCTCTCGCGGCCCTGGACCTGCGCGGCGTAGCGGGGCGACTCCGGCGTCTTGATCCGCAGGTAGAGGACGCTGAGCGCCGGCAGCGCTCCGAGACCCAGCATGAGCCGCCAGGCGACCTCGTGGTTCACCCCCGAGGCGAGCAGCGCCAGCGCCACCACCGGGCCGATGATCAGCCCGGCCGCCTGGGAGGAGAAGACCAGGGAGACCAGCAGCCCCCGTCGCTGGCGGTTGGCGTATTCACTCGCCATCACCGCGCTCACCGGGTAGTCGCCGCCGATCCCGATGCCGAGAACGAAGCGGAAGGCGACCAGCCAGATGTAGCTCGGCGCCAGCGCCGTGGCGAAGGCGCCGAAGGCCATGAGCCCGGCGACCAGCCCGTACACCCGGGTGCGTCCCACCAGGTCGGCGACCCGGCCGAAGACGAGGGCCCCCACCAGGGTGGCGAGGAGGGTGGCGCCCCCCAGGAAGCTGGTCTGGACGGCAGAGAGGTGCCACTGCTCCTTGATGAGGACGAGGGCCACGCCGATGATGAAGAGGTCGTAGGCGTCGGTGAAGAAGCCCATCGCGGCGGTGAAGGCCGCCTTGAGGTGGAAAAGGCTCAGAGGGGCCTCGTCGAGCGCCTCGCCGAGGGTCCGCTGAGAGCTCATTGAGCTGGCGGTGCTGCCGTCCACGTGGTGCTCCATACTCTTCCAGGTTAGGGCTCGGTTAAAGAGTGGCAAACGCAGGATTAAGATGTCTTTAACGGCGGCGGATTCCTCGGGATCCGGGGCGGATCAGGTCCTCGTGGACGTCTGGCAGCTCGCCTCCATGGTGGAGGCCCAGCTGGCCGAGGCGCTCCGGACCCTCACCGACGCCGACCTGGAGGGCGCCGACGTGGTGGTCCAGGCCGACCGCGAGGTCAACCGGCTCCGCTATCTGATCGAGGAGCGGGTCACCGCCGAGCTGGCCCCGGGGCTCGACGAGGACCGGCTCCACCTCCTCATCGCGGTCCTCTACGTCATCTCCGACCTGGAGCGGATCGGCGACCACGCCGAGGGCATCGCCAAGGTGGCCCTGATGCTGGGCCGCCCCCCGATGCGCTCCCTGCCGGCGAGCGTCCTCCAGCTGGGGTTCCTGGTCCGGGCCATGCTCTCGGCGGGCGTCAGGGTGCTCCGCGATCGCGACGTGGAGGGTGCCCGGCTGCTGGTCGGGGACGACGACGCCATCGATCGCCTCTACGACGACATCTACGGGGAGATGATCGCCACCATGACCGCCGAGCCGGACACCGTCGTGCCCTGCACCTACCAGCTGTGGGCGACCCACAACCTGGAGCGGATCGCCGACCGGGTCACCAATCTCTGCGAGCGCACCGTCTATCTGGGCACCGGCCGGATCGAAGACCTCAACGTCTCGACCTATTGACCTGATCGGTCTGAGGGCTCATTAGTGCCCACGGTTCTGCTGATCGACGTCCCCGAGGCGCGGGCCCTCGGTCTCGAGGAGCGCCTCGCCGTTGACGGGTGCCTGGTGCGCCGGGCCACCGGCTGGCCCGCCGAGGGCTTCGACGCCAGCGAGGTGGACGTGGTGCTCGCGCATACGGCAAACCCGGCCGCCCTCGCCCTGGCGCTGCGCCGGCTCAACCGGGCCCCGCTGGTCCTGGTCACCGATGCGGCGCCGACCGATCGGGTGGCGGCGCTCACCTGTGGTGCCGACGTCTGCCTTGCCGACACCGAGACCGACCCGGTGGTGGAGGCGCACGTCGTGGCCCTGCTCCGCCGCTGGCAGCCCCGCGTCCGCCATCAGCTGGAGACGGTCCAGGTCGGCGAGCTGTTCCTCGACCCGCCGGGGCGCCGGGCCCAGGTGGCGGGTGAGGATCTCGAGCTCCGGCCCCGCGAGTTCGACCTGCTGGTGGCCCTGGCCCGTTCCACGGGGCGTGCCTTCCGGCGTCACGAGCTGCTGGACCAGGTGTGGGGCCCCCGCTTCAGCGGCGGGGTCAACACCGTGGACGTCCACATCTCGTGGCTGCGCCAGAAGTTGCCGGTGGCGGCGCGCGTCCGGATCACCACCCTCCGCGGCGTCGGCTACCGGCTGGACGAGCTGAGCCGGGTGCCGGCTGCGACCCCGATTGCGGACGAGGCCCCTGCCGGCGGAGGCCCCGGCCCGATCGCCGGCAGCATCCTCCCGGCCAACGGGGTCGCGCCGGCCGCGATCACGGCGGCGGTGACCGCCGTCCCACCACCGGACGGCCCGGAACCCGTGCCGAAGAGCCCGAAGCCGGTCCCGGACAACCCGGAACCGGCACTGGAGAGCCCGGAACCGACGCCGGCCGGCTGATCGCTCCCGGGCGTCGCCCGGCGACGCGTCGCCGCGCTGGACCGTCACCATGCGCTGCGCCGTGCTCTACGTCCTCGTGCTCACCGCCGTCACCGCCGTCTGGGGATGGACGTTCGTCGTCGTCAAGGACTCCATCGCCAGCTACCCGGTGGCCCCCTTTCTCGCGCTCCGATTCGGCCTGGCCGTGCTGGTGCTGCTCCTCCTCTCCCGCCGCCTCCCCAGCCGGCGCGCGCTCCTCCTGGGGAGCGTCATCGGCCTGGCCGTCGCCGCCGGGTACGCCTTCCAGACCTATGGCCTCGAGGGGACGGCTCCCGGCACCGCCGGGCTGATCACCGGCCTCTTCGTCGTCTTCACGCCGGTGATCGACCACTTCTTCGGAGCCAAGATCGCCCCGCGGACCGCGGTGGCCGTGGCCGTCGCCCTGGTCGGAACCGGGCTCCTCGCCGGCGGCGATCCCAGCGTGACCGTGGGGCTGAGCGACCTGCTGATGGTCCTCGGGGCGGTGGCCTTCGCGTTCCAGGTGGTGCTGCTTTCGCATCGCGGCCCGGGCGTCCGCTCCATCGATCTCGCCTTCCTGCAGATGGCCGTCTGCTTCGTCGTCTTCACGGCGGCGGGTGTCCCGTCGATCGAGCGCCCGACCGGGGTCGTCTGGTTCGGCGTCGTCATCACCGGGGTCTTCGCGAGCGCCCTGGCCTTCCCCCTGCAGGCCTGGGCCCAGGCCAAGATGAGCGCCACCCGCGCCGCCCTGATCCTGGCCATGGAGCCGGCCTGGGCACTCCTCTTCGCGCTGCTCCTCGCCGGCCAGCACCTCGACCTGGTCCAGGGGCTGGGCGCGGTCCTGCTGCTGGGAGCCGTGGTCGGCCACGAGGCGCTGCCGCAGCTGGCGGCGGCGCGACGGTCCTCGGCCTGACGATCCGGCTCTGAGACGGCCCGGGCGCAGCCGGCAAGGGGAGGTGGGAGCCGGACTGCGCCGCGGGCCGTGAGCTTGGGGACGACCTCCTGCCGGCCGTCCCCGAGGCGCGGCCGTCGCGACCGGAGCTGCGACGACCGCGGTGCCCAGTGTCCGGGCGCGGTGCGGACATGCGACGGACAAAGGGTGCCGCCCCCTCCGGCGCTCGTCAGTGGGCGGCCGGTGTGCCCTCGCCGCCGCCGGCCCTGTCGAGCCCGATCAGTCGCCGGAGGCCGCCCACCGCGCAATCGATGGCGGCATCCATGGGCAGGCGGCTCGGGTCCGGCAACCCGGTGACGCCCTCGGAGGCGCTGTCGATGACCGTGAGCACGGCCCCCGCCCGCACCCGGCGCACCGCGGCGACGGTGAGCACCGTCGCCGCCTCCATCTCCGCCGCCAGGCAGCCGGCGCGCGCCCAGGCGTCCCAACGGGCCCGGATGACCCCCTCCATCGGAAAGGTCTCGGGCGCCAGCTCGGCGTAGAAGGCGTCGTTGGTGAGGACGACGCCGACCCGGAATCGGTGACCGGCCGCCCGCGCCTCGGTGCGGAGGGCCTGCACCACGTCGATGTCGGCGACGGCGGGGAAGCCGGGTGGGGCGTAATGGTCCGAGGTGCCCTCGCCGCGCGCCGCCGCCTGCACCACGACCAGGTCGCCGAAGCGCAGCCCGGGGTCGAGCGCACCGCAGCTCCCGATCCGCACCAGGGTCCGCGCTCCCACCCGGACCAGCTCCTCCACGGCGATGGCCGCCGAGGGGCCGCCGATCCCGGTGGAGGTGACGCTGACCGGGACCCCGTCCAGGCTTCCGGTGTAGCTCGTGTACTCGCGGTTGGCGGCCACCTGCCGGGCACCGTCCAGGCGCTCCGCGATGGCCGCGCAGCGTCCGGGGTCGCCGGGCAGCAGCACGTACTCGCCGATCTCGCCGGCCTCCACCTGGAGGTGGTACTGCCGCTCTCCCACGATCGGCGAAATGTACCAGGGCCGGCCCCCTCTCTCCGCGTACCATCGTGGCCATGCCGAACGCTCGCCGGATCGCCGTGGGCAGCGACTCCCGCCATCCGATCCCCGATGCCATCGCCGGCTGGCTGGAGGCGGGCGGTTTCGCGGTGATCCGCTGCGGCGCGGTGGACGCCACCGACACGTCGTGGCCCGAGGCGGCGGAGCAGGTGGCCCGGCTGGTGGCCCAGGGGGCGGTGGAGGCCGGTGTCCTCTGCTGCTGGACCGGGACCGGGGTCAGCATCGCCGCCAACAAGGTCCCCGGGGTCCGGGCCGCGCTCTGCAAGGACGCGGACACCGCCGCCGCCGCCCGCCGGTGGAATGGCGCCAACGTCCTCGCCCTCGCCCTCTCCGACGCCACCGCGGACGACGCCCAGGCGATCGTGGAATCCTTCCTCGGCACCACCGGCATCGACCCCGAGGAGGCCGCCAACATCCGGTGGATCACCGCCATGGAGCGCCGCTACTCCGGGGCCGGGGGCGAGGCGGGGTCCCGGGAGTCCTGACCCCGCCGCACACCGGCGGGTTGCGCGACCGGTCGCCGCGCTCCCCGACCGGGCGTCCGCGATGCGTAGGATGGGTGAGGTGACGGCCGCCCGCATCCTCTGCATCATGGGTTCGGGGGAGACCGCCCCGACCATGGCGCCGGTCCACCGCGAGCTGATCGAGCGGGTGGGCGGCGAGGGCGCCCGTGCCGTGCTCATCGACACGCCGTTCGGCTTCCAGGAGAACGCCGACGAGCTGGTGGCGAAGGCCCAGGAGTACTTCCAGCGCAGCATCGTGCACCCCCTCGCCCTGGCCAGCCTGCGCCGGGCTGAGATGGCCTCCGAGGTCGAGCGGGAAGCCGCCTACAGCCGCATCCACGACGCGGACTACGTCTTCTCCGGCCCGGGGAGTCCCAGCTACACCCTCCGCGAATGGCGGGGGACCGAGATCCCGCGACTCCTCGCCGAGAAGCTGGAGCAGGGCGGCTGTGTGACCCTCGCCTCGGCGGCCGCGATCACCCTCGGGGTCGTCTCACTTCCCGTCTACGAGATCTACAAGGTGGGCGAGCCGGTGCACTGGCTGGAGGGTCTCGATCTGCTGGGCGCCGCCGGCATCAGGGCCGCGGTGATCACCCACTGGGATAACGCGGAGGGCGGCACCCACGACACCCGCTTCTGCTACATGGGCGAGAGCCGCCTCCGCCAGCTCGAAGCCCTCCTCCCCGAGGGTGCGGCCATCCTCGGGGTCGATGAGCACACCGCCCTCATCCTGGATCTCGTCGCCGAGCGGGTCGAGGTGCGCGGCCGGGGACGCGCGGTGGTGCGGCGGGAGGGGAGCGAGACCGCCCTGCCCACCGGCACCGAGATCTCCCTCATGGAGCTGCGCGGACTGCTCTCCGGCGCCGCCCCCGCCGCCACCGCGACCGCCGTGGTCGCTGCGCCCCCGGAAGGATCGGATGCCCCACCGGAGCCCGCCCAGCGCGAGGAGCCGTTCATCGCGCTCCTCGCCGAGCGTCAGGATCAATTCGACCGCGCTCGCGAGGGCCGCGACGTGGAGGGGATGGTCGCCGCCATCCTGGCCGTCGAGAGCGCCCTGGACGAATGGTCGAACGAGACCTTCTCGGGCGACGAGCGCGAGCGAGGCCGGGCGCTGCTCCGGCGGATGGTCACCCGGTTGGGCGAGGTCGCCACCGAGGGCGCCGCTGACCCCCGGGAGCGGGTCGCACCCTTCGTCGAGGCGATTCTCGCGCTGCGCCGCGACTTCCGGTCAGAGCGCCGCTTCGACGACGCCGACCGCCTTCGCGACCTCCTCACCGGCTGCGGGGTCGAGGTGCGCGACGGCCGCCAGGGCGAGGAGAGCGGCTGGGAGCTCGCCGGGCCCCAGGCGGGGTAGCACTCAGGGAAGGAGACGCTGATGGAGCTGGAGATCTCGGACGAGCTGGAGCCCCGGCGGCTGGGGCGCTCCCCCATCCGGCTCAGCCCGATGGGGATCGGCTGCTGGGCCATCGGCGGCCCCACGGTCGGTGAGGACGGGCGGACCATCGGCTGGGGAGCTGTGGACGACGACGAGTCGGTCCGCGGCATCCGCCGCGCCTACGACCTCGGCATCCGCCTCTTCGACACCGCCGACGCGTACGGCGCAGGCCACAGCGAGAAGGTGGTGGCCAAGGCCCTGGAGCAGCACCTCGAGGACGTGGTGATCGCCACCAAGTTCGGCAACACCTTCGACGAGGACGGCAGCCGGCGGGGGCACGCCCAGGACGTGAGCCCCGCCTACATCCGGCGGGCCTGCGAGGGGTCGCTGCGGCGCCTGCAACGCGATGACATCGACCTCTATCAGTGCCACGTCGGGAGCCTCCCCGACGACCAGTCGGATGCGGTGGTGGAGACGCTCGAGAGCCTCCAATCCGACGGTCTGATACGCGAGTTCGGGTGGAGCTGCGATGTCGCGGAACAGGCTCAGCGCTGGGCGAGACGCGGCACCTGCTCGGCCCTGCAGTTCATCTGCAACGTGCTCCAGGACACCGCCGGGATGATCGAGCTCTGTGAGCAGAGCCGGATGACGGCGATCATCCGCAGCCCGCTCGCCTCCGGGTTCCTGAGCGGCAAGTACGGTCCCGATTCGCGTCTCCCCCGCGACGATTGGCGGGCCCAGGCGCTGGAGCTGGGCTGGGGCGACATCTTCAACGCCGATGGCAGCGCCAACCCGGCCTGGCTCGCCAGGCTCGACTCGCTCCGCGAGGTGCTCACCGACGGCGGCCGCACCCTGGTCCAGGGTGCCCTCGGCTGGCTCTGGGCGCGCAGCCCGGCGACCGTCCCCATCCCCGGCTTCAAGACGGTCGCGCAGGTCGAGGAGAACGCCGGGGCGATGCGGTTCGGACCCCTCTCGGCGGCGCAGATGGCGCGCATCGAGCAGATCCTCGGGCGCTGATCGAAGCGTTCCTCACTCCGACGGGCGGCGCCGCGGCGGGCCGAGCCGTCCGCCCTTCCCTACCATGACGGGCATGGTTGCGCCCGCCGCGCCGAGATGGAGCGATGCTGTCGGCGAGGCGGACTGGGTCCGTGACCGCCTCATCCCTTTCCAACAGGACCTGGCCCCGCTGGCGGAATCGGGAGGGTCGGCGTCATACCGTGCCGGCTTCGTGGTCCCGAGCGGTTTCGAGGCCTATGCCCGGGTACTCCACCCTCTCCCGCCGACAGGGTCTCCGACGGGGGTCAATCCTGCGGTGCGATGGCGGGAGGTGGCCGCGTGGAGCGGCAGGTCGATCGGCCGTGAGACCCAGTTTCACTCCATCGCAATGCCGCCAGAGCGACCGGTGGGTGAGGCTCCATTCTCCGGACGGCACCCGCAGATCGGAGCCCCGCCGTCGGCCGACACCCAGGTTCTCGTCGAGGTGCTGCGAGGGGCGACGACGACGCCGGAGCAATGCTTCTTCTGCCTCTGGGACGGCTACGGCTGGGAACGCGGATCGAGTGTGCTGACGCGTCCCGGCGAGCCTCGGATCACGCGGCCCGGCCCGATCCCGGAGGAGGTGCTGCGCGGGCCCCGGGTGCACCATCCGATCCGCGATTACCTCCTCTACGCTGGACGCGTCGAGGACACCATCACCAGCGCCCTTTTCGGCCATGTGCCCCATCAGCCGGCGAACCTCTGGTGGCCGGCAGACCGTGCCTGGTGTGTGGCCAGCGACATCGATCTCTCCTGGACCTACGTCGGCGGAACCCGAGCGATCACCGACCGGTTGCTCGCCGACGAGCGCATCGAGGCCGTGCCCGCCGCGATCGAGGATCCGATCGATCGGGTCGAGGCGTGGGTGCAGCGCTGGGTCGAAGAGGGCATCGCCACCCTGCTCGCGACCGGCGACGCCACGATCACCACCTCCGTGGGCTCGGTCCGGTTCTCACTCGAGAGACCGAGGCGATCACGACCGGGATGGTTGCGATGGGGCACCGGCGGGGCCTCGATTGGGCATCCCGCCGACGAGGCCGCCCTCCGGCTGACGGTGGCCGCATATGTCACCCGCGCAGTCATCGGACTGGTCGGCGAATAGTCGGAGAGCCATCCGGAGCGCGCGCACCCGCTAACCTCCTCTCATGTGTCGAAGCATCAAGACCCTGCGCGGAGCCGAGCCCCCCGCGTCCGCCGATGACATCCAGGCGGCCGCCCTGCAGTACGTCCGCAAGGTGAGCGGATACCGCCAACCCGCGCAGCGCAATCGCGCGGCGTTCGAGGCCGCGGTGGGCGAGATCTCGGCGGTCACCGGGCGCCTGCTCACGGAGCTTCAGCCGGCCACCTCGCGCTGAGCCGGAGACCGCGTCGCGCCGGCCGCCACGGCCGGGCGATCCGGCGACCCGTCAGTCCGCGGTCCGATCGCCCCCTTCGAGCACGATCGTGCTCTGGTCGCGGACGATACGGGTCAGCTCGTCGTCGCGTCCCTGCCACATCATCGCGATCATGCGGAGGTCACCGCGCAGGCTCCAGAGCGGATGCGCGAAGGTCGCCGGGCGGTTCTTCTCGATGGCGAGGTGGCTGCCCCAGGCCACCCCGTAGCTGATCAGCGGCACGGCGAGCAGCCCCACCGGCCGCCGCCGCACGAGCGCCGCCGCCGCCGCGGCGGCCGCCAGGTGCGTCCCCGCAAAGTGGAGCCAGCGGGTGGCCGAACGGCTGTGCAGGCCGACGTAGAAGGGAAAGAACTCCTCGTAGCTGCCGAACTCCCGCACCATGACACCTCCGTGCCTGACCTCAGGTCCCAGCCTACGCCGCGGCTCGCGAACCCGTTCGGTGACGACCCCGGAGTGGCCGGCTCCACTCCTGTAACGAGGTGGTTCCCCAACCGGGGCGCATCGCCGATCGGGTGTGATGCTCGCCGTGCCCGGCTCTCTCCCCCTCCTCAGTCCTCCTCAGGCCGACGATACGGAAAGGCCGGGCCTCGTCGCGGCGCGCCCCGCGCCCGCTGGACGCGGGGCGCTCGCCCCGAGACCGGGCGAGCGCCGCGGCGCTCCCCGCACCCACCGCCCGCCGGCCCGCGCCCTCAGAACTTCAGGGGGCAGGTGCGCGCCGCGCCTCGACCAGGTAGATCGGTATCCCCGGCCACGACAGCCGCCGGCGCCGCCAGGCGCTGAACCCCGCGTCGCGCAGCAGCGCCGTCATCTCCCGCGCGTTGCGGTAGCCGCTGCCGTGACCCCGCCCGGTCGACCGCAGGAGGCCGCCGAAGAGGCCGATCCCGAGCACGTCGGCGAGGAGCAGCCGGCCGCCCGGCGCGAGCGTCCGGACCACCTCGCTGAGCGCCGCGTCCTGCTGGTCCCAGTGATGGAAGGACATCGTCGCGGTGGCCACGTCGACGCTCGCGTCGGCGAGCGGCAGGTGGTCGGCCGAGGCCACCTCGAGGTGGACCCGCGGCTCCCCGGCGAAGCGGGTGCGCGCCACCGTGATCATCCCCTCGGCCGGATCGACGCCGATCAGCTCCGCATCCGTCAGGCGGGGGAGGAGCGCCTCGAGAAGGCGCCCCGTCCCGCAACCGAGGTCGACGACCCGGCGCGGCGTCACGCGGCCCGAGCAGACCGCATCGACAACCGGCCGGTGGACCCGTCCGAAGAAGTACTGCCCCGGGCCGCGGTCGTAGGTGGTCGACCACTCGTCGAAGCGCTCGACGTCGCCGTGGTGCCGTCTCGCCATCTGCGCCGATCATCAGACCACAACCCGCGGGGCGACAGCTGTGAGCGCATACTTCCGCTGCTTCTGCGATGAGTTTCCAGGACGTCGTCATCCCGTCGCGCCAGGCCCACCTGCGCGGCTGTCTCGCGCTCCCCGACGCCCCCGGCCCTCACCCTGGCGTGGTGGTGATCCATGAGGCGTACGGCCTCAACGACAACATCCGCGACATCACCGGGCGCTTCGCGGCGGAGGGCTATGCGGCACTCGCCGTCGACCTCTTCAACGATCGCAGCCGGGTGATCTGCATGGCCCGCCTGTTGGGCGAGGCGATGATCGGCCGCGAGCCGTTCGCCGTGCCCCACCTGAGGGCCTCCGCGGACTTCCTGATCGCCCAGCCGGAGGTCGACGGGGCGCGCCTCGGGGTGATCGGCTTCTGCATGGGAGGCGGTCTCGCCCTCGCCTGGGGGTGCCGGGATCGCCGGTTGCGCGCGATCGCCCCCTTCTACGCCATGAACCCGCGCCCCCTCAGCGCGGCGCGCCGCCTCTGCCCCGTGGTGGGCAGCTACCCGGGCCGGGACATCACCGCCCGGGGCGGGCGCAAGCTCGACACCCGCCTCGAGACGTACGGGATCGTCCACGACATCAAGATCTATCCCGGGGCTCGCCATTCGTTCTTCAACGACCAGGGCAGGGCCCACGACCCGGCGGCCTCGGCCGACGCCTGGGAACGCACGCTGGCCTTCTTTGCCGAGCACGTCCGTTCCGAGCCGGGCACCCTCGTGGCGCGCACCCCCTAGGAGCGCGCGCCCTCGCCGTCGCCGCGCAGCCAGGTGAGCACGGAGAGCACCCTCCGGTTGTCGTCCGGCGTGTCCTCGATGCCGAGCTTGGAGAAGATCGCCGAGACGTGGGCCTCCACCGTCTTGGGGCTGAGGAAGAGCCGCTCTCCGATGGCGCGATTCGACCGGCCCTCGGCCATCTGCCCCAGCACCTCGCGCTCCCGAGCCGTCAGCGTCTCCACCGGGTCGGCCTGGCGGCGGCGGCGACCGACCAGACGGCCGACCACGGTCGGGTCGATCACCGACCGACCTGCCACCACCGAACGCAGCGCCGCGAGCAGCTCGGAGACATCTCCGACCCGATCCTTGAGCAGGTAACCGACCCCGTCGGCGCCCTGGGCCAGGAGCTCCATCGCGTACCGGGTCTCGACGTATTGGGAGAGGACGAGGACGGCCACCTTAGGGTGGTGCACCCGCAGGTGCAGTGCCGCCCGGAGGCCCTCCGTCGTGTTGGTCGGCGGCATCCGGATGTCGACGATGCAGACGTCCGGCGGATCGGCGTCGACGGCCGCGAGCAGCGCCTCGGCGTCGCCCACCTGGGCCACCACCTCGAAGCCTGATTCGGACAGCATGCGGGCCAATCCCTCGCGCAACAGCACCGAATCGTCGGCAAGGATCACGCGCATGGCAGCTCAAACTCCACTCGGGTTCCACTCCCTTCGGGGCTTTCGAGCGTGAGCTGGCCGTCCAGCGCAGTGATCCTGTCCACCAGCCCGTTCAGGCCGCTTCCCCCGTCGAATTGAGCACCGCCCACGCCGTCGTCACAGACCTCGACCTGGAGGCGGCCGTCCTCGAGACGGGCGGTGACGGTGACCGAGGTGGCCCGGGCGTGCTTGGCCGTGTTGGTGAGCAGCTCGCAGACCGCGAAGTAGGCGGCGGCCTCCACCTGGTCGGGGAGGCGGCAGTCCACCGTCGCGCGCAGTGTCACCGGGACGGGGGCGTCTTCCGCCAGGGACTCGAGGGCGGCGTCCAGCCCGGCGTCGGAGAGGATGGCCGGCCGGATCCCGGCGGCCAGCCGGCGCAGCTCCTCGAGGGCCTTCCTGAGCTGCCGCTCGCCATCCGCGAGCAGCTCCCGGGTCTCCCCGGGCCGCTCGTCCACCCGCTCGCCGGCCCGGCTCAGGGTCAGCGCCAGGGCGACCAACCGCTGCTGGGCCCCGTCGTGAAGATCACGCTCCAGCCGTCGCCGCTCCTGGTCGGCGACCGTGACCAGACGGGCTCGCGACTCGGTGACCTCGGCGAGCCGGGCGCGGACATCCGCCTGGAGACGCTCGTTCTCGATGGCGAGGGCCGCGGCGCCTGCCACCACCGCCACCAGGGTGGGGTCGCTCTCCAGGGAGCGGTCGTGGATCAGCGCTGCCACCGCCACGCCGCCCCGTTCCAGGACGGTGAAGCTGCGGGAGGAGCGACGGTCGGGGAGGTCGAGGGATCTTCCCTCGGCATCGACCCATCCCTCCCGGCCTGGAACCTGGTACGCGAGCGCCAGCGAGGGATCGTGAAGGGTTTCCGCCAGCGCGTCGCGGATGCGCTCCGGAGGGGGTGATGACCCGAGCTCGACCACCAGGTGGCCGGCCGATGCGACCGCGAGGCGGCTGCGCAGCAGGCCAAAGACGAAGGCGAGTGGGAGCGAGGCGAGCGCGATCGGTGTGAGCACCGGCACCGCGTTCTCCACCCCGGGAGCCAGGCCGATGACGCCGGGGAGGGAGAGCAGGATGGCCGCCAGCAGCATGGGGCCGCTGGCCCACGCCGCCGGACCGAGAGCTCGCCGGGCGGGCGGGGTGCCCCGCACGTAATGGAGGACGACGAGCGCGACGAGCGTCACGCAGAGAGTGGCATCGAGCCCCTGCTGGATGGCGTCGAAGATCGCGTACTGGGTGGCGTCGCGGTGGAGCACGAACAGCTCGGCGCTGTTGGCCGGGGCGAAGAGGACGTGGGTGAAGAGATTTCCCCCCAGGGCCCAGAGGTAGCCCGCGGCCACCACCACCCGGTCCGCCCTCGTCTCCAGGCGGCCGCTCGGGAAGGCCACGACGAGGTGGCCGAGAAAGCCGAAGTAGCCCACGAAGAAGAAGTCACCGAGGGCAAAGGCCAGCGGCGACGTCAGGTGGGTCAGGTCCTGGACGAACCATGCGAGGCCCACCGCCACCATGAGCGCGCCCGTCCGGTTGTGGGGGCGCCGCAACCAGGCCGCGGCCCCGACCAGCACGTAGGTGAGCCCACCCGCGACGTGCAGGACGATCGCCGCCGCCGACTCGCCGGCGGGATGGTGGAGGTCGGCGATGAGCGCGAGGAGAGCGATCGCGATCCCGACGAGGGATGCCGCAAGCGGCAGCACCGCGGGGCGGTGAGGACCGGGCACGGTGCGGGGAAGGGACGCCGCCTCGACCACGGCGGGATTGTCACACGGGCGGGTGCCGGTCGAACCGGCCTGCCGGGTTCGTGACCCCCGCCGCGTCGCGGGGCGCTCACGACGGCGTCGGGCGGCGGCGAGTCATGGCACACTCGGCCGGTGCTCCTCCCGATCACGACCGACGTCCTCGTCGGAGAGGCGGAGAGGCTCGGTGGCGACGGCCACCGCTACTCCTCTCGCCAGCTCTATTACGCCGCCTGCCGGGCGGTCGAGCGGCCTGCGGTGTCGGTCACCCGAGGCTTCGTCGGCCTCGGGGCCCTGCTGATCGTGCTCGGCGGGGCAATGCTCTGGGTCAAGACCATCCCCCTCTCCGCCATCCTCGCCGTCATCGGGGTGGCCCTGCTGCTCGCCGCTCCGCTCAACGCCCGCGTCGAGCGCAATCGGGAGCTCCAGAGGGCGCTCGACAGCCGGACCCTCGCGACCAGCTACCCGAGCTTCCTCGCCGGGCCGATGGCGGAGGCGCTCCGCGCACGGCCCGAGGCGTTCAGCGCCCTGGCGTCACCTTCACCAGCCGCCGGAGCCGGCACCGACTCCCCCGCCGCCGCGCGCGACGCCCTCGCTCCCCCTCCCGCCCCGGTCGCGACTCAGCTCGCCGCCGGGCCCCTCGTCGTCTGCGACCGCCCCGAGACCGCGGAGCTGCTCGCCGCCAACGCCGGCCGGCTCGGCGACGGCACCCGGATCGTCGCCCTGGCCGCGTTGATGACCGACGACGATGGCGAGCTGGCACCCGCGCTGCGTGACCGGCGACTGGTGGCCGTTCACGACGCAGACCCCGCCGGCTGCGGGCTGGCGGCTGCGCTCCGCCGGGCCGGTGCCTCCGACATCGCCGACGCCGGCCTCCGGCCCCCGGCCTCCGACGCCGGGCTCCAGGTCATCGAGGGTGCCCCGGCGCGGATGCCCGCCGGGATCGAGGCCGATCTCAGCGCCGCGGAGCTCGCCTGGCTGCGCAGCGGCCGGCGCCTGGAGCTGGCGACGCTGACGCCGCCTGAGGTGGTGGAGCTGGTGCTCGCCGCCCACTCCCCTGCTTCCGACGAGCTTCCGCCGAGCCCCTGACCGGCTCCGCGCCGGGGCGAGGTCAGGACCGGAGTGCCAGCACGCTCTGGATGTGGCCAAGGAGGAAGCCATAGAACTGGCTCCGGTCATTGGCGTCGAGGGCGGGCGTGACCGCCTGCTTGGCCCGCCGCCGGGTGATCCACGGGGGCACGGCGACGGCGACCACCTGGTCGTCGATGGCGAGCAGGACCAGGGCGTCGTCGCTCTCCTCGACGCAAACCAGGACCTTGGACGTGAGGCCGGTGCGGTCGCCGATGCGCCAGCCGCGCTCCCAGCGCCGGCTGCCGTCGGACTGGCGAACCACGTTGACCGTCCGGTCCTCGAAGATGACCTCACCCGGCATGAGCGCTGAGGCCACGGCTCCCTGCAGCGCGGCGTGCCCTTCGGTGCAGATCCAGTTCACGAGGGACGCGCCCCGGTGGTCGACTGCGGGCAGCGCTCGGGGATCCTTCGCCTTGCCGCCCAGTGCGGCCACCGTGCTGGCATGGCGGCGGCAGTAGCCGGCTTCTCCGACCGCGCGGAGGTGCCGGTGACACCATGCGGTCTCGCAGGACCGGCCACGACCGTCGACATAGGCGCACATGGCCACGGCGGGGGCGGTGCAGCCTCTCTCCTGGCAACCGGTCATGGCCGTCGCCCGTTCCAGGACACGTGCTTCCGGCAGGGACACCATCATCAGGTCCGAAACCGCCATCGACTCATCCTCGACCCGCCTCAGGCCCTGATGCCGAGGCTCCTCTCGGTGTGACAGCTTAGGACCGTTTGATCCGAACCCCTCTGGGCTTCTCCGTTTTGTGACGTTTCCCGCATAGGCTCTCGTATCCTCGGGGCCATGGCCACGCTACCCGCCCCCCTTGAAGCCGCCGCCGACCTCCTCATCGAGCAGGGACGCGACATCGGTCGCGACCTCGCCGAGCGGCTCGTCCTCACCCGTGACGACGAGCTGCCCCAGCTGATCGGGCTCGCCCATCAGGTCCGCGTCCGCTGGATGGGTCCGGCGGTGGAGGTCGAGTCCATCATCTCTGCCAAGACCGGCGGCTGTCCCGAGGACTGCACCTTCTGCTCACAGTCGGCGCGCTACACCACCGACGTCACCCGCCGGCCGATGCTCCCGACCGCTCAGCTGGTCGAGCTCGCCCGCCACACCCGGGCCCTCGGAAGCACGGAGTTCTGCATCGTGGTCGCCGTGCGGGGACCCAATCACCGCCTGCTCGAGCAGGTTTGCGAGGCCGCGCGTGCCATCCGCGCCGAGGTCGACATCGAGGTCGACGCCTCCCTCGGGCTGCTCTCCGACGGTCAGGCGGAGCAGCTCGCCGCTGCCGGCATCCACCGGTACAACCACAACCTCGAGGCGGGGCCCCGCTTCTTCCCACGGATCTGCTCCACCCACACCTACGCCGACCGGTTGGCGACCTGCCACCGGGTGATCGCCGCCGGATTGGAGCTGTGCAGTGGTGGCATCTTCGGGATGGGGGAGACCTGGAGTGACCGGCTCGACCTGGCCTTCGCCCTCCGGGACCTCGGCACCCGTGAGATCCCCTGCAATTTCCTCGATCCCCGGGACGGGACGCCGCTCGGCGGCGAGACACCGCTCCGCCCCCTCGATGCCCTCCGCTGCACCGCGATGATGAGGCTGATCAATCCCCGGGCCGTGGTCCGCTATGCGGGCGGGCGTGAACTGGTCCTCCGCGACCTCCAGGCCTACGGCATGCTGGCCGGGGCCAATGGGCTCATCGTCGGCAACTACCTCACCACCCTGGGCAGGAGCGCGGAGCTGGACCTCGCCATGCTCGCCGACCTGGGGATGCCGGTGGCCGCCGGGCCCCTGACCGGCACCCGGGGGCTGATTGCCACGGCGCCCGCGGTCCCGCTTTCGTCGCCGCATCCATAGAGGTTTGCGACCGGGTCCCACCCTGTTCGTTACGGCGCCGACGTAGCCTGTGCTGAGCCAATGGAACTGGCAGCGGAGAGGGGGGCTGGCGCTCCGACACAACTGCCGGGCCAATCGCGGCCCGAACTGGTGGCTGCCGTCGTGCCGCCGGCGCCGCCCGCCGGCGTGATGACCGGGAGTGCGAGATGGGTGATCCCCATCGTCGCCCTGGCGGTCAGCCTGATCACGGCGCCACTGGTGGCGGCAGCCGCCGTCGCCCTCCACGCCACCAGCTGGACGGAGCTCGTCGCCCTTGGATTGGGGGGCGCGGTCCTCGCCGTCGGCCTGGTGCTGGTGCCGCTCCAGATGCGCCTCGCCCGCCTGGCCGGCCAGCGGGCCGGCCATTGGTGGCAGGAGGCCGAGCATTCCGCCGAGCGGGAGGCGGAGCTCTCCGCGGAGCGCGAGGAGCTTCTGCACGACGCCCTGGTCGCCTCGGACCGCGAGCGGCGCCAGCTCGCCGGCGATCTTCATGACGGGGTCATCCAGTTGATCAGCGCGGTCACCCTCCGCACCGCGACCCTCTCCCGGGGGTTGCGTCGCGAGGGAGGCCAGACGCCGGAGCGGATCACCGCGGCGGTGGAGGGCCTCGACCGGATCACCGTCGATCTCCAGGCCGTCACCGCAGATCTCCGGGGTCTGATGGGGGCACTGGCCGGAGACGAGATCGAGAGCGGCGGGCTGACCGGCGCTCTGAGCAAGCTGCTGGTCCCGCTCGCGGAGAGCGGGGTCCAGGTCGATATCTCGGTGGGTGAGCTGGGCTGCGACGCGCGGGTTCGGAGCCTGATCCACCGGGTGGTGCAGGAACTGGTGCGCAACGTCGCCAAGCACGCCGCGGCCCGCCGGGTCGAGCTCACCATCACCCAGGATCGCGACGAGGTCCGGCTGGCCCTGACCGACGATGGGCAGGGCTTCGACCCCGCGGCCCTGGGGGAGCGCCAGCGACGCGGTCACATGGGGTTGCTGCTCGTCGAGCAGAGGGTGCAGGACGCCGGCGGGACGCTCCAGGTCACCTCCACGGTCGGACGTGGCACCAAGGTGGTGATGAGGCTGCCGCTCGCCGGCCCAGGGGTCTCCGGCCCTCTCGCCCGCTGATCCCGGCTCGGCCTGAGGCTCTCTCTCCTCGCCCCGTCGCGGTCAGTACGCGGTACTGAGGGGTCCTACGCTCGGAGCAAGAGCCTGCGGCTCTGGCTCCTCACTCCGTCACCCTCAGTAGTCGTTGCCGGGTGCGGTGATCAGGCCCTCGCGGATGGCGATCGACACCGCCTCCAGCTTGGAGTGGGCCCCGAGCTTGCTGATGATGCTCTGGATGTGGTTGCGGAGCGTGTGAATGCTGATGAAGAGGCGCCTGCTGATCTCTTCGTTGCCCAGCCCATCGGCGAGGAAGAGCAGCACGGCGGTTTCGCGCGGCGTGAGCGGCTCGGTCAGGCTCGAGCCGTTGGGGTCGCCGCTCGTCAGCCGGTTGAGCATGGCCGGCGAGACGGGCGTGGCCCCCCCGCAGGCTGCCCGGACCGCCGCGGAGAGCGCGTCGATGCTGTCGCCCTTGGTGACGAAGCCCGCGCAACCGGCGGCCAGGGCCTCGTTGAGGACGCTTGGGTCCATCGCCGCGGTGACCAGGATGACCTTGGCCCCCGGGCGGATCGCGCGCAGCTCGGCGGCCGCATGGGTGCCCTGGCCGTCGGGGAGGCGCTGATCGAGCAGGATGACGTCCACCTCGACCTTCTCCAGCTCGCGCCGCGCGTCGGCCAGGTTGTCGACGGTCCCCACCACCTCCATGTCCGGCTCTTCGGTCAGAGCGGCGGCGACTGCCTGAGTGAACATGCGGTGGTCATCGATGATGAACACCCGAATGGTTCGGGACAGCGCACCCGGCACGGGGAATCTCCTTCGAAGTCGCGGCCCCCACGTCTCTCGCTCGCCATTGTTCGAGGATCGCCGGATGTCGGGGGTGCCTTTCGTCGGACTGTCACGATCGCGTGTCCGCGTCGGAGGGCCGTTGCATCTCTGTGACCCGCGAGGGGTGCATTCGAAGGGGTCGCCGAGATCGATTGCCGGGTTGGGGTAGCCGCGGGCGCCGCCGCGGGCCGGCCTGATAGTGCAGGCACACCAGGGAAACTGCGGTCGTCCGCTTCTGGGCAGGCCGCCCCGTCTGGGTCACGATGGTGCCGAACCTCCCTGCCACCCGAGGATCGGAATGTGATCACCACCGTCGGTCTCCAGACCCAGAGAGCCGGCTTCCTGGCGCGGCTCTCGATCAGCTGTGAGGGCGATCTCGCCGCCTACGGGGATGGCCTGGTCCGGGATTTCCGCGCCCTCACCACGGACCTGGTGGCCGCCTGGCTGCTGGTCGCCGTGGTGGTGTCACAGCTTGCTGACGCGGCCTCGACCATGCTTGCGCTTGCCAATAATTGGCCTGAGGGCAACCCGCTCAGCGCCACCGTGATCGCTCGGTGGGGAGTGCCCGGGCTGCTCACCGAGAAGGTCGTGATCGCCACCGTGGTCGCCGTCAACATGGCCAGGCTGCGTGGTCGCGCCGCCAGGGCCCTCGGGTTTCTCGCCGTCCTGATCGGTTTCGGGGCGGTGGTATGGAACCTTCATGTCATCGGGTAGGGACACGAGCGACGCGATCGATGCCCCACCAACGCTGAGGTCCGCTTCCCGGGGCTCGCCTCACCCCACCCCGGACCCGGTCGTCGCCGAGGCCGCGCTCCTTGCGCTCGCCGGTGGCGACCTCGAGGAGCTTCACGCTCAGATCATCGAGTTGGTGGCCACGCGGACCGGTGCCGACGTCGTCGCCCTGGTGGCGGTCAGGCCCGCGGACCGTGAGATCTCGGTCCTGGCCCACCACGGGCTGCGCCACTCCCCTGATGGCTTGATCGGTACCGATGCCGACCGGAAGCTGGTCGCCGCTCAGCATGTGGCTCTCACGCCGAGCATGAGCAAGGGGTCGGGCGCCCTGGCGGCGCTCCTCCACCTCAATGGTCAGCGGACGGCCATCGCCGCCGGGCTCGGGGGCCAGGGGAGCGCCCAGGTGCTCCTCGCCGCGCGGGAGCACGGCACCTTCACGACCGCAGCCCCGGCGACGCTCGCCGGTGTCGCCCGCGTCCTCGCCTCCGTCGAGGGGAGTCAACGGGTCGCCGAGCAGGCTGACCGCCGGCTCCGCCAGCAGACCGCCGTCGCCGCACTCGGCCGCGGCGCGCTGGGTGGAGGCGAGGAGCTGGGAGAGCTGGCCCGCGCCGCCTGCGACGCGGCCGCTGCCAACCTCGACGCGGACATCGTCGCCGTCCTGGAGCGGGGCCCGGACGGGCTCGTCCCCAGCGCCGGGGTGGGCTGTCCGCCGGAGTCCCTCGCCCGTGAGCTGGCGTTCGCGGCGCCCCTCTGCGCACGGGCGCTGCGGAGGGGCGAGCCGCTCGTGGTCCCCGATCTGAGGGCCTGTCCGGATGTCGGGTCGAACCCCGGTGCAACCGGCAGCGTGCTGATCGTGCCCATCTGGGCCGGCAGCCGGATGGCCGGGGTGCAGATCGTCGTCTCGCGCCATCCGGTCTCCTACTCGGACGATGACGTCGCCTTTGTTCGCGGCCTGGCCAACGTGCTGGCGCTCGCCAGCGAACGCGCCCGGGTGCAGGCTCAGCTGCGGCTCTCCGTCGACGAGCTGCGCAAGAGCGCCGAGGATCGCAGCCGGCTGCTGGCCCACATCGTCCAGGCGCAGGAGGAGGAGCGTCAGCGCATCGCCGACGACATCCACGACGACTCGGTGCAGGTCATGACGGCGGTCGCACTGCGTCTCGCCACCCTTCGCCGCAGGCTCCCCACCGGCGACCTCGACCCGCTGCTGCTCAGCCTCGAGCACGACGTCCGCCAGTCGATCAACCGCCTGCGCCGTCTCATGTTCGTGCTGCGACCGCCGGCTCTCGAAGCCCACGGCATCGCCGCCGCCCTGCAGGCGTTTCTCGCCCAGATCGCCGAGGACGCCGGGCTCGAGTACTCGCTCGATGACCGGCTGCGGCTGGAGCCCGAACCCGAAGCCCGCACGGTTGTCTACCGGATCGCCCAGGAAGCCGTCTCCAACGTCTGCAAGCATGCTCGCGCGAACCGCATCGACGTGGGGCTCAGCGAGTACGACGGAGGAGTCCTGGTGGAGATCAAGGACGACGGCGTCGGCTTCGACGCCACGAGGTCGCGTCAGGCTCCTCCCGGCCATCTCGGCCTGCTGGTGATGCAGGAGAGGGCGGAGCAGAGCGGCGGGTGGTTCACCGTGGAGAGCGGGCCCGGACCTGGGACCACCGTCCGCTACTGCGTGGGCAGCCGTCGCCTGAGCGGGGAGGAAGGTCCCGCCGACCCGCACCCGGACGGCACCGGAGCGGCGGTGGCCCCCTCGGCGGCGTCATGACCGTCAGCGTCCTGATCGCCGACGACGACCCCTCCATGCGCGGCGCCCTCGGGGACATGCTGAGCAGCGAGCCGGGCTACCTGGTCGTCGGGCTCGCCGCCGATCCGGAGAGCGCCATCGAGCTGGCCGGCACCCACCGGCCGGACGTCGCCATCCTCGACGTCAAGATGCCCGGTGGCGGTGGCATGCGCGCCGCCGAGGGCATCCGCACCGCGTCCCCCGCCACCCGCATCGTGGCCCTCTCCGCCTGGGACGACCAGGAGACGATGACCCGGATGCAACGGGCCGGAGCCTGCGGCTACCTGGTGAAGGGCACCGCCCCCGACGACCTCATCGAGCTGATCGAGCGCATCCGCGCGTGAGCCGCGGCTGACCGCGTCGGGGAGCTCGCGACGCCCACGCTCGCCGGCGGCGGCCGCCTCAGCCGGCGGCGTTGACGATCGCGGGGTCCAGCCCCTCCCACTTCTCCAGGAAGGCGCGGCGATCCAGGCGCAGCTGGTCCACCACCCGCTGGTACTCGTCGAGCCGTCCCTGGCGCTCGTACAGACGGCGGGGCTGCAGGATCTCCACGTCGTCGACGCCGGGCAGCGACGAGGCCACCTCGTACCCGAAGTCGGGATCCGGTTCCCACTCGACCGTGCCCTCTGCGATCGCCTTCACGATCGCGCTGGAGTGGAGGATGGTCACCTTCTTGCTCCCCGGATCGGTGTCGGTGCCGCCCACGCGACCGGTGTTGAGCAGGAACACCTCGAAGGCGCAGCTGCCGAGGAGCTCCAGGAAGCGGTTGCCCTGCTGCTCGTGGCGGAGCGGGAAGAAGGGGTTGGTTCCCGGGACCCGGAGAAACTTGCCCTCCTCGTCCTTCCCACCGGCGCTGGTGCCCTTGGTCTCACCCAGCATGAAGTAGGCGGCGGCCTGGGCAGCGCTCAACCGGGCGACCCCGGGGATGATGCTCTCGTTGCGGTTGAGGATCAGCAGCTGGTCGACGCCGGAGAGATCCCGCGCGTCGCGGTGCCAGCCGAGCGCCTCCATTCGGAAGACGGCGCGACCGTTTTGCGTATAGGCGGTGTCGAAGAAGTCGACCTCACCGGCGGCGTTCTGGGAGACGTTCTCCAGGTAGGCCTCGGGCTTGCAGACGGCACCATAGATGCTCGGCTCGAAGGCCGGGTCGAGGCTGAAGGTCTTGGCGAAGCAGCCGTTCTCGGTGGCGACCACCCGGCCGCCGGGGTAGAGGGCGACGAAGTCGTCCTG
>Ga0224557_1001245_pt1 | contig 25177 bp, 25 predicted proteins | sample 714S31014metaG_FD_180677 | JGI IMG/M metagenome (GOLD analysis project Ga0224557, IMG submission 180677) | Peat soil microbial communities from Stordalen Mire, Sweden - 717 S3 10-14 | ecosystem: Environmental > Terrestrial > Soil > Wetlands > Peat | place: Sweden: Norrbotten County, Stordalen... | reverse complement strand
GGAGTCGTTCCTCAGGAGGGATGTCCACAACATCCGCCAGTACTCGTACCTGTCCTACTTGCAGCCCGACCTCATCAAGAAGATGAGGTTCTGAATTACGTCCCAAAGCCTCCGAGAGGTGGGCGCTTAAATGCGCCGCCAGAGTGTTGTTTTGCCCGACTGCGCGAATATGAGTCTCCGGCCCTAAACTGGAGATGAGCACAGGAACTACCAGAGCCGCAAAAACGTGGTCAACGAGCGCAGGGGTTCTTCCACGGCGAGGCGGCCAACGGGTCGAAGAGGAAGACACCAATCATTGACTTTCCAGCGAATGCCCTCCTGGCGAGATCCCGGGAGGGCGAACCAGCGTATGTCTGCCGAACAGGCGGACGAACAAGCGAAGTCGCGCAAGCGAACTCAGGAGCTGAAAATGCCGGATGCAAACCAATGCAAACAAGAAGAAGAGGGGAAGGCGAGTCTTGAGCAGTACGACGTCGAACGGGCAATCGGCATCGTCCGTGAGCTGGGAGAGGGGCTGATTGCGGCGACGGCGCACTCGAAGCACCACTTCCGAAAGGAGTGGCTCGACCAGCTCGTAGAACGGTACCGGAGACAGCATTGCATGATACTTATGAGAGAGGATAGCTGTTCCGCCGGCGATGGATGATTCAGTCACCACCGTGGCAGAACTGAAACAGATAGTCAAGGAGTTCTCTGACGCCCGTGATTGGGACGGGTTCCATGGGGCAAAGGACCTCACCATTGGAATTGTTACCGAGGCATCGGAACTATTGCAAGATTTCAGGTTCAAATCTGATGACGAGGTCGAAGAGATGTTCAAGGACCCCATCAGGGCAGAGATGATCGGCGACGAGATTGCAGACACGTTGTATTTCATTCTCCGATTGGCCCAAAAGTATGATCTTGATTTGAGTCAGGAACTTCAGAGGAAGATGAAGAAGAACGCGATAAACTATCCAGTGGAGAAGTCACGCGGCTCGAACAAGAAATACAGTGAGCTAAGATGAGACTCTACTCGGGTACTTCACAGCAGTTCGTCGAGGACAACTTCCAGAACCAGATAGCCGAGAAGCTGAAGCTCGCCTTCTTCGAGAACTTCCGGTTCAACCCGTCGCCGAACGAGGTTGGTTCCTGGAGGAACTCCCTGCGGGCGATGTCCCAGGTCATCGAGCACTCCAAGTTCTTGGATCAGGGAGTCCTCCTGGAGTACCAATTGCCGCTCAGCTCGCGAAGGCTGGATTGCATCCTGTGCGGGGAGGACAATAGAACGGTCGACAACGCCGTGATTGTGGAGCTCAAGCAATGGGAGAAATGCAAGGATTCGACAGGGGACCGGGAGGTCAGCACGTGGGTGGGAGGGGCGAACAGGGACGTCCTGCACCCCTCGGCGCAGGTGGGGCAATACAAGCACTACCTGCAGGACGCACACACGGCCTTCTACGAGGGGAACAGTCCGGTCGTCCTGAACGGGTGCTCGTACCTTCACAACTACAACTACTACAAGGAGGACATCCTCTTCTCCCCCAAGTTCAACGAAATCGTCGGAGAATGCCCCGTGTTCACGGCAGATGACGTCATGAGGCTCAGCGCATATCTGAAAGAAAGGGTTGGGGGAGGGAACGGTCAAAGAGTCCTCGGCAGATTGGAGCAGAGCAAGTACCGCCCCAGCAGGAAGCTGATGGACCACGTGGGGCAGATGATCAGGGGTAACAGCGAGTATGTCCTTCTCGACGAGCAACTGGTGGTCTACGATAGGATCGTCTCTCTGACCAAGCAATCCTTCCACGACAAGCAGAAGGCGGTGGTCATCGTCGAAGGAGGGCCCGGGACAGGGAAATCCGTGATTGCGATAAACCTGATGGCCGACCTCTCCCTGGCGGGATACAACGCCCAGTACGCGACTGGGTCGAAGGCGTTCACCGAAACGCTCCGCAAGAAGACGGGTTCGAGAGCGGCGGTCCAGTTCAAGTACTTCAACAGCTACGCAGGCGCAGAGGACAACGCTATTGATGTACTGATAGCCGACGAGTCGCACAGGATCAGGAAGACGAGCTACAACAGATTCACACCCCGTCTGGAGAGGAAGGAGGCCCCGCAAATCGAGGAACTGGTCAGCGCGGCGAAAGTCGCTGTCTTCTTCATCGATGACAAGCAGATTGTCAGGCCGGACGAGATAGGCTCCGTCCAGTACATCCGAGACTACGCCGAGAAGAGGGGGTGCAAGGTGCTGCAGTACAAGCTCGAGGCCCAATTCAGGTGCAGCGGCTCTGACGGCTTCGTGAACTGGGTCAACAATACCCTAGGCATAGAGAAGACGGCAAACGTGCTCTGGCAGGGGAACGAGAACTTCGATTTCAGGATTATGGATAGCCCGGAGGAGCTGGAGACGGCTATCAGGAGCAAGGCGCAGGAGGGCAACACCGGGCGGCTGATGGCGGGTTTCTGCTGGAAGTGGTCCGACCCGAACGAAGATGGAACCCTACGAGATGATGTCGTGATTGGAGACTATCAACGTCCCTGGAACGCGAAGCCCGATGCGAAACATCTTGCACCCGGAATCCCGAAGTCGACGCTGTGGGCGAGCGACCCCAACGGAATCGACCAGATTGGATGTATCTACACTGCACAAGGTTTTGAGTTTGACTACGCAGGGGTGATTTTCGGAGAGGATCTGTCCTACGACTTCGGATCCCAATCCTGGGAAGGCCATCTTGCTAACTCCGCGGATAAGACTGTCAAGAGATCTGTGGAGGGTTTCGTCGACCTTGTAAAGAACACCTATCGGGTCCTACTGAGCCGGGGGATGAAGGGGTGCTACGTCTACTTTGTCAACAAGGATACCGAGAATTTCGTAAGGTCGAGGATAGAAGCTACCAACTGAACCATCCTGAATAGCATCAGGGATTGGAATCCTTCACAACGGCTCGCTGGCGCGGATGATAGCCAACATCGCGTCGCCTTTCGTAAAAAGTCATGGCCATCTCGCCGCGGAAGGGTTTCGAAGCAGGCTTGGTCAATTCCGAAATTCACATCGACGGCAGAAGCACTCAAATTCGTTCACAAACGGGCATATAGGCGCGATTTGCGATTATCGGGCACCGTGCCCTAAACTGAGTCAATACTGGAAAGAAGGGTCAAACTTCGTCTGCAAAGTTAGCGCCATTCAGAGGGTGGTGCTTATTGGTCAACCCGAGCTGGTGATTCCAGTCTGGAAAACACCTGGTTTGGAATATGCCTCACTCCATTCAAGATCTTGCCTCGGGTTTGGCGAAAGAAACAAGCATCAGAGAGCATCGATTCCTGCCTGGATGGGTCGTTCAACTGTCAAAGCGCTACAATGAGCGGCCTGAAAACCCAACGGTCCACCTGTGCGACCTAACCGAGAACTCAATCGTCTATCTGCGGTCGGAGGGCCGCTCCGTCGTCGAACCCTGTTGGGAGCGGCTGGGTGTCTTGAAGGGGAAGCGATGGGCGTGGTACAACTATCGTGGAATAGCCAACTACCTTACAGGGGCGTCTGGAAAGGTTGCCAGGCTGAAGAAGTGGAAGGACTTCGCGAAACTGACCGGTTTCGACGTGAACATGCTCGAGCCCTTCGTCTCGTCCCTTAGGACCTCCGATGGACCCTACATCCGAACTCTGCGTAATCCCAAACTTCCATTGAACCTCGCAACGCCTGCAGGTGCCCGTCTCATCGGGTACTACGGCGACTCGAACAACCGTAATGGCGCTTTCACTAACAAGGATTCGGCTTTGCACGAAGATTTTCGCAAAACCGTCACGAAAGTATTCGGTGACCTAACAATGTCAGAGACCGTTTCGAACAGGGGAGGCTTCAAGGATGGTAGGTACATTAGAAGCAATGTGGGCAAAATCGTACCCGCTGCTCTTACAGTAGCCGGATTCGACAACACTCGGGACCAGAAGCAGGCAAACAATCCGCTGCCTTCATGGATATTCGATTGCAACCATCTCATCAGGTCGGAATGCCTTTCTGCCCTATGGGATGCCGAGGGGTCAGTCAATTATCGGGACCTCAAGATAGGTCAAGCGATACCGGTTGTTCTCTATCCGGAGGAGACAATCCCGGTCTGGCCGTCTAACAAAGCCTTTCGACGCATCAGTCTGGACGACCAGTCATGCGTGCTTGAACACCCTCCACTCCTGCTGATCTCAGCAGCCCTGTTGCTCTATTCCCTTGGAATTGTGAGCAGAATCATGCCCACAAAGCTCTCCAGCAGTCAAGGTGAGATTACTGCTTATTGGCAGCTGCGGGTACAAAGGGACCAAAGTATCAAGGCCTTCCACTCGCAGATCAGACTTCGTTCGGAGCATAAGCAGAAGGCACTCGACTCCATGGCAGGGGTTTCCTCGCATCTCCCACTGTAGTCGACAGACAGTCTCTCGTCTGGTAGAATCCCGTTAACTGCAAGGAAAGGTTCATAACCCGAACCCGAAAAGGCAAGTCCAAGGTCAAGGATAATGCCGAAGTTCAAGTCGACGACAGAGGCCCTCAAGATAGTTCACGATAGGGCACACATACGCAACATTGGGATCATCGCGCACGTGGACCATGGGAAAGAGGACTAAACTCCTCCCCAAGAACGACCACGTCGGATAGTCTCCTAGCAGCGTGTGGGATGTTGAGCCCCAGCGTAGCTGGTCAAGCGTTAGCCCTCGATTACATGGAGCTGGAGCAGTCGAGGCAGATGACGATCAAGGCCGCAAACGTTACACTCTATTATGAAGATGAAGGCCAGCCGTACGTAATCAACCTCATCGACACGCCGGGCCACATCGACTTCACCGGGAAGGTCACAAGGTCGCTTAGGGCTGTTGATGGAGCCATTGTTGTCGTAGACGCCGTTGAGTCGGTCATGACTCAGACCGAAACAGTCACCAGGCAAGCACTTGAAGAGCGCGTCCGCCCGATCCTCTACATCAACAAGATTGACCGCCTCATAAAGGAACTTCGCCTGTCGCCGGAAGCGATGCAGAAGTGGCTCTTCAACATAGTCAACGACTTCAACCGCCTCATCGACACCTATGCCGAGAAGGAGTACAAGGAGAAGTGGAAGGTGACGGTCCAGAACTCCCAGGTTGCTTTCGGGTCAAGCAAGGACAAGTGGGGATTCAACGCCAGCATGCTGAAGAACGCAGGAATGAGCTTCAAGGACATCATCGACGCCTATAACAGTTCGACGCCGGAGGAGCTGGGCAAGAAGCTCCCGCTCCACGAGTCACTCCTCGGCATGGTCGTCAGGCACCACCCCCCGCCCGACGTCGCGCAGGCCTACCGCATCCCCAAAATCTGGCAGGGAGACCTCACCAGCGACGTCGGCAAGTCGCTCCTTGCGTGCGACGAGAACGGCCCGATGGTCATGATGGTCACCAACGTCGTCGTCGACCCGGCCGCGGGCCTCGTGGGCGTCGGCAGGCTCTTCTCCGGCTCGGTCTCCAACGGCGACCCGGTCTACCTGCTCAACTCGAAGAAGGAAGGCAAGATCCAGTCGGTCCAGCTCTTCATGGGCTTCCAGCGAGAGATCGTCGACTCGCTCCCGGCGGGCAACATCCCGGCGCTGCTCGGGCTCGACATCCGCTCCGGCGAGACCATATCGAACCTCAAGGACGTCATGCCGTTCGAGTCCATCCACTACGTCTCAGAGCCAGTCGTGACGACCGCGGTCGAGGCGAAGCACCCGAGGGACCTCCCGAAGCTCGTCGAGGCGATGCGCAAGCTCAACATCGAGGACCCCAACCTCATCATCACCATCAACCAGGAGTCCGGCGAGACGCTGATGGCCGGCATGGGCGTCCTCCACCTCGAGATAGCCACGACCATGCTCCAGCAGCAGGGGCTCGAGATCATCACCTCGCCGCCCATCATCAACTACAGGGAGACGGTCCGGCAGGCGTCCGGCCCTATCATGTCCCGGTCCCCGAACAGGCACAACAAGATCTTCATCAAGATCGAGCCTCTCGACCCGCACATCGTGGAGCTCATCCGCAACGGCAGCCTCAACGAGATGACGGACAAGAAGGGCATCCAGAAGACCCTGAGGGACAACGGCTGGTCCTCGGACGAGGCGAAGTCCGTGGTCACCATCGACCCCAAGGGCAACATGCTCACCGAGGAGACCAAGGGAGTCCAGTACCTCAGCGAGTCCATCGACTCCATCAAGGCGGGCTTCGAGGACATCATGCAGAACGGCCCCCTCGCGTACGAGATCTGCAGGGGAATCAAGGTCACCCTCACGCACTACGTCCCGCACGAGGACCCGGCCCACCGGACCTACGCGCAGCTGATGCCGGCGACGAGGAGGGCGATTCTCGGTGCGATGCTGACGGCGAACCCGACGCTCCTAGAGCCGATCCTGGGCATAGAGGTGAAGGGGCCCGGCGACCTCATCGGGGCGATAACGGGCGTCATCAGCTCCAAGAGGGGCAAGCTCATCAACGTCGAGCAGAGGGAGGTCGTGACCATCATCCAGGGCGAGATCCCGGCGGCCGAGACCTTCGACCTCTCGCAGGTCATGAGGGGCGCGACCGCGGGCAAGGCCACCTGGAACACCAACTTCAAGCTCTGGCAGTCGGTCCCGACGAACATGCTCCTGCCGCTGGTCCTCGAGACGAGGAAGAGGAAGGGCCTCTCCCCGGAGCCGCCGACGCCGGCAGAGTTCATCGACAAGGAGTAGACAACGGCAGACCGGGCGCATCAGGAATCAGGCCCGGTCGCCTCACTCCGGTCCAGGTTCAATACCCATTGCAGCGTGACCGAGCTCCGCTAGGCGATCTTGACCGGCGCCGTAGGGCGAGGAGTGCCTTTCGAGCGAGTCCCTGATCACGGCTGTGATGCTGGACTTGAGGAAAGGCTGGAAGGGGAGCAGATATCGTACACCCTTCGCCTTTGCTATCGTCCCGGTGCCGTTCTCGTCTCGGTAGCTGGCAAGGAAGGAGTCAGCCACTAGCTTCATTCCCTCCTCGTTCTTGGCGCTCCTCCCCGAGAAGTAGAGGAACTCGGCTAGGTCCCAAGCCGGGTCCCCGTCTTCCACGGTCTGCTCAAGGTCGAACAGGCTGATCTCGTCCTCCGACACTATCACGTTCTCCGCCTTGGTGTCTCCGTACACCAAGCCGTCCCTGTGCATCTTGGCCAGCGTCTTGGCATACTTTGCGACGTACTTCGTGTCGTTGCCTTTCCCACCCGTAACAGCCCCTACGAACTTTGACAGCGGAACCCCCGTCACGAACCTCGTGACTAGTATCTTTTCGTCTGGCGCGATGCCCACGATGCGGTGAGTCGGTATTCCGAGCTTGCGGAGCCGGAAGACGCCCTCATACTCCCGCTGGAGCATCGCGAATGGCGTCATCCTGAACTTCTTGCCGGTGAAGGCCCACAGGTTCAGGAGCGCCCACTTCACGGCCCTTAGCTCAGGGAAGCCCTTTAGGATGAACTCCACCCGCTTCCCTTTGCTCGAGATCTCGAGCAACTGGGTGGCGGTGTATGACTCCCCCTTCTTCCTCTGTTTGAAGGCATATTCCCCGCTGAACCCGGAAATTCGGGCGAGCTCTTCGGTTATCTTGCTCGCATCGTCAAAGATCACCCCCTCATCGAGGCGGAGAAGCTTCCTAGGACGGGCGAGCTCTATCGGTTGCTCGACAACGTCTCCCTTTTTCCTCCCTCCGGCACGGGTCTCGGTCTCCACGGCTCGCGTCCCCGTCAGGACCTCTTGACCGCTGGCCTTGACCTGCGAAGCACCCTCCTTGGTGGGCGACATTAGGGCAGCGATCTTCGAGACCACATCCGTGGGAACCTTTCCGGGCAGAATCCTGACTGATTCGTCCGTGGCCTCGACCGTCCCGCTCGCGGAAATGGACCCTGCCGCCTCACGAAAGCCTCGGACCGCAAACTCAATGTTCTCTTTCTTGAGGTGGCATGTGTAGATCCTACTGAGAGGGCCGGTTACCTCAGGGTAGGCGACGGTCCTCTTGTGCAGTTTGTTGAAGAGGAAATACTCATAGGGAATAATCAGGTCTGAGGAGAATCCGCCGTATTCGGACTGGAGCTCAGTGAGAGCCTCGGCGATGACCCTCCTCTTGTATTCGAGCTCGACGCTCAGCAGGAGCTCGGCCCCAACCAGAGGCTCGTAGACGTTCAGTAACCTGCCCACGACGAACTCCTTGGATGATGACCCGCCCGCTTCCTCGCGCATGATCGCCTCGTCAACGACTAGCGCCGATACAGCTGGAAGACCCTGGACCTTTGCCAGCTTCGTTCCGTCCTTGAAGCCCTTACCTACGATGAGCAGGTCGTACTCAGAACCCACTCTGGCACACCCTGAGACACGGGAACCGTACGCACAGAGCGCGACCATGTCGTCCCTTCTAACTAATGTCTCGGCAGCGTGACGCAGGCTGGACTTCTCCGTCGCTCTGAGCCTGCTCCTCAAGGGTCCACGGATCTCTCTTCTTTTCGACGGTTCTGGCGTATATATAGCAGACAGCGGCGCAAATTGTCTTATGGTGGTCTGATCCTGACGATGCCTCATCGGTCGAGACAGGGGTTGTCTGCCATCCAGGCCCAGGAATCGCGCGGCGACAGCCAACGGCTCGTCGTTAGCCATCCCAGCGAGGTGTTTATGTGTCGAGCGGCGATGTTGACCTGAAGTTGCCTTCAACCCGGAGAAGGTTCCACATGTCAATCGAGAAGGACGAGTCTGGGTTGTACGTCGGACGGTGCAAGGAACTCTCCAACGCGTTCACGAAGGCAAGGACCATCCCCAGCTCAAGGAAAGGATGGCGGAAGTAATCTCTCTGATAATGAGGGCATAGAGGAAGAGCAAGTCAAGGACCCAAAGAAGATCGTCGAAGTTGTAGTCTGAAGTGCCCAAGTTCTATTCTTGGAGAAAGGTAGCCAAGGCGCTCAATACGCTCGGATTTAGTGCGGTCCGACAGCGAGGGAGTCACATCGTATTCAAAGGGACGGGAAGACGGTCCCTGTTCCTCATGATGAGCAGATAGGTCCCAGGCCTGATTGGTGCGATCGCGGCTGAGATAGGAAAGACCAGAGAAGAATTCGAGAGACTGATGGATTAGGTTACTCCGAGGGTGCAAACGACCCCGTCGGAGTTAATCGACAAGGAGTAGGCCTGAGGCTGGCCGGGAGGGGTTCAGAGCCCGTCCTGCTTCCTTCGTCCGGCTCGTCCAATACCTATTTTAGCAGCGCCAGGTGATTAATCCCGAAAGCATAATGGTCGACAAGATGGCGAGAAGAGTCCGCAGCCAAGTTGGAGCAGTGGAAAGATACTGCACCCTGTGCAAAGAGGAGGGCAGGCCGAGCGAGAGTGCCCGCGACGTCGTGACGATTCGGCCGAGAGGAGGAGGGAAGGCGATGAGGGTCCCTCTCTGTCTCGCCCACACCGAGGGGCTGGGCAAGCCCGGGTCTCTCTACGAGCTGGTCATCGCGCCGGCGAGGGTAGTCCCCGTGAAGGGTTCGGCTCGTCAGAACCTGCACGTTGAAGGGAAGAGCGAGAAGGGGGACATCAGCAGGACCCTGCGCGTGACCGAGAGGTACAGCAAGGGACAGAGGGGCAGGCTCGGAGAGTAACCTCTTCTTCGAGGCGCGGCATAGCGCAGGAGTCGGTCCAGGTACTCGCCCCTCGACCTCGAGTTCCAGTCTCACCATGTTCGCATGAGGATGATCTCGTCCGCCTTGAGGCGCCTCCTGCTCATGCGCGAGACCTCAGGGCTTTATTCCGACCTTGGCGCAGAACTCAGGATAGCGAGGGTCTTTTCGCAGGTCCGCATAGAGCGGATCTATCTTGATCAGGGAGGGCCAGGACCGCGTCTCGGCCTCCCGCATGAGGACCCTGAAGGCCTCGTCGAGGTTTCCCAGAGCGCACTGCACCCAGAGCTCTCCGTTAAGTCTGAAGGTCTCGTTCTCGTTGGCCAGGACCTCACTGAGGGCATCTTCGGCCTCCTTCCTCCTGCCTGTGAAGCCATAGAGCATGCCCTGTGAGACGGTTAACACCGGCTCGCTCGGGCTGACGCCGCGGGCCGCGTCTATCATCTTCTGGGCCTCGTCGAAGTCCTTCTTCTCCATGTAGTAGTCGGCGGCGGCGAGGTACACCCGCGGGTTCCTCGGGTTGAACTCCCTCAGCCTTGCGAGGACTTCTCTGGCCTCCTCATCCTCGCCGGCCCACGCCGCCGTCGAGGCCAGCATCTCGCCCGCGCCGGGGGAGAGAGGGTCGAGCTCGTAGGCGCGCCTGAACATCGCCAGGGCGTCTCCGGCGGTGCGCTTGAGGCCATCCAGGATCCCGAGCGCCATGTAGGCCTCCGAGAGGTTCGGGTTAATGCGCACGGCTGTCTCGGCCTCGACGAGCGCCGACCCGAACCTGTCGAACATCGAGTGAACCCTTGCCATCGCCGAATGCGCTTCCGCTAGCCCGGGGTCCAGGCCCAGCGCCTTCACCGCGGCCGCCTGGGCGTTGCCGCCCATCGCCGCGAAGTCCTCGTATCCGCTAACCGCCAGAGTGCACCAGGCCTCGGCCAGCGATGCATGGGCGCGGGCGAATGCTGGGTCCTTCGAGATCGCCCGCTGGAGGAGCGCCACCGTCTCCCTCATGCTAGGCTCCGTTGTCTCGTAGGAGAGCTGCAGCGCCCTCAGGTACAGGGTGTACGCCTCGGTGTCGTCCGTGTCCTTCTTCACTTCGTGTTTGAAGAATCCGGCCGAGAGCGACGCCGCGACCTTCGAGGCAACGTCGGTCTGTATGGCGAAGATGTCGTCGAGGTTGTTGTCGTAGTTCGACGACCACAGGTGCTCCTCCGTACGGGCGTCGATCAGCTGGACCGAGATCCGTATCTTGTTCCCCGCCTTCCTGACGCTCCCCTCGATTATCGACCCCACCTCCAGTTCCCTCGCGATCTCCGAGACCTTCTTGTCCTTCTTCTTGTAGCTCATCACCGAGGTCCGCGAGATAACCTTCAGGCCGCGGAGGTCGGAGAGCTTCGAGATCAGCTCCTCGGTCAGCCCGTCCGCGAAATACTCATCGTTCGAGTCTTGGCTGATGTTAACGAAGGGGAGTACGGCCAGCCTCTTGCTCTGCCCTGTGCTCTTGGGGTCGGATCGTCCCCCCGGGATCGAGTTGATTTTGTAGACCACGATCGGGAGGTCGACGTTCTTCAGTTGCACGCTTCCCACCTTCTCGATCTGGAGCTCGGACTTGTTCCTGACCTGGTCGAAGACCTGCTGCGAGATGGCCACCCCTCCGGGGTCCGCGAGCGGCTCGATCCTCGAAGCGACGTTGACTGCGTCGCCGTAGATGTCGCCAGACCCGGACACCACGTCGCCGACGTGGATCCCGATCCTCAGCTCCACCCTCCGGGACGGAACGGCGCCCTTGTTCCGCTCCTGCATCTTCTTCTGGACATCGACGGCGCACAGCGCCGCGTCCAACGCGCTCTTGAACTCGACGAGGAAGGCGTCCCCGATGGTCTTGACCTCTACTCCGCCGTGGGCAGCGAACACGGGGCGGAGGAGACCACGGTGCTCCTCAAGCAGCTCCAGCGACAGGGACTCGTCCGTCTGCGACATGTGGGTGTATCCCACTATGTCGGTGAACATTATCGCCGCGAGCCTCCTCTCACCGCCTGCCATGGTAATCCTAGGGTGCGCCCCTCGGCTTTCAGATAAAGTTCTTGCGGACGTCCTGAGCCCGACGCCGGAGAGGTATCCGAAACCGAAGCACGTCTAGTCCGAAACGCGACTCGAGCGAGAGACGCACATCCTATATCGCAGCCTTCGCTGGGCCATTTCATGCGAGCGGCACAGTTCAACAGGTACGGCGGACCCGAGGTAATCGAGTTCAACCCGGAGGCGGCGGGACCCAGCGCGAAGGAGGGACAGGTGCTGGTGGAGGCCCACGCGGCCTCCCTCAATGCCATAGATACGGTCGTCAGGGCGGGTTACATGCAGGCGATGGTCCCGTTGACGTTCCCGGTGACCGTCGCGGGGGATTTTGCGGGCGACGTGAAGGAGGTCGGACCCGGCGTCTCTGACCTCAAGCCGGGCGACCATGTGTTCGGATTCGCCCCTGTCATAGCCGGGGGGTCCGGCGCGGCGGCGGAAATCATCGCATCGAACGCCATGATGATCGGGCGCAAGCCGCGGGCGATCAGCTACGGGGAGTCCGCAGCCCTCCCTCTCGCCGGCGTGAGCGCCATGCAGGCGCTGGAAGACTACATGAAGGTCGAAGCCGGTCAGAAGGTCCTCGTCCACGGAGGAGCCGGAGGGGTGGGCTCCTTTGCCGTCCAGTACGCGAAGCACCTCGGCTGTCACGTCGCCACCACGGTGCGCGGCTCCCAGGAGGGTTTCGTCAGAAAGATCGGCGCTGACGAAGTGATTGACTTCGAGCTCAAGGAGTTCGAGACCGTCGTCAGGGACTATGACGCCGTGCTCGACACTGTCGGTGGAGAGGTCTACAAGAGGTCGTTCGCCTCGCTGAAGGCAGGAGGCGTGCTCGCTTCGCTGGTCCAGAACCCGCCGGACCAGGAGCTGGCCGCGAAGTTCGGCGTCAGGTCCGTCGCGGTGACCGCCCAGGTCAGCGCCGGTTCGCTGAGCCGTCTGGCCTCTCTCGTAGAGAAGGGAGCACTCAGACCCCAGCTCGACAGTGAGTATCCTCTGGAGCAGACCCGTGGCGCCTTCGAGCACCTTGAGAACGGTCACCCCATGGGCAAGGTCGTCGTCAGGATCAAGTAACGTTTGAACCAAGAGTGGGCGGAACGGGAGTCGGGAACATCCAGGTGGTGGGTCTACCCAACACCGGTCCATGCCGATTCTGACGGCTTGGGCCCTGGTGACCTGCTCCGCGATGCCCGCGCAAGGAACACTTATATTGGGCATCCAATATAACCGATGTGTTAGCTATTTGCTTCAGAGCTTCGGCCCGCTCGCTCGGCTGTCGGGCCGTCCGACCTACCAAGAATCGCATCCAGTAGTCCCCGGCCAGAGGAGAGGACCGTAATGGCACCCGAGGGAGGAGGGTCGGAGAAGCGGCCGGCGACACAGCGGACAGGCCTGATACTGGGCCTCCTCGTCATGGCTCAGTTCGCCGTGGTGGTAGACTTCTCGATAGTCCAGATAGCCCTGCCCACGATCCGCGCGGAGCTCGCCATGTCGCTCGGCGACCTGCAGTGGATAGTGAGCGCCTACGGACTCACTTTCGCAGGCCTGCTCCTCCTGAGCGGTCGCCTCTCCGACATCTACGGCCGCAAGAGGCTCTTCCTCGTCGGGCTGCTAATCTTCTGGATCTCGTCACTCGCGGCCGGGCTCGCGACGTCCGAACAGGTCCTGATAGCGGCAAGGGTGGTGCAGGGCGTCGGGGCCGCGATGGCGTCCGCGACCTGCCTGGCGCTAATAGTCAGAATCTTCGGGCCCCTCGGCAGGCTCAACCAGGCCCTGGGGATATTCACCGCCGTGTCTTCAGCGGGGTTCTCGGCAGGGCTCGTCCTCGGCGGGGTCCTCACGGAGGCCCTTGGGTGGAGGTGGATCTTCTTCGTGAACGTGCCGATCGGGATAGTGGCGACCCTGCTCTCCGCGAGGTATCTCCCGGACCCGGCCGGCGACAGAAGTTCCGGGCGTAACCTTGACGTACCAGGCGCCCTCTCCGTTACCGGCGGCCTGATGTTGCTCGTCTACGGACTAAGCGAGGTCGGGAATGGCGACACCTCCGCCGGCACGTATCTGGTCTTCCTCCTGTCGGTGGTCGCCCTTGCCGCGTTCATCGGGATCGAGCACCGTTCGGCCGCTCCCCTGATGCCGCTGCGCTTCCTCCGGCGCAGGACGGTCTTCTTCGCCAACGCGACCGCCCTCCTGACGTTCGCGACATCGACCTCGATGATCTTCCTGTTGACCGCGTATCTCCAAGTGCTCCTGTCGTACACGCCTCTCTACGCGGCCCTGGCACTCATTCCGGGAGCCCTCATCTACTTCCTCCTCGGCGGGTTCGGCGCGCCCAGGCTGGTCAGGCGCTACGGCGCGCGGCCGGTGCTCGTCGTCGCCATGGCTTCGCTCGCGGTGGGGGTCCTCTCGTTCTCCAGGATCTCGCTCACCTCTGAGTATCTGTCGGTCGTCCTTCCGGCGCTCCTTCTGGCGAGCGTCGGGGGCGCCCTCTCGGCCACAGCGTCGAACATCGCCGCACTGGGTGGCGCTGAGCGCGGGGAGGAAGGCGTCGCTTCAGGGCTCATCAACACCTCGAGGCAGATAGGGGGACCGATAGGGCTGGCGCTCGCGGTCAGCGTGATCGGCCTGGTGACCCACGGCGCCGGGGTGACGGCGCCCGGCGGCGAGGTCCTTACCGCACTCCGATACGCCTTCATCACGTGTGCGTTCTTCGCGGCTTTCGCGATGGTGTGCTCGCTTCTTCTCAAGGGGAAGCCGCGTTCCACCCCCATCGGGACTCCCCAGAGCCCACCGCCACTATCGCCCAAGTAGGGCAATTTCGGGTGAGCACGCTGCCGCAGACCACTTACTTTTTATAAGAATCAGCCCGCAAATCCGTCCATGGCTCAGTATTCGTTTGAGCAATTCGAAAAGGACTTTCCGGAGTTAGCCTCGAAGTACGTTGAACTAGTCGAGGCGCAGCGGTCACTGAAGGGTATTGACGCGAAGACCAGGCAGCTGATTAACGTAGGCATCCAGACGGCGAATCGCAACCTCAGGGGAGTGAGGTACCATGCCTTCATGGCGAAGGAGGCAGGGGCGACCCGGAACGAAGTCCTGGGCGCCGTGGCCCTCAACCTCCATCTTCGGGGGGTGGGTGTCGTCCTCGACACCCTGCCGGAAGCCATTGCCGGGTTCGAGAGCAAGAAAGTCGACCGGTGAACGTGACTGCGGCCGGCGAGGCAGCAAAGCCCGCTAGACTTCGGTGTGGGCGACGTTTCGCGTGTTGAAGTAGGCTAGGGTCCAGTCAAAGGCCACCCCGAGTCTGTTGCGGGAGGTCGAGATCAGCGAGATGTGCACCACCCTCCAGATCATCCAGCCGAAGAAACCCGAGGTCTTGAGCCAGTGGAGGTCGGCCACCCCGGAATGCCTGCCGATCGACAGCATGAAGCCCCTGTCGCGGTAGGCGAACGGAGCGACGCTCCTGCTCGCCATGAGATCGGGGAGCGCGTCAGCGAGCCACTTTCCCTGCTGGACCGCGACAGCCGCGGTCTCGGCTAGCCGCCTTCCGGACTTGGCGTCGATCAAGTAGGTGATGTCACCGAGCGCGAAGGCCTCCGGGTGTCCGCCGACCCTGAGGAAGCCGTCGACCTTCACCCGGCCCCTCTCCTTCTCGACATTCAGGGACTCCACGACCTTGGCCGGTTTGACGCCTGCGGTCCAGAAGACGTTCGCAGACGGGATCAGCTCTCCTCCCAGCAGGAGGACGCCTTCTTTGCTCACCTCGACGACCTTCGACGAGGTCCGGACGTCTATGCCCCGCTCTTTGAGGGCCTCTGTCGTCTTCCGGACCGCGTACGCTGAGAGGCCGGGAAGCAGGTTCGGGAGGGCCTCGACGATCGAGACCTTCGGCTTCTCCGTTATCTCGGGATAGTCCTTTGCCATCACCTTGACAAAGTCCCGCAGCGACCCCGCAAGTTCGACCCCCGTCGGCCCTGCGCCGATGACCACGAACGAGAGGAGGGCCCGGCGGGTCGCCTCGTCCTTCTCCACGGCCGCCATCTCCATCGCCCCGACGATTCTGTCGTGCATCAGCTTCCCGTCGTTGATGCCCTTGAGGGAGAGCGCGTTCTCGGCCACCCCCTTCACCCCGAAGTCGTTGTTGACGGACCCGACGGCCAGCACCAGGTAGTCGTAGGCCAGCTCGCCGAAGCTTGTCTGGACCGTCTTCTTGTCCAGGTCGACAGAAGTGACGTCTCCCTCCAGGAAGCGGAAACCGTGCGCCCTCGCCTGAGGACGGACCGTCTGGGCCAGGTGGTCCATGTCTATCACCCCCGTCGCGGTCTGGTAGAGCAGGGGGGTGAAGAGGTGGAAATTCCGATGGCTTACGAGGGTGACCTCCGCCCCGATGTCCCTCTTCAGGTGGACTGCGGTGGCCATGCCTCCGAAGCCGGCCCCCACAATCAGGATCTTGGGCTTCGCCGCCCCGGGCAAGACTACGGCCATCCCCGCGGGCCTGGAAATCAGGAAATATCAATCGATTGGTGTCGATTGTCGAACGGTAATGATAAGAGGGTCGAGGAGAGACCCCGCCTCCGAGCCCCGCGCTCTTGGGACTCTTAGACGCGCATCGGTCTCGACTTGGACGGAAGCTCATCAGGCTGATTTGGGCGCGTATCGCTTATATTCTCCGAGCCGGTGTTATGATGTGACACGAATGGGAGAAGTGGACGAGATACTCAGGAAGATGCAGGAGCTGAGACGGGACCCCGCGAAATGGGACGCCTACATCTCTTCGAGGGCAGACAAGGTGTTGGAAAATTGGCCGGGAAGGACGACGCCGAAGCACAAGAAGAACTCTCTAGGATCCTCCTGAAACTGCGAAGGATCGTAGTACGACGAGCGATAATTGCCTGGGAGAGAAGCCAGGAGACGTTCGGTGACGAGATCCTCGCTCTGAACGACATAGACGAGGCGCTTCGCAACAATCTGACCCCATAGGGCGCCGGGGAGCGCCAGAAGCCCGGGATGAACGACCCGGGCGGCCGCGCTTAAATGAACGGGGCTCCTTGAAACTCTGGTGCCCGTCTGCCCGAAGTGCCACGAACTGATCAGCGAGGAGCACTGGGAGCGCCACCTCAGCCGCTGTGGAGTCCACCAAAAGCACGGGCCGATGCCGCTGTTTAGCACCTCAGGCGGCACGACGGGGGCGACACCCTACGATCCTGATCTCATCCCTCCGATCGCCTATCCCTGGTGGAAGTATGGCCTCCAGGTGTGGCCGCCCCGCCGCCTGACCAGGAAGCAGAAGGTGTACCTGCTGATATACTACATCCTGGCGTTGGGTGGCATCGGCACATTCGTCGTGCTGGTGCTGGGCATTATCGCCCTCCCGCTGTGACTCAGACCAGGGGGGCCGAGGACGGCGGAACGGAATGGGTTTAACTAATCATGCTTCGAAGAGGGAGACGAAACGTGATGGGGGTGGACTATCTCTTCCTCGTGAGGCACGGCCAGACCAGGGCCAACGTCAAGGGAATCGAGGCGGGTCCGATGGACTATCCGCTGACCAAGAAGGGAGAGAAGGACGCCTCTTTCATAGCCAAGACCCTGTCGAAGACCAAGATCAACGCCGTCTACAGCAGTCCGGTCTTTCGCGCCGTCGAGACCGCGAAGATACTGGGACGCCCCCACGATCTGAAGGTGAAGACGCTGGAGGAGCTGACCGAGGCCAAGATAAAGCCCCAGTTCGTCGGGAAGAAAGGGAGGCACCACATACTTACCGACCCCGAAGACTACTCTGAGACGAACGGCGAACTCCTCGAACGGGTCTGGAGGGCGGTCGAGATCGTCCGGAAGCGAGCTGAAGGCAATGTGATCATGGTCTCTCACGGCGATGTGATAACCGCGATGCTGGAGCGCGTGGTGGGGCGGAGCGCCACAGAGAAGTACTACGTCCTCCACCCTGACCCTGCCTCGCTCAGCGTGGTCGAGGTCAAGACGAGGCCGTTCCTCGTCCTGTACAACTACCACCGCAGGCAGTTCGCCCGGTCCTGACAACGGATTCAGAGGCAAAGGGAGCCACCCGAAGTCTGGGATGGTCCTCGGGCGCGGTGCCCTTGTGATGCCCGAATGGGCTGCGACGCGGCCTACGATTCCGCGAAGGGCGAGGTCTTCGTGGGCAACTCGGTGAGCGGCACGAACGACGTCTCAGTTATCTCGGACGCGAGCAACACGGTCGTCGCGACGATGGACGTGGGGAACGAGCCCTACGCCTTGGCCTACGATCCGGGCAAGGGGGAGGTCTTCGTCGCCAGTTACTCCAACGGCGCCGACGGCACCGTCTCCGTGCTAGCTGACACCTCCGCCGCTTCGAGCACGTCTGCGGCATCCACCACCCCGTCGGGTTCCGTTCAGTCGAGCTCGGTGGCCTCCACGACCTCCGGGTCCTCGTCTTCGCTCTCGTCAGGCTTCCTCGGGATAGCCGCCATCGACGCGGCGGTCCTCGCGGCGCTGGCCCTGATTGCCATGAGAAAGGGCAGGGCTGCCGGATCGGTCGGCTGCGAGTAGTTCCGGGCAGCGGGATTGGGATGGCGAAAGCCGCTTGCGGGTTAGGTCAATTGGCGACGGGGAATCCTATCTCGACAGGGATTGGGCCCCTGTGCATCCCTGTTCCCGTGTCCTAGTTGGTCGGCGTGATTGTGAAGTGGTACGAGATTCCACCCGAAAGGTTTTCCGACACCGTAGTCGGGATTGACGCAACGCTGATCTCGTTTGGATAGACGGCTAGGAACGGGGTAGTATTGCCTGTCGCGGAGCCCGCGTTCGGGGTGGCCTTGCAGGTCAGCGCGGCGGTGACGTTCGCAGGGGATGGGATACCGACGAAGATCGTGATGTTACCGCCGAGGATGTTCGTGGCGTCAGGAATCTGGAAGGTGCAGGGGACCGTCACTCGACCGCTGCAGAACCCGGTGGTCGTCATCGTAATCGTGCCGCGTCCGCTGCCCGAACCTGAATAGGTGCTTGGATTCAGCGTGAAATTGAACGAGCCGGACGCAACCTGCACCGACGTGTAGGTGTCGACCGTGTCGTTGTTGCTGAACGTCAGCTCTCCGAACGGACCCTGGGGGACGGTGAAGTTGAACGTGGCGCTGTACGTCTTCACCCCTGACGCTGCGGTCGTGGTGCTGGTCGTAGAGGTTGTGGTCGTTTCTCCCACTCCGAAGGAGGTGCTGCTCGAGGTCTGGGTGGTGGTCGGGCCAGAGGAGGTGGCCGACGAACCGCCGGACGTCACGAGGTAGACGGCGGCCACGGCCACGACGACTACGATCGCAATCACAATCGCAATCATCGCAATCCCAGGCCGTTGCCCGGGACGAGGAGAACCGCGGGTGGCCGACTGGATCAACAACATTGAGTTACACTCATCGTTACAACGTATGTAATAAAAGGTTTGGGAGAGATTCAGTCATCTCGGAGATCCCTGATCTCGGTGACTAGTAGCCCCAGTACACGTTTGCGGTAGCCGTCGTGCTGTTAACGAACGAAGGGTTGGCGAAGACCACGTCGTACGTGGTCTGGTTGGTGAGCGCCGGCAGTTGGACGGCGAACGACCCTGACGTCCCCAGCCCGCTGTTGTAGTACACCATCAACTCCGGCCGGCTGCAGTCCGACCTGAACTTGGCTACATCGCCCACACCCCAGAGAGACAGTGAGCGTCTGATAAGCATCCTCCCGGCGGGGTGCCGAGTCATAGGACGCTAGCCCGATGGTACCAATTTTATAGCGGTCGAGACTCGTCGGATGCATGAAGGAAGTTGTCTTGAGGCCCGTCGGCGTCGTTCACACGGACGCGACCTCCGAGGTGATAAAGAGCCGGGTCCCCGGTGTCGAATCCGTGGTCGAGGTCTTCCCTGAGTTCGAGCCTGCGCTCGAGGGTCTTGAGACGCACTCCCACATCTTCGTGCTTGGGTACTTCCACGAGCTTAGGCCCGAGCAGATCGGTCCGCTCAAGGTGAAGCCCAGGGCGCTTCTCCGGTTCGGGGTCAAGCCCGATGACCTGCCGACCGTTGGCGTCTTCTCTCTCGACTCCCCCACTCGCCCCAACCCAATCGGACTGGCGCTGGTCCCCCTCGTCAAGAGGGAGGGGAACAAGCTCCACGTCACCGGGCTGGACTTCTTCGACGGCACGCCGGTGCTGGACATCAAGCCGTACCAGGACAGCTACCGCGTGGACGACTACAGGCTCCCCGAGTGGCCTGCGAGGCTTCTGAGAGAGGCCGGGCAGTCAAAGTAGCATCCGCCAGCCGGTTCCCTCGGCCCCACATGCAACCTGCTTGAGTCACTCCGAAAGGACCTTGCGTATCGACTCTTCCGCGATGGGAATAGACGGCAGGAAGACGGTTCGCCCCTCGGCAGACAGGGCGTTCTCGACGGCGTTCACGATGGCGGGAAGTGAACCTATCCTCCCGGCCTCGCCGGCTCCCCTGGCTCCGTGCAGATGCTGGGAGGTCGTCAACCGAACCAGGACGTGCGTGAACTTCGGGGTGGCCACCGCCGACGGCATGAAGTAGGAGCGGATCAGCCGACCCCACGGGTCGTATCCTATCCTTTCCTGAAGAGCCTCCCCTATCGATTGCATGACGCCGCCCTCTATCTGCGCTATCAGGGCCGAGCGGTCCAGGACGGTCCCCAGGTCGTCGTATGAGAGGTGCCGGACGACCCTGACGGAGCCCGTGGCACGGTCGACCTCCACCAGGGAGATGTGGCACCCCGTCGAGAAGGTGGGGGTCTCCGACCTGTAGGTCGCGTCGACGGCCGTCACGCTCTTGAGCTCCCGGGCCACTCCGGCAAAGTCGAGGTCGCGGCTGCTTCCGCCCTTGAATCTCTGGTGGAACAACCCCGCTCTGAAGGTGACGGAGGCCGACCGGCCGTGGGACGATTCCCCCAGGCGGTCTCCTATCCGCATGATGAGCTGCTGACACGCCAGAAGGGCGGCCGATCCCGCGTATGCGATGCTCCTGCTCGACTGCGTCCCCGCCCCGAAGTGGCTCGTCCTCGTGTCTCCGAATCGGACCTCGACCGAGGACTTGCTCGTGTGCAGGCTCTCCGAGATCATCGTCGCAAGGGTCCGTTCGCTCCCCTGCCCCGTGGGCGCGACGCCGACGAATAGGACGAGCATCCCCCCCTTCGAGAGCTCCAGACGGACCGTCTCCTCCGACGGCGGTGCGGACTCGGAGAGGTAGAATGACACCCCGAAACCGAGGAGCTTTTGTCCCGAACTGTGCGACGCGCTCTGAAACAGCTCTCTCGTCTCCTTTGAGTTCCTGGCGGCCTCGAGAAGGTCGGTGAAGCGCAACTCGGGGATAGAGACCCCGAGCGCGGTCTTGTAGACCGATGAGTCGTCGCAAATCAGATTCGCCTTCCGGACCGAGAACTGGTCTAGTCCGAGCCGGCCGGCGATTTGATTCATGGTCCTCTCTAGAATGAGGGTCGCGATCGCGCCTCCCGAGCCCCTGATGGGCCCCATCATCACCTTGTTCGTGGCGACCGCTGTTACTCGGACCTCCACGTCCCTGATGTCATATGGGCCCGTGCTCATCGAGACCATCTGGTCTATGGCGGTGGTGCCGTGCAACGTCTTCGTCCCTGGCCGTGCCAGTGGTCCCCCGGCCGTACCTGCATAGTATGCGCCCGCATCCACGAGCACCCGGTCCCGGAACGCGAGTATCCTGCCCGAATCGTCGTATCCGACCTGAACCTCGTGCGTCTCGGCAGGCCGGTTCGTCAGGGTGAACAGCTTCTCCTCTGGAAGTGGGACCCACTTCACGTTCCTGCGAAGCCTGTTGGAGACCAGATACGAGGCCAGATCCTCGGCGTACGGGAATATCTTGGCGCCGAAGGCCCCGCCGACCGCCGTCTGGATCACGCGGACCGGCCGTGACCCCGTCGTAGACTTCACCAGGAACTGCTGGAGCTGAGAAGGCGACTGCGTGGAGGAGTACACGATGGTCTCGGAGCGCCCGCGCTCGATCACGATGCCTCTCCCTTCGAGAGGGTACGGAGAAAGTCTCGGTATCTGGAAGAGAAGTTTGAGCGTGTGCAGGGACCGCTTCAGGACCTGAGAGGGGCGCCCGGCTTTGGACTCCTGCTCGAAGACGATGTTGGACGAGGCCGTGGAGAGCCACTTGTCGTTGTCCTCCATGGCGCGCATTGGATCCAAGACCTCGGGCATTGCTTCGTATCGGACGCTGATCGCGTCCAGACAATCCTCCAACTGCTGTCTCTTGGAAGCGACTATCGCCGCGACCGGCTGGCCCTGGTAGACCACCTCGGACACCGCTAGGGGAAACTCCCGCCAAACGTCCGGGCTGACGAGGTCCTGAAGGTCGGGTCCGGTGAACACGCGAAGCAGGCCATCTGCGTTGCGGGCCCTGCCGGCGTCGATCTCCCTGATTCTCGCGTGGGCCACTGGAGAGCGGAGGAACGCGACGTAGAGCTGGTCGCGAACGTTCAGGTCCTCGACGAAGGTGGCCCGTCCGGAGAGATGCGACTGGAGCTGCTTCTCGAGGCGCCTGACCATCAGGGGAGACCGCCCTTCTCCGGGAGATAAGCATGGGCCTGATCAGGAAGTCAGGCAGGAATGACTTCGGGGATGCGGTTTGACCTGTGCAGCCCTTGGCGGCTCAACTCGGCACACCTAGATTATCCGAAAAAAATTGGTTCGACCAGGTCCGACTAGCGGCGACTACTCCCGCTTCATGTACTCGCGGAGATGCTTCAGCAGGTGTTGATCCTTGTTGAGAGCCGCGGTCAGCCGCTCGAGCGCCCGCGTCGTCTGCGGGTGGAGGTGGTGCTCGATTCCCTCTGCGTCTATGTATGCGGTTGCCGAGTCGACGCCTATCATCGTCAAGAACTCCATAAGTATCTCGTGCCTCGAGACCACAGACTTGGCCACCTTCTCCCCCTTCTCTGTGAGCTTCATGCCGCGGTATGGCTCGTAGGACAGATAGCCCCCGTTGGCTAGGTGCTTCACCATGCTCGAGACGCTCGGAGCGCCGACTTCGAGTCTTTCGGCTATGTCAAGGGTAGTAGCATAGCCATTCTCCTGGACCAAGCGGTAGATCGCTTCGAGGTAGTCTTCAGACCTCTGGGTCTCCCCCTTGACCTGCACCGTTCTCGCCAAGGCGCTCCGGAGGACCGATGGTGTTGAGTGCATAAAAGTATTGCGAGTGACCGCCAAAGTTTTGAAGCATCGAGAAATATTAGATGCGTCTAAGTTTAAATACCATGTGGTTTTCCAATGATGTGACTATGAGTGGAAGCTCCGACAGAAGTCTCAGACCACCTGAGCAGATGGATAAGGTGGAGGTTACTGAGCACCAGAGGAGCAACCCTAGGATCACTCTACGCGACTTCTTCGCGTATCTTGGCCCGACCCTGATAGTGAGCCTGGCCTACATCGACCCCGGCAACTTCGGGACTGACATTGCGGGGGGCTCGCAGTTCAACTACGGTCTGATCTGGGCTGTCTGGATGGCGAGCGTCTTCGCCATGATGCTCCAGTACCTCTCAGGGAAGCTCGGAATTGCCACAGGCACAGGTCTTGCGCAGCTGATCAAAGGCTCGCTGAAGACCAGGGCGAAGATAATCCCGTACTGGCTCGCGGCCGAGGTCGCCATCGGCGCGACCGACCTGGCGGAGTACCTTGGTACCGTCATAGCCCTGAACATCCTCTTCAATATCCCACTCATCTACGCAAGCATCTTCGGGGCCCTGGACGTCATCATACTACTGGCGCTGACGAGCAACCGCTTCCGCGTGATAGAGTATTTCTTCATGGTCTTCGTCTCGGTGATAGCTATCGGGTTCCTATACGAGCTCCTTCTATTGAATCCGAGCGTTCAGCAGATCGCGATCCACTCGGTCTCGCCGGACATATCAAGCGCCACCCTGCTGGTCGTCGTGGGGATAGTCGGCGCCACGGTCATGCCCCACGTCCTCTGGCTCCACTCCTCGCTTACCTCGACCAAGCTGACGAGGTGGGGGATCAAGAAGGACGATCACGCCTCGAAGAGGAAGTTCCTCAAGCTGCACCTCCGGGAGACCGTGATTGTCCTCTCGATCGCCGGGTGCGTGAACGTCGCGATCCTCGTGATGGGGGCCGCCGCATTCTACAGATACGGGTACACGAATATTCAGCAGATCAGCCAGGCATATGCGATACTGGGGCCCCTGTTCGGTCACTACTCGGACAAGATCTTCGCCATCACCCTCCTCGCTTCCGGAATCGCTTCGTCGGTCGTCGGGACGCTCGCAGGGCAGGAGGTCATGACGGCAATGATCGGCGCCAAGATCAACCCGTATCTGAGGCGTATCGTCACCCGGGGAATCAACGTCTTCCCAACGACCGCGTGCATCCTCCTCGGGATAAGCCCGCTGGCGCTGCTCTTCTACAGCCAGGTGTTCCTGAGTGTCCTGATCCCTCTCCCCATGATCCCGCTGATCTACTACACCTCCAAGAGCAGCGTGATGGGCCCGTACGTGAACAGGCACGCGACGACCATCGCCGCGCTTGTGGTCGGGGGAGCGATAGTGCTGCTGAACATCGCGCTGATCTACGCCAGCATCTGAACTCGGAGGCTCTCAGCTCGGACGCAGATGTGAGCCCTTGCGCCGACCCGCTCTGCTACCGTCGCCCCGCGGTCGGGATCAGCCAATCGAACGGTACCTCAGAAAGCATTAAATCCGCAGAGGTGGTCGACGGACACGTTTGCCGAAAGATTCTCACGAGCAGGTGACCGACATGCTGCGGAAGGTCCCTCTCTTCTCTACGCTCAACGGGAAGCAGCTGAAGACGATAGCGAAGAGCGGCAAGGAACTCTCCTATGCCCCGGGTCAGGAGATCATCCAGGAAGGTAGCATAGGGGTCGGGTTCTTCCTGATACTCGACGGCCACGTCCGCGTGAGGAAGGGCAAGAAGACCCTCGCTGAGCTGAAGACCGGAGATTTCTTCGGTGAGATGTCCCTGTTCGACGAGCAACCGCGGTCTGCGACCGTCGAGGCCACGGCCGACACGAAGTGTCTCGGGATAACGGCCTGGTCGTTCATCGGTATGGTGAAGTCCAACCCGGACATCGCTGTAAACCTGATGAAGGAGCTGGCGGTTCGTCTCAGGGTATCTAACAAGGCTCTCCCCGAGTAGCAGCACGAAGCGGAAGTTAGACTTCTAGGTCCGCGCGCTTATCGTCAGCCTTCCTGATTCCCAGGGCTTCATAACGAGATCCCAGGCGGTCACGACTTCCTCCTTTTTCTTGATCGCGAGACACGGTCCCCAGTCCTCAAGTCGAAGGACGGCTGCCTGCAGGCTCGTCCGGCCTCCCACCTCGATCGGCGTCATCTTGTCCAGCGCGCCTATCTTGGCGTCGAGCACGTCGGTCTTCGAGCCTTCGCGGATGCGATCGAGTGAACTCGGGCCGAAGACGCGGTCGATGATACTCCGGTCTGAGATGTACTTCCGCT
>Ga0224557_1001241_pt1 | contig 25234 bp, 21 predicted proteins | sample 714S31014metaG_FD_180677 | JGI IMG/M metagenome (GOLD analysis project Ga0224557, IMG submission 180677) | Peat soil microbial communities from Stordalen Mire, Sweden - 717 S3 10-14 | ecosystem: Environmental > Terrestrial > Soil > Wetlands > Peat | place: Sweden: Norrbotten County, Stordalen... | reverse complement strand
CGCTGACCGGCTGCCCCCGCTGCAGCGCCAGCCAGGCCAGCAGGGCTCGCTGCTTGGCGCCGCGAACCGGCACAGGCACCCCCCCAGCCACCGCTTCGAGCTCGCCGAACAGCCGGACCTCCATGACGTCCACCGTACGGCCCTCGCCCGGGTAGCCTCACCGTGCTGACCGATATGCCGGAAATCGCCCCCGCCTCAGCGCTACGACAGTCCCGCCTCAGACCCCGGACGCAGGCTTACCTCCAACCGGTGTCATGGATATGGCATCCGCTGCACTGACAAGGAGGAAACCATGGAACAGAGCTACCCCGTGGAGGTGCGAGCTCGCCTGGACGAGCCGTTGAGCCGCTGGCTGTGGCTGGTCAAGTGGCTGCTGGCGATCCCGCACTTCATCGTGCTGTTCTTCTTGTGGATCGCGTTCGCCGTCGTCACCGTCATCGCGTTCTTCGCGATCGTGTTCACCGGGCGCTACCCCCGGCCGCTGTTCGGCTTCAACCTGGGGGTGCTGCGCTGGTCGTGGCGGGTCGGCTACTACACCTACAGCGCCCTGGGGACCGACCGCTACCCGCCGTTCAGCCTCGGGCAGGAGCCGGGCTACCCCGCCACGCTGGACGTCGCCTACCCCGAGCGGCTCTCCCGCGGCCTGGTCCTGGTCAAGTGGTGGCTGCTGGCGATCCCGCAGTACGCCATCGTCGCGGTGTTCGCCGGCGGCGCCGCCTACACCGCCACAGGGGGCTCGCGGCACGCATGGCAGGCCGATGCCCTCTCCGGCGGCCTGATCGGGCTGCTGGTGTGCTTCGCGGCGATCACGCTGCTGGTTGCGGGCCGCTACCCGAAAGGGCTGTACGACTTCGTCATCGGCATGAACCGCTGGGTGCTGCGGGTCATCGCCTACGCCGCCTTGATGACCGACGCCTACCCGCCGTTCCGTCTCGACCAAGGCGGGGAGGCCATGCCCGCCCCCGCACCCGATGACCTCGCACCCGCGTCGGCCGCCTGGGCCCCGACTCCGGCCGCACCGGCCAGCTGACGGACCCTGCTGGCTGAACCAGCCAGTTCGATCCGGGTGAAAGGACAGAACATGGAATACAAGGTGCTCAGCGGGCCGTTCAACGCCGGCAAGCTCGAAAGCGACCTCAACGGCCACGCCGCCGAGGGGTGGCGGGTGGCCGGCACGTTTCAGGCCATCAGCTGGATGAAGTCGAGAACCCCGACGGTGATCGTGCTCGAGCGCGCGAGGGCCTGAGCGTACCATGACCGCTCTGTCTTGGTCCGCGCTGGTCATCGGGGCCACCCTGACACTGCTTTTGTTCGCGTTTGTCGTGCGCCGGCTGATCGGCGTGCGCGTGCCGGTGCCGCGCACACTGGCGGCCGGCGTCGTCGCGGTGCTGGTGTTCTCGCCGATCGTCACGGCCATGATCGGCGGCCCGGGGTTTCCCAGGAAGGGCAGCGTGCTGCCGGCCCTGTGGTTCGTGATCCTCGGGGTGGTCATCGCGCTGCTGGCCGGCATGGTTTTCCTGGTCATCGCGGAGGCGCTGGTGCCGAGCGGGTCGGTGCCCGGGCCGGTCTACGTGCTGCGGGCCGCGCGAGGGCGGATGGGCCGGGCGGGTCGCTACTGGCAGATCAGCAGGATCCTGGCGCGGCGGGGGCTGCTGCCGTATGCGCGGGGCGGGCGCCGGTCCGAGCTGGCGACGCCGGAGGGCCGGGCCCGGCTGGCCCGGTCGGTGCGGCTGGCCATGGAGGACGGCGGGGTCACCTTCGTCAAGCTCGGGCAGGTGCTGTCCACCCGCCGGGATCTTCTCCCGGCGGAGTTCACCGGCGAGCTGAGCCGCCTGCAAGACGACGCGGCCGGGGTCCCGTGGCCCGCGGTCGAGCAGGTGCTGCGGTCCGAGCTGGGAGCGGAGGTGAGCGAGGTGTTCGCCAGCTTCGACCGCACGCCGATCGCCGCCGCGTCCATCGCCCAGGTGCACGCGGCGACCCTGATGTCCGGGGCCCGGGTCGTGGTCAAGGTGCGCCGCCCGGATGTCAGCCAGACCGTGGACAGGGATCTGGATATCACCCGGCGGCTGGCGGCCCGGCTGGAGCGCAGCACGAGCTGGGGCCGGGCGGTCGGCGCGGCCGGGCTGGCCGCCGGGTTCGCCGCCGCCCTGCGCGAGGAACTCGACCTGCGGGTAGAGGCGCGCAACATGACCTCGGTGGCCGCCGCATCGGACAGCCAGGGCAGCGATGGTATCGCCATCCCGGTGCCTTACCAGCCGCTGTGCACCGCCCGGGTACTGGTGATGGAGCGCCTGGACGGGCGGCCCCTGGCCACGATAGACCCCAGCGCGGCCCGCCGGGGTGCGGGCCGCGCTGGCCCGCAGCCTGCTGGACTGCCTGCTCCGCCAGGTCATGCTGGAGGGGACCTTCCACGCCGACCCGCACCCGGGCAACGTCCTGCTGCAGGCCGACGGCAGGCTCGGCCTGCTGGACTTCGGGTCCGTCGGCCGCATCGACGCCGGGCTGCGCACGGCGCTGCAGCGGCTGCTGCTGGCCCTGGACCGGGGCGACCCGGCCGGCCTCGCCGACGCGCTGCTGGAAGTCCTCGAGCGGCCCGGGGAACTGGACGAGCCGCGCCTGGAACGGATGCTGGGCCGGTTCCTGGCCCGGCACACCGGACCCGGGATCACCCCCGACGTGACCATGTTCACCGACCTATTCCGCATCGTCTCCGAGCACGGGCTGGCGGTACCACCGGAGATAGCGGCGGTGTTCCGGGCGCTGGCCACGATGGAGGGCACGCTCACCCAGCTCGCCCCCGGTTTCGACATCGTGGCCGAAGCCCGCCGGTTCGCCGGGCAGCAGCTCACCGCCCAGTTCAGCCCCGACGTGCTGCGCAAGACCGCAGCCGATGAGCTGATCGCGCTGCTGCCCGTGCTGCGCCGCCTCCCCCGGCGCATCGACCGGCTCGGCGGGGCGCTCGAAGCCGGACGGCTCAGCGTCAACGTCCGCCTCCTGGCCGACCCGGCCGACCGCCGCTACCTCACCGGCCTGCTGCACCAGGTCATCCTCGTGGCCCTGGCCGCGACATCCGGCGTCATGGCCGTGCTGATGCTCGGCCTGCACGGCGGCCCGGCCATCACCAAGACCGTGACCCTGTACGCGTTCTTCGGCTACTGCCTGCTCGTCATCGCCGCGATCCTCGCCCTGCGCGTGCTGGTGCTCGTCTTCCGCCCGGACACCCGATGACGCGCCGAGGCAGCTGGCCAGGGACGGCGAGGAGGCCGCCAACGACACTCGACTTCGTCGCACCCACCTTCCCGTCACTGAACGTGAAGACAAGGAAGGCCTGGCCGAAGAGCGTCCACGTCCTGATTACCTGGCCCTGATGAGGCCCAGGGAGCGGGCCCGGCTGACCGCCTCGTCCCGGCTGTGGACGCCGAGCCTGGCATAAAGACGTGCCGCTCGCTCCTTGGCTGCGGACCGGGAGATGCCTAGCTTGCCGGCGATAACGGAGAAGGGCAGTGGTGCGGGGAGGTACCGCAGGACCTGCGCCTCCCCCATGGTGATCGACGCTGCCCTGACTCGTGCCCCGGCTTGGCTGGCCGCTTCGGCGGCTATCTCGCCGGCGGCGGCAATGGTGATGAGGGATTCGGCCACCGACTCGGCGGCCACCTCGACGGCGGCTTCTGCGGTGGCGATGTCTTCGGCTACGGCGTCAGCGGCGGCCTGGCCGGCGTCGGCCACGATGAGGCCGGCGGCGGTCAGCGCCGCGACCGCCTCATGGGCGGCCGCCTCTTCCACCAGCCCGGCCGTGATCAGCGCCCGGACCGCGCCGGCGGCAGCGGCGGACTGGACCTGCCGCGAATCGGCCACTGCCCGGGCCGCCTCGGCCTGGGCCGCGGCCGCCGTGAGCAAGGCGGCGGCCTCGTCGGCCTGGGCCCGGGCAATCACCTCAGCTGCCTCCTCCAGGGCGGCGACCTCGGCTCCCACCACCAGCCCGGTCTCGACGGTCAGGAAGCCCTCGCCGATCAGCGTGCCGCCGGTCTCGGCGATGGCGTCGAAAAGCGGGGCGGCCCAGTAATGCTCGACGAGCAGGAAGGCCAGGGCGGTCCCTGGCTCCAGGGAATCGGCCAGAGCGCGCGCATCGGCCCGGTCAAAGGCCGCGGAACCGCTAGCTGACGCCGGCGCAGCCGGACGATCGCCGTTCGCGACGGGAACCACCGCCGCCAGGAGCGAGCCGAAATCCTCGTCATCACCGGCGGTCAGCCGTTCGATGGTCCCGTCCTGGCTTTTGGCCACGAAGAGCATGTCCAGCAGGCGGAGAACTCCCCGGCCGCGCAGACGGTCGACCTCGGCCAGGATCCTTTCCTCCGAACCGGCGTCGCGGCTGAAACTCAAGGCGATCACTTGGAGCGGTGCGGTCATCGTCGCCCTCCTTATCCCGGCCCCCTGACATCGCCGACCGTACCACCAAGCAGCATCACCGCCGGTTGGCGCATCCCCCCTCTCCTGGCGGGAGCTGGACCAGTCCTTGGGACCTCACCGACGTAGCTGAGACCGCCCTGTCGACCGCGCGCGACTCGCGGCATGAGCGGGCGTTCTCCAGGTCAGTGCGGAGCAGACTGCCCTGCGATGGTGATCTGCGGTCAGGCATAGGCGAGAACGAGCTGGATTACCGCCGCGACCAGGATCAGCGCTGCCCCTGCGGTCAGCACGGACCAGACGGCTGCGAGCCGGATGAGCTGAGCGGCCCGCGCGGCAACCTCGCTACGCTCCTGGCGGATTTGCTCGAGCTGGCGCGGGATCTCGGAGAGGAAGGCCATGGCTGCAGGGGTGACCACGGCTGCCCGGCGGGTCCTGAAGATCGTCAGCCGGCTCATCTTGCTGGCCTCGAGCGCGGCGCGCGCGGCCTGGGGCAAGTCCGCGAACAGATCCCGGTACTCGATGAGGCTCGCCCGGGCCTGAGCCCCGGTGCCGAAGACCAGCAGCGATGAACCGGCCACCGTCAGCCATTGCGCGCCGGCACTCCATGACGACATGACCGAAGCCTCCCATGCCGGTGCTGGCCAGAGCTAGCTGCCGGCGGCACGGGCGGTCCTGGCCTGCCTTTCCGCCCCGCACGCACGCACGCCGGAGCCGACCGCAGTCGATTTCGGCCGACCCAACGCCCCCACCCCGTATGCCGCCGCCCGTATCGCCGCGTTCCTGGACAAGCACCTATGCTGGGCGGCCTTCTGGGACAAGAACTATCGAGTCTAGCGCGTGGCCGAGAACGACCCCGACTCCGACCTATACGCCGAGAGCCGTGACGCCGACGCGGTAATTAAGTACATGGCCGCACACTCCTGAGACGCCCGCTGTCAGCCGTGGCGTACCGCTGTGGTAAGCGACGAACGCCATGAACATCTCGCGCCGCCTATCGTGAGCACGGTCACGGCAGTCTGTTTCCGCGCGCGCGGAAACACCATGAGCGTGGGGCTTGGCGGGAGCCGTCGTCGTGACTGCGCGCCGGGGCGCCCTTGACAGCTACGGCAGGTAAACGCGCCGGGATGTCACGGATGAGCCAGGGCACGCAGACCGATTCGGAGCGCTTAAGAACTGCGGCGACCATGGGCGCGTCCGCACCCAGATCGACCATTTCTGCGCGTTCTTTGTGCCTGCCACGCGATCGGCGTCACGGCGGAGTTCGCAATTGAGTGGCCTTGAGCCCGGTCTGTGCCTCGTCACGGATCACGGCCGGCTCCCTGATATCGGGCGGCCTCGCTGGCCGCGAACCGGAGGCAGGACAGCGGGAGACAGATCCCGTTGGCTCGAGCGACTTCGGCACGGACTGGGGCCGCGCCTTGGTATATCTGGCGGAGGCCGGGCAGCGCTGCTGACAGTCGACTCGTGTTTCTGGTCACCGCGACTGACGGGTTGAAATGCCCAGGCCCCGCCAGCCTGGCCCCGGTGCACTCGCCTGGTAGCCGTGGCCTGATCGCCGGGGCGGGTGATGCGCTCGTATTCCGCGTCGGCGATTGCGCCGGGAACGGCGTGTCCCGGCCGCGATCTGTTTCATGGCCTGGTCAAAGTCACTTTGCTGTCACAGCGCCGGTGGCTTGTGCAGGTCAGGGCGCCGGCGGTACTGACCTTTCCGGCCATGCCTTGTCAATCTGGCTGGCCTGGTTAATCTCCTGGGCTGGGGTGCCGTGCGTCCGGACCGGATCCCGGCCGCAAGCCGCTGCCGCGGGCTGGCGGGCGGATCCTGCGGCATGGTCTGGACGGGCGGCAGGAGCGGGGGCCCAGGACCCCGGCCTGGCGCGGGCGGCATGATGTGGCCCGGGGACATGCCGGGGGGCGTGGAGGTTTGCCTGAAGTCGCGGTGCGGAACAGGGACCAGCATGAGCTCACTTGTTGAATCCGGGCTGATGACCGATGGCACGGAGCTTGAGCGCCTGGTCGCTGGCCAGCATCATGATCCGCACCACGTGCTGGGCGCTCATCTGGAGCGGGACGGTGAGGGTCGCGACCGTGTGGTGATCCGCGGGTGGCGTCCCGACGCGATCGGCATGGTCATCGTCCTCGGCGAGCAGCGGATCGAGACGCGCCGGGTGCATCCCGCCGGGTTGTTCGCCGGGGCGCTGGAGGGGCCGGATATCCCGGACTACCGCCTGGAGACGTACTATCCGGGTGAGGCCGGTGAGGTCGTGGTCACGGCCGATGATCCGTACCGGTTCTGGCCCACGCTCGGGCCGCTTGACCTTCACCTGCTGGCCGAGGGCCGGCACGAGGGGCTGTGGCGTCATCTCGGGGCGCAGGTGCGGGTGCATCAGGGGGTGTCCGGCACCTCGTTCGCGGTGTGGGCGCCCGGCGCCCGGGCGGTCCGGGTCGTTGGTGACTTCAACGGCTGGGACGGTCGCCTGCATCCGATGAGGACGCTGGGCAGTTCCGGGGTCTGGGAGATCTTCCTGCCCGGGGTTGGTCCCGGCGCCCGCTACAAGTTCGAGGTGCTGAGCGGGCACGGGCAGGTGAGCCTGCGGGCAGACCCGTTCGCCTTTGCCGCCGAGGTACCGCCGGCCACGGCCAGCATTGTCACCCGGAGCACGTATGAATGGCAGGACGCGGCGTGGTTCGCCGCGCGGGCGGCCTCCGACCTGCTGCATGCCCCGGTGTCGATCTACGAGTGCCACCTGGGCTCGTGGCGGCTCACCCAGGACGCCGACGGCGGCTGGCGTCCGCTGACCTACCGCGAGGCGGCCGAGGTCCTGCCCGGGTACCTCACTGGCCTCGGCTTCACCCACGTCGAGTTCCTCCCGGTCGCCGAGTACCCGTTCGCCGGCTCCTGGGGATACCAGGTGACCGGGTACTACGCGCCGACAGCCCGGTTCGGGACGCCCGATGATTTCCGCTACCTGGCCGACCGGCTGCACCAGGCCGGCATCGGGGTCCTGGTCGACTGGGTGGCCGGGCACTTCCCCAAGGACGACTGGGCGCTGGCCCGGTTTGACGGCACGGCGCTGTATGAGCACGCCGACCCGCGGCTGGGTGAGCAGCCGGACTGGGGCACCCTGGTGTTTAACTACGGGCGCCACGAGGTTCGCAACTTCCTGCTTGCCAACGCGCTGTACTGGATCGAGGAGTTCCACCTCGACGGGCTGCGCGTCGACGCGGTCGCCTCGATGCTGTACCTGGACTATTCGCGCCGGGAGGGCGAGTGGGTCACCAACCGGTTCGGCGGCCGGGAGAACCTGGAAGCCATCGACTTCATCAAGGAAGTCAACGAGGTCCTTTACCGGCATGACCCGTCGGTCATGCTGGTGGCCGAGGAATCCACGTCCTGGCCGGCGGTCTCCCGCCCGACGTACCTGGGCGGGCTCGGCTTCGGGTTCAAGTGGAACATGGGCTGGATGAACGACACCCTGGTCTACTTCAGCAAGGACCCGGTGCACCGGCGCTACCACCATCACGAGCTCACCTTCGCGCTGCTGTACGCGTTCACCGAGAACTTCATCCTTCCCCTCAGCCACGACGAGGTGGCGCACGGGAAGGGATCGCTGCTCGGCAAGATGCCCGGGGACCGCTGGCAGCAGTTCGCGAACCTGCGCGCGCTGCTGGCCTGGATGTGGGCGCACCCCGGCCGGCCGCTGCTGTTCATGGGCGGCGAGATCGCCCAGAACGACGAGTGGCGGCACGATGCCAGTGTGGACTGGCATCTGCTCGACTACCCCGAGCACGCCGGGGTGCAGGCACTGGTCCGGGCGCTCAACACCGTCTACCGCCGCGAGCCCGCCCTGTGGGAGCAGGACTTCGACTGGCCCGGCTTCCGCTGGATCGACCCCGACGATGCCGGCAACAGCGTGCTGTCCTTCCTGCGGTTCCCCGCCTCAGCCGGGCGTCCCGTGGCCTGCCTGGCCAATCTCACCCCGGTGCCCCGCCCTGACTACCGCATCGGACTTCCGCAGCCGGGGCGCTGGGCGGAGATCCTCAACTCCGACAACGCCGAATTCGGCGGCAGCAACACCCTCACCGGCACCGTCACCGCCGAGGCCCCCGGCTGGAACGACCTCGACTACTCCGCCACGGTAACACTGCCGCCCCTCGGCGTCCTTTGGCTGGCCCACGACCCCGGCCACGGCTAGCCGGCGACCCGCTAACCGCCGGCAGCCGGCGTCCCTACCTACCCGATCTTCGCGGTACCCTCACCCAAGGACATCTCAGCTCGAGGCAGACACGCCGGTCTGGTAACTCCAGCCGCCCGTGCTCTGCGATCGCGGCCAGGCCACCCTCCCTCAGCCCCACGCCGTTATCCCGGCAGCTCCGCGCCGGCCGCCGCCTGCAGGATCTGGCAACAGGACCAGCGCTCACCGCAGCTACCGTCGCGCAGTACGATCGGCACCAGACAGCAAAGTCTTCGTCCCGCGCGCCGGCACGGATTCCGCTGCGGACACCGAACCGTGGCAGCGCGCTATGAAACCATGGGTCGGTCACGAAGCGCGACGATACTGACGGTCATCCACGTTGACCGGGAGAGCGCCCCTGCCGGGTCTGCGCTGCCTGTCAATGAAGCCTTCGCCGTTGAGCAGGCACAGACGGCCAGTTCTGGCGCTATCGCCCTACGCTGTCCGCTCTGCCTCAGGATCGCATTGCCTGCGGCCCTCCGGCTAGTCGCAGGTTCGTGCCGGCAAGAAACCGGGCGTCGCTGCCACGCTGAGCTCGCGGGGCACTGCGACGCCAGGTGGGCAACGCTCGGCCTCGGACGGGACCCCCGTGCGCGACTTGCTTCCGGGCCGCTGAGGGACCTGTCCAGCCGGCCGCCGAACAGCGCCTCGCCCGCGCTATTTCGCCTTCTTCCTGGACGGCTTCGTCGCGGGCGCGGCGGCCTTCCCGGGGGTCTTCGTCGCCGTTTTCTTCTTCGCCGGTTTCTTCTTCGCCGGTTTCTTCTTCGTCGGCGCCTTCCTCGCTGCTCGCGGGACCGCCTCAGCTAGCGCGGTCAGGTCCACCACGGAGTCGTCTCCGCCGAAGTCATTGGGCTGGTAGGCGTCGGCGGCCCAGTCGTTGTCCCACCGCTGGCCGTCCAGGAGGTACCGGAACCGGTAGGCCCGCCCCGCGTCCAGGACGACCGTCACGCTGAACCCCCCCTCGGCGTCGCGGTGCATCACGCCGGCGTCGGCCAACCAGTCGTTCCACTCCCCGCACACCGCCGCAGTCTGGGCGCCCACCTGGGGATCAACGGTGAACGTGACGTTGGCCTTGCCCTTCGCTCCCCTGGACTTGATCACTTCGGCCTCCGCTCTGCCTGGCCCGGGCCCCGTCGGCGGACGCCAGCTTCCCATCCGCCGCAGTCCAGAAAGGGCTGGCCAGACCGGCAGCCCGGGCCCTCGATCCCTTCCAGCTACCGCATCCTATCCCGACGGTCCGCCCGGCACCGACGACTACACCGCCCGCCTGCACGCCGCACTGATCCGTGGGCGCAGCACGTCGCCCACCTACGTCGAGGCTTTGCGCCCTCGGCGAAGACGTCGCCATCGACATCGGCCTGCCGGAGTGACGCGGCCCTCACGGGTTGGATCGCCCGGGAATCTTGGAGGCCTCAGTCCTTGGAGAGGATGAATTCGTGACAGAGAGCAAGAGGTATCCAAGTAAGCTCCGGGGCTGACGGGAGTGGGCACCGCCGGGGACCGTACCTTGGCGCATGGTGACATCGGCAGGTGACAAGGGTGTTCATGGCCATCGGGGGGACAGGTGCCGGGACCGAAGATCTGGCCTGCAGCCGTCTCTCCGGCATGCCGAGCAGGCAGGCCGACTGCGGGCCGTGCCACCGGGTATCCCGCGACCCGACCGGGCGGCGGGCTCCGCTGTGCCCGGCGCGGTCATGATCACGCAGCAAGACAGGGACCTGCGCAAGGCGCAGATGGACGCGGCGAGGCGACGCGCCAGACCCGGCGCGGGCCCTGGCGGCGGCGGACCGCGATCCGGTCCAAGCCGGTCAGGATCACTCTCGATCTGAGCCCCGGGCTTAACGGCAGCTGGCCTATGGGCGGACTCGGCTGCGATCGCGGGACGGCTAGACAGCTGACCGGCACCGCCCGGCTATCCCACACCAGCCGCCGTCGATTGCTCCTGGCATCCCGCCTGCCTCCGGCGCACGGCTGCTTGCAGGCGCGGCAGATGTTCGTTCGGGTGCGCCATGGACAGCCCAACCGCCGACCGCTGGGGCGCACGTAACGGATACGCGAACAGCCATGACTGCCGAGTGAGCTGCGATCTGCGATCAGTAGACCGCAGAGGCGCAGGTCGGCGCTCTTGGGGAGTGCATCGTCTGGGCCGTGCGACTGACAGACGGCCGGCCGTCGCCGGCCAGGAAGCTGGTGGAGGCCATGCGCCGTTCGCGCAGGCCTGCCAGGATTCTGCCAGCGGCATCGTAGATGCGTGCGGCCCCAAATCCCCGGCTCTCACCGGGTGGTCTGGGGCCTCACCTCACGTCCTCCGGTTTCCCCTGCGGGCTTTCCTCCGGTTTCCCGTTTGCCCGCCGGGTTCTTCCCCTTCGCCCGCCGTCCTCTGGTTTCCCTTCGTCCGGCGGTCTCCGGTTCGGTCCCTTCGGCCGTTGCCCGGTTCCGGTTCCCCGTCGGTTTCCCTCCGGGTTCCCTTTCCCTTGAGCAATCTTCACCTTAGCGCTGCCGCGCGGCGGTTCCCCAGGCGTTGGTCCCGGGCGGCAGGGACCAACGCCACCAGTTCTACCACCCCGCTTGGATCGCGCGATCCGCCTGCACGACGGATGGGCAGCGGCTGGGCACGATGGGATGCCGCAACAGAGCCGCCTGTTACGAGCGGCCGCGAGCGCAGGACATCGCCGCGCCCGAACTGCCCAGATCGGCCGTTACTTACGCGCACGTGCGGGCTGTCGCCGGTGCGGAATGTGACCTGAGGTGCGTGCTTGCCGGGCAGGTGCTCAGCGCCGGGCGGCGGGTTCCACCGGTTGTGTTCTGTCACTTACCGGAGCAGGGTGAGACCGGGCTGCCGGCGGCTGCGGTCAGCCAGCCCGGAAGCGCGCGGGGATCTGGCAGCGGAACATAGTCCTGCTCAGCTCCGGCATAGGTCCAGGCCGGGCCGTGGTCGGCCAGCGCCGTCAGGGCGGTGATGAGCCGGCCGACGTCGTCTGCGCGGCTGCCGAGTCCCAGGCTGGCGCGTACCGCGGTCCCGGCCGGGTTGAGCCTGGCCAGCAGCGGGTGAGCGCAGAAGCGGCCGTCCCGCACGCCGATGCCGTGCTCAGCGGACAGGTATTGCGCGACCAGCGCTGCGGGCCAGCCGTCGACGGTGAAGCTGACGACGCCGATCCGGTCTGCCTCGTCCGGCCACAGCCGCAGCGGGCGCACGCCGCCGATCCCCTCCAGGCCGCCGCTGAGGCGGCGCAGCAGCGCACCTTCGTGCGCCGCCACCGCGCCGGCGGGCAGCGAAGCCACCTGCTGGCAGGCGGCAGCCAGCGTGACAGCGCCGACGACGTTCGGCGTGCCGGCCTCGTGCCGGGCAGGCGAGCCGGCCCAGTCCGTCCCGGCGAGCCGCACCTCGCGGACAGCTCCGCCTCCGGCCAGATAGGGCGGCGCCGCGTCAAGCCAGTCCCGCCGGCCGACCAGCACGCCGGCTCCGAACGGAGCGTAGATCTTGTGCCCGGAGAACGCGAGATAGTCCAGGCCGGCCGCGGCCATATCGATGCGCCGGTGCGGCACCAACTGAGCGCCGTCCACCGCGATCCGGGCACCGTACCGGTGCGCGACCTGCGCGAGCTCCGCCAGCGGCAGGCACTCGCCGGTGACGTTGGACGCGCCTGTCACCGCCAGTACCGCGGCAGGCCGGCATGCGAGTTCTGCCCGGATCGCGGCGATCGTCTCGCCGAGCGTGGCCCGGGCCGGGACGACGCGGCCCTGCCGCGCCTGCCAGGGCAGCAAGTTGGCATGGTGCTCGATGTCCAGGTACACGACCGGTCCGTCAACGGCGGTGGCGAGCAGGTTGAGCGCGTCGGTGGTATTGCGGGTGATGACGACGACGTCGCCGTCACGGGCGCCGACGAACGACGCGATCTCGCCGCGGGCAGCCTCGTAAGCACTGGTACACACCACGGAGGCATATCCCGCGCCACGGTGCACGCTGGAGTACAGCGGCAGCAGCTCCGCGGCCCGGTCGGCCACCGCGCGCAGCGCGGGCGCGCTGGCCGCATAGTCCAGGTTCACGTAGCGGGTAGTTCCGCCCGCGACAACGGGGACCTTCAGGGCGGCTCCGACGAGCTCGGCCAGCGGCAGGTCGCCGGCAACTGAGGACTGCCGCGCCGCCGGACCGGTAATCCGGGCCTGCGGCGCAGTGAGGGTGATGGTCATCAAGGTCTCCAGCGCAACTCGGGGACCCGAGTCAGCAGGTCCGCGCTTGCCCGTCCCGGCTGGGAGCAGGCCGCGTCCTCACCCGGGGCACCCCACCGCGGAGGAGGGTTGCCGGCCAGCAAGCCGGGGCTTAGCGCTGACACTCATGACGTATTCAGCCACGCTACCAGACCGGCACCGCGACGCGTCAGGACGCCGCGCCTGCCGCATCCGCTCACCAAGCATGAACGCGCCGCCTTTGATCCGGCCGGCATTCCCGCCACCCCAGATCGACCCGATCTGCGCGCCGCATCTGATAAGCGCCGCGGATCCCCGCGGCCACACAGATCGGCGGATATTTCTCTGCAGGGCGTGGGCTCGGCCGAATACACCTGGTGACCTAGGAAGCGGCGCAACTCAGAACCGGATCGCCGATTCCGTATGCGTGAGGCGAGGGCTGGGCGGATGGGATTAGGCGTGCTTAACGTCCGTTTCTGGTATCGCCGATGCGCCGTCTGACTGAGCTTGGGTGCGAGCGGACCCGGAGCGTCGGCAACGTACCGGGCCAGGCGGGCAGTCCCGGATTCTGGCGCGCGGCAGCCAGCAGGGCTGGAGTCGGTGAGATCGGCCGGCTGCCCGGACCACCAGGATCGGCAGCTGCGGGGTTCAGCACGGCGCCCGCTGCCGCGAGCCGCTGGGCCGCTGGCAGATGGATCAACTCGCCATCGACGATGGCGGCGGGGTAATCAGAGGTTCGTGACGGGAACATAGACGCTGGTCGTAGTCCGCCGCGAGTGCTAGCAGCGCGGCTGGCCCGTCTCCGGTGAAGCAGGAGCCGTGCATGACGGCGAGCGTGGCGGGGTTGAGGCCGGCCAGTCGCCGGATCGTGGGACCGGTGTCTGGTGTCAGGCAGCTGGCCCTGAAGGCGTCCTCTGCCTGGGCGGCGGCGCCGATGATGTCGCCGTTGGTGATCGCCGGGCCGTTGCCCAGCTGGGTGAAGAGGTCCCCGCACAGTAGCGTGCTGGTGGTTTCCTCGTACAGGACCCTGGCCTCCCAGCCGTGCGGGACATGCGGGGTGTCGATATGCCGCACCCGGTGCGCGCCGAGCTGGAGGACCTGGCCGTCGGCGAGCGGCACGGGCGGCCGGTCGGCCAGGTCGTTCAGCGACACCATGCAGCCGAGCGCCCCGTGGGCGACTTCGGCCTGAGGGGCTGCGGCGAGCAGCTGGTTCATGGCCCCGCACTCGTCGGCTTCGACATGGCCGAAGGTGATCCAGCGGAGCCGGTCAAGCGGGGTGATCGCGGCGATGGCCTCGGCGAGGAGCGGGAAGGTGGCTCGATGTCCGGTATGGAACAGCAGCGGCTGCTCGTCGTCGATGAGGTACTGGTTGAAGGTGAGGCCGGCCGGGCCGATGCCGGGCACGAAGGTGGAGAACCGGTAGATCCCCGCGGCGATCTCGTTCGTCTGGGTGTCCATGGCGCGCTCCTTTTGCGGGTTCAGGCGGTCGGGTCCTGGGGTGAGGTGGCCGGGCTAGAGGGGAAGGGGGTGGCGCAGGATGCCGGTGCTCTGGCCGCGTCCGGACAGGATCCGGCAGAACTCGATGGCGTCCATGTCGACGTGCTCACCGCCGGTCCCTGAGCGGTACTGCCCTCCGGCCGGGCCGTCGAGGGAGAGGGTGAAGGGCTCGCCGTGGGTGCCCGCCCATTCGGCGACGACGTCGGCGACGATGCGGCTGTCGTGGCCGGGGTCCTGATCGAGCGTCTTGCCGGTAGCCCTGGCCAGGTCGATCCGGTGCATCCACACGTCGCGGGTGAACCCGATGTCGAACAGGTAGGACAGCGGCTGGCGGCCGACCGGGGCGGGGAGGTTGAGCAGGGGGAGCCTGGCGATCGGGCGCGGGAGACGGGTGCGGGCCCGCAGGGCCCGGGCCGAGGCGACGTCCCACTCGGTGATGAGCTGCCCGGTGCTCAGGCCGGCCCGCTCGCGGATCTGGAGCTGGTTCATCCCGTCCCACCAGTACTGCCCGCCGATCTCAGCGATCAGCGGGCGTCCCTTGCGGACCTGGCGGGCGAACTCGCGCGGCGATGCCTGGCCGGCGGCGGACCCGACGACGTGGGCGGCCACGGCCCGCGCGTCCCACAGCGTGCAGTCGGTGGGCTTGGCCCAGTCGCCGGGCTCCAAGCTCCGCAGCAGCGTGGCGAACTTGGCGTTCTCCGCCGCCGCGATCTGCATCGCTTCGCCGTGGGCAATCCTCGGCACGGTGGTGACATCCTTGATGGTGGCCTGGCTCATGGTCGTTCCCCTTTGCGGGTGCTTTGCTGCCGGTGCCGGTCGACATCGGCTAGGAACATGTCAACTGCCCGCTGGGCGAGGCGGACCCACCGATCGCCGCCCGGGTCGTTGGCCACCTGCTGGTGGGCCAGGCCGTTCACCAGGGCGCTGAAGACGTCGAGGTCGGACGGATCGGACACGCCGGCCGCGGCCAGGCGCTGGCGGGCGATCTCGTAGAACTCCAGGGCGGGGGCGTAGGACGCCGCAGAGGGCTCGAAACCAGGGATTGTCCGCTGGAAGAGCAGCTGGTGGCGTACCACGTCCTGGGTCGAGAACCGCACCAGTGCCCCGGTGAACTCCACGAGCGCCTGGCCGGGGTCGTCGCTGAGAGCCAGGGACCGGACCATCTCCAGGAGCTGGCGGTTGCCGTCGGCGAACATCAGGTCGTACAGGCCGAGCTTGGAGTCGAAGTAGGCGTACAGGGACGGCTGGCGCAGGTCGACGCGGTCGGCAAGGTCCCGGAGCGAGATCACGGCGAGGCCGTCGCGATGGGCCAGCGCCCAGGCCTCGGCGAGGATCGCGGACAGCTTCGCCTGCCGGCGGCGCTGCCGTGGATCGGCTTGCTGTCTCTCGGTCTTCGGCACGGATCGCCTCTCCTCCTATCATCGATCGATAACCTATCGCTGATAGTTCCAGCTCGGCCCGGGGTTTGTCAAGTCCCATCAGCCCGCACCATGCCACGCCGGACGAGGCAAGACGGACTACGTTGCCGCGGGCAGTGAACTGTCCGGGATCCAGGAAGGGTTGCCACCCGGGACGTCCGGGACCTGGAGGAGCGCTGGATAGGAGTGCTGCCGGGCGCCACGCTCAGGCTGTCCTGACCGTGGCGCGCGACCTTCTTCGCCGGGGGCGACAGGAAGCCCGCGACCGGCCGATGACCAGGGCCAGCCCGGCACAGAACGGTTCAGGTGCGTGGTGATCCGGGCCGTGGCCTCGGCGTCAGGCATGCAGCCGCCGACCGGTAGATGGAGAGCAGGACTGCGGCACGGTTCCTCGCTCACCGGCGGGTGTAATGCGCGATGACTACGCTCTTGGTAGTTGTGACGCTTCCGCTAGGGTCGGACTCGGTCAGAGGGGAGTGCCCATGCCTTTCCGGGTGGTCGTCATCGGCGCCGGCTTCGGCGGGATCGGCATGGCGATCGCGCTCAAGCGGGCGGGCATCGAGGATTTCGTCGTGGTGGACCGGGCTGATGACCTCGGCGGAACCTGGCGCGATAACAGCTACCCGGGCCTGACCTGCGACATACCGTCGCACTTGTACTCGTTCTCGTTCCGGCCCTGGCGCTGGAGCCGGCGTTTCCCGCCGCGCGAGGAGATCCTGGCTTACCTGCACGCGCTAGTCGCCGAGCGCAGCCTTGGCCCGCACCTGCGTTTCGGCTGCGGCGTCGCGGCGGCCGAGTTCGACGAACACCGCGCGGTCTGGAACCTCACCCTTAACGATGGCGGCACGCTGCAGGCAAGGATAGTCGTCTGCGCCCTCGGCCAGCTCGGCCGTCCCGCCCTTCCCGATATCCCCGGCCGGGACGGGTTTGCCGGCCCCTCGTGGCATTCCGCCCGCTGGAACCACGATGCCGCCCTGGCCGGCCGGCGTGTGGCTGTCGTCGGCACCGGGGCCAGCGTCATCCAGTTCCTGCCCGAGATCGCCAAGGTCGCCGGCCACGTCGACGTCTACCAGCGCAGCGCCCCGTACGTGCTGCCCAAGGCCGACCGGCCGTACCACGACGCCGAGCAGATGCTGTATGACCGGCTGCCCGTGGTGCGCAAGGCCGACCGGCTACGTATTTTCCTCTACGGCGAGCTGCTCACCAGCGGCTTGGTCCTGTCGCCCAAGCTGCTGGCCGCGCCGATGCAGCTATGGCGCCGCCAGCTCCGCTCGCAGATCGCCGATCCTGAGCTGCGCGCCAGGTGCGTCCCTGACTACGTGATGGGCTGCAAGCGGATCGCGTTCTCCAACGCCTGGTACCCGGCTCTGGCGCGGCCGGACGTGGAGCTCGTCACGGACCGGATCGAGCGGATCGTCCCGGACGGGGTGGTAACCGCCGACGGCACGACCCGCGTCGCGGACGTGATCATCTACGGCACCGGTTTCAAGGCGACGGAGTTCCTCGCGCCGATGCTGGTGTCCGGCCTCGGCGGCCGCCGGCTGCAGCAGGCCTGGCAGGACGGGCCGCAGTCCTACCTCGGCATCACTGTTTCCGGGTTCCCGAACTTCTTCATGCTCTACGGGCCGAACACCAACCTCGGCGGAAATTCGATCATCTACATGCTCGAAGGCCAGACCGGCTACGCTCTCGGCGCGATCCAGGCGCTCCAGGCCGAGCGCCTGGCCTGGCTTGACGTGCGCCCCGACGTGCAGGACGCGTTCAACTCCTGGGTGCAATCGGCCAGCCGGACGTCGGTGTGGGAGACCGGCTGTCACAACTGGTACACGACGGCCTCTGGACGCAATACCAACAACTGGCCCGACCACACGTTCATGTACCGGTACCAGGTCCGGCGCTTTGACCTGGCCGCGTACCGGGTCATGCCGCAACGGCCGGCCCTGGCCGGCCCCGGCGCGGCATGACCGCCCGCCGCGCGCGCCGGGGGCTGCGCGTGCCGCCCGCGGCCGGGCGTCTCGCGATGCGGCAGCTCGTCAGGCGCTGCCTGGACCCGGCTTTGCCCTGGCCGGTGCAGCGAACGCGGCTGGACCAGCTCACCAGGATCGCCCTGCTCCCGCGGCGCACCACGGTCACCGAGCAGACGATAGCCGGGCTGCGCGCCGAGGTGGTGTCCTCCCGGGCACCGGGTTCGCAGCTGACGGTGATCCACTTCCACGGCGGCGGCTATTGCCTGGGCTCGGCGCGCATGGCCCGGTCCTGGGCGGCGCACCTGAGCGCCCAGACGGGCTGCCGGGTTGTCTTGCCCGAATACCGCCTGGCACCTGAGCATCCCTATCCGGCCGCACTCCAGGACGCCCGCGCGATGATGAGAGCCCTGGCCGGCGAGGCCAGCCCGGGCCCGGTGGTGGTGTCGGGCGACTCGGCAGGCGGCGGACTCGCCCTGGCCCTGGTCCTGTCGATGCGCGACGAGGGCCAGGAGCCCCCGGCCGGGGCCATCCTGCTGTCGCCGTGGCTCGATCTCGGCCGCGACCGCCGGGCCGTCCCGGACCTGGTGCGCCGCGACGTCCTGCTCAGCCCGGACTGGCTCGACGCCTGCGCCCGCGCCTACGCCGACCCATCCACCTGGGTCGGCCCCTTGGTCTCCCCGTTGCGCGCCACGCACTCCGGGCTGCCGCCGCTGCTGATCCAGGCCGGGACCGAGGAACTGCTCGCCCCAGATGCCGAGCTGCTGGCCGCCAGCGCTTCGGCCGCCGGGGCGGAGGTGACATACACCAGGTGGCCGCGCATGTGGCACGACTTCGCGCTACAGGCCGGTTCGCTCGCCGCCGCCGACAGCGCGCTGGCACAAGCATCCTGGTTCGTCAGCAAGGTAACCGCCAGCCGGTGACGCTATCCCACGCGTAACAGAGCAACATACCAAACCCAGACGGAACTCCAACCCGAGCAGCCGCCGATGCCGACGGCACCATCAACAGTGGCGACGGCCTAATCGCAGCGCGTGACACCAGTTCCTGGCTCGCCTGCGCCGGATCGATACTCCTATGTCTGTCGACGGCCCGGATGATGTTTAGTTCTTAATTTCCGGAAGAGCAACCGTTTTCAGCTTGCTCAACCGCACCCGGTAGACGCCCTGACGTCGCCCATATCGGCGGCTTAGCGTGCGACGCGAGTCCGGGCTCTGGTCGCCGAGCGTTAGCGTGCCCGCGCCGGGGTGCGGGAGTGATCATGGATGTTATGACCGACTTCCTGACCGGCGATGTGGTTGCGGCTGGCGTCGGCCTGGCGGGCGATCCTGGCCTGAAGGCCTCGCGGCAGTCGACGGGGGGCGCGCTGAGCGTCTTTGAGACCAGTATCGGCGCCGGGCCGCCGCTGCATGTGCATGACCGGGACGATGAGTGCTTTTATGTGCTGGACGGCGCGCTGTCTGTCCGCTGCGGGGGCGAGGCGTTCGACGCCGCGGCGGGCAGCTTCGTGTTCTTGCCTTGTGGCCTCCCGCACCGGTTCTGGGCTGCGGGCCCTGCCGCCCGGCTGCTGCTGATCGCCGTCCCGGGCGGCATCGAAGGCTACTTCCGCGAGATCGACGCTGCTTCCGGCGACGATGAGCGTATCCGGATCAGTGAGCGTTACGGCATTCGCGTCGTGCCCGGATGAGCCTGCCGGTGATGGAGGTAACCCTGGTCAAGGCCGCCGGGCCGGGCGACCGCGACCGTGCCTGGCTGACGGTTGCCGGGGTGACCCGGCGCGGGCCCGTTCATGTCGTCCATGACCTTCCGCATCTGGCCGTGGAGTCCCTGTTCGGCATCGATGACGGGCTGTGGGCAGAACTGGCCGCCGGGGATCACGCGGCGGCCAGCCATGCGGCCACGGCCCGCGACCCGCAGCGCCAGAAGCGGGGGCGGATCGTCTCCGGCGCAGCAGCCGGCGTCCCGGCCGCGATGTGGCTCACCCCCGGGCACCGCCACGCCAAGACGATCACCAACTGCGTGGCCAACCGCTGGGGTGATGGCCCGGACACCCCGGCCGGAGTCCGCGACCGGGCCGCCCGGCAGAACGACCCGTCACTGCAAGACCTGCTGGCCCGGGTCGATGACCAGACGATCGCCATGGCCATCCGGGGCGTCCGGGACCTGGAGCAACGCTGGCTGGCGGTGCCGCCAGGCGGCACCCTCAGGCTGTGCTGGCCGCTGGCACGCGATTTCTTCACCGGGCCGGGATGAGGACCCCCGCGACTGACCAATCACCACGGCAGCGCGGCACAGAACGTCCAGTCCGGTCGCGGCCATCCGGCGGAGCTTCCACACCCGATTACCGCGCCAATTGGGCGGATCTCGCGCGGCCGCCGCAGCCAGCGATTATGACGCAGCGTGATAACCGCTCGGTAGCGTGAGCGACCTGCCGAATAGGAGCAGATGAGAATTGCGTCGGCCGCAGGCGCGTCGGCACTCAGATTAACTGGTACTGCGCGGCCTTTGGGCCTGCTGCACGATCGGCGTCAGCATGGCGTGCGCCGCTGGCCGACCGTGAGCCCGGCAGCTCTCCCGTCACGGATCGCGGCCCGCTTTGTGCTGCTGGGCAGAGGCGGCGCGCCCGGCTGGGCGCGTGGGCCTACAGGGCGGACGCCGGGAGCGCGTCGAGCGTGCCGATGGTCTGGGCGAGGGCGAGGATCTGGCCGTACATCAGGCGCTGGTCCAGCTTGTCCAGGTCGAGCAGCTGCGGCTGCTGCGCGTCCCCGGCCTGCAGCAGGTAGGTGGGCGAGGGGCACAGCGAGACGGTGCCGAGCCCGGCCGCGTACAGCGATGATCCCTCACCGAAGTAGGCCGGGATGGCTCCCGGCCGCACGGTGGCCACGGGGTAGTCCGGCCAGCCGCTGGCGTTGACGGCGGCGACCGCGGCCAGGTACGCGTCCTGCTCGGCGTTGACCAGGCTCAGAACGTCCCGCTGCATGGTGTAGGTGGCGCCCCACTCCGATCCGCCGGCCGGCACGTACTGCCCGGTCACCGGGTCGTCGGTCCACATCGTGGCGCCGAGGTGCTCCACGGTCACGCCGAGCACGGCGGCCTGGTAGATGTCCGGGTGGTCGAGCATCCACGTGCTGACGGCGCCCTGGCCGACCTCGGGGTGGGCCAGGTTCAGGATGGTGCGGCTGAACTGCGGCAGCTGGAAATGCCCCGTGACCAGCGCGAAATACATGTCACGGTTGCGCGAGGGCAGGGCCGCCAGGTGCCGGGCCAGGGCGACGAGCCCGAGCCCGCCGTTCTCCTCGACAGCGTTCGGCCCGTCGGTGTGGGTATTGATGATGATGTTCTCGCCGGTGTCCCCCGAGCCTTCCAGCCAGCCCCAGACCGTCTCGGTCGCCGCACCCGCGGTGATGTCCGCGGTGAGCACGAGCGTGGCGCTAGCCTGGCCGCCCGCGGCCAGTTCGGCCAGCTCGGTGCCGGTTGAGTCGCCGACCCAGACGGCCGGGCAGCCGGGATCGCCGGGGGCCGGGAGGCCAGATGCGGCCGGATAGGACGTGGTGAACGGGTTGTACTGGTTGACGACCTCCTCGTCGGGCAGCCCTGTCCAGGCGACGACCACGCCGCGCACCCCGGCGTTCTTCGCGTCGAGCAGCGGAACCGGCTCGAATATGCCCTGGAAGATAGGATTCGTCAGCGCGGCAGCGTACGCCGCGTAATCGACGGCCGCCAGGGCGGAGATCTGGCCCGGCACGTAGCCGCCGGTCGCCGTCTGGCCCAGATCCAGCGAGAACTCTGGCGGCACGGCCCGGACCAGGGCGATCCCGCCCCGGGCCGGCGCCCAGAACGCCTCGGTGTAGCCGCTGACGACCGGGTTGCCGACCGGGTACAGGCCCAGATCGACCAGGGGGCCGGTCACGCCGCCGGGCGGCGTCTGCCCGGAGTAGGGATAGTAATAGGTCAGCGGGACCGGGCCTGACCGGCCCGCAGACGCCGGGACGTTGACCGTCAGGGCGAAGTCGCGCGCCAGCCAGCGGCTGAAAGTCAGCCGGTCGGTCTGCATCCTGAAGCCGGGCACCGCCGACAGCTGCCCGGCAAGCCAGTCCACATAGGCCGCATGACCGCTGCTGCCCGTGTAACGGGTCCCGAACCCGACGAGCTGCTCCTGCCACTGCCACACTTCCGGCAGGCCAGGCATGCCCGTGGCCGTACCGCCGGTCGTCCCATTCATTCTCGATCCTCAGCTCTCTGCGTCGCTGAATCCTGGTGGGACTGCCACCGCTCATGTTCGGCGGTCGGGTGTCTTCGTTACGCGGAATGCATCGCGCCACGGTTGGCAGCGCCGAGTCCGGCCCTGGCCTCTCGCCGAGGCGGCTTCCTGCGCCCCGGTGAGGGAGATGTGGCCTTGGCCGGCCCGTAACAAGCACCTTCATCTGAGTTCATCCCCTGCAACACCGCTCAGATCCGGTGCGTCCGGCCCCGGAATCCGTTAGTCATCCTCGGCGAGGAGGTCACACGGGAGTCAGGGACAAAGGTCACCGATGTTCAAGGCCGAAGCCAGGGCACAATAACTGCTCTCATGACCGTGGCGATCTATGACCGAAGCACGGCTCCGCAGGCGGAGCGCACCGAGCCGGAGCTCATCCCGGGTGAGCGCCAGGCGCTGGAAGCCTGACTGGACTTCCATCGCAACAACTGCTGCCTCGTGCGCCGGCCTGACTGCCGGCCAGCTCAAGGAGCGGGCGGTTCCGCTGTCCCGCCTGTCCCTGAGCTGGCCGGCGATCAGGAAGCGGCACATCGCCGGAGCTTCGCCGGCGAGGAATGCCTGCCGGGCGGCTCGCGTTGACGCGCTGGTGAAGAAGATTGGCTTCCTGTCGTTCGGGCACTGGTCGTCGTCGCCTGGCTCGCATACGCGGTCGGCATCGGACGCGTTGCTGCAGTCGATTGACCTGGCCGTCGCCGCCGAAGAGCTGGGCGCTGACGGTGCGTACTTCCGGGTGCACCATTTCGCGAGGCAGCTGGGATCTCCGTTCCCGCTGCTGGCGGCGATCGGTGCGCGCACCAGCCGGATCGAGATCGGCACGGCCGTCATCGACATGCGCTACGAGAACCCGCACTACATGGCAGAGGACGCCGGCGCGGCCGATCTCATATCCGGCGGCCGCCTCCAGCTGGGGATCAGCCGAGGCTCGCCGGAGCAGGTGATCGACGGCTGGCGATACTTCGGCTACCAGCCGCAAGAGGGCCAGACGGACGCCGACATGGCCCGCGGGCACGCCCAGGTGCTGCTTGAGGTGCTGGGCGGCGAGGGCTTCGCGCAGCCCAATCCCCGCCCGATGTTCCCGAACCCGCCCGGCCTGCTGCGCGTCGAGCCGCACTCAGGAGGGCTGCGGGAGCGCATCTGGTGGGGTGCCGCGTCACAGCAGACCGCCACGTGGGCGGCCGGGCTGGGCATGAATCTGCAGAGTTCGACGCTGATCAATAACGAGTCGGACAAACCCTTTCACCGGCAGCAGGCTGAGCAGATCCAGGCATTCCGTGACGCATGGCAGAAGGCTGGCCACAAGCGGGAGCCGCGGGTGTCGGTAAGCCGGAGCATCTTCGCCCTCGTCGACGACCGAGACCGGGCGTACTTCGGCCGGAACCAGGGCACCGACGAGATCGGGTTCATCGACGCGAAGACCCAGGCGATCTTCGGCCGCACATACGCAGCCGAGCCGGATGTGCTGATCCAGCAGCTCAAGGAGGACGAGGCGATCACAGCCGCCGACACGCTGCTGCTCACCGTGCCCAACCAGCTCGGCGTCGACTACAACGCCCACGTCATCGACAGCATCCTCACCCACGTGGCGCCTGCGCTCGGCTGGCGATAAGCCGGCTGGCGATCAGCAAGATCAGCCCCGGCCGCGGCGAGGTCTCGCGCTGTACCCGTGACCCGGCCCTGTCTGGGCAAGAGCGCGCGTCAGCTCGTGTGGCTGACGGGCCAAACGATTTCGCCGACGCGGTTCTCCGGGTGTATTAGTACTACTGCCTTTGCGGCTAGATATTTCGCCGAGTCAGTCCGCCGGTCGGTGAGGTAGCGCCGAAGAACGTCGGCCGGGTCAGCGCCGGGTTCAGTGGGAAGCGAGCGACCGAGAAGATCTACGCGCCTGCCTGAGTAACGCGGCGGATCACCGGAGTATCTGCCGAACCTTGAGGGGCCGAAGTCCCGCGTTCCGCGCCACCGAGCCGGGAACGGCCAGTCGTCATACTGGGCATAGAAGGACCAGACGTCGAAGTCCTTGACGCCGTTCCTTTCGTTTACGTAGTGCAAGGCAGCGCCCTGGCACAGGGCCCGGCCCAGGAGGCGGCCGGCGTACCTGCCGGAGCCTTGCGGATTCCGCTTGAACAGGTCCGCCTCGGCGTCGGCGGCCAGCGCGGCGAGCCCGAGCAGGTCAGCTCTTTCGATCTGCGCCAGCGACCGATCCGGATCCTTGGACACACCGCCCATACTGTCACGACGGTGCCGACCCACCGGATGCCGTAGCAGCGATCGGCATGCGGCAAGTGAGGATAGCGTCGGCCGACTGCATGGACCGCGAAATGAGGTGCTGAATCTGAGCGTGGCTGACACGATACGGCCGTGGTGACTAACGCTGAAGTGCGGCAGGAGCGTGAGCCAGACCGGCGGCAGGTGCGCCAGGTGGTACAGGCGGCTTTCCGGCTTCCGCCGTCCGTCGTTGCGTATTCCGGAGTCTGCCTTCCAGGGTACGTACATTCGCTAGCTACGAACCGTGGATGACGGGCACCCTCGTGTACCCGGAGGCGTTCTGGGAGCTTGACTGTGTGGGTTTGCGCTAGCAACGGCTGCTGGCCAGTGCCAGTGTCCCCCCCCGAAACGGTGGGCACCGCGAACACGCCGCCGGCAGAAGAGTGAATTCGTCAGGCGGCCGATCTGCATACTTGTGTCATGCGTCAGGCTTTTGTCCAGGAAGCGGTCTTGCTCATGGAGTCGCACGCGGACGTGCAGGCTCCTGGGCAGCGGTCAGGTCGCGCTGTGCGGGCACTGGAACCACGAGCCGCCATGCCCGCTGGCACGCACCATGTCAGTGCCGCCGAAGACGACGGCGAGTTGCGCGTGCGGATCCTGTTCGCGGCCGAACCGGACAGAGAAGACGAGGTCCGGCATCTCATCGAGCAGGCCCTGTCAGGACAGCTGAAGTTCCCGGACGGCTTCACCACCCCGCGGCAACTGCGCGCAAGCTGGCCTAGCGAGATCTCGGCCGAAGAGACAGGCCATGCCGAGCTCCTAATCCGCAGCTGAGCACTCCACGCGGCAGAGCCACCCCGTGTAAGCGCGGGACGCAGCCCGCCCGCCTGGGGGCTACCCGCCGTCTGAGGCAGTAGGACCCGGGCTACCGGATTCCGGCACAGTGCCGCGCCGGGCCAGGATGATGCCGGTCACCGCGGTGTCTGCGACCGCCAGGTAGGCCGGGTAGGCGACGGCAGCGAACACGCCGAAGTCGGCGACCGCTAGCGCCAGCCAGGCCGCTGCGGC
>Ga0224557_1001239_pt1 | contig 25249 bp, 23 predicted proteins | sample 714S31014metaG_FD_180677 | JGI IMG/M metagenome (GOLD analysis project Ga0224557, IMG submission 180677) | Peat soil microbial communities from Stordalen Mire, Sweden - 717 S3 10-14 | ecosystem: Environmental > Terrestrial > Soil > Wetlands > Peat | place: Sweden: Norrbotten County, Stordalen... | reverse complement strand
GGTCAAGCCGGACGCCGCCTACAAGGCCATGTTCTACGCCAAGGCCTCGGCGGGATTCTCGGGCGCCGTAACGCTCTCCATCGTGAGCAACGACGGGACGATGCTCGCGGCTACCGCGCAAGTTCCAAAGCTCTCTGAAAGCTGGCGGAAATACGAAGCCACGCTCACCACGGGCAACGTGAAGGCTTCCGCCGAGAATAGGTTCGTCCTCAGCGCGAACCGGCCCGGCACGATCTGGTTTGGGTTCGTTTCGCTGTTTCCGCCCACCTATAAGAACCGCGTGAACGGCTTCCGGCCTGACATTATGGAGTTGCTGGCCGCCATGAAGCCGCAGTTTCTGCGCTTCCCCGGCGGCAACTACCTGGAAGGCAACACGTTCGATACGCGCTGCAATTGGAAGAATACGATTGGTCCGATCGAGGAGCGCCCCGGCCACATGGACGACGCGTGGGGCTACTGGTCTTCGGACGGCATGGGTCTGCTCGAGTACCTTGCATGGTGCGAAGACTTGAACATGGAGCCCGTGCTCGCCGTTTTTGCTGGCTACTCGCTGCGCGGCCAGAGGGTTAGGTCTGGTCCGGAATTGGACGCTTTCGTCAAGGAAGCGCTCGAAGAAATCGAGTACGTGACAGGCGACACCAATACCACCTGGGGCGCGCGCCGCGCCGGGGACGGCCACCCGGCGCCCTTCCACCTGCGCTACGTCGAAATCGGGAACGAGGACTACTTCGACCGGGAGAAGGGCAGCTACGATGCCCGCTTCACGGCGTTCTACGACGCCATCAAGGCGAAGTACCCGAACCTCCTGCTGATCAATAGCGCGGGCTTTTCGGCCCACGCGTTGACCACCCGCACGCCGGATGTGGATGACGACCACTACTACCGCAGCTCCGGCGAAATGGCGGCGAAAGCCAACGACTACGACAGCCGTCCGCGAAACGGGCCAAAGGTGTTCGTGGGCGAGTGGGCCACCCGCGTCGGCTCCCCGACCCCCAACCTGGAGGCTGCCATCGCCGATGCTGCCAACATGGCGGGGTTGGAGCGCAACGCCGACCTGGTGATGATGCACTGCTACGCGCCATTGTTCGTCAACGTCAACCCGGGTGCCATGCAGTGGACCACCGACCTGATCGGCTACAACACGATGTCCGCCTACGGTTCTCCGGCGTATTGGGCGCAGCATATATTCGCCAATCACGTCGGGGACTCGGTTCTGAATATCGTGGCTTCCGGGATTCCCTACCGCGAGTGGCAGCAGATGCCGCGCCGTATGGGTGGCCCCCCGGGAAGCACCCCTCGCGCGGCCGACACCTCGGGTCTGACGCGCCCGACACCAATGCCCACGCCCGTACCGGAGATGTTCTTCAGCGCGACGCGCGATACCGCCACCGGAACCATCTACGTGAAGATGATTAACCGGTCGGGCACGCCCCAGCAGGTGAACATCTCCATCAGCGGGCTGACCTCGATCGCGCCGGCGGGTAAGACCATCACGCTTTCGTCCGCCAATACCAGCGACACCAACTCCATTACGGATCCGCATAAGGTCGAGCCCGTGACGGCTGATGTGACCGGCCTCGGCACGGAGTTCACCCGGACGGTGACGGCCAATTCCATCACCGTTCTCGAATTGAGCGGCAGGTAACCGGGAAAGGGCGTATATGCGACTTCGCCTCTTGATGACCGCCTGGGTGCTCGGGGCATATGGCTTTTCCGGCCTGTGCCAGGCGCAGGAGGACAACGATCTCAAGCTTTGGTACCGGCAGGCCGCCGCGCAATGGGTGCAGGCTCTGCCGATAGGCAATGGCCGTCTGGCCGCCATGGTCTTTGGCGACGTCCGCAAAGAGCACCTGCAGTTGAACGAGGACACGGTCTGGTCGGGCGATAAGCGTGACCGAAGTAATCCCGAAGCTTCTAAGTCCGTTCCCGAGATCCGGCGATTACTGCAAGAAGGGCACCCGGCGGAAGCGCAGGCGCTGGCGGATCGAACCATGATCAGCATTCCCCGGGCCCTCCCCGTTTACGAGACCCTCGGCGACCTCTGGCTCGATTTTGGCGACGTGCCGGAGCCATCTGGCTACCGCCGCGAGTTGAACCTCGATACCGCTATCGCGTCGGTGCAGCATACAGCCGGCGGCGTCCGTTATACGCGCGAGGTTTTTGCCTCCGCTCCGTGCCACTCGATCGTCGTGCGTCTCACTGCAGATAAGCCGGGCAGCATTTCGTTCCACGCTTCGATGACCCGGCCCGCCGACGCTGCCACCGAAGCCGCGCCGGGCAGGTTGATCATGACCGGGCAGGCGCTGCCGAAGAGGGCCCCGGGAGGGCACGAAACCGGGGTGCGTTTCCGTGGCGAGATGAAAGCCTCGATTTCCGGTGGCCACATAGAAAACACCGGCGACCGCCTCGACGTAACCGCGGCCGACAGCGTGACGCTCACGATCGTGGCCGCCACCGACTATCGCGAGAAGGACCTGGCTGCCGCCTGCGCGCGCGATCTCACGCTGTCCACCCGCTCTTATGAGGTTCTCCGCAAGGAGCACGTAGCGGATTACCAGCACTTCTTCCGCCGGGTGCATCTGGAACTTCCGGTGGAGGCCGCGGCGCGCGCCATCTCTACCGACGAGCGGCTCCTGCGAGTCCAGAAAGGTTCGACGGACGAAGACCTCGCGGCGCTCTATTTCCAGTACGGGAGATACCTGCTGATCTCGAGCAGCCGTCCAGGCAGCATGGCGGCTAACCTCCAGGGCAAATGGAACGACAGCCTGACGCCGGCCTGGGGGAGCAAGTACACCATCAACATCAATACCGAAATGAACTACTGGCCGGCGGAGAGCTGCAACCTGTCGGAGCTGACCGATCCGCTGTTCAGTCTGATCGAGAACGGGCGCGAGAATGGTCGCCAGGTGGCTAAGTTCTACTACAACGCCGGCGGATTCGTCATGCATCACAACACGGACCTGTGGGGAGACGCAGTTCCGATTGACGGCGCGACCTGGGGCGTATGGCCTATGGGCGCGGCATGGCTTTCGCTCCACCTGGCCGAGCATTACGACTTCACGCGCGACCGGCAGTTCCTGGCCGATCGCGGCTATCCGCTCATGAAGGAGGCAGCGCAGTTCTTTCTCGACTACCTGGTCCCGGACGGCAAGGGCCATCTGGTAACAGGTCCTTCGATCTCGCCGGAGAACACTTACCAGATGCCGTCGCGCGAGAAAGCGTCCCTCACCATGGGACCGACCATGGACACCGAGATCCTGTATGCGCTCTTCGGGCGCGTGATCGAAGCCAGCGAGACTCTCGGGATCGATGCCGACTTCCGCGCCAAGGTAGCGGCGGCCCGCGATAAGCTATTGCCGCTGCGCATCGGCAAATTCGGCCAGATCATGGAATGGCCCGAAGACTACCAGGAAACCGAACCCGGACACCGCCACATGTCGCAGTTGTTTGCCCTGTTCCCGGGCAACCAGATCACGCGCCAGAAGACGCCCGAACTGGCCCAAGCAGCCCGTGCAACCATCGAACGCCGTCTGGCCAACGGCGGCGGCCACACTGGCTGGAGCCGCGCCTGGATTATCAACTTCTGGACGCGTCTGGGCGACAGCGACAAGGCTTACGAAAACCTGCTGGCGCTACTGCGCAGGTCCACTCTGCCGAACTTGTTCGACAATCACCCGCCGTTCCAGATCGACGGCAACTTCGGCGCCACCGCAGCGATCGCCGAGATGCTCCTGCAGAGCCATGCCGGGGAAATCGAGCTGCTGCCGGCGCTGCCGAAGCCGTGGAGAAGCGGAAGGGTGTCCGGACTACGCGCCCGCGGAGGAGTGGAGGTCGATCTCGCCTGGGCGGACGGCCTGCCCACGAGCGCCACGCTCAGGCCCTTGGTGGACAGTGTGCAGCAACTGCGGATCGCTCCCGGCGTGCACATCTGGAGTATCCGCGACGGCCACGCGGAACTTCCGGCGCCGGCAGTGGACAACTCGCCGGCGCGCGTAAGCCTCAAAGCGGGGCACGTCTATATGATCGAGTTTGAAAGAACCGCGGCACAACGGTAGTTAGTCGGGCCGCAGCGGCGCCTATCGGAAAAGCCGCGGAGCGAAGTCGTTGAAGCAGCGCCGCCACGTCAACCATTCATGAGCCGTCCCTGGCGACTCGAAATAGACATTGTGAACGCCGGCAGCGGTCAGAGCGTCGCTGAATTGTTTCGTTCCCGGCCCTTCCACGGACCCGATTCCGAGGAATAGGACTTTGACCTTCTGGTTGAATGCGGCTGGATCCGCGAATGCACCACCGCAGGTGGTTTTCGGATCGAAAGTCCCGCCCCTACCGCCGCAGCTTCCGCTAAATCCGCCCAGATACGCAAACTTGTCGAGGTTGTTGAGCGCGGTCGTAAACGTCTGCATGCCACCCATCGACAGCCCCGCCATCGCCCGGTTCTCGCGCCCTGGAAACGCCCTATAAGTCCGTTCGATCATGGGAATCAAATCGGTGAACATCATGTCGGTGAAACCCGAAAGGTTGAACCCGCCCCGTCCCCCGGGCCCGGCGCCACGACCCTGCCCGCCCGGTGTGCCACCGGTTGGGGGAGCGGTTCCCGGAGCCGGAACCAACACGCGGGATGCAAACAGGGCGGCGCTTTCGCCGGGCTTGACCGCGTTGAGATTGTCCATCACGATGATCATCGGCTTGGCCTTCTTCTCCGCGATGAGGTTGTCCATGATGAAATCCACGTGGCCCTGGGTGTACCAGCCGGTTTCATCTTCGCCCCAACCGTGGAGCAAATACAGAACGGGGTAACTCCCTTGGACGTTCGTCCCATAGTCCGGCGGCGTGTAGACGGAGCATCGGCGCCACCCGTTGGTAATCGTAGAAAAATACCATTGCTCGCTCACGTGACCGTGCGGCACATCCTTGGCGTGATAGTAGCTTGCGTCCGCTTCCGGCTCCGGAATCTCGATTCCACTGTTCTGCCAGCCGGATCCGAAGAACGTCATGGTCGACGGATCCGCAACGGTCGCGCCATCGATCTGCAGGCTGTAGTAGTGGAAACCGGCCACCAGCGGTGTCGTAGTGACGCTCCATATGCCGTCCGGGCCTTTCGTCATATCGAACCCGCGGCCGATCCGCACCGTCACCTTTTGGGCATCGGGAGCTATTACTCGAAACATCGCGCGATTGTCCGGATAGACGCAAGGGTACTTGGCTTCGGGAATGTTCAACCCGGAAGGCCTGCAGTCATCGGCAGCCTGGGCCCAGCACACGCCGCAACTCAACAGGACCAAAGCAAACGCGGCTTTCATACGATCTCCTTCGATTGCGTACGCGACGCTATGGCTACCCGGCGCGCACTACAAAACTCGCTATTCAGAGCTGCAAACAGGGATATCATATAGACATGAGGCAGTCAAGCCAAGTCTGCCAGCGTGTACAGTATTGGCTGGGACAACCGGCACAGGCACCCGGCCAATCGCAAGGTTTGAGCGAGGTCCGCAAATGATTCGCATCCGCGCAAGCTTCCTGATCGCCATCCTGTCCGCCGCCCCGCTCGGTTTCGCCCAGCGGGGAGCGCCGATCGAGCAGCAGCTCACCTTCACGCCGTATCACGCCAGCGGCATTTATGACACCGGCGAAACAGTTGGCTGGACTGTGACCCCCGGCCCGGCGACACCCACGTACGCATACAAGTGGACGATTCGACGCAATAACGCGGTGGTGCTCAAAGAAGGCAAGCTGGATCTCTCTTCCGGCAAGGGCAAGATTGAGATCACCGGCGATCAGCCCGAAATGATCTACGTCGCTGTGGAACCGTCCGCCAGCCTCGCCGCGCCCGCGCCAGACGCACGCGGCGCTGCGCCCGCTTACACCGGGGGCAACACCGGCCGCAACAACGGACTCTACGCCGTCGGCGCCGCTGTGGCACCCGCGAAAATAGGTCTCTCGACACCGCGGCCCGATGACTTCGACGCATTCTGGGAAGGTAAGTTGGCCGCCCAGGCCAAGGTTCCTATCAATCCGGTCCTGACGCCGGTTTCGACTGATGTGCCGGGGGTGGAATTGAACATGTTCGCCTTCGACGCGCTCGGTTCCAAAGCTCACGGCTACATTGCTAAGCCTGCCCGCGAAGGAAAGTTTCCCGCGCTCATCCAATTGCAGTACGCCGGCGTGTACGCATTGAACGCGCGCGGCGCCGCGCAGCGTGCCGCGGAAGGCTGGTTGTTCGTCAATGTCGATTCGCACGACAAGCTGCCGTCGGATCCCGGGGGCATCCCGCAAAACTATCAGACGATCGGCAACACCGATCGGGAGAAATCGTATTTCCTGAATATGTACCTGCGCGACTCGCGGGCCCTGGATTACCTGCTGACGCGGCCCGACTGGGACGGCAAAACGATCGTCCTCACCGGAGGCAGTATGGGTGGACAACAGAGTCTCGTGCTGGCGGGCCTGCGTCCCGAGAAGGTTACCGCGGTACTGGTCTGTGTGCCGGCCGGCGCCGATACCAACGGAGATCTTCACGGCCGTAAGGCCGGGTATCCTGGCTGGCCGCCGGACAACGCCGAAGCGATGAAGACCGCGCTCTATTTCGATCCGGTCAACTTCGCATCGCGCATTCACGCTCCCGTGATGGCAGGCATGGGTTTCATCGACACGATCTCGCCGCCGGCCGGGGTATGGACAGCGCTGAACCAGATTCCTGGCCTTAAAGAACCGCTCCCCATGATCGAATCCGAGCACGACAACCTGACGCCCCAGAAAGGACGGGCCTGCCCCGCGCGAACCGGCGACATACTCAATGTTCTGATCAAGGGCGGCGAGTTCAAACCCAGCCTACTCAGGCCATAATCGCGCGGCGAAAGTTACTGGCAGATCCTTCCCGAACAGAGGTTCTTACTGAAGAACGGCATCACGACGTTCTGAAACCGGACCGGAACGGCGCTGGTATGCGTGCCGGGATAGATCTCGAAAGTGTTGAGAATGCCGTAACTGTCGAGGATGTCATGCAGCTTCCTGGCGTCGACGCGCAATCCGTCCTGATCGCCCACGTCGATGGCGATGGCTTTGTACTGTTTCAAGTTGGCGATGTATTGGTCGATAAAAGCCAGCGGGGCGTTGGCCGCCCACTTGGCGACACGTCCTGCTGAACCTGCCCGTCTTTGGTGGCCATATCGAGATACAGCGGCGGCGGCAAAATAATCGCATCGCGGTCGACGGCGAACGGATTTCCCAGCCTTAGATGTACCTCTCCGTAATGTTCTCGATCAGTTCCTGATGCCCGGACCGCGGCTGCGGAGCGACGCCTTCGGCAACTGCGCCATCGGAAATCGATTCCAGGGTCATTTTACCGTCGATAATGGCACGGCCAAGCTCCCCTTGCCATCCCGCGTAACGCTGTTTGACAATGTTCGCCAGTTCGCCACGCTCGATCATCGCCGCCGCATTGAGCAGACCACGCGCGACCGTGTCCACAGCTCCGATGTGTGCGTAGAACAGGTCGGCCGGATCGATGCTCTGACGCCGCACCTTGGCATCGAAGTTGTTGCCGCCGGTGGCGAATCCTCCACCCAGCAGAATATGGTAAACCGCCATGGTGATTTCCCGAACGTCATTTGGGAACTGGTCGGTATCCCAACCGTTCTGCGGATCGCCGCGATTCATATCGATCGAGCCGAAGATGCCCAGTGCGACCGCGGTCGCAATCTCATGTTCGAAGCTGTGCCCGGCCAGCGTGGCGTGGTTCGCTTCGATGTTGAGCTTCACCTCCTTCTCCAGGCCGTTGCCTAGAAGGAAAGAGTAGACGGTTTCCACGTCGTGATCGTATTGATGTTTCGTGGGTTCGCACGGTTTCGGTTCGATCAGGATCGTGCCGGTAAAGCCGATCTTGTGTTTGTGCTCGACCACCATCCGCAGGAAACGCCCGAGTTGCGCCTTCTCCTGCCTCAGATCCGTATTGAGAAGCGAATCGTAACCCTCGCGGCCGCCCCACAACACGTAGTTCTGTCCGCCGAGCCGTTTGGTCAGCTCGATGCAATGGCGCACCTGGGTCGCCGCAAAGCGAAAGACATCGGGATCCGGATTCGATGCGGCGCCGGCCATGTAGCGGGGATGGCTGAATAGGTTTGCCGTGCCCCAAAGCAACTTCACGCCGGTCGCGGCCATCTTGGCCTGGATGCAGTCGCCGATCCGCGCAAGGTTGTCCACATGCTCGCGGATCGTGTGTGCCTCAGCCATCACGTCGGTGTCATGGAAGCAGAAAAAAGGGAGCCCGAGACGAGTGAAGAACTCGAAGGCCTCGTTCAGCTTGTGTTGCGCGTGCTCCTGGTCCATTGGGCCGCAGTTCCACGGACGATGGAAAGTCCCTGGGCCGAACATGTCCGCGCCTTCCGCACAGAACGTGTGCCAATAGCACACTGCCATGCGGAGATGGTCTTCCATCCGCTTGCCCATTACGAGGCGGTCTTTTTCGTAATATCGATATGCGAGCGGGTTGACGGAATCAGTACCCTCGAAACGGATCGGCGGGATATCGGCAAAATACGACGTGGCCATCAGCTAAGCTCCTTGAAACCTCTTCAGCACTTGATAGAGAGCGACTATGGTAGCGCTGCCACAATCGCCATGGCAAATGCTCAGAGCGGATCCTGCTCGGTGGGGATCCCTCAAATCTGTGGCCGTAGTAGCCTTTCGGTTGGGAAACTGGCCCCTCTGTCAAGGGCCTTCGTTGGCGTGCGGCTCTTATCGTCTCGGCCAAAACGGGCCTGGCGCCGCTTGGCTAGGTAGATTGCCACCTGCCGATTGAATGCCCCGGTTGCGCATTTCCCGCTACACGTGCCCGGCCTAGCCGCTCCGAAACGACTCGGTCAATGTCGGCCACCGCTAAAGGCGCAGGTACCTCGTCGTCGATCTTAGGCACAAACATGGTTGCTCCCCGCAGGCCGAATGGCATACGCGCGCTTGACGGTGATCGCTCGACCGTCCGGACTGATGAATGCCGGGCATTCCGGCCACATCATGCGCACCAAATCTAACCACCGTTCCAATCGCTCGCGGAACTTCCGAGGACGGGCATAAGTGGCACTTCCCAACTGATTCACTAGGCCGAAGTCTCCAAACAGCGGTACGCGCTCCTCTCCCCGCGCTGCGAAGCAGCGGTACGACAGCCACATGTAGAGGTCAAGAACCGCCGGCGAGGACGATAGGGCCTTGGCCGCCTCCAGGTCGGCAGGGATGGGATGGCTCTGGATTTCCCGGTAGAACTCTTCGCTCAACACAATCATGTTCTGGCAGTCACCCGGCAGGTTCTGCTGACCGGGATCGCGGGAGTACCAAATGCGCGCCTCGCTCATAAAGTTGAACCGTGCGTGGTGGACGACAGCGGCCTTTTCCAGTTGCATATCGGAACCGAAGAATATGGTGGCGCCGAAGATGCGCTGGAAAGCGCCGATCAGCCGGCGGTATTGGGAACCGCCCTGCTGCATGCCGAAAGTATCCAACATTTCAAGTGTGCTGGAGAACGTGATAGTTCGGCGCTGCTGCCGGACCGCTAAAGTGGCGAGGAAGATCGGGACCAAACGATCTTGGCCCCACGGCAGCCCATAGGTAGGATGACCGGTGACCTGCAGCAGGAATTGTCCATTCCGGCGTTCGTGCAGCAAGACACCATTGGCTGGCCTCTTGATCGGCAGGCCACAAAGAACAAAGGGCCGGCAGGCGAAGCCCAGGGACTGGCTGGCGGAATCTCGCTTCAGCCGGACGCACTCGACGGCTTGGGCTTGACGGAGCTTCTGCTTGGATATGAAAATCTCGCCAGGCAACCGCCGCAAGACGGCTGCGGCAGATTCCATAGGTTGCTGGTACGGTTCTGGTTTCGGCGCCGGAAAGCCGGCACTTTCGCTGTTCACGAAATCACCTCGCGAGATCGCCGGACGGTCCGGCGATCCTCTGGGGCGAGGGTTTCAGGATGGGCGATGGGGGGCCTAAAACAGTTACCGGCTCGTTACTGCGATTACTGCGTTAAGCCGGGCTTTTTCGCAAAATGCTGATTCTGCATGGTCATCTATGTTCAGGAAATGTCGCCATGGCCGCAAAAGTTCTTTATTGTCAAACGACGACCGTATTCCCAAGCTGGACGTCGCGGGTTCGAGTCCCGTCTCCCGCTCCATCTTTTCAATAACTTACGAGCAGTCCGCACCTCCAGTGCTCCGTTTGCGCTCCGTTTATCGTTGCGTCCTCGCAAGCTCTTCGAAACACGGGGTTATTTGTGTCGGGCGTGTGCTCCGTTTATAGCCGGCGCGCTGTTCTTCCAAGCAGCCTACGAATGAACGGCTTGCATTCTTTGTTCAGTCCCAGACCGGCAGCGTGGTCGAGACAGTCTTGACTGGCCGCAGTGTCCAGAGGAGATTGGTCGCCGTTATGGACGCAACAGACTGGTCGACTGTGGCCCGGGATTCCATTCTGTGATTCATTGGACGAGCACGATCATCCCGTCCGCTCTATCGCGCCTACCATAGCCGAACGAGATTCGAGTGCCAAGGCGCCGGAGGTTCTTGGAACGCTCCTCGAGGTTCAGGAGGCAGGAGATCTCCCAGGTGCGTCCGAGACCAAGAGCCGTCTTTCTGAGGTTTCGGGCGCAACTGCGCGGAACTGAAAAACCATTCGCCCCCCCCATCACGGCCCATTCCGGATAAGATAAGTTGCATGAGAACGCGGGGCAGATTCAGGCGGAGGCCGTAGCAATGAGTCTGGGCGGCGGACGTTGCGCTATGCGCTGAAGCGCCGGAGCAGCCTGGTCGACTCGTGGCAGGCAGCGCCAATAGTCCAGGTCTTGGCCCTCACTGCCATTTTTTCCTTTGACGACGAAAGCGCCCCGCACGCGATCGTCGTCAACCAGACGTTTGGGCGGCGCTTCTTCGGCAACCGCACCGCCATCGGCCGCCGCGTGCGCATATGGGACCGCTGGTTCACCATCGCCGGCGTCGCCCGCGACAGTAAATATGTGAGCCCGAACGAGGCGGTGGCACCGTACTTCTTCGCTCCGCCCGCCAAGCTTACATGAGACTCGGGAGTGTTCGTGTTCGTGCGCACGGCGGGCGACGCACATCGATCCGAACGACGCGCTGCGCTGCGAGTAGTGCTCTGAGGTCGATCCGATTCCCGATTTCATCCCAAGCCTCCGGAGAGAGGCTGCCTGCGACTGGGCGTTTGCGGCATAATGGGTGCATGGTGAAGTCGGTCGAAGGCGTCTACCGCAACGGGAGGGTAGAGCTGCTGGAGCCGCTGGCCGAGGCTGAAGGCTCGCGCGTTATCGTGACGTGGGTTCGGCCCGCGGGCCCGGTGGATCTTGGTCAAAGAGGAATCGACGAGTCCCAGGCGGCCGATCTGCGCCGCCGCTTGGCTCCATTTGCAGAGGATTGGGATCGCCCGGAAATGGCTGCGTACGATGACCTGCCGCCGCGGTGACATCGTGTTGGTGCTGTTCCCGGACTCGAACCTGCGAACGTCGAAAATGCGACCGGCGCTGGTGGTCCAAGCAGACCAACTCGACTCAGGATTGCCCCAGACTATCGTGGCTATGATCACCAGTAACATGGCTCGTGCGGGATACCCGAGCCGTCTGGCCGTACGTGTCGCAGGTGAGCGTGCGAATGGGTCGGTACTGTTGATGGATTCGGTGATCATGACCGACAATCTCGCTACCGTTCACTACGCGGAAATTGACCGGGTCATTGGAACTTCACAGACATGGGCGACGTCGACGTGGCGTTGCGTACAACTTTGGCTCTATAGCTGGGCAAGCAAGGCCGGAAGTTTTCGGCCAGTGACAATCGCCTCTCGAATACGGTGGGCTGTCGGGAACTGGATTTTGGGGGTGTCGCGATCCAGATCTACAGTTGGTTACAGTTGGTCGGAGGACGGACCAGGCATCCCGCGCCAAAAACCTGGCAATATGTGAAAAGATGGCTAGTATGAAGAGCGTCGATCTGACTTCTTGGCTCGACTTCGAGGGAGCGGTGCGCGATCTGGGGAGGCGACAGGCAGAACTGGAGTTGGAAACCCGCCGTTCGTTCGACGTGCCACTATTCAGGGGGCTGGGAAGTTCGGATTGGGGCCTGGAGACGACATTGGAACGGTCCTACCCCCTCGAGGCGTCAGAGAAGAGGATCGGCCTCTACGAGTACTATACAGATGTATACGCCTCAAAGTCGGTGGTTGAGACCTTCACCGAGCGCCAATGGGAAGGCCTGCCCGATCCGCCTGAATTCACCCAGCTCTTGGCCGACTTCGCCACGCTCGGGGCGCAACTGTTCTTCAGCAAGCACATTGACGTCTATCGATATTTCGCATAGCTGCGGCATCATGGATTTGCATCCCCGCTTCTCGACTGGACAGCTTCTCCGTACATCGCCGCATTTTTCGCCTTCGATGGCATGCCCGAGGACGCAGAATACGTGTCTATATACGCCATGTTGCGGGACAGGGTGCGTACGACTTCATCGGGTATGCCAGTTATTACGACTTTGGGGCCCTATGTTAGGTCCCACAGGCGGCACCTCCTAAAACAGAGCCAGTACTCTATCTGCCTGGAATGGGATCCGGCATATCTCTTCCGCCCGCACGGCGAGGCAATGGACGTGCCAGGCGCTCTAGGGATTGCCAGCGAATTGTCCAAAGTGAACATTACGGCACGCGACAGGACGATGGCGCTGAAGAATCTCGACCTAATGAACATCAATAGGTTCTCGCTTTTTGGCTCTGAGGATAGCCTGGTTCGGACAATTGCGCGTCGCGTACGCCTGCTACGATATTCTCCTTCGTGAGGCATTTTCGGGCGCGTTTGATCGATCAAACCGGCACCCTCAGGTACGTGGTTCCAGATAGGAGATCGCACTCGGTGGTGTAGTTGCTGAGTCGGGCGGAATATGGCGTTCGAGAATATGGATCCCGTGAAATCCCGTGAGGTCCCCAATGAATCGGCTGCAGTGAGACGCGCCGGCCCGAGACTACAGCAGCTCACGCCATCCCCCGAGTGGAGCGTACCGCCTCCGAGCATCGCACGGCGCGCTCCATCGGCTGTGAGTTGAAGCCCACACCGCGTGGTTCTGTTGCGGCGTCTGATAGAATGCGGCATTCTATGTTTTCGCTTTCGCGGCGCCGGTTCCTGGGCGCACTCTCGGCCGCCACATCGCTGGCCGGCTTCGAAGCTCTGGCTGCGCCCGAGCGCGGCCGCGCGCGCATCACCGACATCCGCGCGATGGTCCTGCAGGGCCCGCGGACTTATACTTTTGTCAAAGTCGTGACGGACGCAGGCGTCTACGGAATCGGCGAGGGCTACGGCAGCCCCGGCGTTGGCATCCGGGCGGGCGTGCTGGAGTTGCGCCCGTACTTTCTGGGCAAGGACCCGCTCGAAATCGAAGCGCTCTACAACGGGCTGGGCAACCGCATCGACGGCTCCGCCCACATGCTGCTGCGCGCCGTCAGCGCCATCGAGATCGCGCTCTGGGATCTGGCGGGCAAGCTGCTGGACCAACCCGCGGCCACGCTGCTGGGTGGACGCTATCGCGACCGCGTGCGCGTGTACCGCGACGAAGGCCCCGTGAACATGCTCGACCGCGCCAGTTGCAACGAGTGGGCCGACAAGATGAAGAGCGACCCCGCCGGGTGGACCGCGTTCCGAGTCTCGCCGCCGCGCGGGGCGCCCAAGGTCGACACGGCGCGCGACCCATCCAACCGGGTGCTCACATCCCGCGAACTGCGCGAGATCCGGCAAGCCTTCGAATACTGCCGCGACGCCATCGGCTGGGACCGCGACTTGATTGTCCACTGTGAAGGGGAGTACGATGTGCGAGCGGCCATGCAACTCGCCGAAGCCCTCGATCCGGTGAAACCTTTGTGGCTGGAGGATCCCCTGCCGCCGGATTTCTCGCCTGGCTGGGTGCGCCTGACCGGGGCCTCCAAGGTTCCCATCGGCACCGGCGAAAATCTGGCGCGCCGGCAGGGGTTCAAGGATTTTATCGTGAACCAGGGTTGCGACGTGGTGCAGCTCGACATCCGGAATGCCGGGGGGCTGCTCGAATCGAAGAAGATATCCAGCCTGGCGGAACTGTTCGATCTCCCCATGGCGGCGCACAATACGGGGAGTGCGCTCGGCACCATGGCCACGGTGCAGTGGGCCGCTTCCGTGCGGGATTTCCTGGCCGCCGAAACGGTGGTCGGGCGCCGCAATTGGATGGACGACGTAATCATGCATGAAGGGCCGCTGGTCGCCGACGGTTACATCGCCGTGCCGCGGAAACCCGGCTTGGGCGTCGAGTTGAATCCGGAGGTGGTGAAGGCCAACCTCGCGGAAGGCGAGAAATACTGGGATTGAAACAGCATCCCACAGTCGTCTACGTCGCGCCCTTCGCCGTGTTCATCGCGTTGCGTTGGCTCCCCTTTCCGCCCGAGTGGCTGGCGCCGGTGCGCTTCGTGCTGGTAGCCGCGACGCTGGCGGTATTCTCCCGGCGCGCGATTCCGCGGCACTTCGCGTTCCCCATCGGTTCCGCGCTGCTGGGGGTGGCCGTGCTGGCGGTGTGGATCGCGCCGGACCTCCTCTGGGGACCCGGCTACCGCGATTTCTGGCTGTTCCACAACGGCATCACAGGCGTGGCGCGGAGTACGCTGCCCGTCGATCTGAAGCGAAACGCGTTCTTCATCGCGGTGCGGGTGCTGGAGAGCGCTATTCTGGTTCCCGTCTTCGAAGAGTTATTCTGGCGCGGCTGGCTGATGCGTTATGCGATCCGCCCCGACTTCGAAAGCGTGCCCCTGGGCCGCTACACGGCGGTTTCGTTCTGGGCGGTTGCGTTGCTTTTCGCCGCCGAGCACGGACCCTATTGGGAAGTCGGGCTGATCGCGGGCGTGGCTTACAACTGGTGGCTCGTGCGTACCCGCAACCTGGCGGATTGCGTGTTGGCGCACGCCGTCACCAATGCGTTGCTGGCCGGCTACGTGCTGGTTTTCAATCAGTGGCAGTATTGGCTGTAGAAGCTCTCAGCTATCAGCTTTCAGCCGTCAGCCTTCAGCCCGGCCTCCGCGCCGCCTCCAACCTTTCGTGCTTGGTGCGAGGGGAAAGCTGACGGCTGAAAGCTGAAAGCTGACAAGACAAGACTGAGAGCTTGCGGCGAAGCCGCGCTGTGCTAACCTTAATGCTTCGCACACTTCAAGAAGGAGTCCGTCTCGAATGTCAGTAAGGTTTGGGTTGCGGCTGGGCATGGCTTGCCTGGCCCTGATTTCTCTATCGAAAGCCGGTCTGAGTCAGACCAAGGTTGGCGTTATCAGCCTGCAGCGGGCAGTGCTGGGATGCGCCGAGATCAAGAAGGCCTCCGCCGCCATGGAGACCAAGTACAAGCCCCGCCAACAGGAAATGGAACGGCTGCAAAGGGAGCTGGATGGCATCCGGCAGCAGTTGCAGACCAACGCCGGCAAGCTCACGCCGGGGGCCGAAGCGGACCTGAACGCCCAGGGCACGCGCAAACAGCGCGAACTGCAGCGCTTGAACGACGACCTGCAGGCCGACGTCACCGCGGAGCGCAACGAGATTCTCGGCAACAGCGGCAAGAAGATGAGGGAAGTGGTGGAGAAGCTGGCGGCTGAAAAAGGCCTCGACGTGGTGGTGGAGGAACAAGGCACGTTGTTCTTCAAGCCCGCGCTGGATCTGACGGCCGATGCCATCGCCGCCTACGATAAGGCTTATCCGGCAAAATAGGCCCGCCATGGCTGGCTATCTCGATCATTACGGAGCCGGCGAAGAACGGCGCGAAAAGACCATCAAGCGGCTGGTGCTTACCGCCGTCGTCGTAGTCATCGCCGCGGGCGTCCTGTTCTTGATTTTCAAGAACTACCGCCAGGAGCGCCAAGTCAATCGCTTCTTCGGCATGCTGTCACGCCAGGATTATCAGGCGGCCTACGCCCTGTGGGGCTGTACCGCAGCCAACCCTTGCCGCGATTATCAATTCGCCGAATTCATGAAGGACTGGGGTCCGCAGAGCGAACATGCCGACGCGAAATCCTTCCACATTACCAAGACGCGCTCCTGCGGCTCGGGCGTAATCGTGACCGTGGATTCCGGCAAGGGCGCCAACCAGCAGGAAGACAAGCTGTGGGTGCAGCGGGACGATCTGACCATCGGCTTTTCTCCGCTGCCAGGCTGTCCGGCGGGGCAGTAGACGTACAATGAAACAAGGAACTGGAGCAGAATGGGCACAACAGTAGCGGGTTTGGAAGGCGTCGTCGCCGGCGAGTCCGAGATCTGTTACATCGACGGATACGCGGGCGTGCTCAGCTACCGCGGATATAACATCCACACGCTGGCCGACCATGCGACGTTTGAAGAAGTCATCTTCCTGCTGTGGAATGGATGGCTGCCCAAGCGGACGGAGCTCGAGCAGCTCAAGAAGGACCTGTTCGCCAACCAGGGAATCCCCACCGCCGTGGTGGACTTTCTAAAAACGGTGCCCCAAGCCAGTCCGATGGACGTGTTGCGCACGGCGGTCTCAATGCTCGGCATTTACGATCCGGAGACGCCGGACATGACGCCGGACGCCAATACGCGCAAGGCGCTGCGGCTGATGGCGCAAACTTCCACCATCGTGACCACGTTCGACCGCATTCGCAAAGGTCTGCACGTGATCGGCGGCGACCCGTCTATGAGCTTCGCCGAGAACTTCCTGTACGCGCTGACCGGCAAGCGGCCCGACGAGGTGATGGAGCACGCGTTCGACGTGGCCTTGACCCTGCACGCGGACCACGAGCTGAACGCTTCCACTTTCGCCGCGCGCGTGACGGCCGCGACGCTGTCGGACATGTACTCGTCAATCACCTCGGCCATCGGCGCGCTGAAAGGCCCGCTGCACGGCGGGGCGAACCAGGACGTGATCAAGATTCTGCTGCAGCTTTCGAGCGAGGAAGCCGCCATCGACCGGGTGAAGAGCACGCTGGCGCGCAAGGTGAAGATCCCCGGTTTCGGGCACCGCGTGTATCGCGCCGAAGATCCGCGGGCCACGCACCTGCGGGTGCTCTCCGAGGAGTTGGGCCGGCGCACCGGCCAGGAGAAGCTGTTCCGCATGTCGCAGGCTATGGAGCAGACCGTCAAGGCGGAGAAGGGGCTGATCGCCAACGTGGATTTCTACTCGGCCTCGACCTACTATGCGCTGGGCATTCCGGTGGATCTGTTCACGCCGGTGTTCGCGGTGAGCCGCATGGCGGGATGGACGGCGCACACGCTGGAGCAGTACAAGAACAATCGCCTGATCCGACCGCGCGCGGAGTATAAGGGCAATCCGGACGGCATGAGCTGGATTCCCATGGACCAACGCTGATGGACGAGCGCGCCTATTACACGGAATCGCCGACGACGAAGCCCATGTCGTTGAACTGCCCTTTTTGCCGGTCCGCCGAGACCTACGAATTGCGCTGGATGGTGCGCAAGAAGAAGGACCGCCTGCCGCCTGGCGCCGACGAGCGCGACCGCGCGCGGTTCGCCAAGTCGCAAAGCTACATGGTGCTGCTGGACGACAAAGTGGCCTGCAAGAATTTGCGCTGCCGGAAGCGGTTCGACATATCGGGCGTGAAGACGATGGCGTTTCTGTAGGGCGGGCAATCATGCCCGCAGCCGCCTTTCAGGCGGCCCGAGCCGGCTGAAAGCCGGCTGCGGCCAAGATTGGCCGCCCTCCAAAAGTCCATGCGCGTATTCGTGGCCGCGGGCCACACGCTCGAAGAAACCTTGCGCGACGAGATCGCCTGGTTCCGCCAGCGGCAGGTGAACTGAAATGCCCTCTGTCGAGACCAGCCGCAGCGATTCTATTCTGACGGTGACCATCAACCGGCCGGAGGTGCGCAACGCCGTGGATTCCGCCACCGCCGCCGCACTGGCGGAGGCCTTCCGGTCGTTCGATACCGACGAAACCCTGGATGTGGCCGTGCTGACCGGGGCGGGCGGAACCTTCTGTGCCGGCGCGGACTTGAAGGCCGTCGCAGCGCGGCGGCCCAACGCACTGAGCGAAGAGGGCGACGGCCCCATGGGGCCCACGCGTATGCTGCTTTCCAAACCCGTGATCGCCGCCATCGAAGGCCACGCCGTAGCGGGTGGCCTGGAACTGGCGCTGTGGTGCGATCTGCGGGTGGTGGCGCGCGACGCCACGCTGGGGGTCTACTGCCGGCGTTTTGGCGTGCCGTTAATCGACCTGGGCACCATTCGGCTACCGCGCCTGATCGGGCAGGGCCTGGCGCTGGACTTGATCCTGACCGGCCGCGGTGTTTCGGGGGAAGAAGCCTTGCGCATGGGACTGGCCAACCGGCTGGTGGAATCCGGGCGGGCGTTGGAGAGCGCTCTGGAACTGGCGCGGATGCTCGCCAGCTTTCCGCAGACGTGCATGCGGTCGGACCGGCTTTCGTGTTACGAGCAGTGGGGACTCTCCACGGAAGAGGCCATCCGCAACGAATACCGGCGCGGTCTGACGGTGCTCGCGAGCGGCGAAAGTGCGGCGGGCGCCGGGAAATTCGCGGCTGGCGCGGGGCGGCACGGATCGCGCGAGTGAAAGCCCGCCGCACGTTATTGAAATTGCAGGGCGGCCAGAAGCCGGCTGAAAGCCGGCTGCGGGCAGGATTGCCCGCCCTCCAAGCGCCCCGGTTATGATGGAATCGTGCAGCGGCCTTCCAGGTTACTGATTCTGGCGGTGGCCTTTTCGGTGGCCATTGCCGGGACATTCGTTTTCGCGTTTAGGGCCGGCCGGCACGCCCGGCGCCTGCACTTTGAGAATGAGCCGATCCGCTCCTGGATGAGCGTGCCGTTCATCGCCCACACTCACCACGTGCCTTCCGCCGTGCTGTTTCAGGCCATCGGGCTCGAACCACAGCAGCGCGACCGGCGGCCGTTGCGTGTGATCGCGCGCCAGCAACACCGGCCGGTCGAAGATGTGGTGCGGGATCTGGAGCGCGCCCTGGCTAGCGCGGGTCACACGCATCCCGCGCCGGAGTCTCCCGGGGGCAAGGCCCCCTGATGCGGGAAGAAATCCTAGCGGCGCTGGCGCAATACGGCTCCCCCGCGCTGTTCGCCGTGGTTACGATTGCGTCCATCGGGGTGCCCTTGCCGGTGAGCTTGCTGCTGATCGTTACCGGCTCGCTGGTGGCGCAGGGCGTCATGCCCCTCTGGTGGGCCATTGCTCTGGCCTGCGCCGGCTCGGTGATCGGCGATCAAATCGGATACGCCATCGGCCGGTGGGGCGGTACCCGGCTGGTGTCCCGATTTGGCGGCATGCTGGGCGGCCCCGAGCGCATGGCCAAAGCGGAAGCCCACGCGCGGCGTTGGGGAGGGCCGGGCGTTTTCTTGAGCCGCTGGCTGGTGACGCCGCTGGGCTCGGTGATTAACTTGACCAGCGGCATCGCGGAGTACCCGTGGATGCGTTTTCTGCTGTGGGACGTGTTGGGCGAGGCTTTGGGGGCGGCCCTCTACATCGTTCTGGGCTGGATCTTCAGCGACCGGGTGCTGGAGCTGGATGCGGCCTTGGGCGATTTCACTTGGATGATCCTGGCCCTGCTGGCTGCGGTGGTGCTGGGCTGGATGCTTTGGAAATACTTGCGGACGAAGAGGGACTAGTCTCCCATTGTGGGGCGGGCAATTCTGCCGGCAGCCGGCTTTCAGCCGGCTTGGCCGCCTAAAAGGCGGCTGCGGCCAAGATTGGCCGCCCTCCAAATAGCTCGGGCCTTCAGAACGCCAGGCTCTCGATGGAGCCGCTCACTTCCCCCTCAAGCGCCGCGCGCTTTTTGTCGAGTTCCGCGCGGCGGTCGCGCAACGAGGCAAGCTGCGATTCCTGTCCGGCCAGCCGTTGCGCATAGGCCTGTACCTGCTGCTGTTGACCGCTAACCTGGTTGAGGCTGCCGATGTTCCGCCGCACGCGTTCCTGGTCGTTGGTAACCTCGGCGATCTGGCTTTCCAGACTCTGGATCTCGCGGCCGGCGGCGGCAATCTGCTGTTTCAGATTGGCAATCTGCTCGAGCTGCTTGCGGGCCGCATCGCTGAAAGTCTTGTTGCGCACATAGGTGAACAGCACGTCCGGCGTGAGATCGGTAATGGTGAAAGCGCGCTCATAGACGCGCTCTTCGGTGACTGGAAACTTCTCGGTCGCGCCCGGCGCCAGCTTCACCTCGAAGCGATAAGCGTTGCTGGTCTTCTCCAGGGGCTTGCGGTCGAGCAGGTTGTATTCCGGGCGCGCCGTATGCTCGATCACCAGGGTCTTGGCCTTTTGGTCCACATTGTGAATGGTGTAGGTCCGCGTTTCGACGACAGCGTTGCTGGTGGTCAGAATGCCGCGGCGCGCGTGGATCTCCCGAATCTGTTCGGCCTTGCTGTCCCACTGGGTAGTGATGCGGGTGCCCAGGTCCACGCCGTAGCTGATCAGGCGCTTGTCGCCGGTCTTCACCGTTTCCATCAATGCTTCGCCCGCATACGCGCCGCTTTCGTAAACGGTGATCGGACCGCCGTCCAGCGTCTTGCCGGTGGAGTTGGCGATCTCGGCGGCATCCATGGGATGCGCGGCGGCCGGATCGGAGTAGATCAGCAGCTTGCGGGTGTCCACCTTCTGTTGCAGAAAGGGCAGCATGGCGGATTCGTTGCGGCGCACCGTGACGGGCGTGGGGATGTGGTACTCGAACAACTCGCCGAGTTCACGGCCGACTGCGGGCGCTGCGATAACGGAAACCGGCGGAGCTTTCTGGATGCGGACGAACTGCTCCAACCGGCTTAACCCCGCCGAAGGCACCAACATATCCGCCGCCATGGCTTGCGGCGCCGCTTGCGGCGCGGGAGCATTTAAGGATACCGCCTTGGCCTCCGCATCCATGGCGCCTTCATAAACTACCGGGGCCGACGCGTAGTCTTCCGGCAACTCGGCCGCCTGCCGCGTGACGTAGCGCGGTTCATACAGCCGGCTGATAAACGAAATGGGCCGGCCGGAAACCAGCGACAGATCCACCTTGTTCCAATCTTCGCCGGAGGTGTTATCCACAATCGCCCATCCTTCCAGCGTAGGCTGCGCGCCTTCACCGAAAATCAGCCGGTAGCTGGATTTCCAAACCGCCGTGGGCACCATGTAGCTGGCCACCACTTCGCGCCGCTGGGAGCCGGTGGAGTCGATATAGACCGTGCGCTTCTCCCTGGAGCGGGCCTCGGTCAGGGCGGCCAGGTAATCCTTGAACTGCGTCTGCAGCCGGGTATCGGTGAAGCGGATGGCGGCCGCCGCGCCCAGATCGAAGTTGCGCAGATCGCCCGCATCCATCAGCAGGGTGATCTGCTCGCGCTCCGGGCGCTTATCGTCGCCGGGTGTCAGGCGCGCCGCCACGACCGCGCCGGTCACAGTTTCATTCGCGAATTTCAACTCGATTTGCGCGCCCTTAAGCTGGTCGAGCACCGCGCTCAACGGCTGCGCCGCGCCAAGCTGAAACGGGAAATCCGCCAGCTTGTGGGCCAGCGGCTCGCTCGAATCGTAGCGCAACCCGGAGATCCTGCCGCCGCCTTTTTCTTCGATAGTCAGCGATTTCAGTACATCGTCCATCTCGGCGGCCTTGAAATCCAAACGCGCCGATTCGCCGGGCGCAAGTTCGCCGGCCCGCTCGAAGTAGCCTACACCGTGCTTGTAAAGGACCACCTGCCGCACGGGCAGTTCCGCAGCCATCGCGCTCAGTGCCAGGGCGCACGTCAACCAGAAGACACGTTTCATAATCGGTAAATGCCGCGTGCGCGGCGCTCCTTTCGCTTCATTCGCCCATCACCTTAATGATGACGCGCTTGGACCGCCGGCCGTCGAACTCGGCATAATAAACCTGTTGCCAGGGGCCGAAATCCAGCTTGCCCTTGGTCACCGGCACGATTACCTGGTGATGCACCAGCAGGCTCTTCAAGTGCGAGTCGCCGTTGGTTTCGCCGGTCGCGTGATGCCGGTAGGTCTGCCGGAAAGGCGCCAGTTCCTCCAGCCACTCGTCGATATCGGCGAGCAGGCCGTCCTCGGCATCGTTCACCCAGACTCCCGCGGTGATGTGCATGGCCGAAACCAGGATCATGCCCTCCTGAATGCCGCTCTTGTGCAGCGCGCTCTCCACTTGCGAAGTGATGTTGACGTATTCGCGGTGTTTGGTAGTACGGAAAGTCAAATATTCTGTGTGAAATTGCATATGGGGATGATAACTCTGATAGCATGCGGTTGATGCTCTCCGAGGCCGGCCGCATCCTTATCGTGGACGATGACGCTGCCCTGCTGAAGGTGATGGACATCTACCTTTCGCGGCTGGGCTATCGGGTGGATGCCTGCCGCAACGCCGCGGACGCGTGGGCCTTGGTCGAGGCTAGCCCGTCGCTATACGCGGGTGCGCTGGTGGATCTGAATATGCCCGGCATGCGCGGAGATGAACTGGCCCGCCGGATTCTGAACTGCAACGCGTCGATCCGCCTGGTGGTGATGAGCGGCTATCCGGCGCAGCCGAGCGCAGAGACCGTGGGCGGCAACCGGGTCGGCTTTCTGTACAAGCCGTTCGCTCCCCATGAGTTGGCCGAAGCGCTGGAGGGCGGAGGTTAGAACGTCCGCTTGCTCACGCGCGCGGCTCGGCAACCCAGTTACATCCCCAGCCACTTTACCGGCAGCGTGGTCAGCCACGGCACGTAGGTAATGAGCAACACGCCGGCGAGCAGAATCAGGTAGACCGGCAGCGTGGCGCGGTATACGGCGGTCATAGGCTGCTTGAAACGGTAAGCCGAAAGGCACAGGTTCATGCCGATGGGCGGCGTGAGATAGCCGAGCTCCAGGTTGGCCAGGAAAATCACACCCATCTGCACCGGATCGATTCCGAACTTAGCGGCAATCGGCTGGATCAGCGGCACCATCACGATAATCGCCGAGAAAACGTCCATGAACGAGCCTTTGACTAACAACACGATGTTGAGCAGCAGCAGGAAGACGTACTTGGAATGGATGTGGAGATCCACCCAGTTGGTCAGGATGCCCGGCACGTCCTGGATGGCCAGGTAGTATGTGAGTCCCTTGGCCACGCCGATAATCAGCAGCACACCGCCGACCATGGTGACGCACTCCACGGCGACGCGCGGAAAATCGCGGCGCAGCGAGATGCCGCGCAAGATCCAGCACTCGGCAATGAAGGAGTAGACGACGGCGATGGCGCCGGCTTCCACCAGCGTGCCGAACCCGCCGAAGAGGCCGACGATGACGATCACCGGGAGCGCCAATTCCCATTTGGCGATCCAAACGGCTTGGCGCGCCTCAGCGAAGGAGAACCGCGAGCGCTCGGCCCCGCTTTTCACGCCCTGGTAGGCGCCCCACGCCGAGACCATCGCCACCATCAGCAGCCCGGGCACCAGGCCGCCCACGAACAACGTGTCGATTTGGACGGTTTTGGCGTAAATCGCATACAGGATGACCGGCAGACTCGGCGGAAACAACAGCCCGAGAGAGCCCGATCCATTGATCAGGCCGATGGAGAACTGTTTCGTATAGCGCGCTTTGAGCAGCATGGGCAGCATCAATCCGCCCATGGAGACGATGGTGACGCCGGAGCCCGCAAACGTGAAGATGGCGAAGGTAATCGCGGTGGTGATGGCCAGGCCGCCCGGCATCCAGCCGAACAGGGCGGCATAGACGCGCAGCAGACGCGTGCTGGCGCCGCCCTCCACGAGCAGATAGCCCGCCAGGGTGTACAGCGGGAGCGAGGGTAAGACCTCCGAGACCATCAGGGAATACGCGTTGTCTGGCACCACTACGGCGGGTTGCCCGATGTGCCAAAACAAGAGCAGCGCCACGCCACCCAAGGTGGCAAAGATCGGTAGACCCAGCACGGCGCCGGCGACGATGACGCCGATCCCGATCCACAAAATCGCCGGCCCTTCCGGCCGCGGCGCGAAACTCAAAATCAGCGGCGCCAGCAAAAACAAAGTCGCGGCCAGGCGATGACGAGAGCAGGCGCCCGCGCCGCGGATCGCACGCAGGGCGATCAGCAGGAAACCGACTGGCATCACCAGCGCCAGGACCCAATTGGGCACGCCCAGCGCCAGCGTCTTTCCGATGGACCTTTCGGAAACCACAAACTGGTAGCTGGCCCAGCAGAGGCTGGCGGAAATGGCCGCCGTCATGCCGCAGCCGAGGATGCGCACCGGGACGGCCCATTTCGCCGGCACGAAAGTGTTGGCCGACATCCCCAGCAGTTGGTCACCGGAGGCGGCCAGGGCGGCGCCGACGAATGCGATCCACAGCGTCAGTTGTTGGACGAAGACCACCGAACCGGGAATTCCGCGGACACCGGCCAGACGCGTGACCATGGCGATCAACGGGAGCAAGGACGCCAGCGAGATGGCCAGGACAGCGACGGCTCTCTCACAGCTTCCCGCACTGCTCCAAACGCCGCGCCAAAGGCCCCGCCCGGCGCGTGTCATTTGGCGCCGCCCTTGCGTTTTGCGGCGACCTGATCCGGCGCCTTGGCGGCGTGCTGCGTTCGGTACTCGTCGCGCAGCTTTTGGACCTCAGCGAACAGGTCGGGCGGAACCATCTTGTCTTTCATCTTGGGATACATGGCTTCGGTCTGTTTGCGCCACTCCGCCAGGGCGGCCGCATCGGGGCTTGTGACTGTAAGCTTCAAAGCCTTCTTGCCGGGCTGGCCGGCCATCATGGTGGCGACGGCCCTGGCGCCCTGGGCGCGGATATCTTCCTTCAGCGCATCTCCGGACTTGTGCGCCGCCGCCAGCAGGGGGCCGCGTTGCGTCGCGGGAATCGTTTCCCACACCTGCTTGGAAATAATGGTTGCGCCGACCAAAGGCGCCCACTTCACGTCGCACATGTACGGCGTCAAGCTGTATAACTGGGTGGTCTCGGCGTAGAGAGCCGTTTCGGGGACGGCATCCAGGTTATGCATCTTCAGTTGCGTGATGATGTCGGTGGCGGGCAGCGGGACCACGCGGAAGCCGTTGGCTCTCCACAGCTCTTCTTCGGTGGCGTCGCCGGCCTAGGTGAACAGCCGCAGCTTGCGCAGATCGTCCAGTCTCTCGACGCGCGTGGTGGAGAAGAACTGGACCCAGCCCACGTCGCTCCAGTAGAGCACCACGTAACCTTTCTGCAGGAGCCTTTGCTCCAGCTTGGGCGCCACGCGGTCGCGCACGTAATCGAGTTCCTCGTAGGAATCGAACATCATAGGGATCTGGAGGCAGGCGACGCCCTGGTCGATA
>Ga0224557_1001238_pt1 | contig 25263 bp, 25 predicted proteins | sample 714S31014metaG_FD_180677 | JGI IMG/M metagenome (GOLD analysis project Ga0224557, IMG submission 180677) | Peat soil microbial communities from Stordalen Mire, Sweden - 717 S3 10-14 | ecosystem: Environmental > Terrestrial > Soil > Wetlands > Peat | place: Sweden: Norrbotten County, Stordalen... | reverse complement strand
TGCGCCGTTTCGAGCGGCCCACCACGCCCTCGGTCATCCGCTTTGAAGATGTTGTCATCGACGCCAATGCCATGCAGTTGACGGTGCGCGGTCAGGTGACCACCACCACGGCCACCGAATTCCGGCTGCTGGACTACCTGGCGCGCCATCCGGGCCGGGTTTTCAGCCGCGACCACCTGCTGGATGCCGTTTGGGGCGATGCCCGCTTCGTCACTCCCCGTTCGGTGGACGTCTATGTGCGGCGCATCCGCGAGAAGATCGAGATCGACCCGGAGAATCCTCGCTATCTGATGACGAGGCGCGGCGCCGGCTACCGCTTCGAGCTTCCCAAGAGCGAGTAGGCTCGAGTCAGCAGGCCCTCAATGACCCGAAAAATCTTCATCAAGCTGCTCGGCCTTTTTCTCCTGCTGCTGCTCTTCCAGGCAGCGGCGATGGAGTTTGTCGTCCTTCCCTTTATCGTTCGCAAAGTATTGGAAGTCCATCCCGGCAACACCGACCCGTTTCTCGGCAATGAGACCCTCTGGTCCGGCCTCATCGCGCTGGCCGTGGCGCTCGCCCTGGCTGTATGGGTTGCCGGCCGCATCACCTCGAGGCTTGAGCAGCTCGTCGTCTTCGCGCGCCGCATCGCGGACGGCGACCTGAGCGCCCGCCTTGGCCGCGACGATGATGATGAGTTCTACAGCGTGGAGGCCGCGCTGAACCAGGCCGCCGAGCGGTTGGGCGGGAGATTCGCCGAGCTCGAGAGCCGCCGCCAGGAGCTGGCCGACCTGCTCAATTCCCTGCAGGAGGCGGTGGTCGCCATCACCGCCCAAGGGCTGGTACGCTGGTCCAACGCCGTAATGCAGCGCATCGCCGGAACGGAGATTCGCGTGGGCCGTTCGCTGGTCCACTCGGTGCGCGATCCCGAACTGCTGGCCTGCATAAAAACCGCGCTTGAGCAGCGCGTGGCGAGTTCCGGGCGCGCCAGCACTCTGGCGCCGGGCCTCATCTTCGAGATCAATGCTGTGCCCATGACCTCGGGCGGAGCGCTCGTCGTGCTCCATGACGTCACACGCATCGAGGCCGCTGAAAAGTCCCGCCGCGACTTCATCGCCAACGTCAGCCACGAGCTGCGCACACCACTCACCTCTATCCAGGGCTACGTGGAAACGCTGGTCGAGGAGCGCCCGAAGCCCGAAACCACGCGCGAGTTTCTCGGCGTCATTCTCAAAAACGCCACACGCATGAACCGCATAACCGAGGATCTGCTCGCTCTGGCCGGCGTCGAGAGCCCCGACTACAAGCTGGCGCTTCAGCCCACGCGAGCCAGCGCGCTGGTTGGTGACGCAATCGATTTGGTGGGCGGCATGGTGGTGGACTCCGGCGTTGCGCTGGAGATGGCCGGCGCGCCGGACGCGCTTGTCCTGGCCGATGCCGACGCCATGAACCAGGTCTTCGGCAATCTTGTGGAAAACGCCCTGCGCTACGGCAAGGCCGGCAAACGAATCCTGATTGGCGCGCGGCTCTTGGAATCCGAGGTCGAGTTCAGTGTGCAGGACTTCGGCCCCGGCATCGCCTCCGAGCACCTCACTCGGATCTTCGAGCGCTTTTACCGCGTTGACAAAGCTCGCTCCCGCGAGTCGGGAGGCACCGGGCTTGGCCTGGCCATCGTCAAGCACATCGTGCTGGCCCACCGGGGGCGCATCTGGGCGGAAAGCGAACTCGGCCGCGGCGCCACATTCCACTTCACGCTGCCCTTGTTCACGCCGGCCCAGGCTCCCCAGGCGCAACTCGCCGCCGCAGACGGAAAATAGTAGACCAACGGCCTAATGTAGAGCAACGCCCTGATGGCCGCTGCTCTATATCAGAAATTCCATGGATTGGGATGCAGCCTGGGGTGGTGAGCTCGCTGGGACTCGAACCCAGGACCCACGCCTTAAAAGGGCGCTAATAATCAATAAAATGAATAACTTACAAGACTTAGTAGGCTCCTTAAATACGCCAAAATACGCGTAAAACGGGTCAATCACGGGTGGGGAATCACGGGCGGAGGTAACTTATTTCCGACCACCGACGATACATTGTGCGGAAGGGCCTTCTTCGCAGAATTGGGCGTCTGGCCTTAGTGGTCAGTCAGAAAGACTACTCGGGTTCAATCTCTCCCGGTTCCACAACCCCCTCTGTGGCAGCATCAAACTTGGGCTCGGAGGGCGCGCCTTCATCAACGTCATCGTTGAGTTGAATCCAAACCGCACCGTTGGGAGACCGTATCATTTGGTTGTCATCGGTTAAACCCGGAAGATTTCTGGCTTCATGGGTTCCGCTCCACCTATGCCACACGCGCCTTACGAGCAAGAATGGACATCGCGGATGTTCGGGCGCAGTTGGGACACGCCCCCGGCAGCAATACCATTTGGAAGTACGTACAGGCGGCTCGTAGCGGTGAACGTCAGGCCGCTGTGGAGCTTGTCTTCCCCGAATTCTAGTGAAGGGTTCAACTCGCAAGCCCTGCCGAAGAAAGGCTGTTACGGAAATCGGGTACGGGTTAATAGAAAAGACGATACTCTGGTTTTGCTGGGGAATCGTCTTTTGTGCGTTTGGGGCCTGTTCGCTCCAGAACTCTAGCTGCCTTGTACTGTACTTCCAGAAAGCGCCAAAGTATTCTTTGGCCAGTTGAGCCCCGGCAACGACTCCATCCCCTTGGCTCCGGCGTTTCCCCGGCCAGCCAGAAGCAGTACGTCGTCATTGGTCATTGGTTTGGCTTGCGTATTGTAGTTGCCTCGTACTGTAGTTCGAGCGAAGTACAATACGGAGATCAGCATGCTCTCCCTGCGCTCGGTGCAGCTTTCGCTCGTCTACGTGAAGACGCTCATGATCCAGCAGGTTCTGACCAGCCTGCCTGGAAAAATCGACTCAACGCCCACGACCGAAGGGGAATCACGCCCTTGGTCTACGGCCACGTCAATCCCTACGGCAGCTTTCAGCTCGACCTAAACTCCCAGCGCCTATTGATCCGCCGAGATTCGGCCCTCAATCTGTTGGAACTCAACTCCTGCTCCGATACGACCAGCAAGCGAGCTGACAGATTGCCCCCGGTGGCAGCAATGTTGCGTCTACCCCAACATCCAAAACACCACCCGCTATACCGAGCTGGCACCGGATCGATTCAAAGACTTCTGGCGTGATTGACTCTGAAAGGCTATCCAGGATTGCCGTCACAAGCCGGCGGAATTTTCGGCGGTTTGGGCTTACACCCCCGGCCTACGCTACTGACGAAAACTGACGTCTACAAAGGGGGTGCTCAGATAAATACGATGGGCTGGCTGGCGCCAAGCAGATATAGCACCGGTAGAGAGCGCCGCTGCGATTTTTCTCGTTTGCCGTCTGTATGGTTCATAAGTGGGCAGACATGCGAAGCGGCCGGAGCAGATGCTCTGGCCGCTTCGCTTGCTATGCGGGTTTGGTGGACGGGTTTAGAAGTCCAAGCGCAGGCCGAACTGCATACGGCGGTAGGTGCTGAGCGTGCCGCTGTAGGCGCCGAAGCTGCCCTGGCTTAAACCTGAGTTGAGGTTGTACGGGCTGCAATCGAAGCGAACGTTGTTGCCGACGTTGTACACCTCGCCGGTGAGCTGGAGCTTGACATGGCCGGGCAGCGCCCAGTTCTTGGAGAGCGAGGAGTCGATGTCGAAATAGCCGTCGCCGCGGAAGGCATTGCGCTGGCCGGCCTCGCCCGGATACGGCAGACGAATCGGCGTACCGGAGTAGATGCCGGCGTTCATGGTGCTGGCCTCGTTGCCGGCAAAGACCTGCGGAACGCCATTGACCAGATGCCGTGCGGTCTTGACCTGGCTCCGGTCCGTGACGACGGCGAAGCCAGTCTGTTGCCAGTCGGTGGTGTAGCCCGGCTCGAGGACGCTGAAGGGCAGGCCGCTGGTCCAGCGGCTCAGGCCCGACCACTGCCAGTTGCCGACCACCGCGTCGAGGAGGCGGTTGGAGTTGCCCAGAACCGCCTTGCCGTGGCCCACCGGCACCTTATAGACCCAGTCCAGAGTGATCATGTGGTGGGTGTCGAAGTCGGAGACGGACTTGTTCAGCTTGGGATTCCAACTGTTCAGAATGGAGCCGTAGGAGTTGTAGTTGGTCGCGTTCATTTCGTTGGAGCGCTCCGCTCCCGATCCAATATCGAGCGATTTGGAGAGGGTGTAGTTGAAGTCGACGGTCAGGCCGTGGCTGGAGGGATGGCGCAAGATGACCTGCAGAGCGTGATAGGAGCTGGTGCCTACCGAGGACCAGGCATAGAGCGCGGCAAACTGCTTCGAGAAGAACTGGGGCCCGTTCGAGCAGCCGTAATAACAGTTCACGTCGACATCCTGCAGGGATGTCGTCGCGCCATAGTCGTAGCGGTAGGGCGCCCACTCGTTGTTGTAGAGCCCGTCGGTCGCGGTCTCGCCCGTATAGTCCAAATTGGCCATCTGCGGGAAGATATCATCAAAGTATGGGATGTCCTGCACATGAACGGGCGCCGTGGGCGTCACGCCGCTGCAATTGGATTTGCTTCCGCTATCGACTCCGAAATAGGATCCGCAATTTGCATCCGATGCTTTGGAGAGCTTGGTGCCGGCGGTAAAGTAATCTCCGCCGCCTTTCGCATCCACCAGGTTGACAGGCTCGGCCAGGTCGACTTGTTCCAGCAGATGGCGTCCCAGGCGGCCGACATAGTTGGCCTCCAGGGTAAAGCCGGCGCGCAGTTCCCGCTGCAGCGAGAGATCCAGGGCGTAGGAGTACGGCGTCTTGAGCTGGCTGTCGATGCCCCAGGCGTTGGCAAAGTCGCAGCCCTGTACCGTCGATGGCGTGAAGGGATATTGGATGGTGGATGCGGGAGCGGCGCAGCCGGCCAGCGCCGGAATACCATGGGGGCCGGTCATGCGGGGAGCGATCTGAACGGTATCGATTTCGGGAGTGCTTCCTACCGAACTGCTCAGGCCGAAGGAGCCTAGCTCGTCCATGGAATTCACAATGCCCTGGCCGAAGTGATCAAAGTACATACCTGCGCCGGCGCGGATGGTGGTTTTGGGGTTGAGCGCATAGGCCACGGAGAGGCGCGGAGCGAAGTTGTCCTTCTGCTTGGACCAAAAACCAGGACGGCCGTTGGCCTTGCCGCTGGGCGCGAAATTCAGATTGTCGTTGGGGTTTTGATACTCGGGAATACCCTGAGCAGCATCTTCCGCGCGCTTGGTGAACCACGCATGGGTATCGATATTGGGTGCAATCTGCTGGCCCTTGGTCTCATAGGGCGCCTGCAGAATGGAGTGACGTATGCCGTAGATCACCGTCAACTTGGGCGTAACGCGCCAGGAGTCCTGCAGAAAGTATTCGTACTCGTAGGCCTTGAAATGGCGGTTGATGAAGGTGCCATCAGGAAGGAGCGTGCCGCTGTTGGGGCCGGTGACCGCGTAGTTATACTGCTCGATGGTCCTGGGTATCGCGCCGAGAATCATGGAGTAGGCGATGGAGTAGGAATTTGAAAAACCTCCGCCGACAGAGGGATCACCCAGCGTCGCTGGATCGGGGAGCGAGCCGCTCAGATAGGCGGCGTCAGTGCCGGTGCTGGAATAGGAGTTGGCGTCGCTGCTGCGGTTGTTCTCGACATTGAGCCAGTCGGCGCCCGCGCTGATCGTGTGCTCGCCTTTGATCCAGGAAAGATTGTCGGTAATATCCTGGACAGGCACGTTGACCATGGTCGAACGGTTCTGCCATGCAGTGGGTTGCGAGTAGTCGCGGAAGTTCACCCAGTCGCCGTCGCCTGTTGGGTCGGGACCAGTTGAGCCTACGCCGCGATTCGAGTAGCCCTGGCGGACAAAGGCGTAACGCACATCGTTGACGATCTTCGAGTTGGGCGTCCAGGTGTGGCCGAAGGCCATGCCCTTGGTGTTGTTGACTAACATGGTGGCAGCCGGCTGTCCGGGCAGGTTTTCGTCCCCGGCCGAAGTGTCCTTCTGTAGGTTGCCACGAAAGAAGATGTGCTGGTTGTTGTTGATGTTATAGTCGATCTTGGCGATGCTGGTGTTGAGCGTGGACGGAGCCGGCGAGGCAAAGGTATAGCCGGCGCTGTTGAGGGTGTCGCCGATGATCCCCGAGGTTCCGTAAAAACCCTTGCTGGCCTCCGGTTGATAGTAGGCCGTGACGTTGGGGTTGGGGCCGCAGGGTGCATTGTACAGGCCAGTACCAGAGCCAGCGTTAGCGGGGGCGCAGCCGGCATCCAGGGCCGACACTTGCGTCGAGTTCAGCCATTGGGGATTACCGCTGTTGTCCAGGTAGCCCAATTGGCCTTGATAAAACTGTGCCGTGGGCAGCGTCCGGGTGACCACATCGTCGATCGCTTTGCGCTGTCCTTCGTAGTTGAAGAAGAAAAAGAGCTTGTCTTTTTTGATCGGTCCGCCGAAGGAACCGCCGAAGGTATTCATCACGTATTTCTGCGGAATGTTGGGCTCGCCCTGGGAAAGCTCGGAGTTCTTGTTGAACCACGCGTTGGCTACGGTGTTGGTGGGCCGGTAGTACTCGTAGAGCGCGCCATGCAAGGCGTTGGTGCCGCTCTTGGTGATGATGGAGACCTGCGCGCCGGAGCTGCGGCCACTGTCGGCCGAGCCGTTCGAGGTGGTGACGCGGAACTCCTCGGTCGAATCCAGCGTGGAGCGCAAGACGCCTTGAAAGGCCGTTCCGAGGATCTGGTCGTTGTCGTCCATGCCGTCCAGCGTGATGTTGCCCTGGTCGGAGCGGCCGCCGCCGACTGAGCCGCTGCGGCTGTCTAGGCTATTGATACTATTCTCCTGGGGATTACCCAGGTAGAGCACACCCGGCTGAAGCGTTAGCAGCGAGACCGGGTCGCGCCCTTCCATGGGCAGCGATTCGATGGTCGCACTGCCTACCGAGTCGCCCACGGTGGCGTCGGAGGTGTTCAGCGTCTGCGCTGTATCGCTGACGTCGACGGTGGTCTGGTTGGCCTGCACCGAAAGCGCGAAGTCGATGGTGGCTGGCTGATTGACCAGCAATTCGGCTGTCTTGGTCTGACTGCCGAAGCCGGCGGCTGCCACGGTGATCGCGTAGTGGGCCGGCTGAATCTGCGGGAAGGCATAGGAGCCGTCGCTGTTGGAGACGGCGCTGTAGGTTTTGCCGATGGCCTTGTTGGCCAGGGTGACGGATGCACCGGGAACCACCGCACCGCTGGGATCTTTGACGGTCCCGCGAAGCGAAGTGGTTGCGGTCTGGGCAGAAGCCAGAGTGGCGACGGAAAGAGTGAAGCAGAGCACCCATCCTAATTGATGTATTTTCACGTCCGTTCCTCCTAAAGTCTTGCCGTTTACTGATGCGCTGCTGGTTTGACCGGCAGCCGGTTTCCAATTACCACCAGAAAGACCTGGCGTGTCCCATCCTGCCCGCCCGTCCGGGCCAACGCTTGCTCAACGATGTGTACGGTAGACAAACGATCCTCGACTTCTGATGAATTAATGGTTATAACGCTATCAGATGTCATAAAATGATGCAAGTGGATAATCGGAAAAATTTCCGCAATGGGACGATTCGGCATTGTCAAAGCTCAGATGTTTGATAACGTAATAAATTTATTTGATAACGTCAAAAATCATCAAACGAGGGCGCTTCAGAGGAGCGTTCCAAGTTCCAGATCAAAGACCAGGTATTGCTGCCGGGTGTCGCCCCCGGGCGCAGAGGGAGTCCATTGTGACCATCGATCGATGGCGCCAGGAGTACAACTACGAACGCCCGCACAGCTCGCCGGCTCACAAAATGCCTTGGGAACTCGCAGCATCTCAGGGCTATACTCACTTGAAAACCAAAACCGGAAAACTCCAGCTATGGGCGGATGTTTCCCAGATTATCTACCTTGCATCATTTTATGACATCTGATAGCGTTATAACCATTGAGTCATTCACAGGTCAAGAGACACATGTCTATCGTACACATCCTGGATGAGAAAAAAGGGCGGATCATTGGCCATTATATTCGCGGTTGATTCGGGACATTTGCCGGCCCAAAGCCCCACCAATCTTGGCGTGAAAGAAAGGAATTCGAATGAAAGTAGCTGCGGTTGGCTTCTGTTGTATGGATGTTTACAAAGAACTTGATCGTTGTTATCCCACGGGAAACGGGGTCGATTTCGCGATGAACCTGAGCAAACTGGGGATTCAGGCGTCAATCGTCAGTTTCGTAGGCGACGATGCCAATGGTGCAACGGTCAGCAGGGTATTGCAGCAGGCAGGCCTTGATGTGAGCCACCTTCGGCGCGTAAAGGGCCGGACCGCGTCGGTTCAGATGCGGCTCGAAGGGAGGGACAGGGTCCATGGAGAAACGGATGAAGGTGTCATGGCCAATTTCCATCTCACGGAAGACGATATCCGCTTCATTCAGCAGCATGACGTGATTCACACGGATCTATTTGGCCGAGTTTACGGTTTGCTGCCGGAATTGAAAATGGGGGGAACAATTGTTGTCTTCGATTTCTCCGTCTTCATTGAAGACAAAGATACAGGGCGGATACTTCCCCATGTGGATTACGCCTTTTGCTCCTATTCCCACCGCGACCTATATATTGAAGATTTTCTGAAAACGGCCCAGTCGTTGGGGCCTCGTGCGGCCATTGCCATGCTGGGTGAGAACGGAAGCCTTTGCTACGACGGAAAGTCTTTTCTTGAAGAAGGCATTGTCAAGACAAGAGTCGAAAACACGGTAGGAGCGGGAGACGCCTACGTAGCGGGATTTATGGGGGGAGTCATAGGTGGAAAGGATCTCCAGGAATGCATGCGAGCAGGATCGGCAATGGCTTCGGCCGTAATTTCCAAGTTTGAACCATATTGACAGCCAAGGCAGCTGCCAAGCCCAGGAGGAGAATAAGAGAAATGATAGTCATCGATTCACATGTTCATCCAATCTATTTCGAGGCAATATGCGCCGATGGGGCTGCCTTGAAGTTTCGGACCGAGCAGTTCGGCGTGTATAAGCAATCACCGTACGGCCTGGAGGAAACTCTGACCGAGATGGCCGTGGGCAAAATCAATAAGTCCATCCTTCTGCCGCTCGATATTTCTACACGATTTGGCGGGCATATTGTTTCAAACCAGGAGATTCGAAGGATCGTCGACAGCGCGCCCGAACGCTTTATCGGTTTTGGGAGCGTGGACCCGAATCGCGGCGACGCGGCCGAAATCGTGGAGCACGCCTTCACCGAACTGGGGTTGTCCGGGCTCAAACTCCATCCGGCCAAGCAGGGTTTTCGAGCAGGCGACCCCAAGGTCAGGCCCATCTATGATCTATGCGTCAAATTCAACAAGCCGATTATTTTCCATTCCGGAATGAGTTGGGAGCCGGACGCGCCCGCGGCCCCCGGGCATCCGCTTGAATTCGAGGATGTGGCGGCAGGTTATCCAAATCTCAGGATTTGCCTGGCGCATTTCGGCTGGCCATGGGTCCGCGAAACAGTGATGCTGATGATCAAATATCCCAATGTCTATACCGACACAGCCATGCTTTACCTCGATTCGCCGCTGGACTTCATGGAGCAAGTGTTTACCCGCGAGATGGGCAAGCTTACGTTTGAAAGAAATTTTCCCAGTCAGGTCATGTTCGGGTCCAACGCTCCGCGTTTTCGAGCTTTCAAGCTCAAGGCGGCACTCGAAAAGCTGGACATGAAGGCGTCCACCAGGGAAATGCTCTTCGGGGGCAATGCACTCACCTTCCTGGGAGAGAAAGGGACAATATGCTGAAGCGCACCACACTGACTGTCACTAGCGAATTTCCGACCCAAATGTTGCGGCTGACCGAGGATATATTATCCTTCGTCCGCACCTGTGGAATTTCGGAGGGAATCGTCTTCGTCATTTCGGCCCACACTACGACGGGGATCATCGTGAACGAGGGTTTGCCCTGCGTCGAAACTGACATCCAGGACCTGCTGACGAGGCTCGCACCGGGTGACTTCCCCTATACCCATGCCCATTTCTTGCCATCCTACGGGGCAACTAGCAATAACTCGCCCGGGCACCTCAAATCCACGCTAGTCGGTAATCACTGTATCTTCCCGATCGCAGGCGGAGAAATGGTCCGGGGTTCTGCCCAGGATATCTATTTGGCCGAGTTCGATGGCCCACAGAGACGACATATCTTCATCTCTGCAATGGGAGAATAATCACAACCACCCTTTTTAACCGTTGTTCACAGGAGGAAAACATGGCGAAGATAGCGAGATTCCAGGTCGCTGGGATGAATATCCATTATCTGTACTATTCCCTGGATTATTTCCTGGACTCTCAGGTTGCCGCGGGGATCCGCAGCATTGAACTGTGGGGGGGGGCACCGCACTTCTGGCTGGATTACATGACCTATAGTGATTGTAAGATCGTCCGGAAGAAGGCTGCCGATCGAGGACTTGATATTGTGGTCTTTACCCCTGAAAATGCCATCTATCAATATCAGTTCGCTGCCCAGGAGCCGGATCAATTCGAGAAGAGCTACCGCTATTTCGTGAATGGGATCAGGGCGGCTGCTGAACTTGGCTGTCGCATCATGGCTATCAATTCTGGTTGGGGCTACTTGAATGAAAACAGAGAGACCGCCTGGAATCGCTCCCGGGACATGCTCGGCCGGCTTGCCGAGGTTGCCGGCAAGGAAGGTGTTGTTCTGGCGATGGAAACCTACCGCCCCGAAGAATCACGTCTGGTTGTGACCCTTGGGGACGCCAAGAGGATGATCGACGAGGTGAGCCACCCGGCCCTGAAAGCCATGATCGATACCATTGCCATGGGAGTTGCCCGTGAGACCTTGCAGCAGTGGTTCGATGTCTTTGGCAAGGATATTGTTCACACCCACTTCGTGGATGGCAAGCCTTATGGGCATCTCATCTGGGGTGATGGTAGCTACCCCATGGAAGATTTCGTGACTTGCCTAAACGTGAACGACTATCAGGGATATCTCGGACAGGAGATCACGGATGCGAAGTATCTTGAGAATCCTGCGGCTGCGGACCTCAAGAACATGGAACACTGGAATACATTCATTGACTGAGGCGATCCTCGCCTGGACTGACGGCTGCGCAGAGTAGGCTATTTCGGCCACTCGCTGCTTCGTGTCCGAAGTTCATGCACGCCTGAACAATAATCCCCGGCCCATAACGGTTTCCGGGGATTGTTGATATCTAGTTTGCCAAAGGACACGGAGAAACCGTTTCTGCGTAAGCTGCGGAGGGGCGGAAAAGCCCTTCCACCCTGGCGCCATCGATTGATGGTCACAATGAACTCCCTCTGCGCCCGGGGGCGACACCCGGTCGCAGTACCTGGTCCTTAATGTGAAACCTGGGGCGCTCCTCTGAAGTGCCCTCGTCTGATGACTTATGACGTTATCAAACAAACGTATGGCGTTATCAAATATCTGAGCTTTGACAATGCCGAATCGCCCATTGCGGAAATTTTCCCGATTATCTCCATTGCATCATTCTAAGACATCTGATAGCATTATAATCATTAAGCCTTTCATAAGTCAGGAGCCACATGTCTATCGTACACATCATTGATCAAGCGCTGGCCCGGACGGGCGGGCAGGATGGGATCCGCCAGGTCTTTCTAGTGGCTTGCGGGGGGTCGCTTGTCGACATGTATCCCGCCAAGACCTTCCTCGAAACCGAGGCCGGTAGCTTGCGCGGCGCACTGTATACCGCCAATGAATTCATCAACATGCCGCCTCGCGCCCTGTCGTCCTGCAGTTTGGTGATCGTCTGTTCGCACAGCGGCGACACGCCCGAATCGGTGGCCGCCGTCCGGCTTGCGCATGAGGCCAAGGCCTTTTGCATCACGCTCACCAACAATCCCGAAGGAGCGATCAGCGCACAGGCCAACCATGCAATTATCTATCAGTGGGGCGACGTGGTTCCGGTAACCGACAACCCCATCACAATCATCCTCTCCCTGTGCGTAGAGTTGCTGTACCGTATTGAAGGCTATGATGCCTACGCCGACTTCCAGCAGGCGCTGGCGATGGTAGACGAGCTGGTGGCCGCCGCCCGTCAGCAGGTGGCGGCCCGAGCAGCCCGCTTCGGCGAGGTCTGGCGTGATGAACCGCTGTTCTACATACTCTCCAGCGGCGCCAGCTTTGGCCACGCCTATGGCTTTGCCATCTGCTCGCTCATGGAGATGCAGTGGCGAGACGCGGCCGCGATCCATTCGGGCGAGTACTTTCACGGCCCATTCGAGGTGACGGACCATGACAAAGCGTATATTCTGCTAATCAACGAAGGGCGCACCCGTCCGCTCGACGAGCGTGCCCGCGTTTTTCTGGAACGCTATGCCCGCAAGCTGGAGATCATTGACGCGCGCGAACTGGGGCTGGGTGCGCTGCCTGCCTCTGTGGTCGATTACTTCAACCCTGTGCTGTTTTACGCGATGAGCTGCGTCTATCGCGCGGCCCTTGCTGAGGTGCGCCAGCATCCGCTGGAAACCCGCCGTTATATGGGAAAGGTCAGCTATTGAGCTCGCTCCATTTACGCCTGCTGGGCCTTGGTGACAATGTCGTCGATGATTACCTGCATGAGCGGGTGATGTACCCGGGCGGCAATGCGCTCAACTTCGCCGTCTATGCCCGCCTGCTGGGGCATGATGCGGCCTATCTGGGTCTGTTTGGCAACGATGCGGCCGGGCGCCATGTGCAGTCGGTGGCAGCGCGACTGGGCATTGACCTGTCACACTGTCGGGAACTGGCTGGACCCAATGGCCACGCCGAGTTGACCGTCGTCCAAGGCGATCGCGTGTTCCTGGGCAGCAACAGGGGCGGGGTGCGCGAGAATGCCTCGCTGGATTTCATATTCGACGATACAGCCTATCTCGCCGGTTTCGATCTCATACACACCAGCCTCTACAGCTATGTCGATGCGATTTTACCCCGGCTAGCCGGGCTGGGCACGCCGCTGTCTTATGATTTCTCGGACGATTTCGAGGAGGTTGCGGCGCTGGGGTTATGCCGGTATCTCGCCTTCGCCTTCTTTTCCTGCGCCGAGCGGAGCGAGCAGGCTACGCGTGCATTGCTGGAAGCGGCCGTTGCGGCCGGATGCGGCATTGCCGTGGCTACGCGCGGCGCGGCGGGCGCGCTGGTCTTCGATGGTGCGCACTGGCTTACTCAGCTTCCTCACCTGGTCACGCCGATCGACACGCTGGGCGCGGGCGATGCATTCATCACGGCTTTCCTTGCCCACCATTGCCTCGCCGGCCAGCCAGAGCGGGCATCGGGCGCGGCGCTGGTCCCCGCGCTGGAAGCAGGTGCGAGGTTTGCCGCCTCGGCCTGCCTGGTAAGGGGCGCGTTCGGCGAAGGGCTGGCCTACTGATGCGCGCCGCTCCAAACCGACGCCTCGCAGGAGCCAGGCCATGACCGCCCGGACGCCATCCCGCCGCTGGGCCCTGCCCCATTGCTATGCCCTGATCTTTCTGATCATTGTGCTGATGGGGGCGCTGACGTGGGTGGTTCCCAGCGGCCAGTTCGAGCGGGAATCCGTGCGGGCGGCCGATGGTTCGACGCATATGGTGGTTCGCCCTGGCACCTATCACCAGGTGCCGAAGCAATCTGCCGGCGGCGATCTGCGCCAGGGGGTGGGCGATATCCTGTCTGCCCCCGCGCGCGGCGTGGCCGGAGCGGTGGATGTAGTCGTCTTCGTGTTGATCCTGGGCGGGGTGTTCGGCATATTGGTGCGCACCCGCGCCCTCGACCGGGGGCTGGCCGCCATATCTGCGAAGGCAGGTACCCGCGTAGAACTGGTTCTGCCGTTGTTGATCATCTTGCTCAGCCTTGGCGGTTCCACCTTCGGGATGAGCGAAGAGGCCCTGCCGCTCTATGCCGTTTTACTGCCGCTGCTGTTCCGCCAGGGCTATGATTCGATGACCACGGTGCTGGTGCTGTTTCTCAGCACCCAGGTCGGCTATATTGCCTCGACCATGAACCCTTTTACCGTAATTGTCGCGCAAAGCCTGTCCGGCCTGACGGGCGAGCCGCACCTGTTGCTGCGCGCGCTGGTCTGGCTGGTGCTGACGGGCGCGGAAATCGTCTTTGTGATGGCCTATGCGCGACGGGTGCGGCGCGCGCCCCAAACCTCGCTCGTTTATGCCAGCGACCAACACACCCGCACCCTTTTCACCACGCGCGAAGGCGAGACCAACGTGCTCTCGCGTCAGGACAGGATCATCCTTGTAGGCTTCATCCTAATGTTGGGGGTGATGGTATGGGGTCTGACGACGCGTGGCTGGTTTACCCTCGAGATCGGGGCGTTGTTCCTGGGGTTCGCGCTGGCGGCGGGCACGGTGGCGCGGCTGGGACTCAACGGCATGGCCGATGCCTTTGCCGAAGGATGCCGCGATTTTGTCTATCCCGCGTTTGTCATCGGGCTGGGGCGCGGTATTCTGGTAATGGCAGACAGGGGCATGATCATTGATACGATACTTAACGCGATGAACGGTTTGCTTCATCGCCTGCCTGACTTTGCGGTTACCACGGCGGTGCTGGCGGCCCATAATGTGATCACCCTGCTAGTGCCGTCTTCCTCGGGCGAAGCGGCGCTGACGATGCCGGTCATGGCGCCGCTGGCAGGGCTGACAGGTATCGGCAAGGATACGCTGGTGCTGGCCTATCAGTTCGGCAACGGGCTGATCAATACAGTGTCCCCCACCAGCCCGGTGCTGATGGCCAGCTTGGGCCTCGCGCGGATAGAGTTCGGACAATGGCTCAAAGTGGTGCTTCCTTTTATTCTGGCCGCGTGGTTGGCTTGTGCCCTGCTCCTCGCTATCTTTGCGCATCTCTAGAGGCGGCGCCCCGGACGAGGGAACGAAAGAAAGGGTTAGAATGTTGGACCAGAACAACGCCGTACCGCTCTATAAGCAGCTGAAGGAGGCCGTCCTCGGTCAGATCCTGTCGGGCCATTTACGTGCCGGTGACCAGCTATCGACCGAGCAGGAACTGAGCGCCCAGTATGGCGTCAGCCGCATCACTGTGCGTAACGCAGTCACCGAACTGGTCAACGAGGGCTATCTGCAAAAGCGCCAGGGCAAGGGGACCTTTGTATGCCTTCCCAAGATCAAGCGCAAAGCCGTGCACCTGCTCAGCTTTACCGCTACCTGCGAAGCCAGTGGCATGAGCGCATACAGTGTTGTGTCAAAAAAGCAGGTTCTCGATAACTACCCCGCAGCACGGCTGGTTCTGGACCTGGGCCCCGATGACCGGGTGCTCTACATCCAGCGTATCCGCTATGCCGATGGGAGCCCATTGATGTTGGAAAACAACTATTATTCCTTCAAGCGTTTTGCGTTTCTGCTCAACGAGCCGCTGGAGGGCTCGCTCTACAAGCTCTTGTCAGAAGGGCACAATATCCACCCCATGTATAGCGGCGAAACCCAGCTTGAGGTGCAAAGAGCCAGCCGCGAGATCGCAAGCCTGATGCAATGTGCGCCGGGTGATCCGCTGTTCCTGATGCGAACCAGTGTACTGGACGATTGCAAGCAGCCCATCCATTACGGCGAGCAGCTGATCCTTGCGGACCGGTACGCGTTCAATTTCTGATCCAAGCTGCTATCGCGATGCCCATTGTCGATTGAGGCATCCTGCGAATTTTCCACCGAAGCCGTCGTTCCGGAGTGCCCACCAAAGGGGCGTTGTAGCATAAACCGAGCGGAGGTCGAGCATTGCCTTTTCCCAGCCCTACAGTAATTGCCCAGGGGCGATCCCCGCGTTCATTGGGGTATGGCAACGATTCGGTACAAAATGGGCCATTTGATACTTTGAGCCGTCAGGATCTCTCCAGGAGGTGGCGAACGGAGATCCTGCTGATGTCCAACCGTCTTGCAATCTCCGATTTTGAGAGTTTTTCCTTGCGATAGAGGCGTTTGATTTCGGCGGTCTTCTTGGCTGCCGACTTAGGTCTGCCAAAGGTTGTTCCTTGGGTGCGGACCTGGGCTGTGCCGGCCTTCACACGCTCCCGCAGGATCTCCCGTTCGAAATCAGCGAAAACTGCCAGCATCCCGGCCATCGCGCGCGCAGTCGACGTAGTCATGTCGAAGGCTTCGGTGAATGAGGCGAAGCCGATGCCCAGCTCGGCCAGCTCCTTCAGGGTGATAACAAGATCGGGAAGCGAACGTCCCCAGCGGTCGAGCCGCGTATTCCTTCATGGTCCTAATCTGAAGCGGGAGCGTCTGCTGATCGTGAGTCGAGAGACGGGCGTAGAGTGCCACTTGCGGTCGCGCGGAAGTTTTTTTACCCCTGGCCAAAAACCCTCCTCAGATGTCAGCGCTGAAGTGCTGGATTGGCGCAGCTTTCTGATAGTCTCTCCGTGCTGGCCATAACCTATAGGTTATGGTCGGGCCTGCTGTACGAGCTGTTGTTGGCGAAACCGTTTCTCGTCAGCCGCGATGATTGAGTCTTGCATTTGCCTAAAGTCTCATGACTGGGATGAGCCTGTAGTAATTTCCGGGTAAGCGCCAACAAATCGGCTGGTCACAGAGAAGATGATTCCATAGCTCGTATGGAGCAGTACCGGCGAATCCATCGTATTTTGATTATGTGTCAATCAATTCACTGTAAATAGAAGACTTTTTAGTTGAGTGTATCTTTCATACGCAATACGTCAGTTATTAGAATGAAAGAGTACTTGCGGGGCTGAATCAATGGGCGGTACTTCCACTTCTTCGAAGGCTCGATCACCGAAAGCGTCGGCACATCGCTGTAAGGGTCGGCGACAGAAGGCAGCGCATCGGTTTCTGATGAACAATCTGGATCCTGATGTCGCAGCGTCTCCGGATCAACTCGCAGTTTATGGCGGTATTGGCAAGGCGGCGCGCAACCAGGACTGTTACCGGGCATTTTCCCCTGAACTCGAAATATTAGGAAATGACCAGACGCTGCCGATTCAGCCCAGCAAGCCTATGGCTGTGTTCTTCTGCATTCAAAGATACTCCCCCAGTCTTGATTGCCAAATCAAACCTGGTGGGTCATGGACAAATTGGGATGAGTTCCACAGGTCAGACCGCCTTGACCTCATGCCCCGAGAACCTTTACGGAAGACTGACAATTCTATCTTGGAGGAGTAAGTGATTTGTGTCTCGTGCCCACGGCCTATTAGGGAGATTGCGGAAGGACTGGACATTCCAGAACACTATCTTGAGCTCTACGGCGCACATATGGCGAAGTTACGACTTGAGCTATTGTCGCAATCGAGACCTGCGACCCGGCGCAAACTCATTCTAGTGACCGCAATGACTTCAACCGGTGCGGGCGCTGGAAAAACAGTCACTTCGGTTGGCCTTAGCCAAGCATTGAATCGGATTGGAAAGAGAGCCATCGTTACGCTTCGGGAACCTTCGTTAGGGCCGATTTTTGGCCTGAAAGGTGGCGGCACGGGCGGTGGCAAATCAGAAGTAATCCCTAGCGATAAAATTAATCTCCACTTCACGGGAGATTTTCATGCCGTCACATCGGCGCACAATTTGCTTTGCGCACTGCTTGATGCTCATATTCACAACGGCAACGAATTACGTATTGATGTCAACAATATTCAGTGGCCGCGCGCCATGGACGTAAACGACCGAGCCTTGCGCACGATTGTGTGTGGCTTGGGTGGCTCCATCAACGGTCCAGCCCGGGAAACCGGATTTGTGATTACTGCGGCTTCCGAGATCATGGCAATTCTGGCATTGGCTAGTGACCGCCGCGATCTGCGTCAACGGTTGAGCCGGATCATTGTTGGTTTCGACATGGACGGCAAGGCCGTGCGCGTTGAGCGCTTGCGGGCAACAGGAGCCTTGATGGTTTTGCTCAACGATGCCATCATGCCCAATCTTGTCCAGACCACGGAAGGTACCCCCGCCTTGGTCCACGCTGGCCCCTTTGCCAACATCGCGCACGGCACCTCCAGCGTAATCGCGCAGCGGATGGCGTTGCATCTGGCGGACTACGTGGTAAATGAGACCGGTTTCGCTGCCGATCTTGGCGCGGAGAAGTATTTTGATGTTGTGCTGCCATCTGCGGGACTGAAGCCAGCCGGAGCGGTAATGGTCACATCCGTACGGGCGGTGTTGCGCCACGGGGGGAGTGTTGACTCGGGTGTGCCATTGAGTTCGGCTTTCAGAGCCGGCTTTGACAATCTGGCTAAGCACGTAGAGGCGCTTGGCAAGTTCCGAGTGCCGGTTGTTGTCGCCATTAACCACTTCCCGTCAGACACGGTGGAACAGCTTGAGGTGATTCGCAAGTTTTGCGAAGAACTGAGGGTAGATTGCGCTATATCGGACTTTTATGGGCAAGGGGGTGCCGGAGGCCTCGATTTAGCAGAGAAGGTTCTTTCAGCTGTGGACAGTCCCCGCTCTGAAAAAGCTCGGCCAATATATGGACCCGAAATGAGTCTGCAGGAAAAGATAAAAACTCTAGCTTGCGAGGTCTACGGAGCTGCCGGAGTCGTGTTTGAGTCGAAAGCATCCAAGAAGCTGCAAAAGTTTGCGGATCTTAGCTATGGCCATTTACCGGTTTGTATGGCCAAGACACAAGCTTCAATAACTGACAATCCGAAGATACTCGGGGCGCCTCGAGACTGGACGCTTACAGTACGAGATGTGGCACTCTCAGCAGGCGCAGGGTTTGTGGTGGTTGTCACTGGCGAAATGATGCTGATGCCGGGACTGGGGAGGTCTCCGCATGCGTTTGAGCTCGATGTCAACGATGACACGGGTATCATTGGCCCGTTGGCGTGAAAACCCGCCGAACTTCGGTCCTTGGTTGTTACCGACCGGGAATAAATCCCATGACGTTGGCGAAACCAAAGATTAACATTCCCGTATGGTAATATGCTCGGGACCTACGAAGTATACGGCACAAGCAATTGGCCAAATCGTCCGGGAAAACCGGAAGCGATTGGGCGTCACACAAAAGGATTTGGCGCTGACCTCCGGCACAGGGCTGCGCTTTGTCATCGACCTCGAAAAAGGGAAAGGAAATCTGCCAGATCGGCAAGGTTCTGACGGTCCTGCAAACGCTGGGAAGCCAGATCGCGCTGACGCCGCAGGTGGTTTCAAAGAATGCCTCTTCAGCAGAACCGGTGAGCGGTTTCGGGTTCGGGCAGTCTTCAAAGCGTGTGATACCGGGCCATTTCCATCGCTTTGATGGTGCGAAACCCATACGAGCGTCTGGTTACCACTCGTATTTTGTTATTGAGCCCTTCCACCGCGCCGCTTGAAAGCTCTCCTTTGGCCCGGAACCTGTTCATCATCAGCTCTTCATGATTGCGTAGCATAGGGGCAACTTTCTGCATCGGCTCCAGGCGGCTGCGCAGTCCGCGGGAACAGCGATCATGCGGCTGGCGGATGCCGACCTGATTCCTTTTGAGTACAACGGGCAGGCTGAGGCTATCGAACGCTATGCGAGAGACCTGGAAAAGCTACTCAAGGAGAAGCAGGACGAGATTGCGAAGAACAACCTAGAACTGAAGGAAGGAGTCTTCACTGCAACGGCCGATCCACACAAGACTTTTGTGCCTCCCCCGGTGAAGCTGGCTCCACCGTTCATGAATTTCGCGCCGCTGAAGAACGGAGCGGAAGACATCCGGAAAAGCGCGGAACGCTACCAGTTGGCGTTTGCCAAATGGGAGGCCAGCGGAGCCGCGTTGCCTGCTCCGACAGCAATTGCGCTGAATGAGGAACTGATCCAGATTCAGAGGGCGTTTCTGAACGAGAAACGCCTGCCGGAGCGGCCGTGGCTTAAGCACCAGGTCTACGCTCCCGGCGCTTACACTGGCTACGCAGCCAAGCCGATGGCGGCGGTGCGGGAATACATGGACCAGGAGAAATGGAAAGAAGCCGATGCGCAGATTCCCATGGCCGGGCAGGCGCTGGAGAAGGCCGCGGCAGCGATTGGCAAAGCCGCGGATGACTTGGAGAAGGCGTTGGGAGAGGGGAAGTAAAGCCCCTCCCGACGATGCCGGGAGGGGCTGGTGTGAGCCGCGCAAATGCGGCTGGAGTGGGATCGCTGACGCGGTCCCGGTTACGTTGGGCTCTTTTATTGGTGGCGGGCGATAGCACCCGCTCCCGGGAGGTGGAATTGCTACTTCAGCCCAGCGAACTCTGAGTGATGGCGGCTGTAGAAGAAGTAAATGAATAGGCCAGTGATAAGCCAGACGAAGAAGGCCATCCAGGTCATCACTTCTAGGCCCATCATCAGCAAAACGCAGAAGAAGATGCTCAGAACTGGGAGGAGAGGGCCGCACGGAGCGCGGAAGGCGCGATGCCGTTCCGGTTCGCGATAGCGAAGGATGAGCACGGCGATGGCGACCAAGACGAAGGCGAAAAGAGTACCGATGTTTGAGAGATTGGAAACCGTGCCGATGTCGAGCAACCCGGCGGGAATGCCGACCACAAATCCAGCCACCCAGGTGGCGACGGCGGGGGTGCGGAATTTCGGGTGGATGTGGCTGAAGGCTTTGGGCAGGAGGCCGTCGCGGGACATGGCGAACCAGACGCGCGCCTGGCCCAGCTGGAAGACGAGGATGGAGGAGATCATGCCCATGAGTGCGCCGATGAGGACAAAGAGCCGCACCCAGACCAGACTTCTGCCACCGGGCAACAGGGAGAGCCTCTTGAGGGCGTTAACGACCGGGGCGGCGTCGCCCATGACCGACTGCCAGGGCACGATCCCGCTGAGCACAATGGCCACTCCGCCATAGAGCAGGGTACAGGCGAGCAGGGTGACGAGAATGCCAAAGGGCAGGTCGCGCTGCGGGTTCTTGCACTCCTCGGCCGCCGTGGAGACCGAGTCAAAGCCGATATAGGTAAAGAAGATGATGGAGCCGCCGGTGAGGACTCCCGTCCAGCCATTGGGCATGAACGGATGCCAGTAGTGCGGTTTGACGAAGCTGGCGGCGGTGAAGATGAAGACCAGAATGGCGGCGATCTTGACCATGACCAGGACGTTGTTGGCGCGGGCCGACTCGCGGATGCCGCGGACCAGAATCATCGTCAGGATCATGACGACGAGGAAGGCGGGAATGTTGAAGCCGAAGTGCCAGCCGGACTTGTAGAGGTCGTTGCCCGCAAGGTCCTGCAGGCCGGTGGGCAGATATGCAGGCGAGATCAACTGGAGCGGCGGATGGAGGCCGAACCAGTCCAACAGATCAACAATGTGGGCGGCAAAGCCCACGCTGACGCTCATGTTGCTGAAGGCGTACTCCAGAATCAAATCCCAGCCGATGATCCAGGCGACGAGTTCGCCGAGCGTGACATAAGTGTATGTGTAAGCCGAGCCGGCGATGGGAATCATGGACGCCAGTTCGGCGTAACAGAGCCCGGTAATGACACAAACGATGGCTACCAGCACCAGCGAAAGCGCCAGCGCCGGTCCCGCGCCCGGCCGACCCGCCAGAGCCGTGTGATGAATGATGAAATGCAGTAGCGGGGTGTCGCGGATGGACGGCACATCGAACTTCTGGCCGGCCATGGCGGTGCCGATGACGGTGAAGATGCCGGAGCCGATCACCGCACCGATGCCCAGCGCGGTTAGCGACCAGGGGCCAAGGGACTTTTTCAGGGAATGACCGGGGTCTTCCGAGTCGTGGATCAGCTTATCAATGGACTTGTGAGCAACGAGCTGGTTGAACAGGGCGAATCTCCTTTTCCCGCCGGTTTGGGGAAGGAATCGCCGGTAAGGGTGCTTCCGACGAATTATACAGGGGCGGCGGCGCCAAAGGAAACTTGCGGCACGCGTCCGCCTATAAGCCCGTGGTGCAAGTAGCTGAATTCCAAGTGAGGCTAAATTCTGGTCTGATTGAGCGGGAGGGGCTGGACAGGGCGAGGATCGGGGCGTTGCTGGATTTTACCGCGCCCACCGGTCGATAGTTACAGGTGTGGCACTCAAAAAGGCGGTAGTGTCGTAATTTGAAATCCACAGGCTTACTCTCCTTCTGTGGCAAGCAACTTGCCGCGGATGAATTCTGACATGGTTTGGCTGTTAGCTTTGGCTGCCGTCTCAATGGCTAGTAACTCGTCTGGCGTGCCGCGGTAAGTGCAGCCCGCGGTAATCGACTTCTGGGTCACCTTGCGAAGTCCTTCATCACCTCTTGTTGCCACGATCCTGATCAGTAGGATTTTGTTTTTATTTTTCCAATAAGTCAAGAAGAGTAGCATTTTTCAGTTGCCCAAAGACTGCTATCAATCTTCAACTCACTCAGGTTGTTCATCAGAACGACGCAGTATTTGTGACAGCCAATCCGAATACGAAAGAGGAATTCGTGAACACCGCATATGACATAGCTTACGGGCTCGTCCGCGACTTTCTAAGCCGCTAGATTCTCGAAAGTCAGGGATCCGCGGTAATTAGACAGTGCGGTGTGACGGATCTTCCATTTATTGCGGACGTGAGGTCCACAGTCAACCGGACAGCAGTGGTGCAGAACCATTACCATTAGGCAGATGGTTGACCAGAGGAGACTTCGACGATGACAATCTTTGCGCACCTTGCTCCGACGGAAGATAACGTATTCTACAGCCGGCGTGACCCGAACGATGTGCGGTTCGGCGACTTTGTGCTGAGGGATCCCCAGGCGTATCCGGATTCTCAGGTAGTCATCTTGGGCTGCCCGCAGGACGAAGGGGTGCGCCGCAATCGAGGCCGTGCCGGTGCGCGCTTTGCTCCAAACGAGATCCGCAGGGCCCTGTGCCGCTACCCAGTGAGCGAAGCACACCAATATCTCAAGCTGATAGATGTGGGCAACCTTAGAATCGGGGAAACCCTTGAAGAGACGCATGAATGGCTATGTGAGACCCTGCAGGGGTTTCTGTACGATGGGAAAAAGATTGTTGTTCTGGGAGGAGGGAATGACATTTCCTACCCGGACTGCAAAGCGTTGTGCGCGACGATAAGCCTTCCGTTGGTGTTCAACATCGATCGTCACCTCGACGTCCGCGCGGACACGCCTAGAAATAGTGGCACGCCCTACCGGCAGTTGCTGGAAGAAGGCGCCATCCTGCCCTCCATGTTTCATGAGGTAGGCATCAACTCCTATGCGAACTCTCCGACGTATCTGAAGTACGTGCAAGACGTGGGCGCCCATATTCACTATCTGGGTGACCTGAGAGCCGTTGGGGTGGGCTCGGCCGTTCAGTCTATCGTCAGTAACAGCTCTGCGGATGGGATCTTCTTTGGCTTCGACTTGGACGTTGTAAGGGCCGTCGAGGCCCCCGGGGTTAGCGATCCCAGCCCGATGGGGCTTACCGCTCGCGAAGTGTGCGAAATAGCAGACGTGGCAGCCTCAGATCCTCGCACACGCATAATCGAGATCACGGAGGTCAACCCCGAGTATGACCAGGATGGAATTACGAGCAAGCTGGCTGCCAACATCATCGTGCGAGCCCTTGCTAACCAGAGAAATGTTACGGAGCAACGAGGGAACTCCTGACCTAACGCCGCAGCGATGGCCCACGTCACGCCCTTGCGCCGACCGACGAATCAGCCTGCAATCCCAAAAAACCAGCGACGGTGGCATAGTGCGGATCCGCTGCTGCTGGCGGGGCTGGGGGCGGTGGGGCTGCTGGTGTTTCCGCCGTCGCTGGCGATGACGCTGTGTCTGTTCAGCCTGATGATGGTCGAGTTGGCTTATCTCCCGGTATTCTGGGCGATCCCAACGGAGATTCTGAGCGACACGGCGGCTGCAGGTGCGTTGGGAGTAGCGAGCACGATCGCGAATATTGCGGGCTTCCTCGGGCCGTCGGCGTTTGGGTAATCACCCAGATTTTCGCGCCGTTGCTAAGCGCGTAACTGCTGAGAATTCTGAGTCCGTTCTTCAAGCTGAACTCGTTTTCCTTACGGTCGTGTTCATCCAGCTCGCCCCAATCTCCGTTCATGTGCCTGGCGAGCAAGGAAGCCGGGGAAATCCCGGCCTCCTCCAATGTCCGTATTGCGCCCGGTGTGGCAGCCCGCAGGCCCTCTCAGTCGCTTCAGCGCGTCACCGCACGGCGGATGCGATGATGGCAGCGATTCCTGAAGCAGTTGTTCGAGAGTTGACCGTCGAGACTTTGGCCATCCTAATCACTGCGATGAACCAACACTGGCACAACGCGATCGCCTTCGCGGAAAGCTCTGCCTGTATCGAGGGCGGCATCTGGGACGCGACTCGGCTGACTTTCCGGGAACTGAGGTAAGGGATCTGGTCATACACCAAATTCTCTCAGCGCCGTGCCTTATGCCTATTCCGGGGTTCAATCCGTTGCGCGGGGCGACAATTCAATCGCCGTCCCGCGTCGCCACTTCTGCACGCCCTCATTGCATCTGCAACACCTTCTTGAGATCGCTAATTGGATTTTGTTTTCCCACTACGGGAACCATAGTGTTCGCAAAGGAGAGCAAAATGCCGGAACAGATGACGACAGAGAATCTCAACCAGAATTCCCGGGCAAGCGGGGGCGTTGCGTCATCCTCGGATTGCTGGAAAGAATACCAGACCGTGCTGCAATTTCTTCGAAACTTCGGAAAGGAACACGCACCTACCGCCCGATTGATCCTGCTGACCATGGTTGGGCATGAGGCGGACGCATATCAAATATCCTACGATACCGGCGCATGTCTCTATGCGGTCAATGAAAATCTTGCTGAACTCACGAGGCAGAACATATTGGTCCGAAGAACACTTGCGTCAGGCCGATTCAAGAGCACCCGGTACCGGATCGATCACGGCTTTTTGACCGCAAAGCTTGGCTTGACCCCAAAACCCGGAACACGCTTGGAGCGCAGCGATGACGCCGAATCCTAAAGGGAAGGCCCCTGCCTTTCAGTTCTACGCGGCAGACTGGCTCGCAGATGAAGCCGTCTCGGTGATGAGCCTTGAAGAGGAGGGCGCGTATATCCGGGCTCTCTGTTACTGCTGGCGGGAGGGCAGCATTCCGGCTGATGAAGATAAGCTGTCTCGCCTGCTTAAGGGTGCCCCGCCTTCGGTGGTGAAGGTCGTAACCGACTGCTTCGCCAATAGTCCATCCGATGCCTCAAGGTTGATTCACCTTAGGCTGGAGAAGGAACGCGCAAAGCAACGAGACTTTTCTGATAGGCAACGCGATAAAGCAAATCGACGTTGGGACAGCACTGACCCTACTGTCAAGGCGGAGCAAAACCAGGCCACTGGGGCGGAGTAAAAGTAGGCCATTATTTGCATGGATCAAGTTTTTGAGTATTCGGGGTAGAAGGGCCTCTGGAGCGTAGCGGAAGAGGCCCTTCTACCCCGAGGC
>Ga0224557_1001237_pt1 | contig 25290 bp, 26 predicted proteins | sample 714S31014metaG_FD_180677 | JGI IMG/M metagenome (GOLD analysis project Ga0224557, IMG submission 180677) | Peat soil microbial communities from Stordalen Mire, Sweden - 717 S3 10-14 | ecosystem: Environmental > Terrestrial > Soil > Wetlands > Peat | place: Sweden: Norrbotten County, Stordalen... | reverse complement strand
GATACTGCCGAAAAAAACGGTGCCGGGTTTATCCGGGGTATATGACATTTTTATTGGATTTGTCGCCCGGTATTATATAGACGGCCTCTTGCGAGGCCATCAGATGAGCGGCGCAAGGCCGATAAAAATGTCATATACCCCGGCTCAGGTTATGTATGTATGATGGGTTTTCAGACAGTATCTAAATAGCATTGCATTTAAGGAGGCTAATATGAGAGTGGCGATTGTGATGGGTTCTGACAGCGACCTGGCTATAATGAAAGAAACGGTCGATACGCTTGAAAAATTTAATGTTTCGTCTTTTGTGTCGATAACCTCGGCGCACAGGACGCCCGATAAGGTTAAGACATTCCTTGATGAGGTTTCAAAAAATAACTGCGAGGTCATAATAGCCGCGGCGGGAATGGCGGCGCATCTGGGCGGGGTTATAGCGGCTCAGACGACTCTGCCGGTAATCGGCGTTCCGATGCAGGGCGGCGGCCTTGACGGTATTGACGCGCTTTATTCGATAGTACAGATGCCCGGAGGCGTACCGGTGGCTGCAATGGCAATTGGAAAGGCCGGGGCAATTAATGCCGCGGTTTTTGCGGTGGAGATACTCGCTGTCAAATACCCGGAGCTCAAATCAAAGCTTGAGGCATATAAAAAGGAACTGGCCGCGGGCGTCGAGAAAAAGGACATGGAACTTCAGCAAAAGGGCATAAAGAAATACACCGATGATCACAGGAAATAGCGGGCTTTTATTATGAAGGACCCGGATATTGAAAAAATTGCGGCCATATTAAAAAAAGGCGGAATAGCCCTTCTCCCGGCCGGGACGGTTTACGGGCTCTTCTGCTCGGCGCTATCAAAAAAAGGCGCCGCGAAGATATATTCGTTAAAGGGGCGCTCTTACGACAAACCCCTCCAGGTATTTTTAAATGACAGGGCGGATATAAAACAATACGCTTCGGTTTCCCCGGAAAAAGCAAAAAAAATTGCCTCATACCTTCCCGGGCCGTATACTATAATCTTGAAACTTAAAAAAAGCCGCCTGCGCACATTTTCTTTTCTAAAGACTGGAACCGCCGGGTTCAGGGTGGTGAATATCGCCATGATTAATGATATTATTTTCGCCCTGGGCTCGCCGCTGGCCTCGACTTCGGCAAATATATCGGGGGATGCAACTCCGGTAAAATACGCCGATATAACGGATAAAATATTAAAAGGGTCCGATATTAAGGTAAAAAACGACATTCTGGCGGCAGGAAGGGCCTCGAGCGTGATTGATATGACGGGCAGGGCCGACAAAGTGTTGAGGAAATAATTTAAATGCAAAAAAAATCTTGAAATAGGCGAAAAAATATTATATAGTCAATTGCTGATAAAATTGCTTTTAAATAATCCGAAGGAGGAAGTAATTAACATGGCCAATAAAGGCAACAAAGTTGCGGAAAATGTTCCCGGCAAGTTTTACGTGGATGACCAGTGCATAGCATGCGGGGTTTGCGAAGGATCGGCCCCTGAAAATTTTAAAATGAACGATGACGGTTCGCACGCGTATGTTTACAAACAGCCGGCGAATGACGGCGAGACGGCCGCGTCAAAAGACGCGATGTCCTCATGCCCGACGAACTCGATAGGCGATGACGGAGAATAAGATTTAACGTGCCATAGGGCCCCTTGAGGCGAAAACCTTAAGGGGCTTTTTTTATTTTGAAGAAAAAAACAGACATTATGATGCTGGCGGGTAAATATCCTGAAGCTTGCCGCGGAATATTTAAAAATAAAACAAGCGCCGCCTCTATTTCCCCAGATCCGTTATCAAATCCCTTATCTTGCTGATTTGAATATCAATTTCCGTGGCAAGGCCGCTTTTGTGGGGGAGCTGGTATAATATCGCCTTTAACGACGTTTCCAGCGCCCGGCAAATAACCAGTAATTGTTCTTTTCCCATTTTTATCACCTCCTTAATATTATTCTATCAAATGAAAATATGTTTTTCAATACCCGCATAATTAATTGTTGGTTTGTTTTTGGTGAAGGCGGTTCCGCTGCAATACACGGTGGCCGCCGTTTTATTTGCTTTTTTGAAAAACATTTATGCTGGTGGAAAAAGGTCAACAATTAAGAGAAAACAAATATTTCATAATAATCTTTAATCGTGTATTCTTTTGGCAATATAAGGGGCGCGTTTTAAACGCGTAAAAAAAGTGAGGGGTGTTTATGAAAATCACAGAGGTAAAGATTTTTCAGAGAAAACCTGAAGAGGCTGCCGACCAGAAACTGAAAGCCTATGCGAGCATTGTATTTGATGATTCGTTTCTTGTAAGGGGATTAAAGGTAATCGACGGTAAGAAGGGGCTTTTTGTGGTGATGCCCAGCAGGAAACTATCCGACGGCACCTATAAGGACATCGCCCATCCGCTCGATACGGAGACGCGCCACAAGATAGAAAATCTTGTCCTGTCAAAATTTCACGAAACAGCCAACGGTGAAAACGCGGACAATAATTAGATCAAATTTAAAATTAAAAATGCAAAACCAAAAATTACAACCGTAAAACCGCAAAATTAAAAGCAAAAGGCTGGAAAATGCGCCCTGCTTTTACTTGTCAGATTGTCAGGTTGTAATTTTTGGTTTTGATTTTTGACTTTTTAATTACAAAGCCTTCCACGAAGCCTTCTGTTTGAAAAACATTTTGACACGGTGTTAATGCCGTGATAACATTATTACATACGAATTTGTTCAGGGGAAGTGCCTGTGAGAACCAGGCCGCTGTCGCGCAACGGTAATGCGGAAAAAAGATTCCGCGAGCCCGGTCCACTGATATAATCCAGATGCACCTTCGCGTAAAAGGTAAATATAATTAACCATATTATAGACCCGGCGAAGGCCGGGTTTTTTTATTTTTTTTAAGAGGCATAACCCAGGAGGATTTCTTGTACATTTATCTTGTAAGACATGGAGAAACGGACTGGAACACCGGATTTTTGTTCCAGGGGCAGACGGACATACCCCTGAATAAGACCGGTATTTCGCAGGCAAAACACATAGCTTCGGAATTAAAAGACAAAGAAATTGATGTCATAATCTCCAGCGACCTTCTTCGCGCCAGGCGCACCGCCGAAGAGATACGCAAGGCGTGCCCGGGGAAATGGCCTGTCAAAACATTCCGCGGACTGCGCGAGAGGGATTACGGCAATTTTGAGGGAAAAAGATACGACCAGCTTGCCGTGGGCGGACGCGGGTTTACAGGGGAGAAGGATAAAAAGTTTTTTGCCAGGATAAACAGGGCCTTTGACGGGATAATGAATCAATATTCCGGTAAAAATATCGTCATCGTAACCCATGGAGGCGTGGTCAGGCAGATTGTATCGCATGTGCTCGGTTTAAAAGATTATAAGCGGCTGCGGATTTATAACGCCTCGCTCTCCGAGATATATTATGACACTGAAAAGAAGGCTTTTTTCCTTTTGCTTTTGAACAGCATATCGCATCTGCCCGCAAAAGAGCGCAATACGATTCAGTATCACATCAAAGGGGTATGAGATTGAAGGCTAAAACAATAAATTCTTCAGGCGCGATTATTCAGCTTTATACCGGCGATGGAAAGGGCAAGACAACGGCCGCGATAGGGCAGGCCGTACGCGCCGCTGGCGCGGGAAAAAAAGTCGCTTTTTTCCAGTTTTTAAAAGGGGGCAAATTCCCGGTGTCGGAGGAAAAGATATTAATCGCGCAGGATAATATCGATTATACAAGGTTCAACGAGACGACAAAGTTTTTTGATAAAAATCTGGATTCCACCGCAATGGCCGCCAGGATACGGCTGGATTTAAATATTGTAAAAAAAGCCGCGTTTACCGGAAAATACAGCATGATAATACTCGACGAAATAACCCATGTCATAAATGGCGGATACTGCGATGAAAAGAGTGTAATAAATATGATGAAAAAATCGCCGGTTGGAACCGGTTTTGTGCTGACCGGAAGGGGCGCGCCAGCCGGACTGGTAAAGACGGCCGACCTTGTGACGGAAATGAAAGCGATAAAACATCCGTACAACAGGGGCGTAAAGGCCGCCAGAGGGGTTGAGTTTTGATGAAAACAAAAAGCAGCACCGTTGTACTGTCGGAAAGCCAGTTGTTAATTTTATCCCGGGTATATGACATTTTTCTTGGATTGTCGCCCGGTATTATATTGACGGCCTCTTGCGAGGCCATCAGATGAGCGGCGCAAGGCCAATAAAAATGTCATATACCCGGGATCAGGCAATGTTTACGGGGTTCTCCGACAGTACCTATGTGATACTGCCGGAAAACCCGTTGCGGGTTTTTAAAATTTTTTTTAACGGCGCTGTTTTTATTTCATTTATTTTTTTTGCTTTTATTTTGCGCGCGGAGATTATTACGGACGACATGGGGCGCAGGGTCGAGGTAAATACTCCAGTTGAAAGTATTGTGAGCCTCTCTCCTGCCGATACCGAGATAATCTACTGGCTCGGGCTGGAATCACACTTAACCGCCGTGTCATTAAACTGCGATTATCCGCTCGCCGTCCGCGGCCTTGACAGGGTCGGTTCGTTTTTAAATCCGGACATAGAAAAAATAGCGGCATATAAACCCGATGTGGTAATATCGGGCGGGGGAATACAGAAAAAAATCATGAAAAAGCTGGAGAAATTTAAGATTCCGGTGCTCGTCCTTTACCCGCGTGACATTGACAAGGGCATGGTAAAGGATATGACGATAATCGGCGGGCTTGCCGGGGATTTTTCAAATGTAAAAAGCAGGATAAAAGAATATATCAGGTATTTAAAGGACGCTTCCGCCGCGCCGGATGCAAGACAATTTCGGGTATATATGGAAATATGGGGCCAGCCGGTAATGGCGGTCGGGGGAAAATCATTCATAAATGATGAGTTAAAACTTGCCGGCGGGAAGAATATCTTTGCCGGTTCAAAAATTGAATATCCGAAAATATCGCCGGAAGAGGTTGTGAAATTAAATCCGGATGTCATAATACTTTTATACAAGCCCGAAAAAAATTTTAAAGACAGGCCCTATTTCAAACTGACAAAGGCCGGAGAGAACAATAATATTTATGTTGTGGAGGACCCGGACAGCGTATTAAGGGCCGGCCCCAGGATACCGGCCGGCGTAAAGCAACTGCGGGACATACTCGACAGGGCGGCGGATAAATGACGCGCAGGATAATTTTCTATTCAGCCTCGCTTTTGCTTATACTCGCTGTGTGCCTGGTTTTTTCACTTTGTATCGGAAGCGTCCCCATACCGCCGGGTGATGTTATTAAGGCCCTGACAGGCGGGGGAAACGCCAGGATGGCCGGGATAATAAATGAAATAAGGCTGCCGCGCGCCCTTTTTGCAATTCTTGTAGGAGGCATGCTTTCGTTAAGCGGGGCGATTCTCCAGGCCCTTTTGAAAAACCCGCTGGTCGATCCTTTTATAACAGGCATATCCTCCGGCGCGGCTTTCGGCGCTACATGCGCCATAATGGCCGGTGCATCGGGATTGGTTGCGCCTTCAATGGCCGGAGCGGCGCTGGCAATGTTCATCGTTTACAGGATATCGATATCTTCAAAAACCCTGAATGTCACCAGGCTTCTGCTGGGCGGGGTCATGATGGGCTCGTTTTTTTCATCGCTTATAATGCTTTTGAACGCGCTCTTTTCAAAGGATCTGGTAAAGGTGGTTTTCTGGCTGATGGGAGACCTGTCAAATATAGACGCGGGGCTTTTGCCATACGGCGTTGCGGCCTCTCTCGCGGCTATAATAGCGGCGGTTTATTTCGCCAATGACCTGAATATCATGACAACGGGCGAGGATGAGGCTAAAAGCATGGGCGTTAAAGTCGAATTTATAAAGGCGCTGTATTTTATAATCGCGGGAGTTCTTACGGCCATATCGGTGGCTTTAAGCGGCGTAATAGGCTTCGTGGGACTGATTGTGCCGCATGTGGTGCGCGCCGTGACAGGGCCGGACATGCGCATAATGGTGCCGTGCTCATTTCTGGCCGGGGCATTATTTTTACTTGCATCGGATACAATTGCCAGGACTGTTTTTCTGCCTTCGGAAATACCGGTCGGGGTCATAACCGGTCTCATCGGCGTGCCGGTATTTATCTATTTTATGATGAAGGGCAGGGCATAAATGAATTATTTTGAGGCTAAAAATGTGGGTTTTTCATACGGCCGGGGCGGATTTTCCATAAAAAATATTAATTTTGCGATGGAACCCGGAGAAACCATCGCCGTAATAGGCCCCAACGGCGCCGGCAAATCCACTCTCATGAAAATACTGGCCAGGCTCACTCCGGGATACAGCGGGGAAATTTTTGCGGAAGGGAAAAATATCAAGGCCATGGACTCAGCCGCGCTTGCGCGCGTTATTTCATACATCCCGCAGTCGTCAGAGCATGGTTTTGATTTCACGGTGGAGGAGATTGTTTCCATGGGCAGGAGGCCGTATACCGGACCGGACGGGAAGCTGAAACCCGTGGACATTGCGGCGGTAAAAGGGGCAATTGAAGAGATAGGCATTTATGAAAAAAGGAAGGCGAAATACAACGAGTTAAGCGGCGGGGAAAAAAGGATGGTATTGATAGCGCGCGCCATGGCGCAGGCCACGCCGGTAATATTCATGGACGAGCCCATGACATACCTTGACATACACCATCAGTCGATGCTCATGGAGGCGATAGTAAAAATGAACAATTCCGGCAAGTCGGTGCTTTTGATATCACACGGCATTAATCTTGCATCTGAATACTCCTCGCGGGTGGCGGTGATGAAAGGCGGGGAATTTGCGGCGTTCGGGACCGCAAAAGAATGCGTAACGGAAAATATCATAAGGGACGTTTATGGGTTTGAAAATTTTGACATTGCGGACAACCCGCGCACGGGCAAGCCGAATGTCTTTATCGGCCCGGGAAACAATCCGGAGTCAGCCGCGCCGAAAATAGCGGAGCTTTGAGAAGAACGCCGACAATGTACTGCCGGAAAACCTGTTGCGGGTTTTATCCGTGGTATATGACATTTTTATTGGATTTGTCGCCCGGTATTATATAGACGGCCTCTTGCGAGGCCATCATATGAGCGGCGCAAGGCCAATAAAAATGTCATATACCACGGATCAGGTAATGTCTCGGGGTTTTACGGCAGTTCAAAAAAAAAGACGGAGGTAGAAATGAAAAAATTTGTTTACGCGGCTGTAGTCGCAATAATAGCGGCCGGGGTTATTTTCGCGTTTTCGCCCGCATACAGCCCGGCGGCGGTTCTGAGCAACACCCAGCAGGCCCAGCAGTACGGCAACGGTATGCCGAAACAGATAGCGGTCCAGCAGGCGCAGTTAAAGGCCCAGCAGGCGCAGGCACAGCAGGCACAGGCCGCGCAGACTGCGAAGGTCGACGACGTAGTCGTGACGGCAGACAGGATGCCCGAGGATATAGCGCTTGTGGCCAGGGATATTGATGTCATAAAATCAGGGGAAATAAAAGATTCGGGACTTCAGAATATTACCGATGTACTTGATACTGTGGCAGGGCTCACCATACAGCAAAATGGCGGCTACGAGGGGCTCTCCGATGTGCTAACGCGCGGCGCCCCGTCCAATGAAACCCTTGTTATGATTGACAATATTCCGATAAGCGACATATTGACCGGCGGAGCGGATCTTACAATGATAGACAATTCCATGATCCAGCAGATGGAAATAATTGAGGGCGGGATGTCGTCAATTTACGGCGCTGACGCATCGGCGGGTGTTATAAATATTATTACGGGTTCAAAGGAATTAAAGCCCTTTTCGGCAACGGCAGATTACGGCTCTTTTGATTATCAGAAATATGTGATAGGTTCGGATTATAAAATAATGGGAATAACCTACGACGCCTCGGCCGTGGAGGAGCGCAGCGGCGGATATACCGCCAATTCCGATTTTATGAAAAGGACGGCAAATTTAAAACTGCAGTTCAAGGGCGACCTGCTTGACTCTACCCTGACCGGCAATTATTTCAAAAGGGATATGGGATTGATATACGACCTGTTTTCGAGGCAGTCGGACGAGGATTATAACCTGGGCATAGACGAGAAATTTAACATCGGCGTCATTAAGGCGAAAGTCAGCGGTTACATGAGGTCACAGGACCTTTCCATACAGGATTCGGATCCCGACACTGAAAATTCCTATTATTCAAGGGAAATAAAAAAGGAATATGAAAATAACGAGATGTTTTCATATGATATGGGAGGCAATGTTTCCTTTATGACCGGCTATGAAACTGATTCAAAGGACGTAAAGGCCCCGGAAATGGCCGGGGATAAAAATTTTACAAATCAGGGTTCCATAAGCAGTATTACGGCAAAGTTCCTTAATGATTCGCTGTTGATTAATGGCGGCTTCAGGGCGGATTTTAATTCATCGTTCGGCAACATGACCAGCGAAAATATCAGCGTAAAATACAATCTTCCGGACAATGTGGAACTGCGGGGGCTGTTTGACAAGTCTTTTAGCGCTCCAACCCTGAGCGATTTGTACTGGTCTCAGGTTGCGTGGTACTCCGATTATTCAGGCGCTCCGCTGTCATATCATTACATTGCAGGGAATCCAAATCTTACGCCGGAAAATTCGACAAATTATGAATTATCAATCTCAAAAAAGGATTCAACCATAAAAGAAAGCCTGACTTTTTTTAAAAATGACATTGATAATTTAATTGACTGGACATATACACCGGATGGCGTCACATCAACCCCTGTAAATATAAACAAGGCGGCAATAATAGGGGCCGAGGCAAAAGTTGAAATGGCGCTCGGAGACAACATTGCCCTGAAGGCGGATTATACCTACTTAAACGCAGCGGACGCGAATACAAAACAACCGCTTGCTTACAGGCCGGCAAATGACGCGAATGTGACCGCGTCAATTTCGCTTCCTTTCAAGACAAAAATTAACATAACGGGAAGGTATGTCGACATAAGATATACCGGTTATAACAGCGAACTTAAATCGTATTATCTGCTGAACGCGTCAATATCGCAGGAATTCAGCAAGAACATAACGCTCCATTTTAATATGGATAATGTGCTCGACAACACCGCATATCAGGTGGTCCAGTATTATATGATGCCGGGAAGGGTAATTAACGGCGGAATCACCGTGAGTTTTTAAGTCTATATTTGTTCTCGTAGGGGCCGCCCCCATGTGGCGGCCCGAACCGGCTCCAAACCGCCTTGACGTTCCCATGGTTAGCCGGGCAGGCGGGACTTTTTTACGGCCGTCGTCCGAAGTTTTTGCTTGAGGCAGTTCCGGATAAAGAACATTGACATTATAGTTTTACCTTTGTTTAACTGACATAGTAGTTATTGTTGGACGACAGCCATAAAAAACTCCCGCCCGCCCGGCCAGGTTCTATACTGCCGTTATTTTATTGGTTTTACCCATTAACTTTGTTTAACTTTGTTAAGATATTGTATTGCCAAAAACATCCCATTTTGTTATAATAAAATCTGAAACTTTTATTTTATTACAGTAAACAATACCCAGAAAAGGTTTATTTTTCGGGTGAATAATTATTTTAAGGAGGTTTTTCATGGTTTTAGGGGTAATTATAGGAGTCATTCTGCTCCTGCTGTTGATAGCTCTTGTTGTTTTACAGGGTTTGATAGAGTGGGGCGGAGTTGATACGGATAAATGGTTCGGCGGAGAGAAAACAAAAGATTCCGCTCCTTCGGCTGAGGATACGAAAATTGTGTCCAAACCTATCGTTAAAACAGCTGAAAAAAGAAAAATCGCGAAAAAAGCACCTGGTAAGGCTAAAAAGAAGGGGGCAAAGAAATGATATTTGATTTTGTACTCGGAATGTTCTCAAATGACATGGCCATTGACCTCGGGACGGCCACTACGCTTGTATATCTGAAAAATAAGGGAATAGTTTTAAGGGAGCCTTCCATTGTGGCCCTTTATAAAAACAAGGAAGTAATAGCGGTCGGTGAAGCGGCAAAACAGATGGTCGGGAAAACACCCGGCGATGTGTACGCGATAAGGCCCATGAAAGACGGCGTCATAGCCGATTTTAACGTGACCGAGAAAATGCTCAGGTACTTTATTGTAAAGGTGCACAACAGGCACTCAATGGTAAATCCCAGGATCGCCATTTCGGTTCCAAAGGGAGTCACGCCGGTCGAGAAAAGGGCCGTGAAGGAATCTGCCATACAGGCCGGGGCAAGGGAAGTTTATCTTATCGACGAGCCCATGGCTGCCGCGATAGGCGCCGGGCTTCCGGTGGAAGATCCGGTCGGGCACATGGTTGTGGACATTGGAGGAGGAACAACGGAAGTCGCGGTTATTTCCATGGGCGGCCTGGTAGTTTTTAATTCCATCAGGACGGCCGGGGATAAATTTGACGAGGCCATAATGGCATACCTCAAAAAAGCGTATAATATCCATATCGGCGAAAGGACGGCTGAGCGCGTTAAAATAGAGATTGGCTGCGCTATGAAACTTGATGACACAATTGAAATAGACGTAAAGGGTTCCGACCAGACCACGGGCCTTCCGCGCACGATAAGGGTCACATCGGACGAGATGGCAATAGCGCTTGAGGAACCCATAACAAGGATAATTGACGGAATAAAATACACTCTCGAACAGACAAAGCCAGAGCTTGCCGCGGACATAATTGACAAGGGAATCGTTTTGACAGGCGGAGGTTCGCAGCTGAAAGCATTCGACCAGAAACTGCGCGACGAGACCGGTGTTCCGGTCCACCTTGCGGAAAATCCGCAGGATTGCGTGGTTAAAGGGGCCGGCAAGATGCTTGAAGAGCAGCTTGATGTGCTTCGCAGGCTTTCATTTGAGGGAGAAGAAAGTCTGATATAAGCCGGAAAATGAAAAGAAAAAACAGACCGAATTTAATACTGATATATGCCGTGGCCGCAGTGATACTGCTCCCCGGCATATTTATTTTATGGAAAAAAACGGGTTTTTCATTTCTCTCTTCGTCGGTTGGTTCGGCGCAAAAGAAGGTTTCGTCGTTTATCTCCTATACGGGCGGGACATTCGAGCCGGGCGCGGGGTATGTCCAGGGAAAGAACGGGATAAGGATCCTTGCGGCCAGGAACCTCGAATTAAACAACGAGAACAGCGCGTTAAAGGCCGAAAACGCCGCGCTTGCGCGCTCATCAGTGCTCAGGCAATACCGGGATTTCAAAAGTTCAATTGTCTGCCAGGCTCGGGTCATAGGGGCCAATGACGACGGATTCATAAATTATTACACCATTGACCGCGGCAGCGACGATTATGTTGGCGAAGGCGATGGTGTTGTGACCCAGGACGGCGTTGTGGGCAGGATAGTAAAGGTGAGCCAGCAGACAAGCATGGTCCAGTTGTTGACCGACGTAAAGTCCAGCATTTCTGCGCGGGACGAGCGCAGCAGGGTAGCCGGGATACTTTCCGGCGAAAGCGGCTCAGCCTGTTCCATAAGTTTCGTGCTAAAAGACGAGGATATAAAAGAAGGCGATGTTATAGTGACTTCCGGCCTGGGAAAGTCATTCCCGGAGGGAATGCGTCTTGGGACAGTGAAAAAAATAGACAAAAATGTTTCGGGCATTTCAATGGCCATAACAATAAAGCCGTTCGTGGATACTTTTGAGGTTGAAGAAGTACTGGTTGTAAAGAAAAGATAACCCCGTAAAAAGGGTATAATAATAGCGCCTGTATAAAGGCGCGAATAGTATATAAAGAAGGTGGATCTTATCGGGAAAAATATTTTTCTCTGGCTTGCCCTTATTGCCGTGGCTTTATTCGGCAATTCCGCGTATGTTATAAACAGCCGTTTTTGTTTTGCGGATTTTACCATTATAGCCGTCGTCGCGCTGCTCATCAGGGAAAAGGTTTATACGGCCTACATATTCGGCATCGCCGCGGCGCTGGTCCATGACGCGTTCCTGATGCCGTTCCAGGGATTTTCACTGGTTTCTGTTTTTATGGCGATGCTGACGGCGTCCGCCCTTTGTATGAGCCTGTTCCGTGAAAATTATTTCAGCAGGGTAATTATTCTTGCGGCGGCGGTGCTGGTACAGACGCTGACGAGGGCGCTTCTGGTCTTTGTTTACTACAATTCAATGAAGAAATTTGAACTGCCGCCAGAGGTTTTTTTAAAGGCTGCCGTGACCATAGCGTTCGGCGCGGTTGTATTCAAAATACTTGAAATAGATTACGGAAGGCTGGTTCCATGGTTAACCCCCGGGAAAATATTTCGGAAAAGATAAAGAGTTCCTACAAGAGCCTGATGCGGGTGAATACGCTCGGATGGATAATATCCGTGTGTATGCTTATGCTTTTGCTGCGCGTTGCCTACCTGCAGGTGATAAAGGGGAATTACTATAAAAAGCAGGCTGATGAGAACTGCACCACAATCGAAAAGATACCGGCCGCGAGGGGCGAAATATTCGACCGCAATTATATCCCTCTTGTCACAAACAAGCCTTCCTATACTTTCGGCATAATCCCGAAATATTTCGCGCAGAATACCGACAGAAAAAAGGCCCTGGATTCGCTGGCCGCCATACTGGACATGTCCCCGGACGATATCGAGCAAAAAATAAGCAGGGCCGGAACCGCGTCGAACTTTATTTTGAGCCAGATCCCGGTTAAACGGGACATTTCTGAAAAGGAATTCGCCCTTTTAGAGGAGAAAAAAATAGAAATAAGCGGGCTTACCGTGACACAGGAACCAATCAGGCGTTATGATAATAAGAACCTTGCATCCCATATACTCGGCTATGTGGGTGAAATAGGCGACGACCAGATGAAACAGACGCGTTATAAGGACGCAAGGGCCGCGGGAGATATCATCGGCCAGACGGGCATAGAAAATTTTTACGACGAGGTGCTCAGGGGGCAGGATGGCCAGAAGCTCATTCTTACCGACGCGTCCGGAAAACAGAAAGAAATAATAAAAACAATCCCGCCCGTGCAGGGTAAGAATCTGGTGTTGACCATTGATTCGCGCCTGCAGAGGTTTGCCGAGAATTTGCTTATAAAGCACAATTACAGGGGTGTGATTATAGCCCAGGATCCGCGCAGCGGGGAGATAATGTGCATGGCGTCGGAGCCCGATTTTAACCTGCAGTATTTTTCCGGAGGGGTTGATACGAAGGAATGGAAGAACCTTCTGCGCAACAAGGCTTATCCGCTCACAAACAGAGCCGTACAGGGGCTTTATTCGCCGGGATCCATATTTAAGGTCGCGGTCGGTTCCGGCGCGCTTAACGAGAACGTCATAACAACAAAGGATACGTTTTTATGCGAGGGGATTTACTGGATTAAGACATGGCCCTATAAATGCTGGAAGAGGGCGGGACACGGCTGGATGGATTTTTACCATGCCGTGGCTGAATCGTGCGATATATATTTTTACAAGGTCGGCCTTAAAATGAAAGTGGAGCTTCTTAACAAATACGGCACCATGTTCGGACTCGGCGAAAAAACCGGGATTGACCTTCCGGGCGAGAAAGCCGGCCTGGTGCCAAGCAGGGAATGGAAATTGCGCGAGGACCGTTCGCCGTGGTTCCCGGGTAATACGGTAATGATGGCAATAGGCCAGGGGTATGTTACTGCCACGCCGCTTCAGATAATGAACATAATGACCGTTATGGCCAACAGCGGTTTTGTAATGGTACCGCACCTTTTAAAGGCGGTGACTCTGGACGGGCGCAGGATAGATTCGCTGTATACGCCTTCAAAACTTTTTCAGGTGGATGTAAAACCCGATGTTATACACACAATGAACGCCGCGCTGAAGCTTGACGTCATGACATCGTACGGCACCGGCCATAAGGCGCGCGTCGAGGGTCTCACGGCGGCGGGAAAGACCGCGACTGTTGAAAATCCGCACGGAGACAACCATGCCATGTTCGTGGGATACGCACCTTTTGACAAACCCGAGCTGGTTGTTTACGTTCTCATAGAGTTCGGCGGCGGAGGCGGCGAGGCTGCGGCCCCGCTTGCCGGGGAAATATTCCAGTATTATTTCAATACATTGAGGGACAAATGAGGATAAAACTTGATTTTGTAAGCAGGGTAAGGGAGTACTTCAGGAATTTCAACATGGTCCTGCTTGCCTGTACCTTTCTTCTGATGTGCGTGGGCGCGGCGGCGGTTTACAGCGCCACGGGCACCTCGGGCAATCCGTTTTTTGCGAAGCAGCTGCTCTGGTACTCCACGGGGATAATAATCATGCTTCTTTTCGCAAATATAAACTACAACCACATGATAACAGCGGCAAACTGGATGTACGGTTTTTTTCTTGTAATCCTGGTGCTGGTGCTTTTTGTGGGCCATGCGTCGCTCGGAGCCACAAGATGGCTGAAAATAGGAATATTCCAGTTTCAGCCGAGCGAGTTCATGAAGATAATAATGCCGCTTGCCATGATAAGGTTTTTGCTCGCCTCGCACAGGGACGGCTTCGAATGGAAAAATCTTTTCAAGTTGTTCGCGCTTGTCGGCGTTCCGTTTTTGCTTATTATAAAACAGCCCGACCTTGGTACCTCCATACTCCTGCTGCCTCTGGTGCTTGTGGTGCTTTTTATGGGAAACATTCCGCCGAAGAAACTGCTCATTATCATAATAGCGGGACTGGTCATACTCCCCCTGGGATATATTTCCATGAAGGATTACCAGAAGGCCAGGATAGGCGTTTTTATCAACCCGCAGAGCGATCCGCTGGGAGCGGGATATAATGTCATACAGTCCCAGATAGCGGTGGGGTCGGGACAGCTCATGGGAAAGGGCTGGGCGCAGGGGACGCAGAGCCAGCTTAATTTTATCCCAATCAAATACACGGATTTTATTTTTGCGGTGATAGCCGAGGAATTCGGACTGATAGGCAGCATAATAGTACTGCTCATATATTATTTTCTGATTATGGAAGGGTTGAAGGTGGTCAAATTGTGCCACTACAACAGCGGCAAAATGCTGGCAGCCGCGCTTACGTCGATTATTTTTATGCAGGTGTTCATAAACATTGGCATGAACATAGGCATAATGCCGGTCACGGGGATAACCCTGCCGCTTCTTTCATACGGCGGCTCCTCTGTGCTGGTTATAATGATGATATTAGGGATTTTACAAAACATATATAAGGAATATATGAAAGCAGAGGAGTGACATGAAAAGCATCTACATTAACACTGAAGATTACGACACGCGCGTGGCCATCGCGGAAGAGGGCAGGCTGGTGAATTATTTCACCGAAAAGAACATTTACGCGAAAAACGGGAACATTTACAAGGGAAGGATAACGAAGATAGTTTCAAACATGAATTTTGTCTTCGTTGACATCGGGGATGAAAAACCCGCGTTTTTGTCCGAGAAGGAATATTTTGACATGTCCGGCGGGGAATTAAAGGATGCTTTCGGCGCCTTTGACGACGCGGCCACCGAGGCGGACGCCCCGCTCATACAGGAAAATATCGCCGGCCTGTTCGAGAAAGGGCAGGAACTCATGGTGCAGGTTGTAAAGGAGCCCTACTCCACAAAGGGGGCAAGGCTTACCACCAACATCACGCTGCCAGGGCAGCATATTGTCTTTGCGCCTTATCTGAAACATACCGGCGTTTCCAAAAGGATAACAGACGACGCCGAAAGGGACAGGCTCAGGAATATAATACACAAGGCCAGGCAAACGTATGAGGGCGAGTTCGGGATAATAGTCAGGACAAACGCGGCCGGCGTGGCCGCTGACGAACTTGAGAAAGAAATAGAACATTTTTACAGGCAGTGGGAATCCGTGCGCGCCGCATATAAAAAGCACAAGGCGCCGCGGGTGCTTTATACGGAGCAGGATCTTGCCATAAAGGTTCTGCGCGAATATGTGGATACAAACACCGCCGAGATAATAACCGACGACGAGAAAACCCACGACTCGGTAAAGGTTTATATGGAAGAAACATCAAAAAAGAACGCCAGAGTGGTTTTCTACAACGGCGTGGACCATATATTTGAATATTACAAGATATCATCACAGGTTGACGGGATATACAACAATATCGTTTCCTTTAAAAAGGGAGGCTACGTAAAAATCGACGTCACCGAGGCTCTTACGGTTATCGACATCAACAGCGGCAAATTCAAGGGCGCAGAGGATGTGGAAAACAGCCTGCTGAACATAAATCTCAACGCCGCCAGGGAAGCCGCGCGGCAGATAATCCTGCGCAATATCGGAGGGCTCATTGTTGTGGATTTCATAGACATGCAGGAGGAGGCCAACAGGAAAAAGGTAAAAGCGGTTATGGACGAGGAACTGGCAAAATCAAAGATGTATTTCAAGACGCTGGATATAAGCGAATACGGCCTCATGGAGATAACACGAAAGCGCGATTCAAAGAGGGTTGACGATGTCAGTTTTGCCGACTGCCAGCAGTGCAACGGCAGGGGGAAGGTTTTGAACGAGGAAAGCCTGTGCATAAATTATTTGAGGAAAATAAAATATGCATGCAGGAAAGCGTCATCCAGGGGGGTTGCCGTTATGATGCCTGAAAATGTAAAAAAGAGCCTTGAGTCACTTTACAGGGACAGGATAAAGGAATACGAACGCCGTTACGGAAAAAAAATCACGATAAAAATCGGCAGCGACAGGGAGGCCGGAGCATGATAGTTGTAACCGGAGCATCGGGTTTTATAGGCAGCGCGATAGTATGGGAACTGAATTTAAGGGGTATTACGGATATACACTGCGTCGACCTGCTCCAGCAGGATGACAAATGGAAAAATCTCGTCGGGTTGAAGTTCTCCGATTACGAGGAGAGGGACGCATTCTTAAAAAGGATACTTTTGAACGACCCGGCGCTTAAGGAAAAAGTGACCGGCATAATACACATGGGTGCGTGCAGCGCGACCACTGAAAAAAACGCCTCTTTTCTTGTGGAAAATAATTACAAATTCACGCAGGTGCTGGCTAAATGGGCCGTAAAGAATTCAAAAAGGTTCGTTTACGCATCTTCGGCGGCAACTTATGGAGACGGCTCGGATGGTTTTTCCGACAACCACGCGTCGCTAAATTCTCTCAAACCCCTTAATATGTACGGATACTCAAAACACCTTTTTGACCTGTGGGCAATGAATAACGCCGTGCTTGACCGGATAGCGGGGGTGAAATTTTTTAACGTATACGGCCCCAATGAATACCATAAGGGCGATATGCGTTCTGTGATTCACAAGGCTTATGGCCAGATAATGGAAACCGGAAAACTCAGGCTTTTCAAGTCGTATAAAAAAGAATACCCTGACGGCGGGCAGAAGAGGGATTTTATCTACGTAAAGGACGCCGTCAACATGACGCTGAAGCTTTACGATTCCGGCTCCAACGGCATCTATAATGCCGGCACAGGAAAAGCCAGGACATGGGTGGAGCTCGGAAACGCCGTTTTTGCGGCTATGGGAAGAAAACCGGAGATAGAATTCATTGATATGCCTGAAACGATAAGGGACAAATACCAGTATTTTACAGAGGCTAAAATGGAAAAAATGTCCGCGGTTTACTCCGGTAAAACACACTCCCTTGAAGAGGGCGTGGGGGATTATGTGAAAAACTACCTGATGCAGGGCGAAAAAAATCTGTAAGGTTTGAGGAAAAGTAAAAACAGGGGAGGCGGCGTTAAATGGCGGATGATAAAGACTCCAAATGGGGGATAAACAAGGAGTTTATCCCGATACTGTTCCTGCTGGCTACACCAATGCTTGCCTATATGAACGGTTTCGCGGTAAGGACGGCCTCTCTGGGTGTGGATGTTTATTATATTACAGCCATGGCATTCGGCGTGATAATGTCGGTACGGGAAAAGATTGCCATATCGGACAAATACGAATTTGTGCTTCTTATCCTGCTTGAAATCGCCGTAAATATTCCCTATATGAAATCGGATAATTATTTTAACGGAAATTACGCCTATCTGTATATTTCTTACGGCCTCATTGTGATGTTTTTTCTGGCTTCGGGCATTTCGTTTTTTATTAATAAGCCGTATTTTATCGATTATTACACCACTGAAAAGACGCAATACCTCGTCATGTACAGGATAGTATCGGTTTTTTTTCTGGCGGTTGTGGTGTTCCATGTTTATCTGTTTACAAAAGTTATTGCCATTTTAAAAATGACTTATCAATAGCAAGCCATCCGGAAACCGCGGCAGTTTAACCCGCACGGGTTAAACTGCTAACAATGAGGCGTAACCTGGGAGGCAAACATCGGCCGAACCCGGAAAACCATATTCCGCTTTACAAAACAATCCCGCGGGAATATAATCAAATTCGTTAAAAATTCAGGCGCAAAAAAAACGCGCCATGCATAAAAAGGAGCTTCGGTATGGCATCATTCATGGAAACTATTTATGAAAAGGCAAAAAAATCACCGAAAAGGGTGGTTCTTCCGGAGGGCGGAGATGAAAGGACTGTTGAGGCGGCGGTAAAGGCCGCGGCCATGGGTATCGCAAAGATTATAATGATAGGCGATATTGAGAAAATGAAGGGCATGGCAAAAACAAAGGGGCTTAACCTTGACGGCGTCGACCTTATCGACCTGCACAACCTTCCTTCGCTTGACGCCTACTCGGCGGAATTTTATGAGCAGCGTAAAGCCAAAGGGCTCACGGCCGAAGAGGCAAAAAAAATAATTTCCAAGGATGTATATTACGGCGCGATGATGGTAAAAAAAGGTCTGGCTGACACATTTGTCGCAGGCGCGGTAAACACCACATCTGATGTCTCGAGGGCCGCCATTTATCTAATAGGAATGAAAAAGGGGATTAAAACATTATCAAGTTTTTTTATCATGATACTGCCGGATAAAACTTTCGGCAAAGACGGGGTGCTGTTTTATTCGGACGGCGGGTTTGTTATAGATCCCGACGCGGAACAGCTCTCGGATATAGCGGTAACGACCGGGGCCACATTCAGGGAACTCATGCAGGAGGAGCCGAATGTTGCCATGCTTTCTTTTTCAACAAAAGGCAGCGCCAAACACCCGCGCATCGACAAGGTGACCGCTGCGCTGGCGCTGGCAAAACAAAAGGATCCCACTCTTAATATTGACGGAGAACTTCAGGGCGACGCCGCGCTTGTCCCGGCAGTCGGCGCAAAAAAAGCCCCCGGGTCCACTGTGGCGGGAAAAGCAGATGTGCTGATTTTCCCGGATCTTGATTCCGGAAATATAGCATATAAGCTTACGGAACGTCTGGCAAAAGCCGAGGCTTACGGGCCGATTTACCAGGGAACGGCAAAACCGTGTTCGGACCTTTCACGCGGCTGTAAGGCTTCGGATATAGTGAATGTCATTGCCATAAATGTCGTAAGGCTCCAGAACGCTAAATAAAACAACCAACCGGAGGCTTTAATATGAAAGTAATGGTCATAAATTGCGGAAGCTCTTCGCTTAAATTCAAGCTCTTTGACATGGAAAAATCAAATACCGTGCTGGCGGAGGGCGTTATAGAGGAAATAGGCAAGGAAAAATCAAAGTTTAAATACAAATCGAAGAATATGAAAAAAGACGAGGAAATAGTAAAGGATGTAGAGGCAAAGGATCATACCCGGGCTGTGGAACAGGTTACAAAAATGCTAATTGACCCGAAAGCCGGGATATTCAAGGATAAGATAGAAGTCGACGCTGTCGGACACAGGGTTGTTCACGGCGGCGAAAAATTTTCCAAGTCGGCATTGATAACAAAAGGCGTTAAAGAGGTCATCAAGGACTGCTTTGAAATAGCGCCGCTTCATAATCCTCCAAATTACTCCGGAATCGAGGCATGTGAGGCAATCCTCCCGAATGTTCCGCAGGTGGCGGTATTTGACACTGCGTTTCACCAGACCATGTCAAAACAGGCATACATCTACGGGCTTCCATACGAACTTTACGAGAGGTACCATATCAGGAAATACGGGTTTCACGGGACGTCGCATGAATACGTGTCCCAGCGCGGGGCGGAATTCCTGAAAAAGGACATCAAGAAAATGAAGATAGTCACCTGCCATCTTGGCAACGGGGCGTCGGCAGCCGCCGTAAAAAACGGGATATCCATAGACACTTCAATGGGATTGACCCCGCTTGAAGGGCTTGTTATGGGGACCAGGACCGGCGATATGGATCCTGCGGTCGTAACATTTCTGATGCGCAAGGAGCACATGAATGCTGACGAGATGGACAATCTTTTGAACAAGAAATCGGGGCTAAAGGGAATATCGGGGATATCGAACGATTTGCGCGAGGTTATGCAGGCGGCATCAACCGGAAACAACCGGGCGCAGTTCGCCATAGATATATTCTGCTACAGGATAACAAAATATATTGGATCCTATGCGGCCGCCATGGGCGGGCTCGATACAGTGATTTTCACCGGCGGGATAGGGGAGAATTCGGTGGAAGTCAGGGCGAAAGTGCTGGAGCCGCTGGCCTTTCTGGGGATAAAAGTGGACCCGGCCAGGAACAAGTCGAAAGAAAAGGAAAAAGTGATCAGTACCGCCGGCTCAAAGATAAAATGCATAGTGGTGCCGACGAACGAGGAGCTTATGATAGCAATGAAGACAAAATACGTAGTAAGCGAGTCGAACAATATGTACAGATAAAAATCGTATTTGACCCATTCCAGCCAGTTTTTTAATGTTTTGTTTTGTTCCTGTAGGGGCCGCCTCATATGGCGGCCCAAATCTGGCCGGTTTGCCGTGCAGCCCGGCCGGGTTGCATTGTTTTTTTTGTACTTGTAGGGGCCGCCTTATATGGCGGCCCGGTTCTTTCCCGCCCTTACTTGAATAATTATAAATTGTACTTTTTGGTTTTGCATTTTAACTTTTACCTTTAATTTTTTCACACTACTTTATTTTTAAAAAAATGGCCTTGACATTTTCGGCGAAATTTTATATATTGTAATTGAGATTCAGTATCAATTAGGAGGTTTTATGGAACTTCAGGAAGGGTTTATAAGGTACTTAAAAGACAACCGTTACAAACAGACAAAAGAAAGACTGGATCTTATCGGGTTGCTGTCAAATATCAAATCGCACTTTGACGCCGACGGGCTTTATGAAAAAGCGCGCACAGCGTCTATCACGGCCTCCAGGGCTTCGGTATACAGGACGATTGCGCTTTTAAAAAAGTCCGGCCTGCTTAACGAATCCATACGGCAGGACGGCAAGGCGCTTTACGAGATTTCACCCGGGAAACAGCACCATGACCATTTGATTTGCGTTAATTGCGGCAGGATCGAGGAATTTACAGACGATGTTATAGAAAAGCACCAGGAACAGATAGGAAAAAAATATAATTTTCTCATAAAGGAACACAGGCTTGAGATCAGGGGATACTGCAGCAGGTGCAGAAGGCCCTAAAAATTTACCCACTTTGGAGAATTATTATGAAAATGTCAGAGCTAAAATCCGGAGACAAAGCGGTTGTGGTTTCGGTAAAACAGGGAACTGAAGTTACCAGGAGGCTGGCGGATATGGGCGTAACCAACGGCGCCGAGTTTAAGGTTGTAAGAAAAGCGCCCATGGGAGACCCCATGGAAATCAAGATAGACAGGTTTTTAATGGCGCTGCGCCTTGAAGAAGCCGACCGTATTGAAGTCGAATTGATTTCCCGCGGAAAAAAAGCCGCTGCGGTGAAGAAAAATGGTTAAAAAGAAGCCGCAGATTACAGTCGCGCTTGCGGGCAACCCGAATTCCGGGAAAACATCGCTTTTTAATGTACTGTCCGGGGCGCATATGAAAGTCGGGAACTGGTCAGGAGTTACGGTGGAAAAATTTGAGGGATACGCGGATTACGGCGGTTATACCCTGAATATCACCGACCTTCCCGGTATTTATTCGCTGGCCGCGTACACGCCGGAAGAAATAATAACGCGCGATTTCCTGATGGAAAGAAAATGCGATGTCGTCGTGAATGTGGCGGACGGGACCAGCCTTGAACGCAGCCTTTATCTTACAAGCCAGCTCATGGACATGGAGGCGCCGCTTGTTGTGGCGCTTAATATGTACGACGAGGTTATTCAGGAAGGGATTAAAATAGATGTAAAACAGCTGCAGAAACTCCTGGGCTGCCATGTGGTGCCGGTTTCAGCTGTAAAAAATACGGGTATAACCGCCCTCTTTGACCATATAATAAGGGTTTACGAAAAAAAGATAGAGGTTTTGAGGAACAAAACCGAATACAGCAAACCAATAGAGGACGCGCTGGACGAAATGACGGATATTATATCATCAGACATGGAACTCTCGGAAAAATACAGCGCAAGGTGGCTGGCCATAAGGCTCCTTGAAAGCGATCAGACGGCCTACACTCTTCTTAAAGAACGCGCAATATGGATAAAGCTGGGGAGCTCTGCGGAAAAAAACATCAGGCTACTGGAAAACGGAGGCAAGGGAACTGTCCCCGGAATTATCACGCAGGACAGGCACGCTTTCGCAAGGGGCGCGGTAAAAGAAACCGTACAGATTCCCGGGGAGGAAAAAGCCACTGTTACCGACATTATAGATTCTTTCGTGATAAACAGGTTCATAGGCATCCCGTTCTTCCTTTTTGTCATGTGGCTGCTTTTCCAGATGACTTTTACCCTGGGAGAGGAACCGATGAAGTGGATAGCGGCGTTATTTGCTTTTCTTTCCGCTTCGGCAATAAAGATCATCCCCGCGGGGCTTGCGCGCTCTGTTATCGTGGACGGAATGCTTGCGGGCGTGGGGGGCGTCATTGTTTTTGTCCCGAACATACTTTTGCTTTTCCTTGGCCTGTCCTTCCTGGAGGGAACCGGCTATATGGCAAGGGCGGCTTTTGTGGCCGATAAATTTTTTCACAAGATAGGGCTGCATGGGAAATCGTTCATACCAATGGTTACGGGATTCGGCTGTTCGGTGCCGGCCCTTATGGCATGCAGGACGCTTAAAAACAGGGGCGACAGGCTGGCGACCATGATGGTCATACCTTTCATGAGCTGCGGCGCGAAGCTTCCTGTTTATATACTTTTAATAGGCGCGTTTTTGCCTCAGAAGTCGGCCGGGACAATGCTTTTCGCCATTTATCTGTTCGGTGTGCTGGTTGCAGTGGGCGCCGCGAAATTATTCAAGTCCACGATATTCAGGGGCGAGTCCGAGCCTTTCGTTATGGAGCTTCCGGTTTACAGGATGCCAGGGCTGCAATACATACTTGTCCAGATGTGGATAAAGGCGTGGATGTATATGAAAAAAGCCGGCACGACCATCCTTGCGGCTTCGCTGATAATTTGGGTGCTTTCAAATTTCCCTGTAAGCAGGGCCGTGAATTCGGACTATGAAATAAAAGAAAAAGCCGTGGCATCCGACATTTCGATGAAGCCAGAGGCGAAAACCGCATCCATAGGCGTCCTTGAAAATGAGCGCCTTTCCGAACAGCTTAAAAATTCCTACGCGGGCATGATTGGAAAGGGAATTGAACCGGTTATCAGCCCGCTTGGTTTTGACTGGAGGATTGGGGTTTCGCTTGTCGCGGGGATAGCGGCTAAAGAGGTTGTCGTATCAACAATGAGCACTATTTTTTCATTGGGCAGCGGGGACAAAAACAACGAGGCCCTTAAAGAAAGGCTCAGGCAGGACAGCGCGTTTACGATTCCAACAGTCCTTTCAATGATAGTCTTTGTCCTGCTCTACGTGCCGTGCATAGCGGCGACCACCGTATTTCACAAGGAAGCGGGAGAACTTAAAATAACCCTGTTTTATATAGGATTTTCAATGGCGACAGCATGGCTCATGGCTTTCATGGTTTACAGGGCGGCTCTTTTGCTTATAAGGTAAAATTTATTCCGGCTCAAGTATTTTTTGCGGGGTTTTACGCCAGCATCAAATAGCGTAATTTTTTAATACCAAACGGGGGGTTTTTGGGTTATAATAACAAAAAAAATAGCGGGGTAAAAATGAAAAGGGTCTGCGCGGCTTTCACGGTTATAACGGCGGTTCTGTTGATGTGTTCCTGCAAGGAAATCAACGCTCCGACGCCGGCATGCACAAAATGCGATGCTGTTACGGCTTTCTCGGACGCGGCTGTAAATGACGGCGTACACGCGGCGCTCAACGTACCGGCTGAATGCTCAATATGTTCCGTATTTATACCACGTGTGACAAATCTGGCCATAACTAAAAATGCAAATTTGCTTGATGATATATCAAAACTTCCGTCCTTAAGGGTCCTGATAATAGACAACAATACCCTTGCGTCTTTTCCGGCAGGGCTCACAACACTGCCGATATCAAGCCTTTCTTTCGGGGGGTCGGTGCTTGGAGACTGGAGTGGAGTCACGGCGCTTCCGTCGCTTACCGCGCTTCAGTTCACCGGATGCACCATAATAAATCCGACCTCTCTTTCAGATGCCTCAAAACTCTCACGGCTTGTGGTTTCAGGCTGCACGATTGGGTCGCCGCAGGCGGTTACTTCGCTGGTGTGGCTCGCGCAAATGAGCTGGCTTAATTATATCGATGTTTCAGGCGACGGCCTGCAGGATATAAACTCAGCGGCAACCTTTACTGACGCGGCCACTTTTATAGCGGCACATAACTTAATTACAACCATCACCGCGCTTTCGTATCTGCCGAATCTGCATTATGTGGATTTGAGTTATAATAATATTTCAGACATCTCGCCGCTTTATACAAATTCACAGGGATACGGCCTCGTCGGCGGAGACTACGTTAACTTAAAGGGCAACCCCCTGGACGCAAATTCGAAAAACGTGATTATTCCGGAACTTCAGGCTCAAAATATAACAGTATTATATTAGGAGGCGGTATGAAAAGGATCCTTATTTCGGTTTTTATCATGGCGGCGGCATGCCAGGCTTATGCTTTTGAATGGGGGGCCGGTTATGACAACGGCGGCACGGCGGCGAGGTTCAGGTGGGATGACACTTTCACCAGTGAACTCAGCGTGCAGTTTAGTTACACTAACACACCCGGATCTTCACAACCGGTTAATGCCATGACTGTGATCAATATAGACCCCATGAACACGCTTATTTATAAAAACGATATTGTAAGGATAAACGGCGGCGTGGTTCTTACGGACGTTATTACATATATAAAAAATGCCAGCGGCATCGGCGGCGGCCTGGATGCCAACCAGTATGGGTTCTACATACTCGCCCCGGAGGCGGAGTTCAGCCTGCCGTGGGTAAAAGGGCTGACTTTGATAGGGAGCATAAAAGCGGGTTTCTCATGGGCATATTCGTCGGCCACACAGAAACCGACGCAGTTTACCGCTTCCATTACGGGAGTGACCA
>Ga0224557_1001236_pt1 | contig 25299 bp, 20 predicted proteins | sample 714S31014metaG_FD_180677 | JGI IMG/M metagenome (GOLD analysis project Ga0224557, IMG submission 180677) | Peat soil microbial communities from Stordalen Mire, Sweden - 717 S3 10-14 | ecosystem: Environmental > Terrestrial > Soil > Wetlands > Peat | place: Sweden: Norrbotten County, Stordalen... | reverse complement strand
AGTACCTCGCCTTCCAGGAACGCGAGAGCGGGGCGAAGATAGGCATGGTCTCCACAGGCCCCGACCGCGGCCAGACCATCGTGCTGCCGGAGTTCGCCGCGGCGCTTGACGCCATCACATCCTAAGCCAGCGTCCCTCGTCCAATTGAAGGGTGAGCGAGGCGCCAAACCGGACGCGAATCGGCGACCCATGCGCCTTTATGAGAAATCCATTTGACCAGCGCGCCGTTTCCGGAATACCGTGTACGCGTATGGTGGGATCTGAAAACGCCTCCTTGCGCCCCGCTTACCGCCGCCATCCGCGCGCCGGATGGGCCATTTGCACTGCATTGGCATTAGCCATTTGCACCATTCCGTCCGTCGCAATGCCCCTAGCGCAAAAGCACGAGAGTCGCCACGATATCGATCAGCTTGAGGATGAATGGCGTGACGCCATGCTCGCGGCAAACACCAAAGTAATGGACTCGCTGCTCGCTCCGGATTACATGGGCATCACGGCATCGGGCACTCTCCAATCCCGCGATGAAACCCTGCAAAGCCTGAGCTCCGGTCGGCTTCATTTCACTCTGCTCGACGTTTCCGACCGCAAGGTACGTTTTTATGGAATCACGGCCGTGGTCACCTCCCTGGCCAATATTCAAGCCACCACCCCTGACGGAAAGGTAATCGGCAGCTACCGCTACACGCACGTCTACGTGCGCGATGCCCAGGGAGACTGGAAGATCGTCAGCTTTGAGGCCAGCCGCGTCCGAGAGCCCGGACCCCATAAAAGGACCGAATTGCACTAAGACAATTCCTGCAACTTATCTCCAATAGAATCATCCATTAAGGGAGTCGGCGGCCCTGGCGCTCCCGTACCCGGACAGGCCAGTCGCAATTGCGGCAAGCAAGCCTTGAAAAGGTAGCTGTCTCGGGGTACACTTGACTTAATATAGGACTAAACAAGTCCTATATTGCGGGATAGCAAAACGAGCACGCCCGCTCGGTCATCAAGACCGCTTCCCGTGCCCAATCCCGTGCCATGTCCTCTGGAGGACGAATGAGTTCAACTGTCGATACCATCCGCGGTCTTGCCGAACAAGATTACAAGTGGGGCTTCATTACCGACATCGCCGAAGACCGCGCCCCCAAGGGCCTCAGTGAGGATATTGTCCGCCTCATCTCCGCGCGCAAGGGCGAGCCGGAGTGGATGCTCGAGTGGCGGCTGAACGCGTTGCGCCACTGGTTCCGCATGGCCAAGGAAGAAGGAGCGCCAACGTGGGCCAACCTGACCATCGCTCCCATCGACTACCAGAACATCTCCTATTACTCGGCGCCGAAGAAGAAGCCGCAGCTCGAAAGCCTCGACCAGGTCGATCCCGAGCTTCTGCGCACTTACGAAAAGCTCGGCATTCCCCTCAACGAGCAAAAGCTGTTCTCGGGCGTGGCCGTCGACGCGGTCTTTGACTCGGTCTCTGTCGCCACCACCTTCAAGGGCAAGCTGGCGGAGATGGGCGTCATCTTCTGCTCGTTCTCTGAGGCCGTCCAAAAGCATCCCGATCTGATCAAGAAGTACCTCGGCTCGGTTGTTCCTCATACCGACAACTTTTACGCCGCGCTCAACGCCGCAGTCTTCACCGACGGATCGTTTGTATACGTGCCCAAGGGCGTTCGCTGCCCCATGGAACTGTCAACCTACTTCCGCATCAACGCAGCGGAAACCGGCCAGTTCGAGCGCACGCTGATCGTCGCGGACGAAGGCGCCTACGTGAGCTATCTCGAGGGCTGCACTGCCCCCATTCGCGACGAGAATCAGCTGCACGCCGCAGTAGTGGAGTTGATCGCGCTCGACAACGCGCAGATCAAGTACTCCACCGTGCAGAACTGGTACCCCGGCGACAAGGAAGGCCGTGGTGGCATCTACAACTTCGTCACCAAGCGCGGCAAGTGCCTCGGCGTCAACTCCAAGATTTCCTGGACGCAAGTCGAAACCGGCTCGGCGATCACCTGGAAGTATCCGAGCTGCATCCTGCAGGGCGACAACTCCGTGGGCGAGTTCTATTCTGTTGCGCTCACCAACAATCGCCAGCAGGCCGACACCGGCACCAAGATGATTCACATCGGCAAGAACACGCGCTCGACCATCGTCTCCAAGGGCATCTCCGCCGGCTACGGGCAGAACACTTACCGCGGCCAGGTCAAGATCCTCAAGAGCGCCACCGGCGCGCGCAACTACACGCAATGCGACTCGCTGCTCATCGGCGATCGCTGTGGTGCGCACACCTTCCCCTACATCGAAGTGCGCAACGCCTCGGCGCGCATGGAGCACGAAGCCTCAACCTCGAAGATCGGCGAGAACCAGCTCTTTTACCTGCGCCAGCGCGGGCTGACGGCGGAAAATGCGGTCTCGATGATCGTCAACGGATTTTGCAAGACCGTCTTCAAGGAACTGCCCATGGAGTTCGCGGTCGAAGCACAAAAACTGCTCGGCGTGAGTCTTGAAGGCAGCGTCGGATAAAAGCAAAGAGTCAGCAGGAATTGGAGAAAAGTCGGATGGCATTGTTAGAAATTCAAGATTTGCACGCCTCAGTCGATGGCCACGAGATTCTGAAGGGCCTGAATCTGACCGTGAATGCGGGCGAAGTGCATTCCATCATGGGCCCCAACGGCTCCGGCAAGAGCACGCTTGCGGCGGTGCTGGCACGGCGCGAGACCTACCAGGTCACGGGCGGCCGCGTTCTGTTCAACGGCAAGGATCTGCTCGAGATGAAGCCGGAAGACGCTGCCTGCGAAGGCGTGTTTCTCGCCTTCCAGTACCCGGTTGAAATTCCGGGCATAGGCAACGCGTACTTTGTGCGCTCGGCAATGAACGCCATTCGCAAGTTCCACGGCCAGGACGAGCTCGACGCGATGGATTTTCTGCCTCTCTACAAGGAGCGGATGAAGATTCTGGAGATGGACGACAAGCTCGTCAACCGCTCGGTCAACGAAGGCTTTTCTGGCGGCGAAAAGAAGCGCAATGAAATTCTCCAGATGGCCATGCTCGAGCCAAAGCTCGCGATCCTTGACGAAACCGACTCCGGCCTCGACATCGACGCATTGCGTATCGTAGCCAAGGGTGTGAACGCCATGCGCGGCCCCGATCGCGCCTTCCTCGTCATCACGCACTACCAGCGGCTGCTCGATTACATTACTCCCGACTTCGTGCACGTTCTGGTCGATGGAAAGATTGTCCGCTCGGGCGGCCCGGAGCTGGCACTGGAGCTGGAAGACACGGGATACGGCCCGTCGGAAGCAGATGTGCCTCAGGTTTTGCCCGCATGAGCGCAACGGCCAACAATACGGGAAACGAGAACGCGATGGCGACGGCGACTGAAAAGCTCGGCACATATCTTTGCGCGTATGGCGATCTGATCGCCGAACGGCAGGAGCGCGACCCCGTCTGGCTGCGCCAACTGCGCGAGGATGCGTGGCAGCGCTTCCACGCCAAAGGATTCCCCAACACGCACGACGAGGACTGGCGGTTCACCAATCTCGCCGCGCTGGCACGGACGCCGTTTCAACGCGCCGTGAAAGGACGCGTTACTGTTTCCTCCGGGCAGATCGAAAAATTTCGCGTACCCGGCGCGGGCTGCCGGCTCGTCTTTGTCAACGGACATTTTGCGCCGGATCTCTCCGAGGTTTGCGACCTGCCCGACACTCTTGAGATTTGTTCGCTGGAGCGGGCAATCGCCAAGGCCATGGAAGGCAGCGAGCCAGAAGGCTGCGCTCCCGAGGGCATAGAGCAGCACCTGGGCCGCTATGCCGACGTGCGCCGCGATGTCTTCTCCGCGCTCAACACCGCGCTCTGGGAAGATGGTGCGTATCTGCGCATTCACCGCGGAGCCGTGATCGACCAGCCCATCCATCTTCTCTACGTTTCCGCCGGCGCCGGCGCGGCAATCATGACGCATCCTCGCACGCTCATCGTCGCCGAGCCAACAAGCCACGCTTCCGTGATCGAAGATTACGTTTCGATCGGCGAAGAGACCGCATTCTCGAACGCAGTCACAGAGCTTGTTGCCGGTCAGGACGCTGTGGTCTCGCACTTCCTCGTCGAACGCGAGAATCTTTCCGCCTTCAACGTTTCCACCCTCCGCCTTGAGCTGGCGCGCGGCACAAACGTTTCGTCGCACTCCATTCTTTTGGGCGGCGGCCTCGTTCGCAACAACGTCCACCCCGTTCTCGCCGGCGAAGGCGCGGAGTGCCTCATCAACGGCCTTTTTGTCGGCGCAGGCCGCCAGCACCTCGACAACTACATGCTGGTGGAGCACTCGCAGCCGCAGTGCTCGAGCCGCCAGTTTTACAACGGCATTCTCGATGACCGCGCGCGCGGCGTCTTCCACGGCCGCATTGTGGTGCACAAGGACGCGCAGAAGACTGACGCCAAGCAGACCAACCGAAACCTGCTGCTCTCTGACGATGCGCGCATCGACACCAAGCCGCAGCTCGAAATCTACGCCGACGACGTCAAGTGTACGCACGGTGCCACCATCGGTCAGATTGAAGAAGAGCAGCTCTTCTACCTGCGTTCGCGCGGAATCGAAGAGACTTCGGCGCGCAACCTGCTGCTCTACGCCTTCGCGGCGGAGTGCCTCGACCGCATGAACGATTCGCCGGCCCGCGAGTTCGTCGCGGAACTCATTCGCGAACGGCTCGTCGATCTTGCGCGGAACCATCAGGCTGCCGCTTCGCCTGCTCCGGTCAAAGAAGAGACGCAAAGCTGGGAGGAAGTGGGATGACCACATTCGCCCAACCCGTCCTTCACAATCCGCAGCGCGGAACTGCGCCGCGAAGCACATCCGGCCTCGATCTCGCCAGGATTCGCGCCGACTTCCCCATCCTCGCTGAGCGCATCAACGGCAAACCGCTGATCTATCTCGATAACGGAGCCACTTCGCAAAAGCCGCAAGTTGTCCTCGATGCCATCGCGAATTACTACAACCACATGAACGCCAACATTCATCGCGGCGTTCACACGCTCAGCGTGCGCGCAACCGAGGCGCACGATGCGGCGCGCCAAACGGTGCGGAAATTTCTGAACGCCGCCGACACGCGCGAAATCATCTTTGTCCGCGGCGCTACCGAGGCCATCAACCTCGTTGCGCAGACCTACGGCCGCGTCCACGTCGGCGCTGGCGACGAAGTCCTCATCACCGCCATGGAGCACCACTCCAACATCGTCCCCTGGCAGATTCTGTGCGAGGAAAAAGGCGCGCAACTGAAGGTTGCGCACATCAACGATCGCGGCGAGCTGATGCTCGATGAATTTGCCAGGCTCATTGGCCCGCGCACGAAGATTGTCGCCGTTACGCACGTTTCAAACGCGCTCGGCACGGTCGTTCCCCTTCGCCAGGTCATTGACATCGCGCACCGCAGCGGCGTCCCGGTCCTCGTCGATGGCGCGCAGGCCGTGCCCCATTTCGCCGTCGATGTACAGGCGCTCGACTGCGACTTCTACGCTTTCAGCGGTCACAAAGTTTACGGGCCCACCGGCATCGGCGTGCTCTACGGCAAGCGCGCGTTGCTCAACGCCATGCCTCCCTATCAGGGCGGGGGCGACATGATCAGCTCCGTCACCTTCGCCAAGACCACTTACAACGATCTGCCGTTCAAATTCGAGGCGGGCACGCCCGACATCGCCGGCGCCATCGCGCTCGGCGCGGCGCTTGAATACATCACCGGTCTGGGCATGGACAAGATTGCCGCGCACGAAAGCGAGCTGCTGGCCTACGCTACCGAAGCAGTCGGCGCAATTCCCGGCATTCGCCTCATCGGAACCGCCCACGATCGCGCCGGCGTGCTCTCCTTCGTGCTCGATCACGTCCATCCGCACGATCTGGGAACGATTCTCGATCGCGAAGGCATCGCCATCCGTACCGGCCACCATTGCGCGCAGCCGGTCATGGAGCGCTTTGGCATTCCCGCCACGGCGCGGGCCTCCTTCGCCGTCTACAACACAAAAGAAGAAGTCAACGCGTTGGTCGCGGGAATTCGCGCGGCGCGTGAGGTATTTGCGTGAGCAGGGAAAACGGCGAACTCAGCGATCTCTATCAGGAAGTCATTCTGGAGCACAGCAAGGCTCCGCGCAATTTTCGCAAGCCGGCTGAGGCCAATCAGCATGCCGAGGGCTACAACCCTCTCTGCGGCGACCGCTGCACTGTTTACATCAACATGGACGGCGAAGCCATTCGCGACATCGCCTTCCAGGGTTCCGGTTGCGCCATCTCGCGCGCTTCCGCATCCATGATGACGCAGATCCTCAAGGGCAAGACCAAGGCAGAAGCCGCCAAGCTCTTCGAGGAGTTCCACGGACTGGTCACCGGTAAAGAGGCTGCGCCGGAAACACCGGATCTTGGCAAGTTGAAAGTCTTCTCCGGCGTCTCCAAGTTTCCCGCGCGCGTGAAATGCGCCACGCTTGCCTGGCACACGCTGCAATCCGCCCTCGAAAACAAGGACACACCCACTTCCACCGAGTAGCGCATTTACCCACTCAAATGACAGCTCCTGTCCCGACCAATCCAAACGCCGCGCCCATCGCCGGACCCTTCCGCGAGGAAATGATCTTTGAGCAGTTGAAGACCGTGCGCGACCCCGAGATTCCCGTCGACATCGTCAACCTTGGCCTCGTCTACGCGGCCGTATCTTCTCAACTTGAAGCTGGAGGCAACCGCATTGACGTGCGCATGTCGCTCACTGCGCCCGGCTGCAGCATGTCCGACGTCATCAAGGCTGAAGTGGAACAAAAACTCGCCGCGCTGCCCGAGGTTCGCGAAGTTCACGTCGAAATCGTCTTCGATCCGCCCTGGAATCCCGGCATGATGTCCGAGGGCGCCAGGCTCCATCTCGGTTTCGACTCTGACTACGGAGCGGCGAACGCAAAGCCCGGGCCGCCAAACTCCGGATCCCCCAACTCCGGATCGTCGCCCTCCGGCCCCTTCAAAGTTCTTCGCTGACCCTCGGCCGTTTTCTTCCGTTCAGCGGTCTTTGTTGTCCTGCTCGCCGCCAAGCTTCTCCAACTGCCTCCGCCAGTCGAGCGAATCAACGAACCCACTCGAATCGCGCCAGCCCGGCTCGACAATCACGCGCAGCTCGAGATAGACCTGCGTGCCCAGCAGCGACTCGATTTTCCTGCGCGCTCCCGTGCCGATGGCCTTCAGCTTCGTCCCGCCCTTGCCGATCAGAATCGCCTTCTGCCCGTCGCGCTCGCAGTAAATGGCCGCCGCAATTCCGGTCAGCTGTCTCTTGCCGGGCCTCGCTGGCGTTTCCGGCTCTTCGAACTGTTCGATCACCACCGCCGCCGCGTATGGCACCTCTTCGCCGGTCTCGATCAAAATGCTTTCGCGGATCAGCTCAGCGACCATGAAGCGCAGTGGCTGGTCGGTGTATTGGTCCTTCGGATAAAAGCGCTCGCCCTTGGGCAGTACGTCGATAATCTTGCGCACCAGCACGTCGAGTCCGTCGCGCTTGCGTGCGCTCACCGGGATCACCTGCGCAAAGTTGTACTGGTGCGTCAGCGATTCGATCAGCGGTAGCAATTGGTCCTTGCGCACCAGGTCGATCTTCGTCAGCACAAGAAACACCGGGCAATCGAGCTTGCGCACCAGCGAGAAGAGAAACTCGTCCTCGCTCGCCCAATTGGGTTTGCGGTGGTTCGATTTTGGATCGTGAGTGGGCTCTGAGCCAAACTGTATTCTCCGCGTCGCATCAGCCAGCACTAGCACCAGGTCGCGCGACTCTAGCGCCTCGTGAACCTCCTGCAGCATTCGCCGGTCGAGCTGTGAGCCAGGCTTGTGCACTCCGGGCGTGTCCACGAAAACGATCTGTGCCGCTGGATGTGTGCCCTTTTTCGCAGGCACTTCCACCACGCCAATGATCCGGTTGCGCGTTGTCTGCGGCTTGGCCGTAACAATAGCTACCTTTTCGCCCGTGAGCGCGTTCAGCAGAGTGCTCTTGCCCACGTTCGGACGGCCGAGAATGGCAACGAATCCTGATTTCACGCCCCTGCTGCTCCTGACTGAACTCTCCTGACTCAGTGTAGGTCATGTCGCATCAGGCGAACTTCACGCCGCGCGCAACTCGCTTTAGTGCTTCACTCTGCCGTGCATTCCCGCTTCAAAGCTGCGCCGGTCAAGCCGCGGCAGCGCCCGCGCCACTTTGTCGGGGAAAAGCGCATAGTGCCGCGCCGCGATCAGCAGTTCCGGCACGCTCCAAACGTCTTCTTCATCGGTCATCCAATGCTGGCTGTCCAATCGCGCCAAATTCACTGGCATCGAGTATGCGCGCAAGGTGCGTTCACCGCGCAGATTGTAGTAGTGCTCAAAGTAGCTCAGAGCAAGCTCGCGCAGCGTACGGTAAATCGGCGCGCGAAAGCGGAGCCCCGCGAAATTTGACTTGGCAATGCCTCCCCACAGGCCGCGCTCGCGGTAGAGAGCCACCACGTGGTCGTCGTCGCGCACTGCCTCCAGATCCATCAACAGCGGCGGGTATCCGTTGACGCGCAGTGCGGCGGCAGCCACCAGCGCACCTTCGAGGCAGTGCCCTTTGCGATCCCGCAGCACTCGTGCAGGCGACCAGGCCGTATCCGCGTACTGGTACTCCAGCCCGTCAACAAACCGCTGAATGCTCGCCGGCGTCTTCAGCGCGCGCAACGTGCGCAAATCAGCCGCCGGCAGGCCGAGCCTCTCCCGCCCGGCCCGCCGTACTCCGACTTTCCGCACTCCCCCACCCGTCGAAGTCAAAACCGCAACCTCCATTGGCCAAGTCCCCGCGATTATACAAAAGCGCGACTCAAATCCCGCTCCGGCTGGCCAATGCCTTGGCGACCAGACCCAACCGGAAGCTTCCCTCGAAGCCGGTGTTGTTCTCTGTGATTTGCGACAAATTGGGGCTGCTTAGTGTAATTCTTATTGGCAGTCCAGAGATTCTGGCACGGGTGAGCAAGAAACGAATGCGTCCCGCGTATTGCGAGCAGCGTGGACAAAAGCGAGGATAGATTGAGTCTGTGGTCAGAGTTTGTCAATAACAAGGGGCGAACAATACACAAGTGGAAGCACTATTTCCCCGCCTATGAGGCTCATTTCAGCAGGTTCGTCAACCGGCCCATGGTTTTTCTTGAGATCGGATGTGGCCGGGGCGGGTCGGCGCAAATGTGGAAGCGCTACCTTGGTCCCCATGCGCTGATCGTTGGAATTGACGTGAAGCCCGAATGCAAGACCTTCGAGGAAGACCAGATCAAAATACGGATCGGCAGCCAGTCCGACACGAGTTTTCTCGAGGATGTCATTGCGGAATTCGGAACGCCCGATGTAGTCCTCGACGACGGCAGCCACCGGATGAGCGACGTCGTTGAAACTTTCCGGTTTCTTTATCCGCGCACCTCTCCCAACGGCGTTTACCTCGTGGAAGATCTTCACACAGCCTACTGGGATGAATTCGGCGGCGGCTTGAAGCGCGAGGGCACATTCATTGAAGTCTGCAAAGGGCTCATCGATGAATTGAATGCAGAGTGGACCAGGGATGCGCTGCCAGCGACTGAGTTTACCCATTCCACCTTGTCGATGCATTTCTACGACAGCATGGCCGTGTTCGAGCGAGGCCGGCGCCTGCCCCACAGTGACGTACGAATCAGCGGAAGGGCGGCTATCCTCAAGGGCCTGATTCGCTAGCTGGCTCACGATTCCTTCGGGAACGGCAGCCGCGCCGTCGGCGGAAACAGCCGCACACGCTCTACCCTTCTTCCCGTCGAGGCAACAACTTCAACGCGCAGCCCAAGCGGCTCGAGCGTGACCACTTCGCCCACCTTTGGAATTCGCCCCGCAATCTCGCTTACCAGGCCGCCGACGGTGGCGGCTTCATAGTCCCCGCCCTGCTCCGCCGGCTCGCCAATCACGTCGCCAAGCTGATCGGCGGGAAAGCTTCCCGGAATCAGCCACGACCCCGAAGGCTCGCGCTGCGGCTCCTCGATCTGCGTGTCGGTCTCGTGTTCGTCGCGGATATTGCCGACGATCTGCTCCAGTAAATCCTCGATGGTCACGAGTCCCGCAACAGCGCCGTACTCATCGATCACGATGCGCATGTGCTGCTTCTCGCGCTGCATCTCGCGTAGCAGCTCGTAGCCGCGCTTGGTCTCGGGAACGAATGCGGCGGGGTGCAGAATCGTTGCAACTGTCCGCGTACGCGCTTCGTCGTCGGTAATTTGCAGCAGGTCGTGGGCAAATGCGAGCCCCTTGATGTTGTCGAGAGATCCGGAATAAACGGGCACCCGCGAGTAATTCTGTACGCGCAGCATCTCTAGGAAGTGCTCGATCGTAGTGGACTCGGGAACAGCGAAAATCTCCGGCCGCGGCGTCATCACCTCGCGAACCAGCATGTCGCCGAACTCGACCGCCGAACGAACCAGCTCGAAGTCGCTCTGCTCCAGAATGCCTTCTTCCTCACCGGCCTCGATGAGCTCGTCAACGCCAGGAGCGGGCTCTTCTTCCGGCCCTGCCGGCGCCTCCGCCAGCGACGCGACGGAAGAGAAAAATCGGATGAAGACCGTGACCGGCGTGACCAGCCACAGCAGCAGGCGGATGAGCCAGAGCAAGCGCGCCGCCCACAGCCCGCGGGTGCGGTTGAAGAGCAGCGAGGGAATGAACTGGTACGCGAAGATCACGACCAGCACCACCGCAAGAATTGCCTGCGCGATCTCAAGACCCGTGGGCGGCCCAGGGTGTGTGGGCCGGATGAAAAGCAGCGCGCCGAGCCCGAGGGCGATCGCGCCGAGAGAGAGCTCTTTCAGCACTGAAGCGCAGAGCGCCGCATGTTCGCGGCTCAGGCCGAGATGCGGCTCGATGCGCACCTCCCACGCGTCAAGATTTTCCTGCACCTCGCGGCTCAGAATCTTGCCGTACTCGGAGTACACACGCTGAATGTAAGACGCCAGCGTGGCCACCCCAATGAGCGCAACGAGAGCGGCGATTTCGAGCGGAGTCATGGCTTGCGCCTCCGCGTGGCGCGCGCCTGGCCACCTGCGGTGCTGCGGGGCCTTGGCGCAGATCCTCGCTCGGGTGCCGTGCGCTCAATCAGCCCCTGCGGCAGGCCAAGCTTCGCGCGCAATTGCCGCTCGCGCCGCTGCATTTTGCCCGCGTCCGTTTCGTGGTCATAGCCCGCCAGGTGCAGCAGCCCATGAAGCATCAGGACCCGCAGCTCAACCCCGAGCGGGTGCCCCCGCTCCGCAGCTTGTTTCTGCGCCGTCTCCACGCTGATTGCCACATCGCCGGCAATCTTTTCGGGGCCCGATGCTGGATTCGTTGAAGGAAACGACAGCACGTCGGTCGCCTCGTCTTTGCCGCGGAAGCGCCCGTTCAAATCGCGGATTGTTGCATCGGTCGAGAGCAACACCGTCACCTGGCCGCGGAGACCGATGGCCTCCTGAGCCTGCGCGAGAAACCGGTCCAGCGTGCGCGTCGAGGGAATGCGGAGAATCTTTTGAGGTCCGGGCGCAGCCGTCTTCCGCGCATTGGCGGATGCCAGCGCCGGGTCAGGCTCCAATTCTGGGTCGAGAAGGATCATCGTGCTGCGCCGCCGTGGGGAACGGCTCCGCGATGACTTCGATTCTACGTGAGAGGTCCGGTTACTGCGGCTTCGCCGGATGCTTCGCCTGTTCATCCGCGCGGCCTTCGCTCTCCCGCACACCGGCCTGCATCCCGTCGCCCATTGTGAGCGGAAGCTCCTGCTGCCGCGGCTTGGCGCTCTCATACGCGCGCACCACGCGCTGCACCAGCGGATGGCGCACCACGTCACCGTCGTCAAAGTGGCAAAACACGATGCCTTCCACGCCGTTCAGCACGTTGATCGCGTCCAGCAGCCCCGACTTGCGCGGATTCGGCAAATCGATCTGCGTGATGTCGCCCGTGATCACGGCCTTCGAGTTGTTTCCCATGCGCGTTAGGAACATCTTCATCTGCTCGACGGTCGTGTTCTGCGCCTCGTCCATAATGATGAACGCGTCGTTCAGCGTGCGCCCGCGCATGAACGCCAGAGGCGCAACCTCGATGATGTTTTTCTCGAGCATCTTGTCCACGCGGTCCGGATCGAGCAGGTCGTAGAGCGCGTCGTAGAGCGGGCGCAGATATGGATCCACCTTCTCCTGCAGCGTGCCCGGCAGAAATCCCAGCCGCTCTCCCGCCTCCACCGCCGGCCTAACCAGCACGATTCGTCCGATGCGCTTGGCGTTGAACGCAGCCACGGCCATCGCCACTGCGAGATAAGTTTTGCCCGTGCCGGCCGGGCCCACGCTGAAAACCATGTCGCTCTGTTCGATCGCCTCCACGTAGCGCCGCTGGTTGATCGAGCGCGGCTGCACAGTGCGCTTAATCCCGACTGACCGCTGCTTGCCGGCTTCGGCCACCGAGCGCAGCGTCGCCGCCTGATCTGCCACCACCAGCCGCAGCATTCCGTTCAGCTCGCCATTGTGCGGGTTAATGCCTTGGCGGCGCAGCGTCTCAAAATCCTCAAAGATGCGTTGCACGCTCGCCACGCCCGCATCCGGGCCTTCCACATGCACGGCGTCGGAGCGCAGGTCGATGCGCACGCCAAGCGAGTCTTCCATCAGCCTGAGGTTTTCATCGCGGGTCCCGAAAAGGGGCTCAAGATTGGGCGTAATCTCCAGGGCGATCTTCAAAGGGTTTTGCGTCCTCCGGAACTGTTCTTTAAGGTTGTCCGGCAACGGTCCCGCAGGGCTGCTCCCGGAGGGTTTGTAATTAAGTTATCGGCGAGGGGGGCCACGTTGATCCGCTTCACGACCGCCAGAATCGGCCGCTTTGACGGCCAGATGCGTCTGCGCGCGCCCCGGCAGGGCGCTTTAAGGCAAACGGCTGATTTTCGAGGGTGTCTGAAAACGCGAGGCAAATCCAGGCCGTGCTTCCTGGCCGCCTTGCTGATCCGCGTGTTGGAGTCGCGTACCAAATCCGGTATTGCGAGAGTAGCGCCAGTCGCGCGGCGCGTCAACCGTCGCACCGTTACTTTTGATGCATTGGTAGTCTTGGGAGATACCTCTAAGGTCACCGCCGCAATTTGAAGCGCTCCGAATTCGTTTTGAAGAGCACCGGCCGCGGTGTAGCGCCGGTCTCAAGACCGGGGTGGCAGACCGGCTGTCGTGCGGGACTCCAGTCCCGCACCCTGCTGCCCCCGCCGCGCCATCCTATACACTTCTCTCAATCCCAAACCGCCCCGAGAAGCCCGCGCCGAGAACCACCGAGGAAGCATCTTGCAATCCGCACTCTATATCGTCGTTCTCGTTTCCATCGCCGCCGCATTGCTGGCCGTGGCCGTCTTCCGCACCCTCCGCGTCAAAACCAAGGCCGACTACCTGGTCGCCGGCCGCTCGCTCCCCGCCATCGTTCTCGTGCTCACGCTGCTCACCTCATGGATTGGCGCTGGCTCGCTTTTTGCCGGCGCTGAGAACGCCTACAAAAACGGCTTTGCCGCGCTCTGGCAGCCGGCCGGCGGATGGCTCGGGCTTTTGCTCATCTACTTTATTGCGCCGCGGGCGCGGAAGTTTGCCCAGTTCACGCTGCCCGATCTCCTCGAGGCGCGCTACAATCAGGCGGCCCGCGTCCTTGGCACCATCGCCATCCTCTTTGCCTATGTGGCCATTACCAGCTACCAGTTCAAGGGCGGCGGCAACGTGCTGCATCTCATCTTCCCCGATTCCGTCACACCGGAGCTGGGCACTTACATCATTGCCATGTTTGTCATCGTTACCACGGCCTTGGCCGGCATGTCGTCCGTCGCCTATATGGATGTCGCCATCGGCTCGCTGGTCACGGTCATTTGCATCATCGCCACACCCATGCTCTTCTTCAAGGCCGGCGGATGGAGCGGCCTGCAGGCCGCGCTGCCGCCAACGCACTTCGAGGTTCTGGGCAACCTCACGCTTCTGCGCGCCCTCGAGTTTCTCGTCCCCACCATGCTGCTTATGCTCGGCAACCAGGTCATGTACCAGAAATTCTTCTCGGCTAAAAGCGAGCGCGACGCCAGCATTTCCGTCGTCGGCTGGATTCTCGGCACTCTGCTGCTTGAAACGCTGATCGTAGCCATCGCCGTCTTCGGCTCGGCCCTCTATCCCACCGGCGAAGTCGCCCGCCAGCCCTACGAAATCATTCCCTACACCGCCCGCCACGGGCTGCCCGCATTCATGGGCGCGCTGCTCCTCGGCGCGGTCTTCGCCAAGGTCATTTCGACGGCCTCGAACTACCTCTTTTCTCCCGCCTCGAACCTCGTCGAAGACGTTTTCGTGCGCTACATCGCGCCTGGCGCATCGAACAAGCGCGTCCTCATCGTCTCGCGCCTCGCCGTGGTGCTACTGGGCTGCTGGGCGCTCTATCAGGCCATCTACGCGCCCAGCATTCTTGAGAAAATGCTCTACGCCTACACCATCTACTCCGCTGCGGTCACGCCGGTGGTCCTCGCCGCGTTCTATTCCAAGCGTGCCACGGCCTGGGGCGCGGTAGCCGCCATCGCATCCGGAACCGTCGTAACCCTCGCCTGGGACGCGCCCGGTTTCAAGCAGTTTCTTCACCTCCCCGCGCTCCTCGCGCAGCGCGATGCCATCTTTCCCGCCCTCTTCGCCGCCGTCGCCGCGTTGCTCATCGTCAGCGTGTTCACGCCCCGTCCGTCGGCCAAGCAGTTGGCGAAATTTGCGGATTGACGGAAGAACGGGTAATCTCTGGATCGCCGACAACTCGACCGGAACCCTGGATCGCGCCTCCTGGGTGGTTTGCCAATTTATCACCAAGGATGAATGACGAGCGATCGACAGCCTTTCATAAGCCAAGTGCGCGCTTTCCGTTTCCCGCACCTGCCCCGACTCCGCTGCTGGAACCGGCGGGTTCGCTTGGCTATAATTCTCCCCGAACTTCTCTTGCCCATATCGCGTATTCTTACCCAACCGCGGAGGTTCGAATGACGTCACGGAAGAGGACGGCCCGTATCGCTGGTCTGTGGTATCTAGGCTTCACCCTGGGGCCGTTCTACCTGCTCTATGTCCCGTCCCGGACGGTCGTGCACAACGACGCGGCCGCAACCGCGGCCCGCGTCCTCGGCCACGAGACGCTCTTCCGTTGGGGAATGCTTGCCGAGACCCTCGGAGTGGTGATCTTCATCGGCCTGAGCTTGGCGCTCTATCGCCTCTTTGAAGACGTGGACCGCCATCGCGCGCGACAACTGGTGGCCCTGGTGCTCGTTTCGTCTGCCCTTAGCCTGGCAGGCGTGGTCTTCAGCGCGGCTGCGCTCCTCGTATTTCGCGACGGCGCTGCCGTCGCCGGCTTCGACGAACACACGCGCGAGGCTATCGGGATGCTTCTGATCAGCATGCACGGGCAGGCGGTCGGCATCAACCAGACGTTTTGGGGATTGTGGCTGTTGCCTTTTGGATGGTTGGTCGTGCGCTCGCGCTTTTTACCACGCTGGCTGGGGTACTGGCTCCTGCTTGACGGCATCGCCTGGGTTGTCGTCGGCATCACCTGGTTCCTCGCTCCGGATTACTCTGACGCTCTCTTCCGCTACTTGCAGCCAGTGTTTATGGCCGAGCTTGCCGCCGTGCTCTGGCTACTGATCATGGGTGCGAAGGAGCAGCCGCTCGTCGCGGGTGCGACCACGTAGCCCGCCGCGGCGTGCTGTGGCGGCGATCTGCATCAATGGCCGAAACGTGAAGGTACCCTTCCAGCACGAAGAGAAACCAGGGGTGAAAACGGGCCAATTTGCTCATTGAAAAGAACGTCGCCATGTTTTGCGTTTGGGTCAGTTGGTTGTCTAACGGCCGATTACCTTTTCGTTCCGTTCGCGCCGATCGCCACCCCTGCCAAGAAAAAACTTGCTCCGTCTGCCCACGACCGCCTTACACTGTCCGTGTCAATTCCTTACCCCTATGCCGGTGGCGCAACTGACCCTCGAGATTCGCATCGAGCACGCCCAGTCGCTCAAGGACAGGCGTCAGGTCGTTCGCTCGCTCAAGGACCAGTTGCGGCAGGGCTTCAACGTTTCCGTGGCAGAGCTGGACGAAGCCGTCACCTGGCAATCGGCGACGCTGGGTGTTGCGGCCATCTCGCGCTCCCGCGACTACCTGCACGGCCTCATGGAAGAAGTTGATCGCGCCGCCCGCCGCATGACCACCGAACTCGGCGCCGATCTCGCCGACTCCTTCTGGGAGTACATCGAGAGCTGAAGGCGCAGTAACCCAGGCCAGCAGCCTCGCGCTTTTGCAACGATCGGAGAGACTTCGTCGGAGAAGCACGAAGTGTCAGGGCACGACTTCAGTCGTGCCATAATTCGCGTCAAATGAATCAGGGCTCTAGCCCCTGAGGGAATATTTCTCCAAACTGTCCCACCGCCAAACGCCGCGATCCCACCGTGCTACGCTGAGTCTTGCCCCAGGAGAAATCGTTTGCAGTCCACGGCCTTCGTCATCGGCGTCTTCGAGTTTGTTTTGCTGCTTTTTTCACTCAGTTTTCATGAGTGCGCACACGCCTGGATGGCTTCGCGCCTCGGCGACCAGACCGCCCGTCTCCAGGGCCGCATCACGCTCAACCCTATGTATCATGTCGATCCCATTGGCACGCTGCTGATTCCCGCGCTGGCCATCTTCGGGCCGTTTGTTGGACTCACTTTCTTCAGCGGATTCCTCATCGGCTGGGCCAAGCCCACGCCGGTCATCACGCGCAACTTCAAGAAGATTGTCCGCGACGATAACCTTGTCACACTTGCCGGACCGGTCTCCAATCTCCTCCTCGTGGGAGCAGCTTTTGTCGCCCTGGCAGTCATTTGCATTGCCGTTCCAGGCGGGCGCACGCTGGTGCACGCGAACCTGACCGGTGCGCTGTCCATCGGCAGCGGATTGCAGCCATTAGCCCTGCTGGCGCTTTTGGCGATTGAAGTCAACCTTTCGCTCTTCTTCTTCAACCTTCTGCCGATTCCTCCTCTCGATGGCAGCCGCGTGGTGCGCAACATGCTGCCGTATCACGCGGTGCAGCAATATGACCGCATTGGCGGCTGGATCAGTTGGTTGCTCATGATCGTCGTGGGCGGTTTTATCCTTAGACTGCTAGTCAGCCCGTCGATCGGTCTGATTTTCTCAGCCCTGATGGGCATCTAGCGCCTGCTTGATCCCGAGGTTCTCCCGCTACAGCCCTCAACCTGCCCCGCTACAATGGAATGAGGTTTTTGAGCGCTTTTTTTGTGAACGCGGCCGGTTTTTCTTGGGCCGCCGCAAGTACGCCGCCGAAGGCGTCACTGAGGACCACTGAGGAATTGACTCGTTTCATGCCCGAACCCGCCACTCCGTCGTCCCACCCGCGCGTCCTCAGCGGAATGCGCCCCACGGGAAAGCTGCACCTGGGCAACTACATGGGCGCACTGGCCAACTGGGTCAAGCTGCAAGACGCGTACGACTGCTACTTCTTCATCGCCGACTGGCACGCCCTCACCACCGAATACGCCGACCCCAGCCAGATCGCGCCCAACACCATCGAAGTGATGCTCGACTATCTTGCCGCCGGCCTCGATCCGGAGCGTAGCGTGCTCTTCCTGCAGAGCCGCGTAAAACAGCACGCCGAGCTATTCCTTGACCTCGCCATGATCTCGCCACTCGGCTGGCTTGAGCGCGTCCCCAGCTACAAGGAGATGCTCGAGAACCTGGCGCACAAGGACCTCACAACGTACGGATTCCTCGGCTATCCGGTGCTGATGGCCGCCGACATTCTGCTTTACCAGCCCGACTTTGTCCCCGTCGGCCAGGATCAGCAGGCGCACGTCGAGCTCACGCGCGAGCTCGCCCGCCGCTTCAACCAGTTCTACATGCTCCCCGCCGCAGCCAACCATGTTGATCGCGAAGTCCTCCCCGAGCCCAAGGTCCTTCTCACCCCCTCGCCTAAGCTCCCCGGCACCGATGGCCGCAAGATGTCGAAGAGCTACGGCAACACGATCCTCCTGAGCGACCCCGAGCCCGTCCTCCGCCAGAAACTGAAGACCATGGTCACCGACCCCGCGCGCGTCCGCCGCACCGACAAGGGCGATCCCGACAAGTGCCCGGTCGGCGACCTGCACAAAGTTTTCTCCTCACCGGAAACGATGGCCAAGGTCTACGAAGGTTGCCGCTCGGCCGGAATCGGCTGCATCGAATGTAAAAGCTGGGCTGCCGACTCGCTGGTAAAAATACTCGAGCCCGTCCAGCAGCGCCGCGCCGCCACTACTGAAAAACAGGCCATCGAGATTCTGAACGCCGGTTCGCTCCGCGCCGAGGCCCGCGCCGAGCAAACCATGATTGAAGTGCGCAACGCCATGCAAATGACGTTGACGACCGTCAAGCCCGCGTGAGACAAACCAGGAAACGCGCCGGATCAACGGCAGAAACGAACCACGGGAAGCAAGAGGCTAAAGCAGTTTCGGAATTGGTGTAGACCGAAAGCACTCAGCAAAGTGGCATTTTCATCAAGAAAATGCCACCTTTCACTGCTCTCAAAAAGTCTACGTTAATTCCGAAACTGATCTAACGGGTCAAAAACGTGCAAGCGATGCAAGAGAAAGTTCCTTGGTGGCGTTGGGCGTTTGAGATTGCGCTGAGCGGAATTCGTTCCGGATTTGGGCTCTTCCGCCACAACGGAAGAGTTGAGGTCAACGGAAAAGTCGAGATAGCCCCGGAGACAAACGTGGAAGCGTTCGTCGCCGAGCCTGAAAGCAGTTTTGAACATGGCAGCAGCCCCGAACCCAAGATCGTGGAAGTCGAATCAAACACGGAGATGCCCGCTGAGCCCGAAAGCGGTAGCGAGCCAGAGAACACGGAAATGGAACTCAGGGCGGAAAACGGCGCACAGCCTGAGAGCAGCCCTGAGCGCGAGAAGAGACGGAGCGAAGTCGAATCGAACGCGGAGGAGCCGGCTGAGGCCGAATCTGAAATCGTTACACTGAACGTCACAGCCAGCGCCGCCGGCGAAGACCCCGAATCTGGAATTGCGCTGAGCATGCACCCAGCGCCGGCAGAAGTTGCCCTGGCAGAAGTTGCCGCGGCAGAGGACGCCCCGTCAGAATTAGAAGCACCAGAAGAAGAGATTGCGTTGACGAAAACTTCCCCACAGCCCGATGAGCGCGCGACAGGACCCGAGCAGGAAGCAGCCCCTGCACTCTTGCCCGAACCTGTCCCGCCAGCCAAAGTAGCCCCGGCGTCGATCTCCTCCCCCGCAGCCCAGTCGGCTCCGCCACAAGACCCAACCCTCTCGCTGCCCTTCGACCCACCCTTAGCCGCCAAGCCTGCCCCCGAGCCAACCACCGCCGAAAAAGTTGCCGCGGCACTCAAAGCCCGCGGTGTGGATGCCGAGCAGTCGCCCTTTTCCGTCTTCGTCGGCCAGGTCTACGACGGCCCGCTCGACCTGCTGCTCGACCTCATTCGCAAGCAGGACATCAACATCTACGACATTCCCATCGCCAAAATCACCGCGCAGTTCCTGGCCTATGTCGATCACTTGCGCGCCAGCGACATGGATGTAGCCGGCGAATTCATCTACACCGCCGCGCTGCTCATCCACATCAAGAGCAAAATGCTTCTTCCGCGCGCCCCAGTCGGGCCGGAAGAGTCGGCCGAAGATCCGCGCCGCGAGCTCGTCGATCGCCTGCTCGAGCACGAGCGCTTCCGCAATGCCGCGCAGATGCTGCACGACAAGCAGATGCTCGAAGCCAACACCTGGACCAATCCCGGCGTGCGCGAGTTTCGCGAGGATGCCGGCGCGGAGCCGGAGATCGCCGCCGACACCACCGACCTCGTCCGCATCTTTCGCGACATTCTGGAGCGCGCTCGCAACCGCCCCATCATCAATGTGGAAGAAGACTCCGTCACCGTCGGCCAGATGATCCAGTTCCTCACCCGCCGTCTCACCATGGAAGACAAGCCCGTCGCGCTGCGCCGCCTGCTCAGCCACACGCACTCCGAGCGCGCGCTCATCGCCATGTTCCTTGGCCTGCTTGAACTGGTGCGCCTGCAGGCCATCCTTCTCCGCCAGGACCGCCAGTTCAGCGAAATCTTCGTCAAAAAGAACACCGGCTTCGACGCCGTGATGAATGAAGGCCTGGCCAACGCCCGCGACGACTGGCGCTGACGGACTCGGTGAGACATATCATGACCAATGTTCTGTCGTCCCGAGCGAGTTCGCCGCAGGCGGACGAGTCGAAAGATCTGCGGTTGCTCTTCTTCCATTGGAGCCGCTCTTCGGCTTGTACACTGTCGATGATGAGTTCCTTTCCCCGAAAATCGCAGGTCATCGCGCTCTGCGCCGCACTAGCCGCGTTGCTACTGGTCTCCAGCCGCACCCCGCTCCCCGCGCAGGAATCGCCGCCCGCCTCCGCCGCATCCGAACTCGCCCAGGTCCCGTCGCTCGAGCCCTCGGCCAACGCGCTCCCATTGCCCGAAGACCGCGGCGCCGCCGATCTCGAGCAAACCCTCAAGCGGCTCGGCACCACGGCCAGCGTACTTTTCATCGTGCCCCATCCCGACGATGAAGACGGCGCGCTGATGACTTATCTGACGCGCGGACTGGGCGTGCGGGTCACTTTGCTCACGCTCACCCGCGGGGAGGGCGGCCAAAACGCGGTAGGAGCCGAAAGCTACGACGCGCTCGGCCTCATCCGCACCAGCGAGCTGCTCAAGGCCGACGAATATTACGGCGTGCGGCAGCTTTGGGGCACTGAGGCCGACTTCGGCTTTTCCAAAACGCAGGAAGAATCGTTTCAGAAGTGGGGCCACGATCGCGTCCTCTATGACGCTGTGCTGGCCATCCGCATGGTTCGCCCGCAGCTCATCTTGTCCACCTTTGTCGGCGGATTGACCGACGGCCACGGCCAGCACCAGGTTGCCGGCGAAATCGCCCAGGAGGCTTTCAAGGCTGCCGCCGATCCCAGCATCTTTCCCGAGCAGTTAAAAAACGGCATGCAGCCATGGCAGCCGCTGGCGGTTTACTCGCGCACGCCGTTCGCGCCCATCACCAACGGTCAGATGCTCGACTACGCCACAGGCAAGTGGGCGCCGGCAAGATTTCACAACTACCTCACCGGCGAGTGGATCGAAGGTACGTTGCCCGCCGACGTTACGCTTCCCGTGGGCACATGGGACTCGGTGCTCGGCCGTACCTACGTGCAGATTGCGCGCGAAGGCTGGGGCGAGCAAAAGTCGCAATACGGCGGAGCCAATCCGGCGCTGAGCGGCCCGGACTCATCGAGCTATCACTTGTGGGCGGTGGCGCCTGAAGCAGCGGGAGGGTTTTTCAAGGCTGGCGATGCCGCCGGCCTTTTCGAAAACCGCAAGGTCCACATTGATACAAGCCTGCAAGGCTTGGCACGGTTGGTGAAAGGCGCGCCGCCGGCGTGGCTCAACGATGGCCTGTATAAACTCCAAAGCGACTTAATTGAGTTCGATAGAGATTGCCGGAATCTAAACGGCCCCTTTCAACGGAGCAATGACGGCGCACGCAAGCTGGCGCCGATTTATGCGGAAACGATGGATTTGTATGCACGCGTGAAGGCGAGCGATCTGGATGCAGAAGCGAAGGCCGGGCTGGAGCTCGAGCTCGGCGAGAAGATCGTTCAGTTTCAAACGGCGTTCAAGGATCTGCTCGGCCTTGACCTTGTCGCATTTACTGCAAGCGGCGGGAGCGGCCAGGGCCCGGGTGGGCGCGGCACATCCGCCGACGAAACAGCGCGCAGCGTTTGGCCGGGCGAAGATTTCGGCGTTCGCGTGCATCTTGCGCAAGGGCTGGACGCGGCAGAGCTGAGCCGGGCCTGGCTCGAGAGCGGCGATGGCGCCCCGTGGAGGATCGACGACGCTGGCGGACCAATCGACGCACAACAGGCCGCAGCGCCGGTGAACGACCGCACCTTCCACGTCCACATCCCCGCCGACGCCGCGCCCACAGAACCCTACTTTACGCGTCCAACAACCGAGCAGCCCTACTATGACATTTCGAATGAAGCCTGGCGCGAGCGCTCCTTCGCTCCCTATCCGCTCGCCGCGTGGGCAGAATTCACATTCGATGGCGTTCCCATCCGGCTCGGCCAAGTGGTGCAAACGCTGGCCCGCGTCACCGGTGTCGGCGGCGTCTATCAACCGCTTGTGGTCACGCCAGCGATCGGGGTTCGCGTTCAGCCGGAAGCGCGCATTCTTCCGCTCGATGGTTCGCCGCTGCCGGTCAGCATCACTGTTCACGCCGAGCACGCCGCCGATGGAGTCGTCGCCCTCAAGCTGCCCGAGGGTTGGCGTGCCGATCCCGCGCAGCATGAATTCCACTTGAAAGGCGCGGGCGACACCGAGCCGCTCGCGTTTTCGGTTTTTCCTGCCGGTGATGTCGCGGCCCGCGCATACGCAATTCAGGCTGTCGCGCACGTCGGCGATCAGAGCTACTCCACCGGCTGGCAGAGTATCGGCTATCCCGGCTTGCTCCCATACAACCAGTACAAGTCCGCGGAACTCCGCACCCGCAAGATCGACGTAAAGGTCGCGCCAGGTCTTCGCGTTGGCTACGTGATGGGAACCGGCGATCTCGTCCCCGACGCCATCGAGGCGCTGGGCATCGCGCCGCATCTCGTCACCGACGACGAGCTCGCCACCGCCGATCTGTCGCAGTGGAACGTGCTGGTCATCGGCATTCGTGCCTACTCCACGCGGCACTCGCTCACCGCCGCCGAACCGCGCCTCGAAAGTTTCGTCGAGCGCGGCGGAACTCTCGTCGTGCAGTATCAGGGCGCTACATTTCCCGCACCACTGCCGCTTGCGATGAAAGGCATGGCTGAGCGCGTGGTCGACGAGCAGGCTCCGGTTAAGCTGCTCGATCCCACGAACTCACTCCTCGCCTGGCCCAACAAAATTACCTCCGCCGATTTTGACGGATGGTTTGAAGAGCGCGGCCATGGCTTCCTTGACCATTGGGACCCCGGTTACACGGCGCTCACCGAGACTGCCGATCCAGGTCAGGATCCGCAACGCGGAGGGCTCCTCGTTGCGCATCGCGGAAAGGGAACCTATATATATGTAGCGTTCGCGCTGTACCGCCAGTTCCCTGAGTTAGTGCCGGGAGCATACCGCCTGCTGGCCAACCTCCTCAGCGCCGGCGCCCAAGGCTCGAACGCATCCACCTCATCGCCCGTGCGTCCATAGCACACTGTCGCCGTAGCACTCCGCGGCAATCTCTCCGCCGGAATCTTCCACAAAGTGCGACGAAAAAGCGAAGCGTCTGTAAATAGAATTTGAATTCCTCGCCTTCTCTCTTCGCAGCAAATCTGCATCGGCCCGCAACTGTGAATTCTGCGTGAATTCGTCAAATCTTAATCTTGCTCTGCGAGTCTTGGATTCGGAACAACAGGAGGAGTTTTCGCCGGTGCGAAATTTCCTCCCTTTCCACTCCCCTGGTTTTCCGCGCCGATGGGAATGCCGTAGATTTTTCAATTCTTCAATGCGCCCGGATGCAGAAGTGGAATGCGTCCTCTGTGCACGGGGCGCTGCCACGATTCGAATTTCAATCCAGAGGAAAAGAGAGGCCCAAATGAAATTGACAGTGAAAGCGGCTGCCATTGCATTTCTTGCAGCCGGTCTTGTTGTTTCCTACGCACAAACCAGCGGCACTACGCCGCCGGCCAAAAAGCACGCCGCGGCCAAAAAGCCCGCTGCTCCGGCTGGCCCTACGGTGCAACAGCAGATCGATGACATGAAGCAGCAATTCCAGGGCGAGATCGACGGATTGAAAGCCGATCTTGCCACCAAGGATGAGCAGTTAAAGCAGGCGCAACAGGCGGCGGCCGATGCGCAGGCAGCAGCCGCCAAGGCTGAGGCCGACGCCACGGCGCAGCAGCAGGCGGTCACTGACAATGCCTCGGCCGTGACCACGCTGCAAAGCACCGTAAGCGACTTAAAGATCAACGCGGTTTCGCTTGCCACCACGGTCTCTGATGAGACCACGAACATCAAAAAGGCGATCAACAATCCTGACGTCCTTCACTTCAAGGGAATCACTCTTTCGCCGACCGGCAGCTTCCTGGCTGCCGAAACTGTGTGGCGTCAGGGAGCCACGGGCGGCGATATCAATACTCCCTTCACGGGCGTCCCGCTGGACAATTCACAGGCGGCGCAGTTGAGCGAGTTCCAGGGTTCAGGCCGTCAGTCACGCTTGGCTCTCAAAGCCGTCGGCAAGCTGCCCACCTTCACCCTGACCGGCTACTACGAGATGGACTGGCTCAGCGCCGGTGTAACCTCGAACAACAACCAGTCAAACAGCTACACGCTGCGGCAGCGCCAACTATGGGCCGACGCCAAAACCAACAGCGGCTGGGATTTCTCCGGCGGAACAGGATGGTCGTTGGTGACGGAAACCACGGCGGGCCTGACGCGCGGCACCGAGATTCTGCCTGCCACCATCGACGCACAGTACGAAGCCGGCTTTGTATGGGGGCGGCAATACAGCTTCCGAGTCTCCAAAGACATCGGCAAGGCCGTCTTCATCGGCGCTTCAGTTGAGAATGCCGAAATGCTGAATCCATCCGGACAGAACACGCCGACCAACTATCTCTTTGGTTCTACTGGAACCGGCGGTGGCCTCTACAACCTGAACGCCAACTACTCGTTTAACTTCACGCCCGACTTCGTCGTCAAGATGGCCTTCCAGCCCGGCTGGGGCCACTGGGAGCTCTTCGGCATCGATCGCAACTTCCGTGACCGCATCTATCCCTGCGCGACGGTAACGGCCACCTGCACGGTACCGACGACGGCGTTGCCTTCCAACGCCACTGCCACCGGCGCCGGCATCGGCGGCGGCTTCCGCGGCCCGCTCGCCGGCAAGTATGTAACTGTCGGCCTCAAAGGCCTGTGGGGCCAGGGCGTTGGCCGCTACGGCTCCTCGACCATCGCCGACGTCACCCTGCGCCCCAATGCGATGATCTCTCCCATCCACGGCTTCTCCGCCCTCAGCACGATCGAGTTGAATCCTACCGCCAATTTCACAGCGTACTTCAACTACGGCGGCGATTATCTTGCACGCGACTATGTGCTGAGCGGGACCACCCAGGTCGGCTACGGCACGCGGGCCACGAACATGTCGGGCTGCCTGGTCGAGCCCACCGCCGTCACCGCGGGCGCAACCGGCGCGGCGCCTGTCGCCCCCTCCAATTGCGGCGGCAGCAACAAAGACGTGCAGGAATTCACCGCTGGCTACTGGTGGAACATCCATAACAGCGCCAAGGGGCGTCTCCGCCAGGGCATCCAATACAGCCT
>Ga0224557_1001232_pt1 | contig 25364 bp, 22 predicted proteins | sample 714S31014metaG_FD_180677 | JGI IMG/M metagenome (GOLD analysis project Ga0224557, IMG submission 180677) | Peat soil microbial communities from Stordalen Mire, Sweden - 717 S3 10-14 | ecosystem: Environmental > Terrestrial > Soil > Wetlands > Peat | place: Sweden: Norrbotten County, Stordalen... | reverse complement strand
CCGTGGGGTTGCTGATCTTGTAGCCGTTCAGGTGCAGGATCGGGAGCACGGCTCCGTCGGTGATCGGGTCAAGGAACTTGTTGGACTGCCACGCGGTCGCCAGCGGGCCGGTCTCCGCCTCGCCGTCACCGATCACACAGGCTACGACGAGATCGGGATTGTCGAAGACGGCCCCGAAGGCATGGCTGAGCGAGTACCCGAGCTCGCCGCCCTCGTGGATCGACCCCGGCGTCGTCGGGGCCACGTGGCTAGAGATCCCACCGGGAAACGAGAACTGCCCAAACAGCCGTCTCAGACCGGCTTCATCCTGACTGACGTCAGGGTAGATCTCGCTGTACGTGCCCTCCAGATAGGTGTTGCCCACCAGCGCCGGGCCACCGTGGCCTGGGCCTGCGATGTAGAACATGTCGAGGTCGTACTTCTTGATGACGCGGTTCAGGTGGACGTAGATGAAGTTCTGGCCCGGCACCGTGCCCCAGTGCCCGACCACCAGCGGCTTCACGTCCTTCAGCTCCAGGGGTCTCTTCAAGAGCGGGTTGTCGCCAAGGTAGATCTGCCCGACCGACACGTAGTTCGCGGCACGCCAGTACGCGTCCATCCGCTGCAGGAGTTCTGGTGAGAGCGTTGGGGTGGTCATTGCTGGAGCTCCGGTTGGCAAGCTGGGCGAATCCTGGTCGGGCGCGGTGGATCGACGATAACGCACCGAGCCTCCTCGCGGCCGGCGACATCAGCGTCGCGTCGGTGTCGGAGGATGCGTGCAAGGATCGAGCGCTGAAGCGCCAACTCCGCACGACATGACGAAACCGGCGACGACGACGGCTGAGCGCAGAGCAGCAGGCCTACCCCGCGCATGCGTCCGATCGCACTCTATGATGACATCGATAACCGCTGGGCGTCGGTACCCTCGCGGACCAAGTGATGGGTCAGTGGTGCGGCACGCAGAGTCATCGATCACCACCACGCGCAGCACACGCGGACCGCATCGCGTCGCGTCCAGCGCTGTGCAACACTATCTGCGTGAAACCGGCTGGCCTCGTCGCCGCTGCCACCTCATGGCGTGACGTCGATCCCGACCCGGTGACCCGCGCGGAACTCAATGACCTCCTCCAACGCGAGGACATCGCAGGGTTGGCGGAGCGTTTCGATGGTGCCCTCGCCTTCGGGACGGCGGGCATTCGGGCGGAGGTCGGAGCCGGACCGATGCGGCTCAACCGACTCGTCGTCGCGCGTGTGGCGACGGGACTGGCGCGTTTCATCTGGACGCGGGATCGGTCGGCGAATACGGAAGGGATCGTGGTCGGCTACGACGGCCGTACCAACTCGGCCGTCTTCGCCACCGACGTGGCCCGGATCCTCTCTCGAGAGGGCATCAGCGTATCGCTGCTGCCGCGAGCATTGCCGACTCCTGTTCTGGCCTTCTCCGTGCGCCACCTCCACGCGGCGTACGGACTGATGATCACGGCCAGCCACAACCCGCGCCGGGACAACGGGCTGAAGGTCTATGTCCGAGACGGTGCACAACTGCTCCCACCGGTCGACGCCGACATGGCTGCCTTCATCGACGCGGTCGACCCGCTGAAGCTCCCCGACGGCTGGTCCGAGGGAGCCTTCGACAACCCCTCGATGGAGGCGACCGTGGCGGCCTACGTGGAGGTGGTGGCCGCCGGCGGAACGCCCCCCACCGGTCCGTCGCGCCTCACCGTGGTCCACACCGCGCTTCACGGCGTGGGAACGGAGTCTTTCCGGGCCGTGCTCGCCCGGGTGGGATGGCCGATGCCAGTTTCCGTGACCGCACAGGAATGGCCCGATGCCGCCTTCCCGACCACGCCTTTTCCCAACCCGGAGGAGCCCGGCGTGCTCGACCTGGCCAAGGCCACCGCCGAGAAGGTCGGCGCGGACCTGATCGTGGCCAACGATCCGGATGCCGACCGCTTGGCGGTGGTCGTTCCCGGCCCCGGCGGGTGGCAGACCTTGACCGGAGACGAGCTCGGTGCCCTGCTGGGCAACGCCGTGCTGACCCGCCTGGCCGAAGGCCGTCCGATCGAGGACCCTCGAGGCCTGGCTCCGGTCGTGGCGACCACGGTGGCGTCGGGTTCGCTGTTGCGGCGCCTGGCCGCGGCCGCTGGGGTCCGGTGTGTCACCACACTCACCGGGTTCAAGTGGATCGCCCGGGCCGCCGGTCCTGAGGATCGACTCATCTATGGCTACGAAGAGGCGATCGGCTACGCCGTGCGCCCGCAACTCGTGGCTGACAAGGACGGGATCAGCGCTGGTCTGCTGGTCATCGAACTAGCGAACACCGCGGCCCAGGCCGGCCGCTCTCTGCTCGACCTCCTCGACGATCTGGCCCTCACGCACGGGCTGCACCTCACCGGGCAGCGGGCCATCCACGCGCAGGGGCCGGACGGGCTGGCCCGGCTTGCGCAGGCGCTCGAGCGAATCCGCAAGGCGCCGCCCCAGCGGCTGATGGGTCAGCGCGTGACGGTGACGGACCTGCGCAGGGGGGATCGCGGGGAGGTCGACCTGGCCGGAGGACACGGTGAGCGCTCTCCGGGCCGGCCGCTGCCGGCGGCTGATGTCCTGATCTGGCAGGTGGGCGGCGATGCCCGTGTGGTGCTGCGACCCAGTGGCACCGAGCCGAAGTTGAAGGTGTATCTCGAGGTGATCCATCCCGTCGCGGCCCGCTCCGACCTGGTTGCGACCCGGTCTGCGGCCACCTTCCGGCTGCAACGGCTTGCCACTGAGGTCGTCAGCGAGCTCGACATCGATGCGCCGCCAGATGCGGCTCTCTCCCCCCCGCCCCTGCCACTGCTCAGGAGTCATCCGTCATGACCAACGCCACCGCCCCCCTGACCAAGGCCGAATTGGCCCGGATGATCGATCACACCCTGCTCAAGCCTGAGGCGACGGACGATGACGTGACCCGGCTGTGCCAGGAGGCGTCCCTGCTCGGCGTGGGGGCGGTCTGTATATCTCCATCCCGGCTGCCCCTCACTCCCGGCGCCCTGCGCCCGGGAATCGCGGTGGCAGCGGTCGTCGGCTTCCCATCCGGCGCACATCCGACCGCGGTCAAGGTGGTCGAAGCCGCCATCGCGGTGGCGGCCGGGGCCGACGAGATCGACATGGTCATCGACCTGGGGGCGGCGTGCGCGGGCCAGTGGGACCTGGTGACCGCAGAGGTGGCCGCCGTACGCGCCGTGCTCGGCCCTGCCATCGTTCTGAAGGTGATCCTGGAGACCGCGTTGATCGGCCCTGACCGCATCGCGGCCGCCTGCAGTGCCGCGGAGTCCGGGGGCGCCGACTTCGTCAAGACCTCGACGGGATTCCACCCAGCGGGTGGAGCAACGGTCGAGGCGGTGGCGGCCATGGCAGCCGCGGTAGGCGGCCGCCTGGGAGTCAAGGCGGCGGGCGGCGTGCGCACCACCGAAGCCGCACTCGCCATGGTGGCCGCTGGGGCCACGCGGATCGGCGCGTCCGCTACGGCCGCGATCCTTGCCGGCCTGCCCTGAGCCGCCCTCGCCTTCCATCGACCCTGATCGCCGGGCACCCGATCGCCAGGGAGCCCTCCGCCGCATGCGCACGCGGCTTCCCCACCATGGCGACATCCAACCTCCAGGAGAAGGACAGTGCAAGCGGAACGGCAACATCATCTTCAGGTCACAGCAGGAGACGTCGGGGAGTACGTCCTCCTCCCCGGGGATCCCGGGAGATGCGAGGCGATCGCCCGCCGCTTCGATTCACCGCGGCAGGTGGCGTCCAATCGCGAGTACAACACCTGGTCCGGCGACCTCGACGGTGTCCGCGTATCCGTGACATCGACCGGCATCGGCTGTCCCTCCACCGTCATCGCGGTCGAGGAGCTGGCGCGAGTGGGAGCCACCACGCTGGTTCGCGTGGGCACCTCCGGTGCGATGCAACCGGACATCCACCCGGGCGATCTGGCAGTGGTGACCGCGGCCATCCAGGATGAGGGGACGACCCTGCACTACATGCCCGTCGAGTTCCCCGCCGTGGCCGATCTGGACGTCACCAACGCTCTCGTCAAGGGGGCGAGGTCAGTCGGGGCCACCGTGCATGTCGGCATCTCCCACTCCAAGGACTCGTTCTATGGGGAGCTGGAGCCGGATCGGATGCCGGTGGCGGAGCATCTTCACGAGCGCTGGAAGGCCTGGGTCGCCGGTGGAGCCATCTGCTCGGAGATGGAGGCGGCCGGCATCTTCATCGTCTCCAGCGTCCTCAGGGTGCGCGCCGGCGGCATCATGCTGATCGCCGGGAACGACGACGACTGGCTCAAGGGGCAGGAGGGGCCGGCGGCGGCCGACAACCTCGAGGTGCTCATCGACGCGGCCATCGCCGGGATCCGGGAGCTCATCGCCTTCGACCGGCAGGCAGCCCAGGCGCCATCTGCGTGACCGAGCATTCCCGTGCGTGAGAGTGCTGACGGCTCCGTGCGCCAGGGTACGGACGCGCCGGCACGGGCCGTGCCAAGCTTCGTCGGCGGACGACGGTTCGGCCGTCAAGCCACGTCCGAGCCAGGTATGAGCACGCGGGAAGGGAGTCCATGCCAGCAGATACGGTGAGCGACCCCGTCAAAATCCACCACTCGGTCCTCCAACGCATCAACGGCGAGATTGAGACGGTCGGTGTTGAACCCGTCCCCGAGAAGCAGCGCACCACCACGCCCTACCGGCTCTTCATCGTCTGGTCGATGGCGTCGGCATCGGCGACCACCCCACTGGTCGGCGCGCTCCTCTTCAACATCGGCCTGTGGTACATGCTCGCGGCCATCGCGCTGAGCTGGGTGCTCTTCTTCCTTCCGCTGGGCGTGGCCTCGGAGATGGGCCGGGAGCTCCCGCTGCCCACCCTGCTCATGGCCCGGCGCAACTTCGGCTGGCACGCGACCTTCCTCTTCTCCCTCCTGTTCACCTTCGTGAACATGGCCTGGTTCGGGCTCAACTGTGCGGTGGGCGCCCAGATCCTTGCCTCGCTCTCCCACTCCAGTGTCGTTCCCTGGTACTGGCTGGTCGGCGGCCTAGACATCGTGCTGGTCGTGTTCGGGTACAAGTGGCTCGAGTACTTCTACCGATACACCGCACTTCTCCTGGTCCTCTGCTACGGCGCCCTGACCGCCTACCTCTTCCTCCACTTCTCCCTCCACGTCCCGCGCCAGACCGCACCGGTGGAGTGGGGTCCCGCGATCACGACGGTGGCCGGATTCGCGATCCTCGGGTGGGCGTATGAGGTCTCAACGGTGTCCCGCTTCTGCCGGCCGGCCATCGACTCCCCCGCCACCGGCGACCAGCCCGCGCGCAAGGCCCCGCCGCGCCTCTGGTATTTCCTGATGCCATCGCTCGGCATCATGCTCCCGGTGGTGCTGATGGGGGTCATGGGGGCGTTCTCGCAGGAGGCGATCGGGACCTGGAACATCGCGACGCTCGGCGCCAGCATCTCCGGGTGGGGAGCGATTGCGGCTTTCGGAGCGACGCTGGGTGTACTCCACACCAACGCCATGAACCTGTATCCATCAACGGTGGACCTGCTGGTGGCGATGACGACCGTCCGGAAGCCCAAGAAGTGGGAGCAGCCGCTCTCCACCGTCATCCTGGGTGTGATGGGGACAGGGCTCGCCCAGGCCGGGATCCTGAACCACGCCGAGACCTTCGTCAGCGACGTCAGCTACCTGCTGGGTCCGTTCATGTTCGTGATGGTGATCGACTGGCTCTGGGGGTTGAGGAACAAGCGAAATGTCGAGAGCTACTTCCGGAAGCCGCGGGGATTTGCGGAGCAGTGGCGGCTGCCGGCGATCATCAGCTTCGCGGCCGGATTCGTGGTCTCCTTCTGGGGGACCAACTTCCTGCCACTCTGGCTCACCAACGACATACCCCTGGCGTTCACCGGGTCAGTGGTGTCGGGGATCCTCTACGGGGCGTGGCTGTCGGTGCGCGGGCACGTTGGCATGGCTCCCGACGCTCGCGAGGGGCTCGCTCCCGAGCCTGCCAAGGCGGCCTAGGCTAGACGGCGCACTCCCCTTCGCAGCATATAGTGAGGACCGGGTCGTCCCCGGCTACGTCCCGGGGGCGGCCGGTGGAGAGGAGGGGGGCGCGGCGCCCCCGGGGACTGTCGATGGGGCGGCAGGTGTCGCGGTGGCCCCGTCGGATGTCGATGGAGCGGCGGCGGATGCCGGCGGGGCGGCAGGTACCGGCGCCGCGACGGGGGGCGCCGCCGCCTGGCCTGCCTGCGCCGCCCTCAACAGCTCGGCGATCTCCGGGCGGGTGAACTCGGCCGGCAGCTGCTCGCCCTGGGCGAGCAGCTCGCGCACCCGGGTCCCGCTCAGCACCGAGCGCTGCTCGGCGGGATGCGGGCAGGTACGGGTCGACGCCATCCCCCCGCAGGCCCGGCACCAGAACGAGTGCTCGAAGCGCAGGATCTCGATGCCCAGCTCCCCGGGCTCGTACTGGTCGAAGATCCGCTGCGCCGCGTAGGTGTCGTAGTAGTTGCCAACTCCGGCATGATCACGCCCCACGATGAAGTGAGTGCAGCCGTAGTTGCGCCTTATCAGGGCGTGGAACACCGCCTCCTTGGGGCCCGCGTAGCGCATCCAGGCCGGGTTGGTGGCGAGCAGCACCCGCTCCGCCGGGAAGTATCCGGCCAGCAGCTCCTCGTAGCAGGCCATTCGGGTCGTCGCGGGGATGTCGTCACTCTTGGTCTCCCCGACCAGCGGGTGCAGGAGCAGCCCGTCGATGTTCTCCAGGGCCACCTTCTGCAGGTACTCGTGGGCACGGTGCACCGGGTTCCGGGTCTGGAAGCCGACCATCGTCGCCCACTCCCGCTCCGCCTTGGCCTTGCGCACCTCCAGGGGGGTGAGGTCGTACCCGGGGAAGCCGGTTTCGGGGCGGCGGAGAGCGGTCACGCCACCACCCACCGCCCAGCGCCCGGAGGCGCGCAGCAGGCTGACCCCCGGGTGCGCGTCATCGCCGGTCCCGTAGACGGAGAGGGCCTCGGTCTCGGCGTCGGTGCGATAGATGTCCTCGACATCCACGACCGCGATCACCTCGCCCTGGTGGCGCAGCGCGACCCGCGCCTTGCCCCGGATCCGCTCCACTCCCTCGTCGTCCAGCCGCAGCAGCACCGGGATGGGGAAGGGCTGGCCCCCCGAGAGGCGCCCCGATCCCACCACGTCCCGATAGTCGGGGGCGGTCATGAAGCCGGGCAGCGGCGAGAGGGCCCCGGTCCCCAGCATCAGGGCGTCAGCCGCCTCGTGCGGCCCGACCTCCACCGCCGCCAGGGTCGCCGCCCCCGCCCGGAGCGCCGCCCCTTCCTCGCCTTCCAGGAGGCGGGGCCGCACCCCTCTCCAGATGTGGCCCAGCCGCTCCAGCCGGTCGAGGATCCGTTCCACGGACTCCTCCACCCTCTCCCGCGCGCTGTCCACGATGATCTCCGGGTTGAGCGGCGCCTCGTACGGGTCGCTCACCCCGGTGAAGTTGGCGATCTCCCCCCGCAGCGCCTTCTCGTACAGCCCCTTGGTGTCGCGCCGCACCAGCTCCTCGAGCGTGCAGCGCACGTACACCTCCACGAATCCCGGCGTCGCCGCCCTCACCTCATCCCGGATCTCCCGGTACGGCGAGATCGCCGCGGTGATCGCCACCCCCCCATGAGCTGCCACCAACCCGGCCACATACCCGATCCGCCGGATGTTGGTGTCCCGATCCTCCTTGGAGAATCCCAGTCCCTTGGAGAGATGCGTGCGCACCTCGTCTCCGTCCAGGACGGTCACGTTGCGCCCCAGCACCTTCAGCTCCTGTCCGAGCCGCGTCGCGATCGTCGACTTCCCGGCCCCGGACAGTCCGGTCAGCCAGATCACCAGCCCTCGGCTCATCCCTCTGCTCCTGCTGGGGCCGCGGTGGCGGCGGTGGACTCCGCGCCGGCATCCGCCCGGCCCAGAGAGGTGGCGACATCCGCGGCGGGGCCGGGTCCCGTCAGCACCGGGTGCAGGCCGCACTCCTTGATCGAATCCCCTTCCCACCACCAACGCCCGGCGCGCTCGTCCTCACCGGGGCGAGTGGCCCGGGTGCAGGGCGCGCAACCGATGGACGTGTAGCCGCTCGCGTAGAGGGCGTGGCTGGGCAGGTCGCGCGCGCGCACATGGGCCCAGACGTCCTCGCGCCTCCAGCCCACCAGCGGTGCCACCTTGACGATGCCGCCATGCCCCTCGTCGCGGGAGACGACCGGGGTCGCCCGGCGGATCGCCGACTGCTCGCGGCGCAGCCCGGTCACCCAGGCGTCATAGCCCGCGAGGGCGCGGGCGAGGGGCCGCGTCTTGCGGACGTCACAGCAGGTGTGCCGCAGCTCCGGGGAGAGATAGAAGAGGTTGACGCCGTGCGTCCGGGACATCTCGGCAAGCTCCGTGGGATCGGGGCTCACCACGTTCAGGGTCACCGGGAACCGGCTCCGCACCCTGTCGATGAGGTCGTGGGTCTCCTGGGGAAGCCGGCCGGTGTCCAGGGTGATGACGTCGACGCCCGGACGCAGCCTGCTCGCCATGTCGATGAGGACCACCGACTCCGCCTGGAAGCTGGCGACGACCGCGACCCGTGGGAACCGCTCGAAGGCCCAGGCGAGGACCGCCTCGGCATCGGCACCCTCGAGGTCGCGGGCAGCCGTCTCCAGGTCGTCGGCAGGAATGCGCACGGCGGCGGTCATGGCTGACCGGCCGGCGGTCGGGCCGGCGGCTGGGCGGCGGTCAGCGCCGACGCTCTGGCCGGCCGCGGCGGGCGGCCTACATACGGGCGCAAGCGACCTGGCGGAAGAAGTCCATCTGACCCCGGCGGGAAAAGAAGGTGGGCGTGGACATTCTGTTCCGCATGGGTTGGGAGCATACCAGCGAAGCGTTCTCTACGTCAAATGGTTCGGCTGCTGGCGTGGAATACGAGGGGCCGCTCCTGACCCGGGTGGCAGGGGGTGCTACAGCCCCGGGGTGCCGAGACCGGATCCGAGCAGCGAGGGGAGATCGGCAATCGAATCGATCACCGCGGCCACTCCCGGATGCCCCTCCCCCACCGCCCCGCCGCGAGAGCCGAACTTGCCGGTGCGCACCAGGACGCAGGGGGCGTCGACCGTACGCGCGCCGGCGGCGTCGGTCTCGGGGTCGTCCCCCACCACCAGCACCTCCGCCGCCGCGCAGCCCAGGTCGGCCAGGGCCATCTCGAAGAAGTCGGCTGACGGCTTGCCGAAGCCCCGGGCCGTCTGCCCCGAGGCGTGTTCGAGGAGGGCGACGAACGCCCCGGTATCGAGCGAGGGGCCGTCGGGCGCCTGCCACCAGCGGCCGCGCTGGAGGGCGAGCAGCCGGGCCCCCTCCATCAGCCGGCGGAAGGCGGCGTCGAGCTGGACGTACCCGCCGACCTCGCGGCAGTCCCCCACCAGCACGTAGTCGGCTCGACCCGCCTCGGCATCGTGAGCGGCGAAACGTGCAGCCAGCTCGGCGCTGAGCAGGAGGTGGCAGCGCTCGGCCGGGTGCTGCTCGAGGAAGCGCAGGGCGGCGACCACCGGCGTGAAGACGGCGTCGACCGGGACCTCGATGCCGGCGGCGCCCAGCTCGCGGCAGACCGTCTCGGGGGTCCGGGAGTCGATGTTGGTCAGGAGCCGGATCTGGATGCCATTCTCGCGCAGCCGGCTGAGCGTCGAGGCCGCGCCCGGGATGGGCTGGCCGGCGGAGACCAGCGTGCCGTCGACGTCGAGGAGCACGGCCCGTATCGAGGTGGCCGGCGGCAGCGTCACGGGGCAGGCTCAGGGGGGGCGGACGGCGGCTGTGTCACCGGTCGACCTCCAGGGCACGCCAGAGGTACCAGCTGGCCAGGGTGCGGTACGGCGCCCATCGCTCCCCGCGCCGGGCCACCTCGTCGCGGCCGGGCACCGCCTCGGTCCGGAAGGCGACCTGGAAGCCTCGGCGGAGACCGTAGTCGTCGGCGGGCAGGACGTCAGGCCGACCGAGGGTGAAGATCAGGAACATCTCGGCGGTCCAGCGCCCGATGCCGCGCACCTGGACCAGCTTCTCGATGATCGCCTCATCCTCCATCCCCCGCGCCTGATCGAGGGTCGGCAGCTCGCCGTCGACCGACCGCCGGGCCAGGTCGTGCAGGGCCCGCTGCTTCGAGCCGGAGAGCCCGGCGCCGCGGAGCGTCGCCTCGGAGGCGGCCAGCACCTGGTCCGGGGTGGGGCAGCTCGGCGCACCGGGGAAGAGGGCGCAGAACCGCCCGAAGATGGTGCCCGCCGCCTTGGGCGAGAGCTGCTGGTAGACGATCGCCTCGGCGAGCGCGGCGAAGCTGCTGGGCTCGTCCGGCAGGGTCAGCCCGAAGGGGCCGGCGCGGTCGATCAGCCGCCCCAGCTCGCCGTCAGAGGCTCGCAGGTGAGCCAGAGCGCGGGCGATGTCGACGTCGAACTCCACCAGGCGGCTTGACGGTCAGGCCGGTTTCGGCGCTCCGGCCGGCTTGGCGGCCCCGGGCGGGCCCTGCGTGATGACCTTGGGCGCGCGGTTGTCGCGCATCGTGAGCTTGCCCTTGGTGATGACCGCGGTCCGGGGAGCACGGCGGGCCACCTTGGTGTCGTGGGTGACCAGCACCAGGGTCATGCCGCGCTGCTTCCAGAGCTTCTCCATCAGGGCCACGATCTCCAGGCTGGTCACCTCGTCGAGGTTTCCGGTCGGCTCGTCGGCCAGGATCACCTTCGGCTCCTTGACCAGGGCTCGAGCGATCGCGACCCGCTGCTGCTCGCCACCCGACATCTCCGACGGGAAGTGGCCGACACGATCGCCCAGCCCCACCTCGGTGAGGGCCGCGATCGAGCGGGCTCGCCGCTCCGCGGTGGGTATGCCGAGCGGCACCAGCGCCGCCTCGACGTTCTCCTCGGCGTTCAGTGTGGGCAGCAGGTTGTAGTTCTGGAAGATGAAGCCGAAGTTCTGGGCGCGCACGTCGACGAGCTGGGACTCGGGCATCGCCCCCAGGTCCTTGCCGTCGAAGATGATCTTCCCGGAGGTCGGCTTGTCCAGGGCCCCGAGCATGAGCAGGAATGTGGTCTTGCCGTGCCCGGTGAGCCCCTGGACGGTGATGAACTCACCGTCCGGGATCTCGAGATCCACGCCGCTCAGGGCTGCGACCTTGCCTCGTCCCTTGGGGTAGACCCGGGAGAGCTTCTTGAGTTCATACATGCTGGGTCTCCAAGGACGGGGCATCCTGAGCTGGGGCGGGGGCTGCGGCCGGCGTTGGGGCCGGCGGTCGGGCAAACGCAACCATCGTGCTATTCCACCCGCCGCAGGGCCACGGCCGGCTGCAGGCGGGCGGCTCGCCAGCCACCGATGGCGCCGGCGATGATCGCTCCCACGATGGCCAGACCAGCTGCCACGCCGAACACCTCGAGGCTGAGCGGCGCGGTCATGTGCAGGGTCACGCTGTGGTTGCTCGCGGCGAAGGTGCGCGCGAACCCGGATCGAGCGCTGGAGAACGCGCCCGGGGAAGCTCCTCCGAAGAAGCCTCCGCCCCCGCCGCCGAAACCGCCGCCCCCACCGAAGCCCGAGGGGGCCGAGCTGCCCAGCCCGGTCGCCCCGACCGTGGCGGTGAGGGGCCCCGAGATCTTGGTGACCGCGAAGGCCCCGATGACGCCGAGCCCGATCCCGACCGCACCTCCGATGATGCCCTGCACCAGCGTCTCACCCATCACCTGGCCGACGATCCGGCGGCTGTGCCAGCCGATCGCCTTCAGGGTCCCGAACTCCCGCACCCGGCGGGTGACCGAGGCGATGGTGAGCAGGACGGCCAGGACGAAGGCGGCCGCCAGGACCGCGATGGAGAGCCCGAGCCCCAGCGAGTTGGCCAGGTTGGAGGCGGTGCTGAGCGATCCGGAGATGTTGCTGGCCTCGTCCGAGGCGCTGGTCACGGTGACCGACGGGAGCGCCTTCTGGATCTCGGTCTGCACCGTGGAGATGCCATTGGATGTGTCGGCGGTGACGTAGATGGTGTTGACGTCACCGGTGTCGCCGGTCAGCGACTGGGCCTCGCTCAGGGAGATGTAGATGTCCGCCCCGTCGGTCTCGGTGACCGAGACCACCCCGAGCACCGTGAAGCTGGTGCTGGAGATGGTGACGGTGGAACCGGCCTTGAGCGAGTTCTGCTTGGCGTAGGCGCTGCTGACCAGGGCGAGGGTCTGGTCCGAGGCGTTGCTCGACTGGACGTCGGTGAACCACTCGCCCACGACGGACGCCCCCGACGCGATGTTCGGCCCGCTCAGCAGCCCGAGGCCCGGCTCGGTGGGATCGATGCCGTCAACGCTGAAGGTGGAGATCCCGAACCCGCTGCTGGAGGCGCTGGGGCTGGCCGAGGCTGTCGCTGTGGCCGTGGGCGTGGGCGTCGGCGTCGGGGTGGCCTTCGCGCTGGCGCTGGCCCCCGGGCCGAACCCGCCGGTGAAGGTCCCGGTGATGTGCACGGAGTTGAGCGCCAGCGCACCGGTGGCCCCGGCGACACCCTTGAGCTTCGAGATGGAGGTCACGTCGCTGGCGGAGATGGTGGTCAGGCCGGCGGCCGAAGTCAGGTGGTCCTGGGCGAAGCTCTGTCCCGCCTGGGCGCTGCTCGACGGGGTGCCGCTGAAGCGGAACCCGCCCCCGGGTCCGGCGGTCGCCGCCTTGGTGACGGTGAGGTCGGTGCCCACCCCGTAGAGAGAGGAGAGCACCTGCCCCTGGGCGGCCTTGACCCCGGCGGCGTACGACGTGACGGTGATGACGAGGCCCACCCCGAGTGCGAGGCCGATGGCCACCAGGGCGGCGGAGCGCGCGCGGCGCCGGAGTTCGCGTCCGAGATAGCGGAAGTACAACGTGTGCTCCTGTGGTCCAGTCTGCTGTCAGATCCCCAACCCGGGCCGGAGTATAGGCGAGCCTCCTGGGAGACCCCTGGGAATGATCTCGTGAAGCGCTGAGTGTCGCCGTGCCGAGCCGGTGCAACGCGGTGTTGGTGACCCGCGTGGAGGCGCTGTGGTGAACGGCGTCAGGTCACCGAATGGGGTGGCGGTCCCGCGTCCGAGGTGCGACCATGGGGCCGGCACGCCGCGGAGCAGGTTGCCGCAGCTCACGTCCCAGGCCGGCGCCCCGCGGCCATCACAGGAGGTGAGTACCGTGGCCCAGTCAGTGCTTGCGATGGCGGCAGAAGCGGTCGAGGACCCCTGGCTCAATGCACAGCGGCAGTTCGATGCGGCGGCGGATCTTCTCGGCCTCAAGCCGGGGGTCCGCGCCTTCCTGCGGGAGGCCCAGCGCCAGCTGATCGTCAACTTCCCGGTGAAGATGGACGACGGGTCGATCCGAATGTTCGAGGGGTACCGCGTCCAGCACAACCTTGCGCGTGGGCCGGCCAAGGGAGGGATCCGGTACCACCAGGGGGTGACCCTGAGCGAGGTCAAGGCGCTGGCCATGTGGATGACCTGGAAGTGCGCCGCGGCCGGCATCCCCTTCGGCGGGGCCAAGGGTGGCGTGGTCGTCGACCCCAAGAAGCTGAGCATGGGCGAGCTGGAGCGGCTCACCCGCCGCTACGCCGCCGAGATCTCGGTGCTCATCGGACCGGATCGCGACATCCCCGCCCCTGACGTCAACACCACCCCCCAGGTGATGGCCTGGATCATGGACACGATGTCGATGAGCGCCGGGCACTCCATCCCCGCGGCGGTGACCGGCAAGCCGATCGCCGTCGGGGGCAGCCAGGGACGCAACGAGGCCACCGGGCGCGGTGTGGCCGTGGTGGCCCTGCGGGCCTGCACCCGCCTGGGGCGGGACCCCCGCCAGTCCACGGTCGCCGTCCAGGGGTTCGGCAACGCCGGGAGCATCGCGGCCCGGCTGATGGAGGCGGACGGTTTCAGCATCCGCGCGGTCTCGGACACCGGCGGTGCCATCTGGAGCGACAAGCCCCTCTCCGTCCTCGAGGTCCTCGAATACAAGCGGACCACCGGATCGGTGGCCGGCTTCCCGGGGACGCGGGCGATCAGCAACGCCGAGCTGCTCGCGGCTCCGGTCGACGTCCTGGTTCCCGCGGCGCTGGAGAATCAGATCACCGGGCGCAACGCGGGAGCGGTCCAGGCGTCGCTCATCCTGGAGGCCGCCAACGGCCCGGTCAGCCCCGAGGCCGACGAGATCCTGGCCCGGAAGGGCGTGACCATCGTCCCGGACATCATCGCCAACGCCGGCGGGGTCACCGTCTCCTACTTCGAATGGGTGCAGGACCTGCAGTCCTTCTTCTGGGAGGAGAAGGAGATCAATGAGCGGCTGGAACACATCATGAACGCGTCCTTCGAGGCCGCCTGGGAGGCGTCGCAGCGCCTCGGTGTCCCGCTCCGGCTGGGCGCCTACACCATCGCGGTGCAGCGGGTTGCCGAGGCCACGTCAGCGCGCGGCATCTACCCGTGACCCGGACCCTTCACAGCACGCGGCGCGGAGGCCACGCCGCCAGCTGACGGGAAGGTGGAAGGCAACACGCCCTGCGGGTCGACCGGCGTCTGACCCGCAAGGCGCGCTCCACGCCTGCGCGAGGGGCTACGCGGCCGGCGTCGCCTACGGGGTGACCGGGGCTCCGGTGTTGACCACCTCGAACAGCACCTGGCCCGGAGCGATCGGTGCCGGCTGCCCATCGGCGAGGGTCAGCTGGGGTGGGCCGGTGGCTGCCTGGGCCCAATTGATGCTGTAGAGCTGACCGCCGACCGCGAGCTGCCCGCTCCCGCTGGCGCTCGGCCCGATCCCGAAGTCGAGGCCCTCCGTATAGCCACCGCTCGGGTTCTCGTTGTCCGCGGCCACCGGGATGGTCGGGGCCTGCAGGATCACGATGGTGGGCGTTTCCCAGGGGGCGCTGGTGTTGGCATCGTTGAGAACGCCGGTCGCCGGGTATTGGGGGGTCGCCGGTTCGCTCCGCTGGTACTCGCCCGTGGCGGGCTGGTAGGTGAACATCGGCGTCTCCTCGGTCGAGATCGGCACCGTGAAGCTGCTCACCGCGGTGCCGCCGGAGGGAAGCCGCGTGATCGGGGTGCGCGTCCAGAGCTGGTAGCTGACGGTGCTGAGATTGATGCTCTGGTCAAAGGTGGCCAGATGTGATCCGTCCGTGTAGAGGTTGTGGGGGGAGCCGTACCTCGCCGCCGGGGGCGGCGTCGAGGTGCGGAAGAGCGGCGGCTCCGGGTCGTCGTAGTGCTTGCCGCTGGCTGCGCTGGCCTGCGCCAGCACGTAGTTGCTGGCACCCGAGTAGATGAGTGCGCCACCGTAGATCTGGAGCAGCCGCAGGCTGATCAGGCGTGCGCTCCGCACCGGGCCGACCATGTCGGCGCTCGGAGGCTTGGTGAACCAGATGCCCGTGAAGCGGCTGATGCCGCCCTCGGTCTGGTACTCGTAGACGACGTCGGCGCTGCTCAGCCCCGACTGCGGCCGCGCCTGGTAGAGGTTCTCGACCTGGATCAGGAGCGGCTGGCTGAGTGGCGCGAGAGCCGGCGTGGGCGTCGGCGTCGCTGACACGCTGGCAGAGGGCGAGGGGCTCGCCGTCGCGGACGGACGCTTGGCGGCGTGGGACGCCCCGCCGCAAGCGGCGACCGCCACGAGCACGCCGGCGAGGAGAGCGGAGGTCTGGATCTTGAAGGGGGGCATGGCATACCGTGTAATCTGGTGGGATTGAAGCCTTCGACGCGCCGAGGGCAAGAGCGGCTATTGTGCCCCAACCGGCCGCCGGCAGGCTTCCGTGCCCGCGACTGTGTCACCGCAGAATGGCGGCGCCGCGCGCGGCCTAGGTGCGGCCGGCCTCGCCTGCACAGCCCGTCCCGGGAGGTGACCATGGTCCCCGGCTCCCGCACGCCGTGCAAGATCATGGTCGTGGGCGCGGGCGCGGAGGCATGAGAGAGCGCGAGAAGCGGGAAGGTTCACGGAGGAGTCGGCTGATGGCACGGAAGCTGAGTGACGAGGCGAGGTACCGGGCCAACCGCCAGGGCGAGTTCGACTCGGCGGTCGTGTACCGGGCGATGGCGAAGACCGAGCCCGACGCCCGTCTCGCCTCCGTCTACATCCGTCTCGCCGAGGTCGAGGAGCGCCACCTTGGCTTCTGGGAGGATCAATTGCGGGCGTTGGGCCGCGACCCGGGGCCACGGCGGCCATCGTGGCGGGCGCGTGCCATGCGCCTGCTGGCCCACAGGTTCGGAGCGCAGCTCGTGCTGCCGACCGTCGCCACCCTGGAGCGGGCCGACGAGGAGAACTACGACGACCAGACCGAGACCGAGGGCACCGGGATGCCCGACGACGAGCGTTCGCACGCCCGGGTGCTCCGCTACATCACGGGGGGATCGCCGGCCGGGGTGGCCGGGGAGACGCTCGGCAGGCTGGAGGGGCGCCATCGTGCCCCGGGTGGCAACGCGCTGCGGGCAGCCGTGCTCGGGGCCAATGACGGTCTGACCTCCAATCTCGCCCTGGTGATGGGGGTAGCGGGCTCGGGCCTGCCGCCCAAGGCGATCCTGATCGCGGGTATCACCGGGCTGCTGGCCGGGGCGTGCTCGATGGCGATCGGGGAATGGGTGTCGGTGCAGAGCACCCGGGAGCTGTACCAGCGCCAGGTCAAGACCGAGGCCGCCGAGCTCCGCTCCGTCCCCGACGAGGAGCGCGAGGAGCTGACCCTCATCTACGAGGCCAAGGGGCTCTCGGCCACGGAGGCCGCGGAGGTGGCCGGGCGGCTGATGGCCGACACCAAGAACGCCCTGAACACCATGGTGCGCGAGGAGCTGGGGCTGGACCCCTCAGCGCTGGGAGGGTCGCCCAACAGCGCGGCGGGCGCCTCCTTCTTCCTCTTCTCGATCGGCGCCATCCTTCCGCTCATCCCCTTCTTCTTCGCCACCGGGGCGCCGGCGGTCGGGCTCGCCATCGCCTGCGCCGCCCTCGGGCTCTTCCTCGTCGGCTCGCTGATCACCCTGCTGACCGGGCGAAGCGTCCTCTTCTCGGGCGGCCGGCAGCTCCTCTTCGGGATGCTGGCGGCGGGGGTCACCTTTGGCCTGGGGAGGCTGATCGGCACCGCCGTGGGGGCGTAGAAGGGCTCCGGGTCAGCCGGTCAGAGGTTGCTGTAGGTCGGACCCGGGATCATCAGCGCGTCCTGGACCTCGAAGAGGGCCGAGACCCAGTCGGCGATCGGGACGGCAATATCCTCCGGCATCACCCGCGCCCCGGCGACGTCACCGGTGATGAGGCCATTGGCGCGGCGGGTCAGCTCACCCGGGACCACCGACACTCCAGCAAGGTTCAGCAACTCGAACTCGTTGATGACCTGGTCAATGAGCCGGATCTGGTGGCGACGCGCGTAACGGGTCCGGCGCGCGTCATGGTCCTGCGTCCTCAGGTCCTCGACGGTGAGGCTGGTCTGGTCAAACAGAGCCTCTCTCCCCTGCGCAAAGCATGCTCGTGCAGTCGTCCAGCCCATACCGCTGGTCCCGCCCACCTTACAGGTGGTACCCCTCCGGGGCGGATCCGAAACCTCGCCTGCGGCCGCCAGGGTGCAGAAGCACCCTGCTAACGCGAGCAGACGGGCCACTCTCCCGATTCGCCGTTCGCGAACATGGTGGCGGCGATCTGCGCCTGCTGGGTCGGGTCCCAGATGTCGCCGCCCCCATGGGCGGCGAAGGTCGAGGGAAGGAACTGGAAGAGGCCATCGTACGGTCCGGCCCCGTTGTACGCGTTCGGATTGAGACCGGACTCACACTCGGCGGTGGAGATCAGCCAACTCGGGTCGACCCCTTGCGCCTGCGCAGCCGCGGTGATGATCGCCTCGACGTCGCCCCCGGACGAACTCGTGCCCGTAGATGCCGGAGCAGGCGCGGGGGCCCGCACAACCGGAGTGGGGGTCGGGGTCGGAGGCGCGGTCGGAGGTATGCGAACGATCAGGACGGGCAGCGGAGTGGGGACCGCCACGGTCGCCATGAACGTCGACGCGGCAGTAGCGGCCGGAGTCGATGCGCCGGCGGATGACGACGCTGTGGATGACGCCGACGCAGCGCTTGCCACAGATGACGACGCTGCGGATGACGCCGACGCCGCGTTTGCCACGGATGTTGAGGACGACGCCAACGCGGCAGACACCGATCCCAGGTCGCGCGCCAACGCAAAGGAGTCGACCCGGGGCCGGCCGTTCTGCGGCACCGGCTGCAAGGCGGTGAGCCCGATGAGACCCACCACAGCAATGCCCGTGAGGCCGACGCCGCACATACGCAAACGACCGCGAGTAATCAGACGACGCATGAAATGCAATCTCCTGCAGTCGGTGTCTCGTGCCACACCCGGCTCAATCGCTCGGTCAAGGGCAGGCGACGATGCACCTGGGCTTCAGTTCCACCGCGAATAAGGGACGGTGGGCCGCGAACTGGTGAGAGATCCGGCTCCCACCCTGGCTCTCTTGTGGACCTGGACGATCCGCGACCAGGGCACCCTACCATGTCGCCGCCCAACGGCGCAACCTTCGTGACCTCTTCGATACCGGACCGACCCTCCACCGAATACCAAACCGGCTTTCCGCTGAACACGAGATCCGCTTTCCGCTGATCTCAGCGCCCGGTCTCACTATCGGACGGTTCGTGTCAGTGTTGTCACCGCGTGTGGGGACGGACGCACCAGCGGCCAATCTGCCCGCCCAGCAAGGGGTTTCGTCACGCGTATCCATCAGCGGAAGCAGGGCCGGTCCTCAGCAGGGTGCTGCAGAACCCCCGACGTTCCTGGCGCCCCCGTCCTCGGCGATGCGGCGATCGGGGCCAGGGCCCTGCATACTGGGACTCGCGGGGACGGCCGCCGTCCCGCCAGGCATCGGACCGTGGCGAGGGCGTCCACCTGAGGAGACAGCGGGGTGAGAGTTGACCGGAGGCGCGGCGGGACGATCCTCACCTGGCTGACCCTGCTGGCCGTGAGCGGCTGCGGCTCCGCGGCGCCCGCGCTCTCCCCGAGCCCCCGGTCCGCGGCCGCACCGGCCGCGGGCAGCCCGACGCCGGCCGGCGGGCCCGCGTCCGTGACGGCGGTCCCGTCCACCGCCACCGCCACCGCCACCGGCGGGAGCGATGACTCTCTGGTGGTCGAGCCCAAACAGGGAATGGGCACCGTCTACCAGGCGATCACCGGCGCCCGCCACTCCCTCGACCTGGTGATCTACGAGTTGGAGGACACCACCGCCGTCAACGATCTGATCCAGGCCAAGGACCGTGGCGTCTCCGTCCGCGTGATCCTCGACCAGGCGTACGCCAAGAGCCAGAATGAGAGCGCGTACGCGACGCTCGCCGCGCACGGTGTCGACGTCCACTGGTCGTCGACCCAGGTGGACATCACCCATCAGAAGACGCTGATCGTCGACTCCGATGAGGCCCTCGTCATGACCGGCAACATGACCTCGCAGTACTACGCCTCGACACGGGACTTCATCCTCGCCGACAGCGACGCACGCGACGTGGCGACGATCGAGGCCGTGTTCGACGCGGACTTCTCGAACACTGCGGTGCAGCCCTCGCCGGGCCACGACCTGGTCTGGAGCCCTGGTTCAGCGGCCGCCCTGGTGGGGCTGATCCAGGGCGCGAAGAAGGAGCTGCTCGTCGAGAACGAGGAGATGTCCGACCAGGAGATCGTGGTCGCGTTGGAGGCGGCGGCGCAGCGCGGCGTCGACGTGCAGGTCTGCATGACCGATTCGTCTTCGTGGAGCAGCGAGTTCTCCGATCTCACCCACGACGGGGTCCGGGTCTACACCTACTCCCCGGACGCGGCCCTGTACATTCACGCCAAGGCCATTGTCGCCGACCCGGGAACCGACTCGATCCGCTGGTTCCTCGGCTCTGAGAACTTCTCGTCGACATCGCTGGACCTGAACCGGGAGCTGGGCGTCGAGTTGAACGATGCGTCGACGGGCAACCGGCTGGCATCAGTCATCGACGGGGACATCGCGGGGGCCAGCCCCTGGTCGGCATCCTGATGACCACCCGCTGCGACGTCAGCGCGGTCCCGCCCCAGGGGGGATACGTCGCCAAACGCTGTCCCGTGCGAGCCCAGAACGACGCCCTCCTGCCCGGCGAGGCGGCGCCGCCCGACCCGTTCGCCGAGCGCCTCATCGCTCGCGGCGTCGCCTTCCAGGCCGAGGTCGTCGCCGAGATCCTCCGGCTGCACCCGGAGGCGGTGGTCGTCGACGAGGCGGCCGGCGCGACGCGTGCGGCGCAGACCGAGGCCGCACTGGCGCATGGGGCCTCCCCTATCGTCTCCGCCCGGCTGCCGGAGGACGCCGCCGGCCGGCGGGTGGGCACGCCGGACCTGCTGGTGGCGGCCGTCGGCGGCGGGTACCGCGCCATCGACGTCAAGTGGCATCAGGCGCTGGAGCTCTCCGAGGGACGGGCCACGGAGTTCGAGGGGCTGTGCGCCGGGCTCGATGCGCTGACCCTGGAGGCGGCCGCCCCCGACCCCGAACTCGCGGCGAAGCGTCGCGAGGACGACGTGCTCCAGCTCGCCCACTACCAGCGGATGCTGGAAGCGGCCGGCCTGGCGGCCCGGCGTCCCCGCTACGGAGGAATCCTCGGGATCGAGCGGCGGGTGGTCTGGTACGACCTCGACAGGGCCGCCTGGCGGACCCCCTCCTCCACCGGCAAGACCAAGCTCCGAACGACGATGGAGCGGTACGACTTCGAGTTCGACTTCCGGCTCGACATCCTGGCCGTGGCCGCCCGGCACCGGGCGGATCCGGCGGTGCACCCCCTGGTCGTGCCGGTCCGCTGCACGGAGTGCCCAAACTGCCCGTGGGATGCCCACTGCCGCTCCCTCCTGGAGGCGGGGGCGGGTGACGTCAGCCTGCTCCCCCGGATCGGCTGGACCCAGTGGAAGGTCCACCGGGATCACGGCGTCACGGACCGGGCGGCGCTGGCCGCGCTCGACTGGCGGACGGCGCGTGTGGTGGCCACCGGGATGGACCTGGCCGGCCTGCGAGCCGTGGCTGCCGGGCGGCCGCCCGATGCGTCGCTGCTGGATCTCGCGGTCGCCTGGAGGCGGGGGCGGGACCTGGAGCGGCTCCAGGAGATGGCGATCGCGACGGTGGGAGATCTCCTGGCGCTGGACGAGGCGACGGCCGGGTACTCGGGCTCCGAGCTGGCGTCACTGCCGGAGCAGATCGACCTGGCCCGGGCGGCGCTCGGCGACCAGCCCGTCTACCGGCGCCGGGGGGTGCCGGCCGCGGCGGTGCCCCGCGCCGACATCGAGGTCGACGTCGACATGGAGAACTCGGAGGTGGGCGTCTACCTCTGGGGCAACCTCCTCACCGATCGCACCCACAGCGGAGCGCCGCGCTCCGAGTACGTCCCCTTCGTGACCTGGGAGCAGCTCACGCCGGACGGTGAGGCGGCGAACTCGCTCTCCTTCTGGCGGTGGCTCATGGCGGTGCGTGCCCGGGCTCGCGAGCAGGGTCTGACCTTCCGTGCCTACTGCTACAACGCCGGCGCCGAGAACCAGTACCTCCGGCGCCTGGGGCTCTCCGCGGGCCTGGCCGGCGAGATCGCGGACTTCATCGCGTCCGGCGAATGGGTGGACCTTTTGCGGGTCTGGGACGCGCAGCTCATCACCGGCCGCGGCAGCGGGCTCAAGACCGTGGCGCCGCTGGTGGGGTTCCACTGGCAGGTCGATGCCCCCGGGGGCGCGGACTCGATGGTGCGGTACGACGCCGCGGCGGTCGGGGATGAGAGCGCGCGGCAGTGGCTCCTCGACTACAACCGCGGCGACGTGCAGGCAACCCTGGCGCTGCGCGAGTGGATGGCCTCAGCGAGGGTGCCGGGAGTGGAGAAGCTGGGGCCGCCGTCCAGCAGGTGAACCCGGACGCGCGGTTCGCAATACCGGCGGAGCTCACCGTCGGAGGGCCGGGCGGCCCGGCGCCACCACGGACGCCGGGCCCACCCTCAGGCGGGAGGGGCCGGCGGTGTGGCGGTCTGCCCCGCGTGGGACTGGCGATGCCACTCGTCCCAGACGCCGTGCATGCGGGAGGCGCGGCCGCACGGGCCGTGGCGGTGGTGCCGCCCCGGACCGGCGATGCCGAGGACATGGGGCACGATGAGTCCCCCGATGAAGGTGATGACGATGTAGCCGGCATTGTGGGTCGTCAGTCCCACGGCGATGGCGCCGCCGATGGCGGCGAGGCCCCAGAAGGTGCGAAGCGGGCGGTACATTACGGTCCTCCTGACTGCGGTGACGGAGTGGTCGATGAGGACAGCATCCCCGCCGCGTGTGAACGAGGCGTGAACCGGCGCCGGAGAAATGCGGCACGGTAGAGTGGGAGCATTGGTGCCACGGCCACGCCGGCACCCGGAGCGGAGGAGCAGACGATGGCCGATCCCGTCAGCACCGGGTACGCCCGTGTCAACGGCGTGGAGATGTACTGGGAGAGCCGCGGCGAGGGCGGCACCCCGCTCATCGCGGTGCATGGTGGCTTCGGCCTCGCGAGCACGTTCGGAGGTCTCCTCGACCGCCTGGCAGCGCGCCGCCGGGTGATCGCCATCGAGCTGCAGGGCCACGGCCACACCCGCGACATCGATCGCGTCTTCAGCTACGAGGCGTTTGGCGATGACATCGCCGCACTCGTCGACGAGCTGCAGCTCGGCTGGGTCGACCTGCTCGGGTACTCGCTGGGTGCGGCCGCGTGCCTCCGGGCCGCCATCCAGCACCCTGACCGGGTCCGGCGATTGGTCCTGGTGTCGATACCGTGCCGGCGGGACGGCTGGTTCCCCGAGGTGCTGCGGGGGATGTCCCAGGTCGGCAGCGGCCAATTCCACCAGATGAGACGGTCAGACCTCTATCGCGCCTGGGCTGCCGTGGCGCCCGACCCCGACTCCTTCCCGGTCCTGATGGACAGGACGGGGGCGCTGCTGCGCAAGCCCTACGACTGGACCGACGAGATCCCCCGGCTCGAGATGCCGGTGCTGCTCGTCTACGGGGATGCCGACGGCATTCCGCCGTGGCACGCCGCCGAATTCTTCGCGCTCCTCGGAGGCGGCCTGCAGGACGCCGGCTGGGATGGTGCGCGGCGCCCCCGCCACCGCCTCGCCATCATCCCCGGGCGCACCCACTACACGATCTGCGCGGCGCCCGCGCTGGCGGGCATCATCGACGACTTCACCCTCTTCTGAGGCGAAAACAGCGCCGATTGGCGCGTTTTCATCCATCAGAGCCCGAGGCCATCGCGGTTCATTCCGGCGGGGCCGGTTCCGGGGAGTTCACCAACGGGGCGCCGCCGCTGTTGCTGCCCTTGTTTCGGTCCCCGGCCCAGAGTGAACTCACCCGGGTCAGAGCGTGCCGCGGACCTCGGGATCGAATGATCCGTAGGAGGGCGGAAACCATGTTGGTCGGTTCCGTGACACTCACCCTGGACCCCGGAACGATCCTGCTCTGGGCCTTCATCGGCCTGGTGGCGGGCTTCCTCGCGAGCAAGGTCGTGACCGGCCGCGGCAAGGGCGTCCTCGCCGACATCGTGGTTGGCATCATTGGCGCGCTGGCCGGCGGATTCCTCGCCCAGATGCTCAGCATCAACTTCAGCATCCCCGGCCACACGACCATCACCGAGATCATCATCGCCTTCGTCGGCGCCGTCATCCTCCTGGTCATCGTCCGCCTCCTCACCGGCAACGGGCGCAGGTGGTCGCACTCGCGTTGAGGCCCGTCAGATCGTGACGCCTCCCGTCTCGGGCGCGGACAGTCTCCAGGCTCGCCGCGCCTATCTCCGCAGTGGTCGCTCGCACCGGAGCCACGACCGCCACGTCATCGCCAGATGGATCGTCACCGGAGTGGTCGTCCTCTGGCTCCTGATCGCGGGCGTGGTCCTGGTCGCGGCCGGCTGAGTCCCGAGGTCAGTGCGGATCAGCCGCCGGCGGGTCACCGCTGCGGCCTGCACCCCCCGGTTGCAGGAGCTTGGTCTCGAGCTCGGCGGAGAACGGCCTGTCCCCGCCGGCCATCGGAATGCGAGATCAGCACGGGGCACCCCAGAGGCATCTGACCGCATCTGAGGCGCCACGACGACCAGCCCATGTACGGGTCGACGGCGACGCCTCAGTAGTAGTGCCGACGACCGCCCACTGCATGCCCGAGCATCCCCAGGACGGCAAGGATGAGGCCGATCACCAGCAGGATGACCCCGAGTGTCCAGAGGATGGGGATGCCTACGACGAACCCGATGATGAGCAGGATGATCCCGAGGGTTATCAAGTGGCACCTCGCGCGTGGTCGAACTGATCCAGAAGCAACTCCGGCGCACCCACGCCGTCGTTTGCTGCATGGTGTCACCGAGTCACGCCGTGCGGCGGCCCGCCAGGGTACAGACGGGCCGCCGTGTGGTGACGGATGACGCCGTCTCTGCGGCACGGCGTCCCTGTCAGTCGTGTGCCTCTCGGAGAACAGGGTCAATTGGCCACGGGGCCGCAGACCGGGCGCTGACCTTCCACCCGGCCCGGCCTCCGGCAGTCGAAGCGCATGATCTGGTTCTCAGGATGCCAACCTCCGAGCTTCCCCATTCTTGCGCTGCTGTTCAGCCCGCCCCTCGGATGCCGCCGGTGGTGTCTCTGCCGTGAGCCGGGTGCAGGTCGTGGGCGCGCGACGCGTTCGACTGGCTGCCGCGGCCGGCCTTGGGACGCTCTCGATCGCAGGAAGCCTCCTTCTCGTGGTCACCGATGGGATCAACGCCGGCATCCATTGGACACACCATGCAGGCGTGTCTGCGGCTCCGTTGCTGCTCGTCGCCGGTGCGATCGCGACCATGAGCATCGCTCACCCGCCCGCCTGGCGGCGTCTCGTCATGCGGCTCGTGGCGATCATGGCGTTCGCTGCGTGGGGCCTCTCTCAGCTGTTCGCCGGCTCTCCGGCTGCTGGCCTCCTCGATGACGCAGCGATCCTTCTCTTCGTCGTGGATGCCGGATCGGCGGTCATTGGCGACGCACGAACGCACCTGCGAACTGCGCAGCCAGCCGGTCCCGAGACCGAGAGGAGCCACCGCTGGGAGGGCTAAGCGATCCTGCGGCGATAAATGGCCCTGGCGAAGACGTACGCGACGATGAGGATACCGACACACCAGGCAAGGGCGATCCAGATGTCGGAGCCGACCGGCTGCTGTGTGAACAGGTCGCGGATCGTGTTGACGATGGACGTCACCGGCTGGTGCTCGGCGAAGGCGCGCACCGGGCCGGGCATGGTGCCGGTGGGCACGAATGCCGAGCTGATGAACGGCAGGAAGAGGATCGGGTAGGCGAACGCGCCCGCGCCGTCCGCGGACTTCGCGGAGAGACCGGCGATCACCGCGATCCACGTCAACGCCAGGGTGAACAGGATCAGGATGCCGGCGACCGCG
>Ga0224557_1001230_pt1 | contig 25386 bp, 34 predicted proteins | sample 714S31014metaG_FD_180677 | JGI IMG/M metagenome (GOLD analysis project Ga0224557, IMG submission 180677) | Peat soil microbial communities from Stordalen Mire, Sweden - 717 S3 10-14 | ecosystem: Environmental > Terrestrial > Soil > Wetlands > Peat | place: Sweden: Norrbotten County, Stordalen... | reverse complement strand
TGGATGGCGCGATCCTGGTCGTGGCGGCGACCGACGGTCCGATGCCGCAGACGCGCGAGCACGTTCTGCTGGCTCGCCAGGTGGGCGTGCCGTATATCGTGGTTGCGCTGAACAAGTGCGATGCCGTGGACGATCCGGAACTGCTTGACCTGGTTGAACTGGAAGTGCGCGAGTTGCTGAAGGGCTACAAGTTCCCGGGCGACGATGTGCCGGTGATCCGGCTGTCGGCGCTGGGCGCGCTGAATGGCGAAGAGAAGTGGGAGAAGCAGGTCGATGCGCTGATGGAGGCGGTGGACAAGAGCGTGCCGCAGCCGGCGCGCGAACTGGACAAGCCGTTTCTGATGCCGATCGAAGATATTTTTTCGATTCAGGGTCGGGGCACGGTGGTGACGGGCCGCATCGAGCGCGGGAAGGTGAAGGTGGGCGAGGAAGTGGAGATTGTGGGCTTCCGCGAGACGCGCAAGACGGTGGTGACGGGCGTGGAGATGTTCAAGAAGCAACTCGACGAAGGCATGGCGGGCGACAATGCCGGGTTGCTGCTGCGCGGCGTCGCGAAAGAAGACGTGGAGCGCGGGATGGTGCTGGCGAAGCCGGGCTCGATCACGCCGCACACGAAGTTCAAGGCGGAAGTGTACATCCTGAATAAAGAAGAAGGCGGACGACACACGCCGTTTTTCAAGGGATACCGTCCGCAGTTTTACTTGAGAACGACGGACGTGACGGGCGTAGCGGAGTTGCCGGCGGGCACGGAGATGGTGATGCCGGGGGACAACGTGAGCCTGGTGATCGAACTGATCACGCCGGTGGCGATGGAAAAGGGCTTGCGCTTCGCGATTCGCGAAGGCGGGCACACGGTGGGAGCGGGAACGATCGCCGAGATTATTCAGTAAAACAGTTGCTGGTAGTTAGTTGCTAGTTGCTAGTAACTAGCGGCTAGCAACTAGCAACTAGAAGCTAACAGGCGGATTGCAGCATTCCGCAAGTTCTTTCTTCCCGGAAGGCCGGGAGGGGTTAGAGAGAGATACAGTGAGCGCACAAGAGAGAATTCGAATCCGGTTGAAAGCTTACGACTATCGCATTCTGGATCAGTCGACGGGTGAGATCGTGGAAACGGCAAAGCGCACGGGCGCACAGATCGCGGGCCCGATTCCGTTGCCTACGATGAAGAACAAGTACTGCGTGCTGCGTTCGCCGCACGTGGACAAGAAGTCGCGGGAACAGTTTGAGATCCGCACGCATAAGCGGCTGCTCGACATTCTGGAGCCGACGCAGCAGACGGTGGACGCGTTGATGAAGCTCGATCTGCCGGCGGGCGTGGATGTGGAGATCAAGGCGTTCGGGAAAGAGCACAAGTAGCTCTGAGCTTCGAGCTATGAGCAAGCGAGGCCGGGCATGCAGAGATGTCCGAAATGCGGGTATCGCGACAGGTTTGATTGGCCAGCAGCGTTGTGGGCAATTAGTTGCGGCATCCTGTATCTGACGTTGTTGTTTACGGAAGTGGATGTTCTGAAGATTTCTCGGATGTGGGTGTTTGTGATCGGTTTTTTCGGTTTTCTTTTGTTCTTCGCCGGGACGATGTGGAGAGCGTACCGGAGCAGGATGGAAGATGCGCAGTATTCGAGGTCGCAGGAGCTTCAGAGGCTAGACTGAAAAGTGAGTGTGTGAGCCCAAGGCTCCCCAGCCAATAGCGAAACGCCAAGCTGGGAACGGAGAGGAAATGGCAAAGGTTGCAGGAATTCTGGGCAAGAAGGTCGGCATGACGCAGCTGTTCGATTCGACGGGCGAGGTGCGGCCGGCGACGGTGCTGCAGGCGGGGCCGTGCGTGGTCACGCAGCACAAGACCAGCACAAAGGATGGATACGTCTCGGCGCAGATCGGACTGGTTGAGTTCGTAAAAGAAAAGAAGCTGACCAAGGCGATGCAGGGACACTTTGCCAAGCACAACCTTCCGCCGGTGAAATTTTTGCGCGAAGTTGCGATTGAAGTGGAAGGGCCGGGCGAGGATCCGACCAATGCCGTGGTTAAAGTTGGCGACCGCGTGCTGGTGGATATTTTCGAAGGCGAGCGCTTTGTCGATGTCATCGGCACCAGCAAAGGCCATGGGTTTCAGGGCGTAGTGAAGCGGCATCACTTCGGCGGCGGCCCGAAATCGCACGGATCGATGTTCCAGATCACGGGTTCGATCGGCGCATCGGCGTTTCCATCGCGCGTCATGAAGGGTATGCGCATGTCCGGGCACATGGGAAACACGCGCATCACGACTCGCAACCTGCGGATTCTGGGCGTGGATAAAGAAGACAATCTGCTGGTGGTCGAAGGCAGCGTTCCTGGGCCGAACGGCGGATACATCATGATCAACAAGGCGAAGAAGCCACCCAGAGAGCGGCGCGGATTCGCGGGTTCGGCGACGGTCGATCCGTTGAAGGCGGCCAAGAGAGCGGCGAAGAAGGCATAAGGAACAGTGTGGAGGCGGGGTTCAGCCCCGCCTGGACGGGGGCCAAGCCCCGCCCCCACACAAGAGAAGAAATATGGCAACGATTGATGTTTACAACTTGAGCGGAGCGAAGGTCGGAACGATCGACCTGGCCGACGAGGTATTCGGCGCGGTCAACGAAGACCTGCTCTGGGAAGCGGTGACGCACTATCGCGCCGCCGGCCGCGCGGGCACGCACGCCACCAAGGTCCGCGGGAGCGTTTCCGGTTCGGGCAAAAAGCTGTGGAAGCAGAAGGGCACGGGGCGGGCGCGTATCGGCTCGGTTCGGTCGCCAGTCTGGCGTCACGGCGGCACGGTACATGGACCACAACCGCGCTCCTATGACTATGCGTTCCCGAAGAAGAAATTGCTGGGCGCGTTGCGTTCGGCACTGGCCGCGAAGTTTGCGGATGGGAAACTGATCGTGGTCAAGGCATTCGATTTGAAAGAAGCCAAAACGAAGCCCTTTACCGAAGCGCTCGGCAAGCTGAAGGTGGAAGGAACGACGCTGCTGGTGGACGTCTCGACCGTCGAGAACAAGAACCTGGAGTTGAGCGCGCGCAACATCGACGGGCTCGATATCGTGCGGGCGAACGAGGTGCATCCCTATCACCTGATGCGGCACACGTATGCGGTCTTCGCGCAACCGGCGCTCGAAAAGCTGCAGGATGCGCTCAAGAGGACGGCATCGCGCCGCGAACATGCGGCCGAGCCGGCAGCCGAGAAGAAGAAACCCGCGCGGCGTTCGCGTAAGGCGGAGGTGGCCTGATGAAATCCGCGTACCAGATCATCCGCAAGCCGGTGATTACGGAAAAAGGCCTGGGAATCAAGGAAACCCAGAACACGCTGGTGTTCCAGGTTGCGCCCAAGGCGACGAAGACTGAGATCAAACAGGCCGTGCAGACGATTTTCAAAGTGAAAGTCGCTTCGGTGCGCACGGCAAATTATCCGGGCAAGGAACGGCGGCGGGGAAAATTCGCCGGCTACCGTCCGGATTGGAAGAAAGCGTATGTGCGGCTGAAAACCGGCGAGAAGATGCCGGAGTACGCACAGAATTTGTAGTACAGCGGTCAGCCATCAGCCGTCAGCCATCAGGAAAACCGGGCTGACGGGCAAGAGGGGTTACCTGATGGCTGATGGCTGAAGGCTGAGAGCTAATATGGCGATCAAAACATACAGACCGACAACGCAGACGTTGCGCTATCGCACGCACTTGACGACCGACGACATTACTTCGTCGAAGCCGCACAAGCCGCTGGTCGAGGGCAAGATCCGCTCGGGCGGGCGGCGCAACTCCGGCGACACGACCATGCGCTTCCGGGGCGGCGGCAACAAGCGCAAGCTGCGCGCGATTGACTTCAAGCGCGACAAGCATGGGATTCCGGCCACCGTGGTGACGATCGAGTACGATCCCGGCCGCTCGGCCCGTATTGCGTTGCTGAGCTATGCCGATGGCGAAAAGCGGTACATCGTGCAACCTGATGGGCTGAAAGTCGGGCAGAAGATACTGAGTGGGCCGGAGGCTGACATTCTGGTTGGCAACGCGCTCCCGCTGCGGAATATTCCGCCTGGCACGACGATTCACAACGTGGAACTGAAGCCGGGCAAGGGCGCGCAGATGGTGCGCTCAGCGGGCGGTTCGGCGCAATTAGTGGCAAAAGAAGGCGACTACGGACTCGTGAAGCTGCCTTCGGGCGAAACCCGCAAAGTGCTGCTGGATTGTCTCGCTACCATTGGGCAGGTCGGCAACGTGGATCACGAGAACGTGACTTGGGGCAAGGCAGGGCGCACGCGCTGGGTAGGCAAGCGTCCGCATAACCGCGGCGTTTCGATGAACCCTGTGGACCATCCGCACGGCGGCGGCGAAGGCAAAACCTCGGGCGGCCGGCATCCGGTGACACCGTGGGGCCAGCCGACGCGCGGCTACAAGACGCGCAACAACAAGCGGACCGATGCGTTCATCGTGAGCCGGAGAAAGAAAGGCTAACCAGTCGCTGGTCGCTGGTCGTTAGTCGTTGGCGACTGAGAGCTGAGAACTGAGAGCTGAATTTATGGGACGTTCGACAAAAAAGGGACCGTTCATCGATGCGCACCTGGCGACGAAGATCGAAGCCTTGAATGCGCGCAACGAGAAAAAGGTGCAGCGGACATGGTCGCGGCGCTCGACGATTATTCCGGAAATGGTTGGGCACACGATCGCGGTGCACAACGGAAAGAAGTTCATTCCGGTGTATGTGACCGAGAACATGGTTGGGCACAAGCTGGGCGAATTCAGCTTTACTCGCCAGTTCAAGGGACACTCGATGAAGGCAGCGACCGAAGTGGCCGCAAAACCGGCAGGCGTACCGGGTGGACCGGGAGCCATAACTCCGTCGGCCCCATCATCGCCAGCGCCACCGAAGGGATAGCGGTAGAGACGGGGCTCGCCCCGTCTCCGGGACGTTGCGTCTCTACAGGAAAAGCAATTATGGAATTTCGAGCTGAAGCACGATACATGCGAGTTTCGCCGCAGAAGGCGAGGCTGGTGCTGGATTTGATTCGGGGGCGCCGCGTGGAAGAGGCGCGGAATACGCTGGCATTCACGAAGAAGCGCGTCGCCGCCACGGTCGGCAAGTTGCTGCAGTCGGCCATCGACAACGCGAATTTTCTGAGCACCGAAAAGGGCCTGGATGTCGACGTCGACAACCTGTACGTGAAGCACACGGCCGCCAACGATGGACCGCGCATGAAGCGGGTTCGCCCGGCGCCGATGGGACGAGCCTATCGCTACGTGCGGCGCATTGCTCATCTGGAGATCGTGCTCGCGGAGCGCACCAGGAACGGTGCATCGGTGGCGCATACGGTGGGCGACGAGACCAAGGCGGCGGCTCCGTCTAAGCCAAAAGTCAAGGCTAAGGCGAAGGCGCCTGCAAAGAAGAAGGCGGTTGGCAAGAAAGCGACCGCGAAGAAGTAGGACAGTCATTGGTCGGTAGTCGGTAGTCGTTCGGGAATTCGGTTTGCTAACGACCAACGACCAGCGACTGAGAAGATTTTAGGAGCAACTATGGGACAAAAAGTCCACCCTTACGGTTTCCGTCTCGGCTACACCAAGCCGTGGAAGTCGCGCTGGTTTGTGGAGCGGGACTACGACAAGCTGCTGCTTGAAGATTACAAGCTGAAGGCCGAACTGAAGGACAAGCTGAAGTCGGCGGGCGTGAGCTCGATCGAAATCGAGCGTCCGGGCAACAAGCTGCGCATCATTATTAAGACGGCGCGGCCGGGCATCATCATCGGGCGCAAGGGCGCGGAAATCGACAAGCTGAAGCAGGAACTACAGAAGCGCACGGCGCGCGAAGTGCACGTCGATATTCAGGAAGTGCACAAACCCGAACTTGACGCGCAGCTGGTTTCCGAATCGATCGCGCTGCAACTGGAAAAGCGCGTCGGATTCCGGCGGGCGATGCGCAAATCGGTCGACTCGGCGCTGCGCTTCGGATGCAAAGGCATCAAGGTGCGCGTAAGCGGACGCCTGAACGGCAATGAAATCGCGCGTTCGGAGTGGTACCTGCAGGGGCGACTGCCGCTGCACACGCTGCGCGCCGATATCGATTATGGATTCACCGAGGCGCGCACCACGTACGGCGTGATCGGCGTGAAGTGCTGGGTGTATAAGGGCGAAATTTTACCGGCGAAGAAACGCGAAGCGACACCAGCGCGGGAATTACCGACGACGGGAGCGTTTTAAGAGGTTGGAGGTCAGAGGTCAGATTGCAGAGGTAAGAACGATTAGGTGCAGGTCTTACTGAGAACTGACAGCTGAGAACTGAGAACTGATTTTATGTTGATGCCGAAGAAAGTTAAGTTCCGCAAGCAGCAGCGCGGGCGCATGACCGGGAAGGCCTGGCGCGGGTCGGAACTCGCGTTCGGACGCTACGGGCTAAAGGTGCTCGAGCCGGGGTGGATCACTGACCGGCAGATCGAGGCCAGCCGCGTAGCCATGACTCGCTTTGTGAAGCGCGGCGGGAAGATCTGGATCCGCCTGTTTCCCGACAAGCCGGTGACGAAGAAGCCCGCCGAAACCCGTATGGGCAAAGGCAAGGGCGCTCCCGACCACTGGGTTGCGGTGGTGAAGCCGGGCAAGATTTTGTTTGAGATGGAAGGCGTGACGATCGCCGACGCGAAGGAAGCCATGCGGCTGGCATCGCACAAGATGCCGCTGCGCACGGCGTTTGTCCAGCGCGAGGTGTTCTAGGGAAGCAGACGCGAGTTCGAATTAGGAGCCGCGAGCGGAGCTGTCACCGAGAACTGACAGCTGAGAACTGAGAACTGATTTATGAAAGCAGAAAAGATTCGCAACTTAACTGACGTCGAGCTGAAGCACCAGGAACGCGATCTCGCGGACCAGCTCTTCAAGCTGAAGTTCCAGATGAATATGGGACAGACCGAGAGCCTGAAGAAGATTCGCGGGTTGCGGCGTGACATCGCACGCGTGAAGACGGTTCTGCGCGAGCAGGAACTCGCCGCGGCCCAGACGGAGAAGAAATAATGGCAGAAACCACAGGCCAGGAAAAACACGCCAACCACAAGATCCTGATCGGCACAGTCAAGTCGAACAAGATGCAGAAGACGATTGTGGTCGAAGTGACGCGCAAGAAAGCGCATCCGCTCTACGGGCGCGTGATCTCGATCCGCAAGAAGTTCTATGCGCACGACGAGAAAAACGAAGCGCATATCGGCGACGTGGTGCGCATCGAGGAGTCGCGCCCCCTGTCGCGGCTGAAGCGCTGGACGCTGCAGGAAATTGTGCGCAAGACGGCACTGGTGCCGGAAGTACCGGCTGACGCCGATGTCGTGGCCGGCCGCTAACGGGTAAAAGGAGAAACGAACATGGCCGTAATGATGAGATCCATGCTCGAGGTTGCCGATAACTCCGGCGCGCGCAAGCTGCAGATGATCATGCCGCTCGGCGGCTCGACCGGACTGCACGCGGGCCTGGGCGATGTCATCACGGCGAGCGTGAAGGAAGCGTCGCCCGACGGGCAGGTGCAGAAGGGCAAAGTGGTGAAAGCGGTGATCGTGCGCACGCGCAAGGAACACAGACGCCGCGACGGAACCTATATACGCTTTGACCAGAATGCAGCCGTTCTAATTAATGACGCGGGCGAACCGGTCGGGACGCGTGTTTTCGGCCCGGTGGCGCGCGAATTGCGCGAGAAGAAGTTTTTGAAGATTGTGTCGCTGGCGCCGGAAGTACTTTAGGTATCAGGCGTCAGGTCTCAGGCCTCAGGAAACGCGAGGCTGCTAGCGCGGTCGGCGGCCGAAGAATTGGCGAGAAGGATTAGCGAAATGGGAACTGCAACATCGGCAAAACATAAACGAGTAGACATCCGGCGGAACGACACCGTGAAGGTGATGACCGGACGCGATACGGGAAAAGAAGGGCGCGTGCTGCGCGTGTTGCCTGACGAGGGCCGCGTGCTGGTGGAACACGTAATGACGGTAAAGAAACACGTGCGCCCGAACCCGCAGCGCAACATCAAAGGCGGAATCGCCGAGCAGGAACGGCCCATCCCGCTCTCGAACGTGGCGCTGGTCTGTCCGACCTGCGGCCCCGTGCGCATCGGGCATGCGGTGCAGGGCGACCGCAAGGTGCGCGTTTGCAAGAAGTGCGGAACGACGCTGGACAAATAGATCTGGTAATTGAGTAATAGCGTAATTTTGTAATTTGAAACCTTTGAGCTTCTAAATTACGAAATTACAAAAATTCCTCACGAACCGGTAACCACTCCGAAACCGTGATGGAGAAGGCAGCAACGAACATGGCGAAAGACGGGCAGAACAAAGAAGAGCAGAAAAAAGGGAAGCCGGCCAAGGGCGAGAAGCATGCCGCCGAAGAACCCAAGGCAGGTCCGGAAGCTCCGCGGCATTCAGCGAAAGAGCGTCCGCGACTGCGGACGCGATTTGAGAAAGAAGTAGCGCCGGCGCTGGTCAAGGAACTGGAGCTCAAAAATCCGATGGCCGTTCCGCGGCTGAACAAGATTGTGGTCAACATGGGTGTGGGCGAGGCGACGCAGAACGCGAAGCTTATCGACCCGGCCGCGAACGAACTGGGCCAGATTACGGGGCAGAAGCCGATCATCACGCGGGCGAAGAAGTCGATTGCGGCGTTCAAAGTGCGCGAAAACATGCCGATCGGCGCCATGGTCACGCTGCGCGGCGACCGCATGTACGAATTTTTCGACCGCCTGGTAAGCATTGTGCTGCCGCGTGTGCGCGACTTTCGCGGCGTCTCGACCAAGTCGTTTGACGGGCGCGGCAACTACACGCTTGGACTGCACGATCAGTTGATCTTTCCGGAGATCGATTACGCGAAGGTCGACAAGTTGAAGGGCATGAACGTCACGATTGTGACGACCGCGCGCTCTGACGACCAGGCGCGGAGTTTGCTGAAACATTTGGGAATGCCGTTCCGGGCCTAGGTAAGAGGTCAGAGGTCAGATTTCAGAGGTTACACCCAGGTCCGCAACAAATGGGTTGCTAGAAGCTAGCAGCCAGGAGCTAAAAGCTAAGTGGCTACAACAGCAAAACGAGTCAAAGACGCAAGGAAACCGAAGTTTTCGTCGCGCAAGCACAACCGCTGCAAGATTTGCGGACGTCCGCGGGCATACCTCCGGAAGTTTGGCGTTTGCCGCCTGTGCTTCCGGCAATTGGCGCTGCGGGGCGAGATCCCCGGAGTTTCGAAGTCGTCGTGGTAAGGGCGTCGTCGGTCGTTCGTCGTTAGTCGTTCGCGACGACGGGTGACCGGCACGGCGAGGTTTGCCGAAGTTGTTGAATGTTGGTTTCGGTGCTTGTTCGCTAACGACTAACGACCAGCGACGAACGACCGAAAGAAAAGCTGCTGACAGGTTCTCCGCCGAGGGCGGAGCGAACGGGTGGCTTGAGGAGAAGGAAACGATGAGGTTGACCGATCCGGTCGCAGACATGCTGGCGCGCATTCGCAACGCGATTCGCGCGCGTCACCAGAAAGTGGATATTCCGGCTTCGAAGCTGAAGGTGGAGATTGCCCGCATCCTGAAGGAAGAGGGCTACATCGCGAACTTCAAGCCGACCGAAGAAGAAGGGCACAAAGTGGTGCGCGTCTATTTGAAGTACGGCAACAACAACGAGGCCGTGATTTCGAACCTGGCGCGTGTATCGCGTCCCGGCTGCCGCGTTTATGTGCGCCGCACCGAGATTCCGCGCGTGCTCGGCGGGCTGGGAATCAACATCCTGACCACGCCCAAGGGCGTCATGACCGGCCGCCAGGCGCGCAAGCAGGGCTTGGGCGGCGAGTTGCTGTGCGAAGTGTGGTAAAGCAGCCGTCAGCTATCAGCCATCAGCCATCAGTAAAATCCAAAGGCTGAGAACTGAGAGCTGAAAACTGAGAGCTGAGAGCTGAATTTATGTCACGAATTGGAAAAAAGCCGATCGCGATTCCCAAGGGCGTCACGGTCAAATTTGAAGGCAACACGGTGCTGGTGCAAGGGCCGAAGGGCAAGCTCGATACTGCGCTTCCTTCCGGCATCAAGATGGAGCAGAAGGACGGCAACCTGGTTGCGATCCGCGAGAACGATTCGCAGGCGGCGGTGCACGGACTTGCTCGCGCTCTCGTAAACAACGCGGTTGAAGGCGTTACTAAGGGTTGGACGCGGGAACTGGAAATTGTCGGCATTGGCTATCGCGCGGAGTTGAAGGGCAAAGGGACGGTGGTTTTCAGCCTGGGCTATTCCCATCCCATCGAGTATCCGCTGCCCACGGGCGTCGACTGCACCGTGGATCCCAAGCAGACCAAGCTGACCCTGACCAGTATTGACCGGCAGAAGGTGGGCCAGGTAGCGGCGGAAATGCGTTCGCTGCGTCCACCCGATCCGTACAAGAACAAAGGTGTGCGCTACGCCGGCGAGCGCCTGAAGAAGAAAGTTGGCAAGACGGGAGCGAAATAGGCGGTCGTTGGTCGCTAGTCGTCGGTCGTTCGGCGGCGAGCGACAAGTTACCAGCAACGGTTGGGACGCGGGGGGTTTGCTAACGACAAACGACCAGCGACGAACGACCGGCTGGAGCCCGGTATAGAACCCCGGGGTAAGGAAGAAGGAAACAGAGTCATGCTAAGAATCGCTTCAAAAAACCAAACTCGGCAGCGCGTGCACGATCGCATCCGGAAGAAAGTGATTGGCACGGCGGAGCGTCCGCGGCTCAATGTGTATCGTTCGCTGAACCACGTTTACGTTCAGGTGATCGACGATCTGCAGGGCGTAACCCTGGCGGCGGCGGGTACTTCGCTGGGCAAGAAGGGCGAACGCATCACGGGAGGCAACGTGGCTGCTGCCAAAGCGGTCGGCAAGAAGATTGCCGAATTGGCCAAGCAGAAGGGCATCACCAAGGTAGTGTTCGATCGCGGTGGGTACATTTACCACGGACGCATCAAGGCGCTGGCCGACGCGGCGCGTGAAGCGGGATTGCAGTTTTAAGTCGCTGGTCGCTGGTCGCTAGTCGTTCGGAGACCAGAAAAGCGCGAACGACTAACGACCAGCGACCAACGACAGAAACAGGAAATGAGATTTCAGAATGCCAACAGTAATTAAGAAGCTCGATGCGGCTGCGTATCAGTTGAAGGACCAGGTGGTTTCGATCAACCGCGTGACCAAAGTCGTCAAGGGCGGCAAGAACCTGTCGTTTGCGGCGCTGGTGGTGGTGGGAGACCCCACGGCAGCAGTGGTCGGCTATGGTTCGGGCAAGGCCAAGGAAGTTCCCCAGGCAATCCGCAAGGGAATTGAATCGGCCAAGAAGAACCTGATACGGATCAACCTGACGCAGACGACCGTGCCACACACCGTGCTTGGCCGCTATGGGTCGGGGATGGTGCTGCTGAAGCCGGCGCCGGAAGGAACGGGCGTGATTGCCGGCGGAGCGGTGCGCGCCGTGATGACTTCGGCGGGCGTGCAGAACGTGCTCACAAAATCGATTGGCACGACCAACCCGCACAACGTGATCAAGGCCACGTTTGATGCGTTGAAGAAGCTGAAGAATCGGGAAGACGTGGCCGCGCTGCGTGGCAAATCGGTGCAAGAACTTTAGGAAGCAATTACCAATCTTCATGGTCATGGAAGTGTGTAAATGACAACTAAGACTTCTAAATCCGGGACGAGCGGCATGATTCAGATCAAACTAGTGCGATCGGCAATCTGCACGCCTCTGAAATACAAGAGAGTAGTCAAAGGGCTGGGCTTTACGCGGCTCAACCAGGTGATTGAGCGGCCGAATACGTCGGCTATCCGCGGCATGGTGAAGAAGGTGCCGCATTTGGTGGAGATAGTAGGGTAGAAAGGTTTCAAAGTTTCAAGGGTGCAAGGTTTCAGAGTGAAGCCCCGTCAAAGTTGGGTTTTTCCTTGAAACTCTGAGACCTTGAAACCTTGAAACATGGAATTCATATGAATCTTTCGACAATCAAGGCACCTCGCAAGGCAACCGAAAAGCGCAAGCGCGTCGGACGCGGCATGGGTTCGGGCATGGGCAAGACTTCTACCCGCGGTCACAAGGGACAGTGGTCTCGTTCGGGCGCACGACTGATCCGCGGATTTGAAGGCGGCCAGATGCCGTTGCACCGCCGCATCCCGAAGCGCGGTTTTACCAACATTTTCCGCGAGGAATATGACGTCGTGAATCTGGATCGCCTGGCCTCGCTCGGGGAAACGGAAATCACTCCCGAAGTGCTGAAGAAAGCCGGCGTGGTCCATGGCAAGGCACCCGTCAAGATTCTCGGCAACGGCGAATTGAAGTCGGCTCTTACCGTTCGCGCTCACAAGTTCTCCAAGACGGCGCAGGAAAAAATCACCAAGGCAGGCGGCAAGTTCGAGGTCTTGCAGTAATGCTCGAAAAGCTGGCAAACATATTCCGGGTTCCCGATCTTCGCAAGCGCGTGCTGTTTACGCTGGGATTGCTGGCTGTCTACCGCATTGGCGGGCACATTCCGACGCCGGGGATCAACGGCGACCGGCTGGCGCAGTTCTTTGAGCAGAACCGGGGCAGTGTGCTTGGTTTCGTTGACCTGTTCAGCGGCGGCAACTTGCGCCGCCTGACGATTTTCGCGCTCGGCATCATGCCGTACATTACCGCCTCCATCATTCTGCAGTTGCTCACGGTCGTCTATGAACCGCTGGCCAAGTTGCAGAAGGAAGGCGAGATGGGCCGCAAGAAAATTACCCAGTGGACGCGCTATCTGACCGTCATCCTCAGCGCGATTCAGTCGTTCGGCATTGCCATCAGCCTGGAAAAGGCCGGTGACTTCGTCAACATTCCCGGCCCGGGGTTCGTCCTGATGACGATGCTGACCCTTACGACCGGCTCGGCGTTCATCATGTGGCTGGGCGAACAGATTACCGAGCGCGGCATCGGCAACGGCATGTCGCTCTTGATCTTTGCCGGCATCGTGGTCGGCCTGCCGCGCGGCGTCGCCGACCTGCTGGAAAAAGCCAGAACCGCTGCCTGGGGAGCGTTCACGTTCCCGGCGCTGGTCATCCTGATCGTCCTGATGGTCGCCGTCGTCGCCTTCATTGTTTTTGTCGAACGCAGCGAACGCCGTATTCCGGTGCAGTATGCCAAGCGTGTGGTCGGACGAAAAGTCATGGGCGGCCAGTCGACGCACCTGCCGCTGCGCGTCAATGCCGGCGGCGTGATGCCGGTCATCTTCGCGTCCTCGATTTTGGCTTTGCCGCAGATGCTGGCTGCGCCCTTGCACAACAACCGTGTCATCGGCCCGATGCTGGACTGGCTGAAGTGGGGCGAGCCGCTTTACACACTGCTTTATTGCCTGGGCATCATTTTCTTCGCCTATTTCTATATCTCGATCGTGTTCAACCCGAACGAGGTTGCCGACAACATGCGGAAGTGGGGAGGGTTTATTCCCGGCATCCGTCCCGGCAAACGTACCGCCGACTTCATCAACGATGTGCTGACGCGTATCACGCTGGTCGGCGCACTGTACCTGATCCTGATCTCGCTGATCCCGGAGTGGATGATTGCCGGCATCAAGCTCAACCACCTATGGCTGGTGGGACGCATCTTCGAGAACCTGCCCACCTGGGTGACGAACGGTTTGGGCGTGAATTTTTATTTCGGCGGAACGTCGCTGCTGATCGTGGTCGGTGTCGCCATGGATACGGTGACGCAGATCGAGGCGCAGTTGATCATGCGCCACTACGATGGATTTACGCCGAAGAGCGGCCGCATTCGCGGACGCCGGTGGTAAAGCAGCTGTGAGCTTCTAGCTTCTAGCTGCCAGCAAGCCGTGCGAATAGTGTCTTGCTCGAAGCTAGCGGCTAGGAGCTAGAAGCTCGGAATGGCCAACGAAACCGCGCGAAGCGTCGGGCCGGTGATTCTTCTTGGGCCTCCAGGGGCAGGGAAGGGCACACAGGCCAAACAAATTGTTGAACGCTACGGTATTCCGCAGATATCGACCGGTGATTTGCTGCGGGAGCACGTGGCCAGGGGATCCAGCCTCGGCGTGGAAGCCAAGGCCATTATGGCGCGCGGCGAACTGGTTCCCGACGAGTTGATGTACGGCATGGTCGCCCAGCGGTTGCGGGAGCCTGATTGCCGGCGTGGATTTGTACTGGACGGCTTTCCCAGGACGGCAGCCCAGGCAGGATGGCTCGATGCCTTCCTCGAACAAGAGCTCTTTGAAAATTCCGAGATGTGTCCGCCGGTTGTGATCCAACTGGTGGTCGACTATACTCAATTACTGCTGCGGCTTACCGGACGTCGTTCGTGTCCTACCTGTGGGCGGCTCTATAACATCCACTTCCAGCCACCTCGCGTGGATGAGTTGTGTGACTGGGATGGCACTCCGCTGATTACCCGCAATGACGATCGATCCGAAGTCATTACGGAGCGGCTGACCGCCTATGAGAAGCAGACCAGGCCGGTCGTGGACTATTACCGGGTGCAGCAACGGCTCGTGCCGGTGAATGCCGACCAGACCGTGATCGAGGTGACGGCGCAGATTTTTGGCGTGATCGATAGCCACCGCAGCGAGTGCAGGCTACCGGCGAAGTGACCCGGCGTCGGGGCCCCATCGCGCCCGGTTTTGGCGGGATGGGGTGGGGCAGAAACGATAATGAGTTTTGGGGACGACAAGATTATCCGCAAGTCGCCGACGGAAATTGAGAAAATGCGGCGCAGCGGGCACATCGTTCGCCAGGTGCTGAATCACTTGAAGGGCGTGGTCGCACCCGGCGCGACGACGATGGACCTGGAGAAAGCGGCCGAGAAGTTGATTGCGGAGATGGGTGCAACGCCGGCATTCAAGGGTTATTACGGCTATCCTTGCGTGCTCTGTACCTCGATCAACGAAGAGATCGTGCACGGGATCCCGTCCGAAAAGCGGGTCCTGAACGCGGGCGACATAGTTTCGATCGACTGTGGCGTGGTGTTCGACGGCTACTACGGAGATGCCGCGATTACCGTACCGGTGGGCGACAAGCTCGCGGCGGAACTAAAGAAGCTGCTCGAAGTTACGGAAGCATCGCTTTACAGGGGCATCGAGCAGGTAAAGATCGGCAACACGGTTGGACACGTTGGATCGGCGATCCAGAAGCATGTGGAAGCGGCCGGCTTCAGCGTAGTTCGCGAATTTGTCGGTCACGGCATCGGAACGAAGTTGCACGAGGCACCGCAGATTCCGAACTTCGGCAAAAAGGGCCAAGGCGCCGAGTTGTCCGAGGGCATGGTGCTGGCAATCGAGCCGATGGTGAACTCGGGCGGTCCCGCAACCAGGGTTTTGAGCGATAAGTGGACGGCGGTAACGGTCGACGGCAGCTATAGCGCGCACTTTGAGCACTGTGTGGCCGTTACGAAGCAAGGGCCGGTGATTTTGACGCAGTAGAACAAGCTCTTAGCTGCTAGCTCCTGGCTCCTGGCTCTTAGCAAAAGGCCAAGCGCAAGAGGCCAAGAGCTAGAAGTTGATTTTGGAGGGTAATGAGCAAAGAAGACGCGATTGAAGTGATGGCGACGGTGATCGAGCCGTTGCCCAACGCCATGTTCAAGGTGGAACTGGAAAACAAACACCAGGTGCTGGCACATGTATCCGGCAAGATGAGGAAGAACTTCATTCGCATTCTGCCCGGAGATAAGGTCGCGGTCGAGCTTTCGCCCTACGACCTGAAGCGCGGACGGATTGTGTATCGGTACAAATAAGCTGCGGAATTCGCTCCGCTGGACAGCCGAGGGCGGCTGCCCCTACGTGAGGATTTATGAAAGTAAGAGCATCGGTCAAGAAAATTTGCGACAAGTGCAAGGTCATCCACCGCAAAGGCGTCGTGCGGGTGATCTGCGAGAACTCGAAACACAAGCAGCGTCAGGGATAAGACAGCTTCTAGCTGCTAGCTACCAGCAAACGCCAAAAATGGTTTGCTAGAAGCTAGGAGCTAGAGGCTAAAAGCTAAAGGGGTTAAGAACTATGGCACGTATTGCAGGCGTCGATCTTCCGCGTAATAAGCACACGAATATCGCGCTCACTTACATTTACGGGATTGGGAATTCGCGCGCTACGCGCATTCTTAAGGCGGCGAATGTCGACGCGAACAAGAAAGTCCAGGATCTGGCTGAAGACGAGGTTAACCGCATCCGCCAGGTCATTGAGGGCGAAGGCGGCGTCGAAGGCGATCTGCGCAAAGACGTTTCGATGAACATCAAGCGGCTCATCGAAATCGGCTCGTATCGCGGATTCCGGCATCGCCGGAACTTGCCGGTTCGCGGCCAGCGCACGCACACCAACGCCCGCACCCGCAAAGGTCCGCGCAAAGGAACTGTCGCGCAGAAGAAGAAGTCGGCGGCAAAGACATAAGAACAGTTGTCAGTTCTCAGTTGTCAGTTCTCAGTTTCTGGAGAGCTGGTTTTACTGAGAACTGAGAACTGAGAACTGAGAACTCAGAAATGGCAAAACCAGCAGCAGCGGGCGGCGCAGCCGCGCCGGAGAAAAAAGGCAAGACGAAGAAGTTCAAGAAAAAAGAGCGCAAGCACGTCCCGCACGGACTCGTGCATGTGCAGGCTTCTTTCAACAACACGATCGTCACGATCACGGACATGAACGGCAACGTGCTGTCATGGAAGAGTTCGGGATCGCTCGGCTTCCGGGGATCGCGCAAGGGCACGCCTTTCGCTGCGCAGCAGGCGGCGATGAACGCGGCCAATATGGCGCGCGATCACGGCGTCCGCAGCGTGGACGTTCGCGTCAGCGGTCCGGGATCGGGCCGGGAGTCGGCTGTGCGCGCGCTAGCTGCCGCCGGAATCGAAGTGCGTTCCATCAAGGATACGACGCCGATTCCGCACAACGGCTGCCGGCCGCCGAAGCGCCGAAGAGTGTAAGACCGTCGTTGGTCGTTAGTCGCTGGTCGTTAGCCAAAACCTCGCCGCCAGCGACCAAGGCCCAACGACTAACGACCGAAGACTGACGATGATTTCGTCCGGGACGAAGGGTTAGCCAAGGTATTCCGCCAAGCGCAATCGGGCTGGTTGGAATCGAAACCCGTAAACCGGTCATCTAAAAGGAGAACAACTTGGCCCGTTATACCGATGCAGTTTGCCGTCTCTGTCGCCGGGAAGGCATCAAGCTCTTCCTGAAAGGCACGAAGTGCTTCAGCGACAAATGCCCCATTGAAAAGCGTAACTTCGCTCCCGGACAGCACGGGAAAGACAAGAAGACCAAGGTGGTCGGCTACGGTCTGCAATTGCGCGAAAAGCAGAAAGCGAAGCGCATTTACTTCACGCAGGAAAAGCAGTTCCGTAACTACTTCGAGAACGCGGTCCGCTCCCCAGGCGTGACGGGCGCGAAGCTGCTCGAACAGCTCGAGCGGCGGCTGGACAACGTCGTGTTCCGGCTCGGCTTCGGCATTTCCCGCCGTCAGGCGCGGCAACTGGTGCGCCACGGCCACGTGCAGGTGAATGGAAAGAAAGTGAACATTCCTTCGTACGAGGTCAGCGTGGGCGAGGAGATCGCCATCCGCGAGAACAGCAAGAAGATTCCGATTCTCGAAATCGCAAAGGATTTCGCCAGCCATCAGCCCGCACCGATGTGGCTGGAAGTGAGCCGCGACGAGTACAAGGGACGCGTGATAGCGCTGCCGAAGCGCGAAGATATCCAGTTGCCGGTAAACGAGCAGCTGATAGTAGAACTTTATTCGAAGTAAAAAGTTTGGCCCAGGTTTCAAAGTTTCAGAGGTTTCAAGGTTTCAAAGACCTTGCAAGCTTGAGACTTTGCAACTTTGAAACCTTGATTTTTCGTGCCAGATCAGCCTTTCGCCGCATTGACCTGAGCTGGCCGCTCAGCGAGCGACGATTGAGCCACATGGCCGAGAGGAGAAACACAGATGCTTTGGAGAGGCTTTCAAAAACCGAAACGGCTGGCGAGCGATACCACTTCACTCACCGACAAGTACGGAATGTTCTGGGCGCAGCCCTTTGAGCGTGGCTTCGGCACGACCATCGGCAATGCGTTGCGCCGCGTCCTGCTGAGTTCCATCGAAGGCGCGGCCGTTACTGCCGTAAAGATCGAGGGTGTGCTGCACGAGTTCCAGTCGATTCCCGGCGTAGTCGAAGACGCGACCGACATCATTCTCAACATGAAGCAGGTCCCGTTCAAACTGGCGGGGGATGGTCCGAAAGCCATCTACCTGCGCTCGGATCAGCCCGGTGTTGTCACCAGCGGTATGATCGAAGCCGATGCGGATGTCGAAATTCTCGACAAGGAAATCTACATCGCGACGGTCAGCGAAGGCGGCCGGCTCGACATGGAAATGCGCCTTAAGCGCGGCCGCGGCTACGTTGCCGCCGACAAGAATTTTGACGACGATCTCGGCATTGGATTCATTCCGATCGACTCCGTCCACTCGCCAGTGCGCAAGTGCAACTACACGGTTGAAGCGGCGCGTCTCGGCCAGATCACCGATTACGACAAGCTGACGGTCGAGGTCTGGACCAACGGCTCGATCACTCCCGGCGACGCGCTGGGACTCGCCGCGAAGCTGATCAAAGATCACATGAATATCTTTATCAACTTCGAGGAAGAGATCGAAACCGCTGCCTCGAGCGAAGAGCGCCGGCCTGAGATCAAGAATGAGAACCTGAATCGCTCGGTCGAGGAGCTTGAGCTATCGGTGCGCAGCTATAACTGCCTGAAGAACGCCAACATTCAGACCATCGGCGAACTGGTCCAGAAGACCGAAGCCGAAATGCTGAAGACGAAAAACTTTGGGCGCAAGTCGCTGAACGAAATCAAGGAGATTCTTTCCTCGATGGGGCTGAGTCTGGGCATGAAGATCGACGAGCACGGCAACGCCGTACCCGGACCGACTTCAAACCAGGTGCTGCCCGCTTCGGCATACGGCGACAACGATCTGTAGGAAATCAGTCGTCAGTCGTTGGTCGCTCGTCGTTTGCGAACGACTAACGACTAACGACTAACGACCAGAACACTGATTACTGGGGTTCAAACATGCGTCATAAAGTTGCGGGATACAAACTCGGACGAACCACATCGCACCGGCGTTCGCTGTTTCGGAACATGGTGACTTCGATCATCATGGAAGAGCGCATTGAGACGACGGCGATCAAAGCCAAGGCCATACGTCCACTGGTCGAGAAAATGATCACGCTCGGCAAGAAGGGCGACTTGGCGGCGCGCCGGCAAGCGGCCGCTTATTTGATGACCGACGAATCCGTCCACAAGCTTTTCGATACCGTGGCGCCGCGCTTCGGCGACCGCAAGGGCGGCTATCTCCGCATCGTGCGTACCACGTGGCGTAAAGGTGACGGCGCCGAGAAGGCTTTCATCGAACTGCTCGGCAGCGAGCAGGTGCTCGACGAAAAGCGCCAGAAGCGCGCCGAAATCCGTGCCAAGCGTGCTGAAGAGACCCGCAAGGCATTGGAACAGGCCGATGCGGAACACCAGGCGCAGCACGACATGGCCGCGAACGAGGCTGAGGGTAAGACCGAGGGCAGCGACAAGAAAGAGTAGAGACGCGGCTCGCCGTGTCTCCGCGGCGTGCCCGGGATTCTGTCAGGAACGCAAAAGGCATCCATCGTGGATGCCTTTTTCGTTTATAAATAAAGGTCCGCAAATACCGTTGCAATCGAGATTGCCGGAATGCGCGTCGGTTCCCTACAATAAAACATGATTCATTTCCCGGTTCCTGAAGCCCTCACTTTCGACGACGTTCTTCTCGTTCCCGCGCGTTCTGAAGTTGTGCCTGCCAGCACCAACACGCAAACGCAGCTCACGCGCAACATCCGCCTGAATATTCCCATCATCAGCGCAGCCATGGACACGGTGACCGAATCGCACATGGCCATCGCCCTGGCGCAACAGGGCGGGATGGGCATTATCCACCGCAATCTGACGATTGATCAGCAGGCCAATGAGGTCGACAAGGTAAAGCGCTCGGAGAGCGGCATGATCGTTGATCCAGTCACTATGTCACCCGACGCCAAGGTTTCCGACGCGCTCGATGTGATGAAGAAATACAAGATTTCCGGCGTGCCCATCACGCAGAAAGACGGCAAACTGGTTGGCATCCTCACCAACCGCGACCTGCGCTTTGAGACCCGCTTCGACATCCCCATCAGCAAGGTGATGACCAAGGACCATCTGATCACCGTGCCGGTAGGAACGACGCTCGAGCAGGCGGAAGAAATTCTCCATGAGCACCGCGTCGAAAAGTTGCTGGTCGTCGACGACAAGTACAACCTGAAGGGTTTGATCACGGTCAAGGACATCCAGAAGAAACTCAAATATCCGCAAGCCGCCAAAGACGACCATGGCCGCCTGCGCGTCGGCGGCGCCATCGGCGCGACCGGCGATTTCCTGGAGCGCGCGCAAGAACTGGCGAAAGCCAAAGCCGACATATTGGCCATTGACAGCGCGCACGGCCATTCGGCGCTGGTGTTGGCGGCGGTGAGAACGGTGAAAGAGAAGTTGCCGGAGGTGGATTTGCTCGCCGGCAACATTGCAACTTTCGACGGTGCTTGCGACCTGGTCAAGGCCGGAGCCGACGGCGTGAAAGTCGGAATCGGGCCAGGTTCGATCTGTACCACGCGCATCGTGACCGGCGTAGGCGTTCCGCAAGTGACGGCCATTGCGGACGCTGCCCGCGCCGTGCGCGACGCTGGCGTTCCGCTCATTGCCGATGGCGGCATCAAGTATTCCGGCGACATCGTGAAGGCGCTGGCTGCGGGCGCGTCGGCAGTGATGATCGGCTCCATGTTTGCCGGAACCGACGAAAGTCCCGGCGAGTTGATCCTCTATCAAGGCCGCACTTTCAAGTCTTATCGCGGAATGGGTTCGCTGGGCGCGATGGCGCAAGGTTCGAGCGAGCGCTATTTCCAGAATTCCGACGGAGACGCCTCTACCGAAACACCGTCGTTGCGCGACGGCACGAACCGCCTGGGCAAGCTGGTGCCCGAGGGCATTGAAGGCCGCGTGCCGTATCGCGGATCGGTGGCGATGATCGTGTATCAGATGGTGGGCGGGCTCCGGTCGGGCATGGGCTACTGCGGCTGCCAGACGGTAAGCGACTTGCAGCAGCGCGCGCGCTTCGTGCGCATCAGCGCCGCCGGCTTGCGCGAGAGTCATGTGCACGACGTGATGATCACCCGCGAAGCTCCGAACTACGCGGTGGAGTAGGAGAGTGGCTGACCGACTGTCTCCAGTTCGTTCCAATCTCGTTCGCGCCTGGTGGCCCGCTATGGTCTGGATCGGGCTTATCAGCATCGAATCAACTGACGCCTTCTCGTCGCGGAATACCGGCAGCATGCTGTTCGCGCTGCTCACTCGCCTCTTCGGTCAAATCGATCTCTACAATTTCCTCATGTTCCATTTCTATCTCCGTAAGACCGGACATGTAGTCGGCTACGGCATGCTGGCTCTGCTTCTTCTGCGCGGATGGCGCATGACGATCGGGCCGGCGCGAGCATGGTTGAATAAAATGCTGCTTCTGTCGTGGGGAGGAACCGCTTTCGTCGCCTCGATGGATGAATGGCATCAGAGTTTCATTCCGTCTCGAACGGGCACCGTGCACGACGTGATTCTCGACAGCATTGCGGGGTTGGCGTTTCTGCTGATCGCGTATCTCTGGCTGCGGCGGAGCGCGCCGGCAGAGCAAGCAGCGTGATCTTGCGGAGCGGTTCACGTGTTCTTACAGTTGGCGCTGGAGTGATGTTGTAGTAAGCCTCCGTGTTCGTTCCTCTGTGTCGCCCGTGGTTCCATGCTTTTGTGGATCGGCTCAGCACTTTCCTGCGTTCAGTCCGCCGCGGCGCGAGGCGTGCGATGCGCCAGCAGAGCAATCGCCGACACCGCGGCAATCGCGGCCGAAAAATAGAAGGGCACTGCCGCCCCGTAAACCTTCCACAACGCCCCTGTAATCACGCTGGCGAGCAGCGTGGTGATGCTCGTGACAAAAAAATAAATTCCCAGGGCGCGCCCGCGAACTTCGCTTCCCACGGTTTCCACTACCAGCGCTTTCAGCACAGGATTTGTGAGGGCGTAGAAAAGGCCGTAAAACGCCATGGTCAACCAGATTGCTCGCCGCGAAGGAGCGAGCGCAAACATAAAGTAGACGATTGCAAACACGGCATATCCTCCGGCGGCGATGGTCGAGCGCGAGAAGCGGTCGCTGAACTTTCCCGCCGGCCACGACGCAAGCGTGAAGGTCACGTTGAACACCAGCCCCAGCAGCGGAGATTGCGACGCCGGAATCCCCACGTTCCCCGCACGGAGGACGAGAAACATATCGCTCGAATTAGCCAGGGAAAAAAGCGCGACGACCGCCAGCACGTAGTAATAGCCAAAAGGCAGGTGAATGCCCAGCCGCGCGCCGGTTTCACCGTCTTTTGTTGGGCCCATAACGCTAGCCCCGAAGCCCTGAGAGATGACACCTGAGACCTGAGAGCTAGTCTTCTCCGGCAAGTCGCAGTGCTCATCGTCCGTTGCCGCAGGAGTGCCGCAAGCTCCGGCATGTGCGACCTCCCGCACCCCCAGCCACGCGACCAGAATGCACAACGCTCCGGGAATGGCCGCCGCCGCAAATACTCCGCGCATTCCGTAATGCCCGATCAGCGCCAGCGCCAGCAATGGTCCGGCGATCGCGCCCGCCGAATCCATCGTCTGAATCAGCCCATATGCCGAACCGATCTTCGACTTGTCGACCGAATCCGCAACCATTACATCGCGCGCCGTCCCGCGCACCCCTTTTGCGAAACGGTCGAAGAAGCGGATTCCAAGAATCTGCCACCACGCCGAAACCAGCGCCAGCAGCGGCTTGACGGCATTGGCGACCACGTATCCGCCGACCACCAGCGGTTTGCGGCGCGCCACCCGGTCAGCAAGATATCCGGAAAAAAGCTTGGCGAACGACGCCACGCTTTCGGCGATGCCTTCGATGATGCCAAGCTGCGCCGGCCCCGCGCCGAGTGACGCGATAAAAGCGGGCAGCACCCAATACGCCATTTCGCTGGCCGTGTCGTTGAGAAACGACGTCAGGCCGAAAGCGTAGACGTTGCGCGGAGTAGGCTGATCGGGGCCTGGCATGCGGATGGTTGAAAATAACATAGCGGGTTACAGTCGTTGGTCGTTAGTCGATAGTCGTCGGGAATCAGTGCCGATTACGACGCGAAACGTAGAAGTGGAGCCAAGAGCCGAAGTATCCGCACTTCCGCTAAAATAGACTCAATGTCCGACCGCACTTTTACTCTCGACGAAGCGCACACTCTGCTTCCGATTCTCGAATCGTTGCTCAAGCAGGCGATTGCGGCGAAGCAACTGATTGAAGAGACGGATGCCGAAACGCAGGAGACAGCGCACCGCATTTTTCTGAATGGCGGAACGTTCCTGAATGTGATCCACATGGCGCGGCGCAAGGCCGAGCGCGAGAAGGCGATCCAGCGCATCAAGGACGCGCTCGCCGAAATCGACGCGACCGGCGTGCAGGTGAAGGACATCGATATCGGCCTGCTCGATTTCCCCTGCAAGGTGGAAGGCGAGATCGTGCTGCTGTGCTGGAAGCTGGGCGAGTCGAAGATCACCCATTGGCACGGTACCAGTGAAGGTTTCGCCGGCCGCAAGCCCATCGATGAGCGGATTGCGAACGCGGGGAAAAAGAAGAAGTAGGAAGGCAGCTCTCGGCTCTTAGCTGTCAGCTCTCAGTTTTCAGCTCTCAGTTTCCAGTTCACCAGCGGCGGGCATGGCTTCGCAGCCGCAGTTTTGTAAAGAATCGTCATTGCATCGCTCCGCGACCCCTCGGGCACACACGCGAAAACACCTGCAAGTTCGCCATCCAGCCGCGTTCTTTTTGGGAGCGCACGGCAGCTTTCCGGCACGCTGGTGCGACTCCAGAATGGTACTACCGGGGAGAAGCGGGCGCCGGGCGTTCTGCTAAAATCACCTCATACTGAGGCAATCCTCTATGGCGATTGGACGTATGTTCTCCGGGAAAAAACTGGCAATAATCTCTGCTTTTACCGTGCTGCTGGTAGCGGCGTTTGGGGCGGGCTGCAAAGGATTCTTCACGGGCAACACTCTCCAGTCGGTTGCAGTTCAGCCTTCGACCATTAATCTTCAGGTAAATGCCCAACAGCAGTTCACGGCGTTTGGAGTGTATCTGGACGGCAGCCGATCGCAGATTACCAGCGGGCTGGTATGGAGCAGCAGCGAACCGAGCGTGTCTATTACCAGCGGAGGACTCGCAACTGCCCTGACCGTAACTACCTCCGCCGCGACAATCACGGCATCTGCTCAAGGTTATAGTGGCACTGGTACCGTCAACGTAATCGGAAATGTCACGTCGATGACGGTCAAGCAATCTGCATCCACCATCACGGCCGGCAGCGGTACTGCCGTGACGTTCACTTTTGCTGCGAGCCCTGGCCCGCCGGATTACGTTACCGTCGACAACGGCGGTACATTGACGATTACGACGGGCGATGCTTTTTTCGTCTGCACTGTTGGTACTGACGCCCCGGGTAATCCGGCAGAAAGCTGCGTACTAAACACGGGTTGCGCCGTTCCCTCATATCAACTCCAGATGAGCTACCCGAGCCCCTCGGGAGGCACTGTGACGTCGCCAACAGCAACGCTAACGACGAGCGGTTGTAGCTAGATTTCCGCCTTCGCACTCGGTGGATCTTGCGCGTGAGTGGTACCGATGGATGAAAGAATCGGGCGGGAGTAGGGATGGTTCGACTCTGCAGGCCGATTCGCTTCCCGAACCGCCCTGCTCCGCTCACCATGAATCGCTGATTCACCATGCTCGGCATGACTCGTAATTAGAATTTCTAATTAAACGACGCGCTTGGGTCATCGTCATTCGTTCATCTTCATCTCCCTGCAATCGCGCTATGATGATTGGTTGCCATGACTGACGTACGCTGCATAGGAATTTGCACCGGGGGCGGAGACGCTCCTGGATTGAACGCCGTGATTCGCGCGGCGGTGAAAGCTGCCATTCTCAAATACAAGTGGAGGGTCATCGGCATTCCCGATGGCTTTGACGGGCTGATCTGGCCGGAGCGCGCGCACGAGCTGACGCTCAAAGATGTCAGCGGCATTCTGCCGCGCGGTGGCACCATTCTCGGCACCACCAATCGCGGCAATCCGTTCTGCTACAAGACCGTCGAAAACGGGCAGGAGGTGGTGCGCGACATTTCGGGCGAGGTGATTGCGAACACGCGCATGCTGGGAATTGACGCGGTCATTTCCATCGGCGGCGACGGCTCGATGAAGATCGCGCACGAGCTGTTTTTGGAGGGGCTCCAAGTCGTAGGCGTGCCCAAGACGATCGACAACGATCTTTGCGCCACCGAGGTCACGTTCGGTTTCGATACCGCGATCCACACGGCGACCGATGCCATCG